>Ga0335077_10001243_pt1 | contig 30059 bp, 32 predicted proteins | sample Lox_Sample_31_FD_207151 | JGI IMG/M metagenome (GOLD analysis project Ga0335077, IMG submission 207151) | Soil microbial communities from Loxahatchee National Wildlife Refuge, Florida, United States - Lox_Sample_3.1 | ecosystem: Environmental > Terrestrial > Soil > Wetlands | place: USA... | reverse complement strand
GGGTCGCGAGCCGCGTCGCCAGCTCCGCGACGGTGTACCTCATCGTGATCGCCGCGTTCGGCGTCGTGCGCTCGCCGCTCGGGATCCTGGCGCTGCCGGTCACCGTGCTCGTCGGCGCCGCCTTCTCCGCGCCGATTGCCGCGCTCGCCGTGCGCGTGCGGAACGAGGCGACGTTCGTCGCGCTGTTCCGCTTCGTGATCATGCCGATGTTCCTGTTCTCGGGGATCTTCTTCCCGGTCGCGCGCATGCCGCACGCGCTGCGCGTCGTCGCGTACCTGACGCCGCTCTGGAACGGCGTCTACCTGTGCCGGAACCTGACGCTGGGCACCGCCGGGCTGTGGCTCTCGCTCGCGAACGTCGGCTACCTGCTGCTCTGGGCCGGCGCCGGTCTCGCGCTCGCCTTTCGCTTCTACCGGTGGAGGCTCGTGCGATGACGGCGCACGTGTCCACGCGCAGCCATCTGCTCTTCGAGCGCAACCTCATGGTCTACCGCCGCGCGTGGATGATCGTCTTCAGCGGCTTCTTCGAGCCGCTCTTCTACCTGCTCTCGCTCGGCGTCGGGCTCGGGTACTTCATCGGGAAGATCCACGGCGTCTCGTACGCGAGCTACATCGCGCCGGCGCTGCTCGCGTCGTCGGCGATGAACGGCGCCGTGTACGACGCGACGAACGTCTTCTGGAAGCTGAAGTTCGCGAAGACCTACGACGCGATGCTGGCGACCCCGGTCGGACCGACCGACGTCGCGCTCGGCGAGGCCTCGTGGGCGCTCTTCCGCGGGCTGCTCTACTCGGCCGCGTTCATCGTGACGGCCGCGGCGCTCGGGCTCATGCACTCCTTCTGGGGGCTCGCGACCTTCCCGGCGGCGGCGCTCGTCGGCTTCGCGTTCGCAGGGATGGGCATCGGCGCGACGACGTACATGCGCAGCTGGCAGGACTTCGAGATCCTCCAGCTCGTGTTGCTGCCGATGTTCCTGTTCAGCGCGACGTTCTATCCGATCACCGTCTACCCGCACTGGCTGCAGCAGATCGTGCGCTTCTCGCCGCTGTACCACGCGACTCTCCTGATCCGCTCGCTCACGCTCGGCGCGGTCGGCCCGCGGAACCTCGTCGACGTCGCGTATCTGCTGACGCTCGGCGTCGTCGGGATCGCAGTCGCACGGCGCCGCGTGGCGGGGCTGCTGCTGACGTGACGGCTCGGCGGGTGAGGGGAGCGGCTCGCGGGAAGCCGCTCCCCTTCGGCGTTACAGCGGCCGGGTCGAGGCCGGAACGTAGATGCTCCGCTGCGGGTCGTAGTGGCCGACGACGTTCCCGCGCGGAACGTAGATGCTCCGCTGCGGGTCGTAGTAGCCGCCCGACCGGTCGAGGACGTTCCCGCCGGCCTTGGCCTGGCTCACAGCCGGGGTCTGCCGGGCATTCGCGCCCGCCGCCGGGACGGCGACCGCAGCGGCGATCAGCATGGCGAGAGCCGGAGTGAAGCGGTTGCGGATTGCGGACGACATCTGCGCCTCCTTGCCGGTATCGAAAGTGCGGCTGACGTGCATCGCCCGAGGCTAGGGGCAGCGAGCCGACCTGTCGTTCACGCGCGCGGCACCGGATGCGTAACCCTCGTCACAGAGCGAGGCGGCCGCTCCGCGTGTGTCACCGCGGTGACGTGCGAGGTGTGATCGCCGGCAACGACATCGGATCCGGCCGCTCCTAGCGTGCAAGGGCCATGCAGTCCACTCGCACACGAAAGGAGCGCACGATGAAGCGGATCGCTCTCATCGTCAGCAGCGCCGTCATGCTCGTCGCGGGCTCCGGCGTCGCGTCCGCCCGCTCGATCCTCCAGCCGTACCCGGCCGGGCTGATGTCGAACACGCAGAGGGTCGCCCCCGACACCGCCTACCGGCTCCTCAACCCGGTCTCGCAGAAGAAGCACACGTCGAGCCAGGGGTATCTCCCGCGGGCCTACGTTCCCGGCGGGTCGTCGTCCGCCGTGGCCGGCGCGATCCAGCGGGCGGGGTCGCACGCGAAGAAGTCGTCTCACGCGGCGGTCACGCGCGGCGGCGGGACGATCCAGACGACCTCTCCCGGAACGTCGCAGAGCCCTCCGCCGCCTCCTCCCGGCTGGATGATCGGCGGCCCCGTCGGCAGTGCCACGTACCTCATCCCGCTGCCGAGCAGCGCGCAGTAGCTTCTCGTTCACGACCGGAGGGCGACCGCTTCACGCGGTCGTTCTCCTGTCTGCGTTTGCGTCGAAGAAAACAGAGACTCCGCATGCTGCGGACGTGTTCTCATGGGCGATCCTGGATTCGAACCAGGGACCTCCGCCTTATCAGAGCGGCGCTCTAACCAACTGAGCTAATCGCCCGCCGGGAGCGCAAGTGTAGCCGAGTCGCGGGCGCGATCGCCTCGCACGAGTGACGCCGATCCAGGGATTCCGGACGGCCGGAATCCGGTCGATGGGTAGAGCGGTAGGGGTCAATGGCAGTTCCAACCTTCTTCACTGCGGCTGTGCGAATCGGCGACGAGGTCATCTACCACGGACGCGTGCTCGTCCTGCGCGGGCTCGAGCCCATGAGCGTGCCCACGCGGCGCGCCGAAGTGGAGGATCCCGCCACGGGCGAACGGCTCGTCGTGCCGCTCGACGAGCTCGAGCCGGCGCCTCCGGGGTTCGATCCTGCGGCCTGAGCTATATTCGGATTGAGGCCTGGAGCCTCGCGCGCCATGCACGAGATGCTCATCTACGGGGTCAGCTTCGATCTGGTCGGCAAGCAGCCGATCGTTCTCCTCAAGACCGCGGACGGGAACAAGTTCCTGCCGATCTGGATCGGCCACAACGAGGCGGCCGCGATCCTGATGAAGCTGCAGAGCCAGGCGCCGCCGCGGCCGATGACGCACGACCTGTTCAGCGACGTGCTCGAGCAGCTCGGCGTGCAGGTGGTGCGGATCACGGTGACCGAGCTGCGCGAGAACACGTTCTACGCGGCGATCACGGTGACGCAGGACGGGACGGAGATCGAGGTCGACTCGCGCCCGTCCGACGCAATCGCGCTCGCCATCCGCGCCGAGGCGCCGATCTTCGCCGCCGACCGCGTGATCGAGGAGTCGGCGATCGAGTTCGAGGGCGAGGACGTGAACGAGGAGCAGCTCGAGGCGGAGGTGTCGAAGTTCCGCAGCTTCCTCGACCATGTCACCCCGGACGAGTTCGCGATCGACGAGGACGGCGAGGGCGAGGGCGAGGAGGACTAGTCCTCGCGGTGCGCCAGCTCCGCCTTCGTCAGCTCCAGCACCATTCCGAACAGCTCCTCGAGCCCCTGCTGTGAGAGCGGGCCGCGGTTCGCGCGAGAGAGATAGCGCAGCATCCACTCCTCGCGCTCGGGGTCGAGCACCTCGAGCTCGTGCGAGCGCTTGTACGCCCACATCTGCGCGACGAGCTCGAGCCGGCGGTTCATCGCCTCGATCAGCGCGCGGTCGTTGTCCGAGACCTGCTCGCGCAGCCGGCGGATCAACGGGTCGTCGTCGCCGCTCATCTCAATAGACGTACACGGTCTCGCCGTAATCGTTCGACGCGTACAGGATCGGCGCGATCCACATCGGCACGCGGACGCAGCCGTGGCTCGCGGGATACGGCGGCACGGAAGGGTTGCCGTGGATGGCGTAGCCGCCGGTGAAGTACATCGGGTCGTACAGCGTGCCGAGCGGGCTCGGGTCGAAGCCGGTCACCTTGCGGTAGATCGCGAAGCGGCCGCGCGGGGTGTAATGGCCGGCGATGCCCGCGGTCGAGACGGGCACGATCGTCGTGACGCGGCCGCCGCGCACGACGAACAGCACCTGGCGCGCGATGTCGACCTCGATGTGATCGGCCGGCTGCGCGTAGCGCGCGTGCGGCCGGAGCGGATGGTCGAGCCTCGGCCAGAACGCGGTCGTCACCGTTCCCGTCCGCTCGAGCCCCTGCACCTTCTGGAACGCGTACACGGCGTCGAGCAGCTCGCCGTCGAAGCCCGCGCCGCCCGACGGGGCGAGATAGCCGAGCGCGGCGAGGCGGTGGGCGAGCACGGAGACGACGGATCCGCCGGCGCCCTCGGCCAGCTGCGGGTAGGCGATCGTCGTGTTCGCGCTCATGCGCGCGGGCTCCCAGCCGGCGGCCGGTCTCGCGCGTGCGGTGACGACGACGCTGCCGGGAACGCGTGTGTCGAGCGCAACGTCCGGCGCGCGCCCCGAGACGGTCTTGACGACGCTGCCGGAGCGGCTGACCGTGACGGTGAGCGTCCCGGCGGATGCGGGCACGATGCGGACGACGGCGTGGAGCCTGCCGTAGAGCGACGCGTCTCCCGCGAAGCCGACGGTGACGGCAGGACGGACGGCGAGCTGGAACGGCTGGGACGCCGCGTCGCCGGCGTGCGCGACGACCTCGCCCGGCGCACCTGCGCGGGCGCGGATGCGGAAGCCGCCGCCGGGGCCGGTCGTGCCGCGGCCGAGCGAGCGGCCGCCGGCGGAGAGCGTGACCGGGACGTTCGCGGCCGCGGGGCGCAGCGACCCCGTGAAGACGGCGATCCGGCCGTACGTCGCCGGCGAGCGGGCGGCGAGGGTCACCGTCTCGGCCCGCACCTGCACCTGCGCGGTCGCCGTCTCGCCGTCCGGCGCGGTCGCGGTCACCGTCGCCGTCCAGAGTCCGGTGGCGTAGACGTGCTGGACGCTCGCCCCGTCCGCCGTCGTCCCGTCGCCGAGATCCCAGTGGTAGGAGGCGGCGTCGCCGGAGGCGCCGAGTGTGACGGCGAGCGGAGCCTGTCCGGCCGTCGGCGTCGCGTTGACGGTCACGGTGGGCGGCGCCGCGACCGCCGCCGGCGTGAACGCCAGGGCCAGGGGCAGGAGCACCGCGAGTCGCCGCACGGGACGAAGCATGCCGTCAGCCGAGGACGGCCGCCGCCAGCGCGATCGCGTTGAAGGCCCCGTGCACGATCATGCCGGGGTAGACGCTGTCGGTGCGGTCCCGCACATAGGCGAGCGCGATTCCGAACGGGACGAGCACGAACAGCGCCTCGAGCAGCCCGTGCGCGAGCCCGAAGGCGAAGCCGACCGTCACGATCGACGGCCACCGCCCGATGAAGAACATGAGCAGCGACTGGCCGAGTCCGCGGAAGGTGAGCTCCTCGACGAAGGGCGCGACGATGGCGAACAGGACGAGGTTCGCCGCGAACGCTCCCGCGTGGGCCGGCTCCCAGTGCGTCGGCGTCAGGCCCTGCTCCTTCCCGGGACTCTGCGGGAGGGGGATGAACGAGACGACGTACTCGCAGACGTAGATGGCGACGATCGCGCCGAAGGCGAGGCCGATCGCCCGCGCCCAGGAGCGCGGGCGGCGCAGGGCGAGCAGGTCGAACCGGTCGATCGCGATCAGGAAGACGATCCCCACCCAGACGGCGTAGAGCACCATCCCGCCGGCGAACGTCGAGTAGCTGTAGACGACGTCGCGTGCGCTCTTCGACGAGGAGCTCTCCGTGAACCGGCTCGCGTAGTTCAGCGCCGCGATCGCGGCGACGAGCATCGACCAGGCGACGAGGCGGGCTCTCACGCGCCGAGAATCCTGCGCGCCGCGTCGGCCAGCGGCGCGGGCTCGAAGCGGAGGCCGGCGGCACGTGCGCCCTCCGCGTCCGCGTCGGCGTCGCCGACGTGCACGCTCCGCGCGGCATGTGCGCCGAGCCGGGCGAGCGCCAGCTCGAACACCGCAGGCGCGGGCTTCGGCGCGCCCGCCTCGGCCGACGTGACGACGGCGTCGAGCAGCCCGCCGAGCCCGAGCTCCGCGAGGTGGTCGTGCAGGCCGACGTCCCAGTTGGAGACGACGGCGAGCCGCAGCCCGGCCGCCGCCAGCGCGCGGCACGCGTCGGCGGCGCCCGGCAGCGCCTCGAACTCGAGCGCGGCGACGAACGACGGGGCGAACTCGCCCGGGTCGAGCGCCGCGCGCGCGGCGTCGAGGAACACGGCCGCGCAGTCGCGGCGGAGGAGCGCGAGGGTTGCCTCGTCACGGCCCTCGTGCGACCGCTCGACGTAATACGCGACCTCGGCGCGGAAGGCGGCGCGCACCTCGTCCGCCGACCGCTCGATCCCGTCCCGGGCGAGCGCGGCCTGCAGCGCCGGCACCGGGTCGCGGAGCGAGACGAGCGTCCCGTATGCGTCGATCGTGACCGCCTCGAGCGTCATCGCGCATAGAGTCGCACCGATGCGCCACTTCACCCCGGAGGAAGCGAACGCCGCGCTCGCGGAGGTGCGCCCGCTCGTGGAGCGGATGGTCGAGCGCCGCGGCGCGCACCGGCAGGCGCTCGAGCGCCAGGAGGAGCTCGAGGCGCGCATCCGCGGCAACGGCGGCGGCATTCCGCCCGCGGTGCTCGCCGAGGCGGCGGCGGAGATCGAGCGCCTCGAGCGGGAGCTGGCGAAGATCGTCGACGAGATCGGCGAGCACGGCGCCCTGGTGAAGGATCTCGACGAGGGGCTCGTCGACTTCCCCGCGCTCCGCGGCGGCGAGACCGTCCTCCTCTGCTGGCAGCTCGGCGAGGACGAGATCCGCTACTGGCACGCCGTCGACGACGGCTTCGCCGGCCGGCGGCCGCTGCCGCTCGACGACTGAGGAATCCGCGGCTCCGCCGCGAAAACGAACGGTTGCCATGACCTTCTGGCACCGGCTGATCGGCGCGGCCCTCGTCTTCCTGCTCGTCTGGCTGCTCGCGCAGCTCGTCGACTGGTGGCTCGCCCGCCGCCCGGTGCCCCCGGAGGTCGCGACGCGCTACCGGTTCCTCCGCCGCGGGATCACGGCGGCGATTCTCATCATCGGGCTCTTCTCGGCCCTGCTCGTCATCCCCGGCGTCCGCGCGGTCGCCGGCGGGCTCCTCGCCTCGTCCGCCGTCTTCGCCGTGATCATCGGCTTCGCCTCGCAGCGGACGCTCGGCAACTTCGTCGCCGGGATGCTGATCGCGATCAGCCAGCCCGTCCGGCTCGGTGACCGCGTCGTCTACGGCGGCGAGGAGGGCGTGGTCGAGGAGATCGGGCTGACGTACACGTTCATCCGGACGCACGACCGGGCGAGGATCGTGGTCCCGAACGAGAAACTTGCCTCCGATACCATCCGGAACGCCTCGATCCGGGGCAAGGAGACGAACGCAGAGGTCACCGTGCAGGTTCCGCTCACAGCCGATCTCGGCGCCGTCGTCGCGGGGCTCCGCGAGGAGATCGCGGACGAGCCCGAGGGGTCGGTCTTCGTCAGCTCGATCGACGGCCCGGCGAGGGTGACCATCCTCGCGGGCGCCGCCAACGAGGACGCGGCCGCGCACCTCGAGCGCGACCTGCGGCTGCGCGCGCACAGGCGCCTCCGCGCGCTGGGCGTCTGGGGATGACCGGGTCGTCATCGCCGTCGAGCCGTCGCCGCGCGACGGCCGGACACGGTGTCTCCGGAGGCCGCCGTCGCCGCCGCCGCACGCGGCAGCGCAAGCGGCAGAGCCGGCGGTTCGCACTGCTCGCGATCCTCGTCGGCATTCCGGTCGCCGTCGTGGCGGCCACCGCCATCGCCGGCGCCGTCGTCTACAACTCGAGCTGCGACTTGAGCAAGCTGACGCCCGTCGCGGTCGGGCAGAACTCGTTCGTCTACGCCGCCGACGGGTCCGTGCTCGGCGCGATCCCGGCCGAGCGGAACCGGACTCCCGTCTCCGCCGCCCGGATCAACCCGTGGATGGCCAAGGCGACGGTCGCGATCGAGGACCGGCGCTACTGGCAGCACGGCGGGATCGACCCGATCGGCATCGCGCGCGCCGTCGTCGCCGACGTGCGCGCCGGGAAGATCGTCGAGGGCGGCTCCACGATCACGCAGGAGCTCGTGCGCAACCTCTACCTCTCGCGCGAGCGGACGCTGAAGCGGAAGCTGATCGAGGCGTGCCTGGCGATCAAGCTCGCGAACCACTGGTCGAAGCAGCGGATCCTCACGGCCTACATGAACGAGGTCTACTACGGCAACCACGCCTACGGGATCGAGGCTGCGGCGGAGACGTACTTCTCGATTCCCGCAGAGGAGCTGAACCTCGACCAGGCGGCGCTGCTCGCCGGCCTGCCGCAGGCTCCGTCGATCTACGACCCGTTCCACCAGCCGGACGATGCGATCGCCCGCCGCAACGAGGTGCTGCACGCGATGCTCGTCGCGGGTGACATCACCTCGCAGCAGTACGCGACCGCCGTCCGCGACCGCAACCTCCACCTCCACGCGGGGAAGCGCTACACGCACATCCGCGAGCCGTACTTCTTCGGCTACGTCGAGGACCAGCTCCAGCAGGAGTACGGCGCGAACACGGTGCGGTCGGGCGGGCTCAAGGTCTACACGACGATCAATCCCGCGCTGCAGCGCGCCGCCCGCGCCGCGATCACGCACGTGCTCGACCTGTCGACCGACCCGGCGTCGGCGATCGTCTCGATCGACCCGCGCACGGGCGCGATCCGCGCGATGGTCGCGGTGACGCCCGGGAAGAAGGGGAACCAGTTCAACTTCGTGACGAGCGCGCGCCGGCAGCCGGGGTCGACGTTCAAGACGGTCGCGCTGACGACGGCCGTCTCGCTCGGGATGAACCCGTTCACGACGTCGTATCTGTCGGCCCCGCTGCACTACCAGCCGGATCCGCTCTGCGACCCGAGCACTCCCGGCTGCGCGTGGGACGTCCAGACGTACGAGCACGCCTATGCCGGCGTCGAGTCGGTGCTGAGCGCGACGCTCCAGTCCGACAACACCGTGTACGCGCGTCTCTCCCTCGACGTCGGTCCGCAGAACATCGTCGACATGGCCTACCGGCTCGGCGTCCGCAGCTCGCCGCTGGAGGCGGTCCCGTCGATCGCGCTCGGCTCGATCGGCGTGACGCCCATCGAGATGGCGTCCGTGTACTCGACCCTCGCCGCCGGCGGGGTCTACTCGAAGCCGATGGCGATCACGAAGGTCGTGCTCCCGAACGGCAAGGTCGACACGGACGTCGGCTGGGGCCAGCCGCAGCGCGAGCGCGTCATCCCCGACTGGGTCGCGTCGACGGTCACGCAGGTGCTCGAGCAGAACATGCTGTACGGCACCGGCAGAGGCGCACACCTCTCGAACCACACCGACGCCGGCAAGACGGGGACGACCGACAACTACGCGGACGCGTGGTTCTCCGGCTACACGCCTCGGCTCGAGGCGACCGTCTGGATCGGCTACCCGGGCGGCGAGATCCCGATGCTCGACGTGCACGGGATCGCCGTGTCGGGCCCGACGTTCCCCGCCACGATCTGGCATCTGTACATGGAGACGGCCGTCGGCAACAAGCCGGACGTTCCGTTCCCGCCGCCCCTGACGCAGCCGGTGTGGACGGCGTGGCGCGGGCAGTACGAGTACAGCGGCTCCTGGGGGACGACGACGACCGAGACGACGACGACGGGAACGGCGACGACGCCCGGAACGGCGTCGACCACGACCGAGGTCGCGCCGACGACGGCGACGAAGACGCAGGCGCCGCCGGCCACGACGGTTGCTCCGCCTCCGCCGCCGGCGACGACGTCGACCGAGCCGGCGCCGCCTCCGCCTGCGCAGACGGAGACCGTTCCGACACCGTAGTGCCGGAGCTGCTGACCCTCGAGGAGGCGCAGGCGCAGGTGCTCGCCCGCGTGCGCGCGCTTGCGGGCGAGGCGGTCCAGATCGGGCGCGCGGCCGGACGTGTCACGGGCGAGTCCGCGCGGGCCGCCGTCGACCTGCCGCCGTTCCCGAGCTCCGCGATGGACGGCTTCGCGGTGCGCGCGGCCGATCTTCCGGGGACGTTGCCCGTCGTGGCGACGATCGCGGCCGGTCGTCCGGTCGATCGTGCACTCGGCGAGGGCGAGGCGATGGGGATCTCGACGGGCGCCGTCGTTCCCGGCGGCGCAGATGCCGTCGTCCCCGTCGAGTACGTTGTCCAACATGACAACAGCATCGACGTGGCGGAGGCTGTTCCGGTGGGCGCGCACGTTCGTCCTCGCGGCGGGGATGTCGCTGCGGGCGACGTCGTCGTCGCCGCGGGCGTGCGGCTGGGGCCGGCGCAGATCGGAGGACTCGCCGCTGCCGGCGTCGGCGAGGTGGTGTGCGCGCGCGTCCCGCGCGTCGTCGTCATCTCGACGGGCACCGAGCTCGCCCGCCCCGGGGACGCGCTCGGTCCGGGTCAGGTCTACGAGGCGAACTCCGTCATGCTCGCGGCCGCGCTCGCCGCCGCGGGCGCCGACATCGAGACGCTGCCGGCGGTCGCCGACGACGAGTCGGCGCTCCGGGCGGCGGTCGAGCGCGGGCTCGCCGCGGACGTCCTCGTCACCTCGGGCGGGGTCTCGGTCGGGCCGCACGACCTCGTGCGGCGGATCGAGGCCGGGCTCGGCGTCGAGGAGGTCTTCTGGCGCGTCGCGATCAAGCCGGGGAAGCCGGTCTCGTTCGGCGTCCGCGGGGAGACGCTCGTGTTCGGCCTGCCGGGCAACCCGGTCTCGTCGCTCGTCGGCTGCGAGCTGTTCGTCAAGCCCGCGCTCCGCGCGCTCCAGGGGCTGCCGGAGCCGCTGCCGCGCTTCGAGACGGGACGGCTCGCCGCCTCCGTCCGGCGGAACGACGCCCGCGACGAGCTCGTGCGGGCGCGCTCCCGCCTGGACCGCGACGGCGCGGTGCTCGAGCCGGTGTCGGGGCAGGAGTCGCACATGATCGTCCACACCGCCGCCGCCGACGCGCTCGTGCACGTTCCACGTGGAATCGGCGAGCTCGCCGCCGGGGACGCGGTCCGCTGGCTTCGCCTCGACGCGGCCGGCTAGACCCGGCCGGTCACCCGCTCGCGGCGTGCCGCTCCTGCTGTGCGAGCCGGCTGCGCCGGCGCTGCGCGAGGACGATGCGGCGGATCGTCTCGCGGATCGGGCCGCGCGGCCCGCGTTCCGCCGCGCTCGGATACGGCGTGTAGCGGCCCGCGGTGAGCGCGACGAGCTGTCCCGCTCCGGCGAGCCAGCCGAGGCCGACCGCGACGGCCACGAGCGGTGCGTAGCGGACGGTGAAGAGCGACGCGATGTACCACGGAGCGTCGAAGCCGAGGCCGTAGCGGTCGCCGAACGACCAGAGCAGGAGCGCCGGCCCGGCGAAGCCGACGAGCAGGACGGCGAGCCGCGCGTGCAGCCCGCGGCCGCGCACCTGCGGCAGCCAGAGCCAGGCGTGGAGCGACGGGAGCAGGAACAGGAGCCCGAACGGATTCGTCGCGACGACGAGGAGGCCGACGACGCCGAGCGCGAGCAGCGCCGCGACATGACCGGCCAGCTCCTCCTCGGGCCGGACGCGCCGGCGGGGCAGCAACCGGTCGCGGGCGACGAACCAGCTCGCGCCGATCAGGACGGCGAGCGCGATCAGCGCCGCGGTCGGCCAGCTGACGCTGTCGAGTGCGGGCGGGCGCCCGTCCCCGCGCGGCCAGGCGCCGAACACGCCGAAGAGCGCGAAGAGGAGGCCGCACCAGATCCAGAAGAAGACCCGCGTCCGGTAGCTGCGGAACGCGGGAGCGACGCGGATCCGGCGCCGCCGGCAACGGGCGAACAGGTCGACGGCAGCGGCCAGGAACGGCAGCAGCATCGCGATCAGCACGATCTCGATCGCCCACCCCTGGACGATCCGCTGGCCGAGGTAGACGTAGCTCGGCGGCCCCTGTGAGAGCGGGACGCCCTGCTCCATCGCGTCGAGCGCGTTCTGCGTCGCCCGCCCGACCTGTTCGAGCCGGCGGACGTCGAGCGCGGCGACCGTGTCCCCGGCCCCGCTCGGCGGGCGGTCGCCCCCGGTCGTGACCGTCACGGCGGCGATCCCGCGGGAGACGAACGGCGCCTGCTCGTAGACGCTGAAGGGGAAGCCGAGATCGACGAGCTGGCGCAGCGCCCCCGGCCACTGCGGCTGCGACCCCGTCTCCTGGGTCAGCACGGAGCGCATCGTCTCGACCAGCCCGGGCTCCGGCGAGCGGGACGTGTCCCCGCCGAGCTGGAGGCGCGGCACCCCGCGCCCGGCGATCCCGTCGAGGTCGATCACCGCCGCGACGTTCGGCGCCTCGGGCGCGTGCGCGGCGAACTCGGCCGCGCCGGCTGCGCCGGTCGTCCCGCCGTCCGTCGAGACGAACGCGAGCGAGTACGGGAGCTGGAGCCGCGCGGCTCCCGCCGCCGGCGCGTACGCGCGCGCGAGCTCGACCAGCGCGGCCGTGCCGGACGCGTTGTCGTTCGCGCCGGCCCCCGTGCCGGTGTCGTCGCGGTGCGCCATGACGACGATCGTCCGCCGGGAGGCGCCCGGCTTGACCGCGACGAGGTTGACGAAGGAGACCCGGCCGCGTCCGGGGACGACGGCCGTGAACGGCTCGGAGCGGACGAGGTAGCCGTACGGCGTCAGCTGGTCGCGGAACCAGCCGGCGGCGCCGGTCGCGCCGGGCGTCCCGGGAACCCGGTTCGGCCACTGGGTCGCGAGGTCGCGGGCGAGCTGCGCCGCGGCGTCCCGGTCGAAGGCGGGCGGGAGGTTCGGCGGCGGCTGGAGCGGCGCCGGCCGGGCGACGCTGAACGCCAGGAGCAGCAGCGGCAGGCCGACGAGCAGCCAGGTGCCGCGGTAGAGCCGCCCGTTGACCGGCCGCTCCAGCGACCCTGGCCGCGGCCGGCGCCGCTCGGATGAGGGCGGAACGGCCGCCACGGCGCTCTATAGTAAGTCCAGGCGACGGCGGGCACCGAATCGCACCCATCTGATGCCAGACTCCGCCACCATCCTCCTGGTCGACGACGAGGAAGCGGTCCAGAAGCTCCTCACGTACCCGCTCGAGCACGAGGGATTCCGCGTGCTCCAGGCGCGCGACGGCGAGGAGGCGCTCCAGCGGTTCGGCGCCGAGCACGTCGACCTCGTCGTCCTCGATCTGATGCTGCCGAAGCTCGACGGCCTCGAGGTCTGCCGCCGCCTGCGGGCGCGGAGCACGGTCCCGATCATCATGCTCACGGCCCGCGACGACGAGCTGGACAAGGTCGTCGGGCTCGAGCTCGGCGCCGACGACTACATCACGAAGCCGTTCTCGATCCGCGAGTTCCGGAGCCGGGTGCGGGCGCTCCTGCGCCGGGCCGCGATCGGGAGCCCGAGCGAGGCCGCCGACGTGATCGCGGTCGACGGCCTCGTGATCGACGTCGCCAAGCGGACGGTCGAGGTGCGCGACCGGGCGGTCGACCTGACCTACGTCGAGTTCGAGCTGCTGCGGACGATGGCCGGCCGACCCGGCCGGGTCTTCAGCCGCCAGGCGCTGCTCGAGGCGCTCTGGGGCGATTACGCCTACCGGGAGCCGCGGACGATCGACGTCCACGTCCGCCACCTCCGCGAGAAGCTCGAGCGCGACCCGCGCGAGCCGGAGTTCATCTTCACCGTGCGCGGCGTCGGCTACCGCTTCCGGGACCAGACGGCCCGCGCCGCCTCGCTCGGCGCGTGAACCCGTTCCGCAACGTCGGCATCCGGCTGAGCCTCGCGCTCGCCGCGGTCGTGCTCGGGGCCCTTGCCGTCGTCTGGGTCGTGCTCGTGCCGACGCTCGAGCGGCGGCTGGTGAACGGGAAGATCACGCAGCTGACCCTGTCGGCCCGCGCGCTCGAGCGGGAGGCCGAGGCGGCGGGCGTCGACCAGGACTTCGTCGACTACGCGTCCCACGCCTCCGGGGCGCGCGTCGTCTTCCTCAGGCCGATCGCCGGGGGCGACCAGACGGCCATGCTCGTGAACGCGGACTCGCTCCATCTCGGGCTCTCGAGCGACGTCGTCAAGGATCCGCTCGCGCTCCGGGCCTCCGCGAGCGGCAGGCTCGAGAAGGGCCGGGTCAGCCGGGACGGCACCTCGTACGCGGAGGTGGCGATTCCGGACAAGAGCGGGAACATCCTCCTCTTCTCGAGCTCGCTGCGGGACCAGCTGGCGACCGACAACCTCGTCGGCACGCGGCTGCTCTGGGCCGGCCTGATCGCGCTCGCCGTCTCGATGGCCGTCGGCTTCGGCGCCGCCTCCGCCTTCGCGCGACGGATCCGGAGGCTGGAGCACGCGGCGGAGCGGATCGCCGGCGGCGACTTCAGCGAGCCGGTCGTCGACCCCCGCCGCGACGAGCTCGGCCAGCTCGCCCGCGCGTTCGACCGGATGCGGCTCCAGCTTGCGCAGCTCGACGACGCCCGCCGCGCCTTCATCGCGAACGCCTCCCACGAGCTGCGGACGCCGATCTTCTCGCTCGGCGGCTTCCTCGAGCTGATTCAGCACGAGGACCTCGACGAGGAGACCCAACGCGAGTTCCTCGCGACGATGTCGGAGCAGGTGCAGCGGCTGTCGAAGCTCGCCACCGACCTGCTCGACCTTTCGCGGCTCGATGCCGGACGGATGCGGCTGGAGCTCGAGCCGGTCCCGCTCGCGGACGCGGCCCACGACCTCTCGGCCGAGTTCGCGGCGGTGGCCCAGCAGCAGGGACACCCGCTCGGGGTCGTCGTCGAGCAGGAGGGCGTCGCCCTCGCCGACCGGGAGCGGGTCCTGCAGATCGGCCGTGCGCTGATCGAGAACGCGCTCGTCCACACGCCTCCGGGCACGCCGGTGCGGGTCGTCGTGCGCGGGGCGGAGCTGACGGTCGAGGACGACGGACCGGGCATCCCCGTCGAGGACGCGGAGCAGGCCTTCGCGCGTTTCACGCGGCTGTCGGGTGCGCGCGCCTCCGGCACCGGGCTCGGCCTTGCGATCGCACGCGAGCTGGCGGAGCTGATGGGCGGCGAGGTACGGCTCGAGTCGAGGCCCGGCCGGACGGCGTTCACGCTCGCGCTGCCGGCGACGGCCGCCGAGCCGGAGCCGGCGCCCGTGGCTGCCTGATCGTTTTCACGGGAAATCGGCGCTAGTCTTCGGGGCCGTGCGCGTCGCCGCGGTCGCCTTCGTCGGAGCCCTCGTCGGCGCAGCCGCCGTCCTCGGCATCGGCTGGGCGGCGGGCCTCGTCCACCGGGGCTCGACGACGCGGACGGTCGTCGTCCACGAGCTGCCGGCGGCGGCGAGCCATCCGGCCGCCGTCCGTACCGTCATCGGCTCGCTGCAGCGCGGCTTCTCCCCGGCCCGGATCTTCGCGCTGCGCTCGCCGGGGGTCGTCACCGTCTTCACGTACTTCGGCGACGGGACCGCCGCGCAGGGCTCCGGCTTCGTCGTCTCGCCGGCCGGGACGATCCTGACGAACGCGCACGTGATCACGACCGCCGGCGAGACGGTCCCCGGCGCCAAGGTGCGCCCCGCGTCGCGGATCTACGTCGAGTTCTCCGACCATGACCGGATCCCCGCGACGATCGTCGGCTGGGACGTCTACGACGACGTCGGCGTCATCCGGGTCGCTTCGTCGCAGCACGCGCTCGACCCGCTGCCCCTCGGCCGCTCGTCCGCGGTCGTCGTCGGCGAGCCGGTGGCGGCGATCGGCAGCCCGCTCGGGAACGAGAACTCGCTCGCGGTCGGCGTCGTCTCGGCCGTCGGCCGCTCGATCGCCGCCCTGACGGCGGCGCACTTCCAGCTCGTCGACGCGATCCAGACCGACGCGCCGATCACGCACGGCAGCTCCGGCGGGCCGCTGCTCGACGGGCGCGGCCGCGTGATCGGGATCAACGCGCAGATCCGCAGCGACGCCGGCGGCAGCTCCGGGATCGGGTTCGCCGTGCCGATCGACTCGGCGCGCCGTTCGCTCGACGATCTGCTCGCGAACGGCCGCGTCGCGTACGCGTACGCGGGCCTCCAGACGCAGGATCTGACCGCGGCGCTCGCGCGCCACCTCGGGCTGCCCGTCCTCCACGGTGCGCTCGTCGAGCACGTCACCCCGGGTGGGCCTGCCGCGCATGCAGGCATCCGCGGCGGCTCGAAGGAGATCGAGTTCGAGGGCGAGAGCCTCGTCACCGGCGGCGACGTCGTCGTCTCGGTCGACGGCGTGCCCGTGCCCGACGCGGACAGTCTCGTGCGGATTGTCACGATCAACCTCCGGCCCGGACAGACGGCACTGTTCGGGATCGTCCGCGCCGGCGCGCGCCACACGGTCGCCGTGCGGCTGACCGAGCGGCCGCCTGGCTCCTAGCGCCACGGGGTAGGTTCCCCGGCGTGGGCGGACGGAGGAAGCTGATCGTTGTCGCCAACCGGGGCCCGGTTGGCTACGGCCGCTCGGCGGCGGGCGAGCGGATCGTCCTCCGCGGCGGCGGCGGTCTCGTCACCGCCCTCCGCAGCCTCGTCGAGCACCACGACGTCACCTGGATCGCGAGCGCGATGTCCGACGAGGATCGCGCCGTCGCGGCCGAGCACGGCGGCGACGGATTCGAGGAGACGGCGCGCGACGGCTCCCCGTACCGGCTCCGGCTCGTCACGCACGACCCGACGGCGTACGACTGGTACTACAACGTCGTCGCGAACCCGACGCTCTGGTTCCTCCAGCACTACATGTGGGGGCTGCCGTACGCGCCGGACCTCGACCTCGGCCTCCACAACGCGTGGTTCAACGGCTACCTCCCCGTCAACGAGGCGTTCGCCGACGCGGTCGCCGTGGAGCTCGACCGCGAGCCCGAGGCGACCGTCTTCCTCCACGACTACCACCTGTACCTCGCGCCGAAGCTGATCCGCGAGCGGCGGCCCGGCGCTGTCATGTCGCACTTCGTCCACATCCCGTGGCCGCAGTCCGACTACTGGCACGTGCTGCCGGAGCACCTTCGCCGCGCCGTCCACGAGGGGCTGCTCGCAAACGACATCGTCGGCTTCCACACGCAGCGCTGGCGGCGGAACTTCCTGCGCTCGTGCGAGGAGCTGCTCGGCGCCGAGGTCGACGGCTCGGCCGGCACGGTCGTGCACGACGGACGCCGCACGCTCGTCACGAGCCATCCGATCGGAATCGACCCGCTCGAGTTCGACGAGCTGAAAGACGCGGCGGCGGTGCTCGAGCAGGAGCGGCAGATCGTCGAGATGCGGCCGGAGTTCCTCATCGTCCGAGTCGACCGCACCGATCCGTCGAAGAACGTCGTCCGCGGATTCCGCGCGTTCGAGCTGTTTCTCCACCAGCACCCGGAGCTGCACAGGCGCGTCGTCCTGCTCGCGCTGCTCGACCCGTCGCGCCAGGACATTCCCGAATACTCGGAGTACCTCGCCGCGATCCAGCGCGAGGCGCGTGCCGTGAACGACCGCTTCCAGACGGAGGGGTGGACGCCGATCGACCTCGAGATCGCGGACAACTTCGCGCAGTCGGTCGCCGCGTACAAGCAGTACGACGTGCTGCTCGTCAACGCGGTGTTCGACGGGCTCAACCTCGTCTCGAAGGAGGCGCCGCTCGTGAACGTGCGCGACGGCGTGCTCGTTCTGTCAGAGAACACGGGCGCGCACGAGGAGCTCGGGCAGTGGGCGCTGACGGTCAACCCCGTCGACGTCTACGGGCAGGCGCAGGCGATCCACGCGGCGCTGACGATGCCGGCGGAGGAGCGCCGGCGACGGCTCGAGGAGACGCGGGCATACGTGCGCGACCACGACCTCGCGTCCTGGATCGCCGCGCAGCTGGCCGACCTCGACGCGCTCGTTCCGCAACCCTCCTAGTACGATCACGGCATGGCGACGACCTCCGCTCCGGAGCTCGTCTCGGTCAATCCCGCGACGCTCGAGCCGGTCGGCTCCGTGGCGCGCACGGACCCGGGCGAGCTTCGCTCGATCGTCGCCGCCGCGGCGGCGGCGCAGGAGCAGTGGCGCTCGCTCGGCGCGACCGCGCGCGGGCTCGTGCTGCGCGAGGCCGCCCGCGCGGTGCGCGCGCACGCGGACGAGATCGCGGACGTCGTCTGCGCCGAGACGGCCAAGCCGCGCACCGAGGCGATCGCGCACGACCTCTATCCCGCGGTCGATCACGCGGCATGGCTGGCGCGCAACGCGGCGCAGGTGCTCGCCGACGAGCCGATCCGTTTCTCGCAGCTGCACCTGCGGACGAAGAAGGCGTGGCTCCTGCACGAACCGCTCGGCGTCGTCGCGGCGATCACGCCGTGGAACATCCCGTTCGGGATCCCGTTTACAGAAGTGGCAACAGCGGTTGCGGCCGGGAACAGCGTCGTGCTGAAGCCGTCGGAGCTGACGCCGCTGACCGGCGAGTGGGTCGCGCGTGTGCTCGAGGAGGCGGGCGCTCCGCCGGGGCTCGTCCAGGTCGTGCACGGCGACGCGCCGGTCGGCGCCGCGCTCGTCGACGAGCCGGGGATCGCGAAGGTCTTCTTCACCGGGTCGGTCGCCGTCGGCCGCCGCGTCGCCGCCGCCGCGGGCGCGCGCGGCTGTCCTGTCGTGCTCGAGCTCGGGGGCAAGGATCCGATGATCGTGTTCGCCGACGCGAATCTCGACAGGGCCCTCGACGGTGCGCTGTTCGCGTCGTTCATCAACGCGGGCCAGGCCTGCGTCAGCGCCGAGCGGATCTACGTCGAGCGACCCGTGTACGAGGAGTTCGCGCGTGGGCTCGCGGAGCGCGCACGGGGGCTGAAGCTCGGCGACGAGGTCGGGCCGCTCATCTCGGAGCGGCAGCGTGACAAGGTCGAGTCGCTGACGGGCGCGCGGCGCCCGGAGCGGGCCGGCTGGTTCCTCGAGCCGACGGTGATCGAGGGCTCGCTCCCGGACGAGGAGATCTTCGGGCCTGTCGTGACCGTCGAGCCGTTCGACGGCGAGGACGACGCGGTGCGCCGCGCCAACGACACGGAGTTCGGTCTCGCGGCGAGCGTCTGGACGCGGGACCTGGAGAAGGCGCGGCGCATCTCGCGGCGGATCGACGCCGGCATGGTCTGGGTCAACGACTTCGGCTACTCGTTCGCCACCGGGCAGGCGGCGTGGGGCGGCGTCAAGGGCTCCGGCTTCGGACGGACGAGCTCGCGGCACGGGCTCTACGAGTGCACGCGCGTGAAGTACGTCGACGAGGACCGCGGGCTGCTGCGGCCCGCGTGGTGGTTCCCGTACGACGCGCGGACGGAGGAGGGGCTGCGCGGGATGCTCGACCTGCTCTACGGCTCCGGCGGCGAGCGGGTGCGCGCGGCGTGGCGCTACCGGCGCGGGCTCGTGCACGCGATGAGGCGGTCGCTCGGCCGATGAGCGAGCTCTCGCACGTCGACGAGTCGGGCGACGTCCGGATGGTGGACGTCGGCGGGAAGCCGCTCGCGCGGCGGCGTGCGCTCGCGCGCGCCGAGCTGCGCATGGCGCCGGCGACGGCGCGACGGCTGCGCGAGCTGCCGAAAGGCGATGCGCTGACGACGGCGCAGCTCGCCGGGATCATGGCGGCGAAGCGGACGAGCGAGCTGATCCCGCTCTGCCATCCACTGCCGCTCACGCACGTCGCCGTCGAGCTGGAGGTCGGCGAGGACTCGGTCGCGATCCTCGCGTCGGCGGAGACGACGGCGCAGACCGGCGTCGAGATGGAGGCGCTGACCGCGGCGAGCGTCGCGGCGCTGACCGTCTACGACATGGCGAAGGCGATCGACAAGGGCATGCGCATCGTCGACGTCTCGCTCGTCGAAAAGACGAAGGAGGAGGTCTGAAGGCGGCGGTGCTCACCGTCTCCGACGGCGTCGTCGCGGGGACGCGCGAGGACCGGAGCGGGGACGTGCTCGACGAGCTGCTGCGCGGCGAGGGGTTCGAGGTCGAACGGCGCGTCGTCCCGGACGAGCGCGACGAGATCGCCGCGGCGCTGCGCGAGCTCGCCGCGTCCGCGCGCGTCGTGCTCACGACCGGCGGGACCGGGCTCGCGCCTCGCGACGTGACGCCGGAGGCGACGCGCGACGTGCTCGACCGGGACGCGCCGGGAATCGCGCAGGCGCTCCGCGCCGACTCGATCGCGAAGACGCCGCACGGCCTGCTATCGCGCGGCGCCGCGGGCGTCGTCGGCTCTACGCTCGTGGTGAATCTCCCGGGCTCGCCCGGCGGTTGCCGGGACGGCTTCGACGTCCTCCGACCCGCGCTCGCGCACGCGCTCGAGCTGCTTGCGGGCGAGCGCGGCGTCGCGCACCGGCAGACATGACCGACGTCGCCCTCGCGCCGCTGCCCGCGCGCTTCGTGCGGCTCGTGAAGATCGAGCACACGGTCTTCGCGCTTCCGTTCGCGTACGTCGGCGCATTCCTCGCGGTGAACGGCTCGCCGGGCTGGCACGACCTGATCTGGATCACCGTCGCGATGGTGGGCGCGCGGTCGCTCGCGATGGCGCTGAACCGGCTGGTCGACGCCCAGCTCGACGCGCGCAACCCGCGCACGGCCGGACGCGAGCTGCCGAGCGGGCAGCTGTCCGTGGTGCAGGTCGTCGCGTTCTGCGCGGTCTCGCTCGCGGTCTTTCTCGTCGCGGTCTGGCAGCTCGCGCCGATCGTGCGCTGGCTCTGGCCGATCCCCGTCGCCGGGTTCGTCATCTACCCGTACCTGAAGCGGTGGACGTGGTTCTGCCACTTCTGGCTCGGCGCCGTCGACGGACTCGCCCCGGTCGGCGCCTGGGTGGCCGTCACCGGGAAGCTGCCGTGGCAGTCGTGGATCCTCGGCGCGGCGGTCGCCTTCTGGGTCGCGGGATTCGACCTCTTCTATGCGCTGTTCGACGTCGACGTCGACCGGCGGGAGGGGCTGCACTCGGTGGCGACGCGTTTCGGCGTGCGCGGCGTGTTCGTCGGCGCGCGCCTCTCGCACGCGGCGACCGTCGCGTGCCTCGTCGCCGCCGGGCTCGGGTTGCCGGTCGGCGTCCTCTACTGGCTCGGCGTCGCGTCGGTCGCCGCGCTGCTCGCCTACGAGCACTCGCTCGTCCGCCCGAACGACCTGCGGCGGCTCGACACCGCGTTCTTCACGATGAACGGCGTGATCAGCGTCGTCTTTGCCGCGTTCGTGATCGCGGACACGCTCGTCTAGCGCCACTGCCGGTCTTCCGACATCGCGGCATCGTCGAGGACAGTGGTCTCGTGACGAGGTCGTGACGATTGTGCACGGGACACGACGGAACCACCGGTGTTTCCAGCCCGGAGCCCGTGACAGTTCCGGAAGCCGTGTCTGACACCAGGCCGTGTCCCGCAGGGACACGGCCCGCGGGAGATCAGCGGCGGCGCCGAGACGGGTCCGCAAGCGCCGGCGGCGTCCAGCCGGCGTCGGCGGGATTGAGGTTCGTCCCCGGCGGGACGATCTCGTCGATCCGGTCGAGCAGCGCCGCGTCGAGCGTCACGTCGAGTGCGCCGAGATGCGTCTCGAGCTGCTCCATCGTCCGCGGCCCGATGATCGGCGCCGTCACCGCCGGATGCTGCATGACGAACGCGAGCGCCATGTGGATCAACGGCATCCCCGCCTCGTCGGCGAGCGCCGCGAGCGCATCGGCCGCGTCGAGCTTGCGCTGGTTCTCGGGTAGCGACAGGTCGTAGCGCCACGGCAGCCGCTCCGCGCGCGTGCTCGACGGCATCTCGGCGTCCTTGCGGTAGCGACCGGAGAGCCAGCCGCCCGCGAGCGGGCTCCACGGGATCACGCCCATTCCGTACTCCTCGCAGACCGGCAGCACCTCGGCCTCGATCCCGCGCACGAGCAGCGAGTACGGCGGCTGCTCGCACACGAACCGCTCGCGGCCGCGGCGCTCGGCGACCCATTGCGCCTCGACGATCTGCGAGGGCGGGAAGGTGGAGCTGCCGAGATAGCGGATCTTCCCCGCGCGGACGAGGTCGGTGAGCGCGCCGAGCGTCTCGCCGACGTCCGTCGCGGGCTCGGGACGGTGGATCTGGTACAGGTCGATCCAGTCGGTGCCGAGTCGCCGCAGGCTGTTGTCGACCTCCTGCATGATCCAGCGGCGCGAGTTGCCAGCCTCGTTCGGGTCGTCGCCCATCGTCCCGTGCACCTTCGTCGCGAGCACGACGTTGTCACGCCGCCCGCCGGCGAGCGCCTTGCGCACGATCTCCTCGGACTCGCCCCGCGAGTAGACGTCGGCCGTGTCGACGAAGTTGATCCCCGCGTCGAGTGCGCGGTGGATGATCCGGATCGAGTCGTCGTGATCCGGGTTGCCCCAGGCGCCGAACATCATCGCGCCGAGGCAGAGCGGGCTGACCTTCACGCCCGTGCGGCCGAGCGTCCGAAGCTCCATGCCGTGGAGCCTAGTGGACCCGGGTGCGGCCGCGCCCCGCGACCGCACCCGGGTCGTGCCGCCCCTACTTGCGCTGCGGCGTCTCGAGCTGGTCGCGCAGGGCGCCGTCCGGGTTCGCCGACGTCGTCAGCGTCACGTAGTACCCGTGCGGATTCGCGAGGATGCTCGTGAGCGTCGTGCCGGAGACGCCGGTCACGACCTTCGTCACGTTCCCGTGGCCGTCGGAGTCGGTGAACGTCCCCGTGCCCGCGTCGACCACCTTCGGTCCGTTCGCGCCGCGGTTGCCCTGGTTCAGCGTCAGCCCGGTGATCGTCACCGAGCCGGGGAAGTCGTAGTTCACGTAGAAGACGACGTTCCCGCCGGTCACGGCGCCGGAGGAGTCGCGCGTGACGTCGAACGTCACGCTGCCGTTCGCGCTCGCGCGCAGCCCGCTCACCGGCGGCACGACCTCGCGCGGGTTGAGGGCGATCTTCGAGACGAAGGTGCCCTTGACCTGCTTCACCTTCGTGCAGCTCCCCTGCGTGAAGAGCACGCCGAGGTTCGTCGCCGAGCCGGTGCCGAGATTGCCGGATGCGAAGCCGCCCGACTGCGTGAACGCGGACGAGAGCGACGCGACGAGCTTGCCGCCGTTGTTCGCGCCGGCGGTGGCGAGGCCGACGAGGTTCCCGTTGGCGATCGCCGCGTGGAACGACGCGTTGACGCCGCCGCCGCTCGTCGGACGGACGCGGAACGTGCCGTCGAGCCAGCCGAGCCCCTCGGTCGTGTTGACGACGCTGTGCGCGCGGATCTCGAGCGCGCCGTTCAGCTGCGAGTTGCTGCTCGTCGCCGTCCCGATGTAGACGGCGTTCGTGTCCTGGTACGTGCCGTCGCTGCCGGTGCACGTGGTCGAGCGGAGCTGCGACACGGTGTTGGCGGTGAAGGTCGCCGAGGCTGCCTGGGTCGCCTGCTGGCGCGACCACGCCGCGGCGATGCCCGTCGCGGTCAGAGCCGCTCCTGCGACAAGGGCCGGGACGGCGTAGCGTGCTTTCATCGGTGGAACCCCCTGATCATCTCGTTCAGCGCCCGCAGACGAAGAAGACGCCGGGATCGACACGGCCAGGTACGGGCGGCGTAAAGGCTGTGTAAGTCCGGACGGAACTAGACTGGCCGCATGATCCGGGCCCGGCAGCTCGGCAGGCGCTTCGGGGAGAAGCGCGCGCTCCGCGGTGTCGACTTCGACCTCGCCGCCGGAGGCTGTCTCGTCGTCACGGGCCCGAACGGGTCGGGGAAGACGACGCTGCTCCGGATCTGCGCCGGCCTGGCGATTCCGACCGAGGGGGAGATCACGGTCTCCGCCCGCCGCGACGAGATCGGCTACCTCGGCCACGAGGCGCTCGTCTACCGCGAGCTGACCGCGCTCGAGAACCTCGAGCTCTACGGGAGGCTCTACCGCGTGCCGGAGCGCCGCGAGCGGATCGGGATGCTGCTCGAGCGCTTCGGCCTCTGGGAGGTGCGCCACGACCGCGTCGCCTCGTACTCGCACGGGATGACGCAGCGGCTCGCGCTCTGCCGCGTGCTGCTCCACGACCCGGCGCTGCTCGTGCTCGACGAGCCGTACACGGCGCTCGACGATGCGGGCGCTGCGCTGCTCGACGCCCAGCTTGCGGAGCTGCGCGGCGAGCGGACGTTCCTCGTCTCGACGCACGACCCTGCGCGGCTCGAGCCGCTCGCGACCGCGAGGCTGGCGCTCGCGTGATGTACGTGCGCGACGTCGGCGCGCTCGCGCGCAAGGACCTGCTGCTCGAACTGCGGGCGCGCGACACGCTGCCGGCGATGCTGCTGTTCGTCGTCGCGACGTTCGTCGTCTTCCACTTCGCGCTGCCGTCGGGCTCGTCCGACCTCGCCGCGAGCGGGCTGCTCTGGGTCGCGATCGTCTTCACGGCGCTGCTCGGGATCGGGCGCGCGTTCGTCCCGGAGCGAGAGCAGCGCGTCCTCGACGGGCTCGTGCTCGCGCCGTGCGACCGGAGCGCCATCTGGCTCGGGAAGGGGATCGCGACGCTCGCGTTCCTCGCCGCCGCCGAGGTGGTGGCGCTGCCCGTGTTCGCGCTCTTCTTCCACGGGCTGACCGCGGCGACGGTCGCCGCGGTCGTGCTCGCCGACCTCGGCATCTGCGCCGTCGGCACCTTCCTCGGCGCGATGGCGGTCGCCACCCGGGCCCGCGACCTGCTCCTGCCGCTCCTGTTCCTGCCGCTCGCGATCCCGATCGTGATCGGCGGCGTCGGCGCCTCGATCGTCGCCTCGCCGGGCCGCTACCTCGCCTTCCTCGCGCTCTACGACGCGGTCTTCGCCCTGATCTGCTGGGCGTCGTTCGAGTACGTGGTGACCGAGTGAGCCCCGGCACGGCACAATTGACACCGGTGGCTCCGAGGTCCCGGATATCGCTCCCGGCGCTGGCGGCGGCGTCGCTCGTGCTCGTCACGCTCGCGCTCGTCCTCGTCTTCTTCGTCGCGCCGAACGACGCCGACCAGGGCTTCTCGCAGCGGATCTTCTACTTCCACGTCTCGATCGCGATCACCGCGTACGCGTGCTTCGGGCTCGGCGCGTGGAAGGCGCTCCTCCATCTCTGGAAGCGCGACCCGCGCGCCGACCTCGAGAGCTACGTCGCCGTCCACCAGGGCGTGATCTTCGGCTCGCTCGTGCTCATCACGGGCTCGATCTGGGCGAAGATCTCGTGGGGCCACTGGTGGCTGTGGAGCGAGGACCAGCTCGTGCTCTTCCTCGTGCTGTTCCTCTTCTACGCGGCGTACTTCATGCTGCGCTACTCCGTCGACCCGGGGCCGCAGCGCGCCAACTTCAGCGCGGTGTACGCGCTGTTCGGCGTCGTGCTCATCCCCGTCAGCTTCATGGCCATCCGTCTCGCGAAGCAGGCGATCCACCCCGTCGTGTTCACCCGCCACGGCCCGAACTTCGGCGGCTGGATCCTCGTCACCTACTGCGTCGCGCAGGTCGCGATGCTCGTCCTCGCGTACACGCTCTACCGCATCGAGCTCGCCGGCAAGCGGGTCGACGCGCGCGTGCGCGAGCTGAAGGAGGTGCTCGCGTGACCACCGCCGAGACGTACGTCACGGCGGCGTACTGCGCCGTGTTCGCGATCGTCCTCGTCTACGTCCTGATCATCGCGCTGAAGGTGCAGCGGCTCGAGCGGGAGGTCGACGAGCTCGCCGGCCGCGCGGCCGCGCACGAGCCGGACCCGGAGCCGGACGAGCGGCGGGAGCCCGCGGTCGTTGGCTGAGCTCTTCTTCTGGCCCGCGCTGCTGCTCTACGGCGAGGCGGCCGTCGGCTACCTCGGCGAGGCGCGGCGCCCGGGAACGTCCGGGCGCGCGGCGACCTGGGGCGTGCGGCTCGGCTGGCTCGCGCAGACCTCGCTGCTCGCCGTGCAGGCGACGCGGGACGACGGCTTTCCGTGGGGGACGTGGGCCGGCTCGCTCAACCTCTTCGTGTGGCTCGTCGTCTCCGCGTACCTGATCTGGGGCTGCCGGCGGACGTTCCGGCTGCTCGGGCTCGCAGTGATGCCGTTCGCGGCCGTGCTGCTCGCGCTGGCGCGCGCGGGCGGCGGAGTCGGCGCCGCCTCGCGCAGCCCCTACTCGACGGCGTTCCTCGTCCTCCACGTCGGGCTCGTGCTCGCCGCGTTCGCCGGGTTCACGCTCGCGGCGGCGCTGTCCGGGCTCTACCTGTGGCAGGAGCGGCGCCTGAAGCGGCGCGAGGTGACGATCCTCCGCCGGCCCGCGCCGTCGCTCGCGTCCCTCGATGGGCTCGCCGCGCGCACCGTCTGGTTCTCGCTGCCCGCGCTGACGCTCGGGATCGCCGTCGGCGTCGCGCGCCTCGTCGCGGACGGCGACCGCGTCGACGCGCTCGTCGCCGCGACTGCGCTGACGTGGACCGTCTGGGCGTCGTACCTCGCGCTCCGCTCGCTGCGCGGCTGGACCGGCCGCCGCGCCGCCTACCTCGCCCTCGCAGGCTTCCTGCTCGTCGTCGTCGTTCGTCTCGCCCTGCCCGCGACCCACTTCGCCTGATGCGTCTCGTCCTCGTCGGCACCTCGCACCATCACGCGCCCGTCGAGCTGCGGGAGCGGGTCGCGCTCGACCGCGAGCACGCGGCTGCGCTCGCGGCGCGGCTCGCCGAGGGCGGCTGCGAGGCGGTCTGCCTGTCGACGTGCAACCGCACCGAGCTGTACGTCGCGTGCGCCGACCCGGAGGCGGCGGAGCGGACCGCGGTCGCGGCGCTCGCCGAGCTCGAGCCGGAGGTGGAGAAGGCGCTGTACCGGCTGCGCGACCAGGCGGCGGGGCTGCATCTGTTCCGCGTTGCAGCGGGGCTCGACTCGCTCGTCCCGGGCGAGGGCGAGATCCTCGGCCAGGTGCGCGGCGCCTACGAGGCCGGGACGACGGGGCCGCTGCTCGACCGGCTGTTCCGCCAGGCGCTGCACGCCGGCCGCAAGGTGCGCGCGCAGACCGCGATCGCGGAGAGCCCGGCGTCCGTCTCGTCCGCGGCCGCCGCGCTCGCGGAGCAGGTGTTCGGCGACCTCGAGGGGAAGTCGATCCTCCTCGTCGGCGCGGGGAAGATCAGCGAGCAGGCCGCGCGCAACCTCGTCACGCGGCAGGCGCGCATCGCCTTCGTCGCGAACCGGACCGCCGGGCGCGCCGCCGGTCTCGCCGAGAAGTTCGGCGCGGAGCCGCTGCCGCTCGAGCGGATCGGCGAGGAGCTCGCTCACGCCGATCTCGTCATCGCCTCGACCGGCGCGCCCGGGTTCGTGCTCGACGCGGCGACGGTCGGCGAGGCCGTCGCGCATCGCCGCGGCCGTCCGTTGTTCCTCGTCGACCTCGCCGTCCCGCGCGACCTCGACCCCGCGATCAACGACCTCGACGGCTGCTACCTCTACGACATCGACGATCTCGAGGCGGTCGTGGCCGAGACGCTCGTCGGCCGCCGCCGCGAGGCGGAGCACGCGGAGGCGATGGTCACCGCCGAGGCGGCGAAGTTCCACGAGTGGCACGCATCGCTCGACGTCGTACCGGCGATCGCGTCGCTCCGGGCGCGCGCCGAGGAGATCCGGGAGGCGGAGCTGCGCAAGGCCGACGCGCTGCTCGGCCGGCTCGACGAGAGCCAGCGCCGCGCGGTCGAGTCGATCACCGCGCAGATCGTCAACAAGCTCCTGCACCTGCCCACCGTTCGCATGAAGCAGGCGGCCGCGGCAGCCGACGGGGTCGTTTATGCTGAGGCGGTGCGTCACCTGTTCGGTCTCGGCGAGGACGAGCGCTGAAGGTCGCGAAGCTGACGGGGCGGCCGCTGCCGCTGCAGGTTCCCACCGCGTTCGTCCGCATCCGGGCGCGCGGCGTCGCCTTGTGCGGCCAGCCGGTGCGGCGGCCCTCACGCTGTGCTGATCCGCGTCGGCAGCCGCGGCAGTAGGCTCGCGCTGACGCAGGCCGAGCTCGCGGCGTCGCGTCTGCGCGGCCCCGGGATCGAGATCGCGCTCGTCCCGATCACGACGGCCGGCGACAGGGACCGGACGAAGCCGTTCGGCGAGATCGGCTCGCGCGGCGTGTTCGTGAAGGAGCTGGAGGAGGCGCTGCTCGACCACCGCATCGACGTCGCGGTGCACTCGGCAAAGGACATGACGGCGTCCGACCCGGACGGGCTCGTCGTCGGCGCGTACCTCGCACGCGACGATCCGCGCGACGCGCTCTGCGGGGCGGACGCGCTGCGCCCCGGGATGCGCGTCGGCACCGCGTCCGTGCGGCGACGCGCGCAGCTGCTCGCGCTCGAGCCGACGCTGTCGATCGAGCCTCTGCGCGGGAACATCGACACGCGGCTGCGGAAGCGCGGCGAGCGGGGACTCGACGCGGTCGTGCTCGCGGCGTGCGGCCTCGACCGGCTCGGCCTCGCCGGCGAGATCGGGCGCCGCTTCGACCCGGAGGAGCTGCTGCCGGAGGCGGCACAGGGAGCGCTCGCGCTCCAGGTGCGGGCCGGCGAGCGGCACCTCGCCGCGGCGGCGGACGACGCGGAGACGCGGCGCCGTGTCGAGGCGGAGCGTGCGGTCGTCGCCGCGGTCGGCGGCGGCTGCCTCGCGCCGGTGGCCGCGTTCCACGACGGCGCAGTGCTGACGGGCCTCGTCGCCGCCGAGGACGGCTCCTGGCTCGAGCGCCGCAGCGGCGACGACCCGGTCGCGCTCGGTCGCGAGCTCGCCCGCCTCGCGGACCGCTAGTCGCCCGGACGAGCGAGTGCGCGGGCCGCGGCTCGCGCCGCCGAGTCGGCGAGCTGCGTCGCCTCGACCACGCGCGGATCGCCGGCCGTCGCTGTCAGGTTGACCGCGACGAGCGAGAGGCAGCCCCGCGCGGCGGCGGCTGCGAGGTTGGCCGCAACCGCAGCGTCGACCTGCACGCGCTCGTCGCCGTGTGCGGCGACGGCGTCGGCGAGATCGGCGACGTCGGCGGCGGCGCGCGCGATCGCGAGCGGAGGCTCCGCGGCCGCCGCGAAGGCGCGGCCCACCTCGACGTCGCGCTGGTCCGGTGACAGCATCCCGGCCGCGGCTCGCGTCGCGAGCATCTCCGCGTACACGCGTGCGTCCTCCTCGACGAGCGCAGCGGCGACCGCCCGCAACCCCTCCGCCTGCGCGGCCGCCCCCGCGGCGTCGGCCCACGAGGGAGCGGAGATCCGCGCGCACATCTCGACGATCGCCGCCGCGGCGGCGAGCGTGAGCGCGAGCGCCGAGCCTCCGCCCGGAGTCTCGCGGTCCTCCGCCAGCTCGTCGAGGAGCGCGTCCAGCGACAGCTCGGTCAACGTCATCGCCGGCCGATTCTCCCCGATCGGGGCGCGGCGTGCGACCCGGCTCTCGGCGCCGCCGGCTCGCCGTCCCCGTCCGAAGGGTTGACGCGTTCGTGACACCGGCGTAGAAGGCGTCCAGCGAGGCGCGATCGCGTTCACGCCGTGGGGGAACGGCGCAGCACGGTCTCTGCGGACGCCTGCGTTCTCTCCTCGCGCACCGTCATCGAAGCAGGGGGAGGGGAAACACATGGGCAGGCGGCTTCTCTTCGGAGGTGCGTTGGCCTTGGCCGCGCTTACGCTCGCGCCGGCCGCGCTCGCGAGCTCGTCCGCGGGCAATCCGGTCATCCACCTCGCGTACGACAACCACCACCAGCTGCTGACGCCGCATCCGTTCCCGGACTACGTGACGCTCGCGCCGGGCGGGCAGCTGGAGATCGTCGCCGACGACGGCGTCGCGCCGCCGTCCGGCAGCCAGCTGCAGTGCAGCCACTTCGCGCCGTCGTTCGGCGGCGACGGCACCATCCTCGTCGCGATCGAGAACACCGACGGCTCGGGCCACCCGTTCCTGGACGAGCTGATCCCGGGCCTGTCCGGCGGTCTTTTCAGCTCCGGCGGGAACAGCTGGGACTACGTCCTGAGCTTCAACGACCTGGGGACGTACACGTGTGACCTCGACGTCGCGGCCACGACCGACACGGTGTTCCACGTCGCCGTGCTGCCGGACGGGTCGGGCGCGATGACATACGCCGGCGCCTGGGACCCGAGCATCGTCTACCCGCAGGGCAGCGTCGTCACGACCGGCGGCGTCCTCTCGGGACTCTCGTGGTGGATGGAGGCGAGCACGGGTGGGACGACGCAGCAGCCCTCCGGCGGGCTCGGCGACTGGTACCAGATCTCCGCTCCCTCCTCCGGGGCGGCGGGTCCGCAGGGGCCGCCCGGCCCGAAGGGCGACACGGGCGACGCCGGGCCGGCCGGGGCTGCCGGTCCTGCGGGGCCGAAGGGCGACACCGGCGACGCCGGGTCTGTCGGTCCCGCCGGTCCTGCGGGACCCGCCGGACCGCCCGGTCCGGCCGGAGCCGGGCCCATCTCCGGCTCGATCCTGACGCTGCCGGCGGGCCAGCCCGCGCCGGCCGGGTACGCGCTCCTCGGCACCTCGCTGATCGCGTACCTCGATCCGGGCAACCACGCGAAG
>Ga0335077_10001242_pt1 | contig 30063 bp, 15 predicted proteins | sample Lox_Sample_31_FD_207151 | JGI IMG/M metagenome (GOLD analysis project Ga0335077, IMG submission 207151) | Soil microbial communities from Loxahatchee National Wildlife Refuge, Florida, United States - Lox_Sample_3.1 | ecosystem: Environmental > Terrestrial > Soil > Wetlands | place: USA... | reverse complement strand
CGCCGTTCGCAACGACGCTGAACAGGCAGCTTATGAACGCCTGCTGCATCCGAGCCTGCTGCAATTGTGGACCGGCTACTTCGACATGGGGCTCGCATTAGCTCGCGGCAACGCCTTTACCGACACTCTTACCACCGCCTTCAATGCCACTCGTCAGACGCGGAAGAGCAAGATCATCGCGCATTTCAACCAGATTTATGGAACGGCCCGCGTGAACAACGTCACCGCCGCTAACGCCAGCGCCATCCGCGGCGGATGGGAGTTCAACGAAGATATCACTCCAAAGTTGTTTATGAACGTGATGAACGATTACGAGCACGACCGCTTCCAGGACCTCGACCTGCGCGTCGTGATTGGAGGAGGACCAGGATGGAATGCCATCAAGACCGATCGCATTCAGCTGGGGGTGACGGCCGGCGCCGATTACAACCGCGAAAACTTCACCACGCTCAGCCGGAACTTCGCGGAAGCCAACTTCGGCGACGTGTTCACCTACAAATTGTCAGGCCTCACCACCTTGAACGAGACGTTTACCTATTTCGCCAACCTCAGTGATACGGGCGACTATCGTTTCAATTTCGATCTTGGCAGCGTTACCACTTTGAAGAAATGGCTGAGTTTCCAATTCACCGGCAGCGATCATTTTCTGAGCAACCCGGTGTTGGAGCGCCAGCGCAACGACCTGATACTATCCTCAGGCTTGCGTGTGAGCTTCGGACATTAGCGGGAATCACCGCTCCTTGCAGTCGCGGCTCGGTAAGTGCTGTCTGCGTTACTGAGCCGCAACCACAGGGAGCGGTTGTGAGTTTTACGCCAGGTCGAACTTTTCCTGGTGAAGCTGCGAATCGCTTTTTACCAGCACAGTTCGCCCCAGGATCTCTTCGAGCTCCTGCAGATACGAGTTCTGGTTCGACTTGAGCAATTTGGCCACGTCCGGCGCGACCCGCAGCATGACGTCCTTGCCCTCGATCGCTTTGGCAACCTTGTGCGCCTCTTGCAGAATTTCCCCAACCACGGTTTGTGCGCTCTTCACGTAGCCGGCGCCCTCGCAATATGGACACGGCATGCATAGGGTGCGCTCCAGACTCTGCTTCACACGTTTCCGCGTGATCGCCACCAGGCCAAAATCGTTAAACTGGAGGATCTTGTAGGGGGCCCGGTCGGCGCGCATGGCCTCTTCGAGCGACTGCATCACCTTCTGGCGGTTGCGGCGCTCGTCCATATCGATGAAGTCCACCACGATGATGCCGCCCAGGTCGCGCAGGCGGACCTGCCGCACGATCTCCTTGACCGCGTCGGTGTTGGTCTTCACGATTGTGTCTTCCAAGCGGTTCGATTTGCCCACGAACTTTCCCGTGTTCACATCGATCGCCACCAGGGCTTCGGTCTGGTTGATCACGATATAACCGCCCGACTTCAGCCACACTTTGGGCCGCAAAGCCTTCTCCAGCTCGGCAGTGATGCCAAACTCGTCGAAGATGGGGCTCGACCGCGTGTACATCTTCACGCGATTTACCAGCGCCGGCTGGAAGCGTTGCACGAAGCTGAGCACGCTCTCGTAAACGTCTTCATTGTCGACCCAGATGCTCTTGAACGCGGAGGTCAGCTGATCGCGGAGCACGCGCTCGACAACATTGAGGTCGTGATGGATCAGGGCCGGCGCGGGTTTGCGCTCGGCCTTCTGCCGCAGGTCCATCCAGAGGTTATAGAGGAACATCATGTCGGCACGAAGTTCCTCTTCGGTGTGGCCCTCGCCCGCCGTGCGCACGATGTATCCCCCGGGAATACCGACGCGGTGCGTTTGCAAGATGCGCTTCAACCGTCCGCGTTCCTCATCGCTCGGAATCTTTCGCGATACACCCACGTGGTCGACCGTCGGCATGTAGACCAGGAAGCGTCCCGGCAGGGCGATGTGCGAGGTGATGCGGGCGCCCTTTTGTCCCAAAGGCTCCTTGGCGATCTGGACGATAATCTCCTGTCCTTCTTTGAGCAGATCGCTGATGGAAGGAGCGCCGGACTTTTCCGGCCTTCCATTGGATGGTCCCGGCGTGGCGCGGTCAGGGGCAGTTCGGACAGCGGTTTCGGGCGGTCGATTGTCGTGTTGCGGTCCGCGCGGCGCGTCTGGTGCACCGCCGCGGTTCTTGCGCCGCATCCGCCGCGAAACGCGGTGCAGATATCGGGGACCCTGCTCACGAAGAGTGGCGGTGAGGCTGGTGGGAATGCGTGCCGGTTCGGGGCCTTCCTCATCCACGGCCGTGTCGCCGGTTGTTTCTGTAGCATTCTCCAGCTCCGCTGGCTCCGGAGATTCGATCTCCCCGGTCTCAGTCTCTGCCACTTCTGCCACCGCGAACGTGTCCGTTACGGGCTCGTCCGATTCGGACTCCTCCGCCAAGGCCTCGGCTAAGGATGGGAAAATATCAACCTCTTCAGCCGCATCTGTGGAAGTCTCCGCCGCGGCCTGTGCCTCCAGAGGCTCCAGGGCGCGCTGGGGAGCGGCAGCTGCGGATGACGCGCCAGCGGCCAATTCATCTTGCTCGTCCGGACCGTCGTATACTTCCGGCATGTCGCTCGACTCGGACTCCTCTTCGCGGCTTTCCGGTTCCCCGTTTTCCGGCCGCGTGTACTTGGCAAGGGACTCGCCCGGCAATACGAACATGTCGGCAGCCGGCCGTGCCGGGGCATGCTCGATCCGTTCTACCGGCGGCGGCGCCGATTCCACGGGCGATTCAGCGATTGGTGCGGATTCCGGTTCGGTGCCACCGTGGGCACCCGGCGAATAGAATTTCGATTCCGGCAGCCCGCGTCCACCACCCCTCTGACCCCGGCGCCGGCGGCCACGTCGTCCACGGCGGTCGCGATCGTCACGGCGATGTTCCGGTGCAGGCGCCGCGCCGGCTGGGGCCGGATTAACCGGTCCCGATGCCGTTGGCGCTGCCGTCTCGCCAGAAGGCGCCGACTCTGCCGGCGGCGCGGCCACGCTTTCGACGTCCGGGACAGCCACGAGCATGACGGGTTCAGCGCCGGCCTGCGGGCTGCGGTCCAGCTTGAGGATCTTCTCCTCCACGCTGGTGACAATCTTGTCGTACTCTTCGTTGTCTTCGAAGAAATCCGAGACGTACAGGAATGCGTCCCGGTCCAGGCCGATGTCGACGAATGCCGATTGCATGCCCGGCAGCACGCGCGTGACTCTGCCTTTGTGAATGCTGCCAGCCAGGGAGTATTCCTTTTCCCGCTGGTGATAAACCTCTACTACTTGATCGTCTTCGACGATCGCTACCCTGGTTTCGTGCCGGTTGGCCGAAATCACGAGTTCCTTCGACATCGACTGCCTCCTCGGCGGAAGCGTAGAGATCGCAAGCGGGTAGAAGGTGGGCGCCCTGCGTGGGTTCGGCCGCCTTTTCAAGCGGCAGCGGATACCAACTGACTCGAAACTCACGCTGGCCGAAGGTGGAGCTTTCGCCGCTCAAACACCATCCGGCCGGGAACCGCTCCTCATTCCGGGCTGACGCCGCGCGCCCCGCATGGAACGGGTTCGCGAACATTACCCCGGGGGTCTCTACAGGCTCCCGCTAAAAACTTTCAGTTCACAAACCTTCTGAGACGGACATTATTGACCAGCCCCAGAGCCAAAAAATTCGACCAGACGTTAGAACCACCGGCGCTCATGAACGGCAGCGGGATACCCGTCACGGGCATTCGTCCCACCACCATCCCGACGTTTACCAGCATGTGAAACAACAGCAACCCGGCTACGCCCATACAGACGTACATACCGGCTCGATCGGCCGCCGTCTGCGCATTCTGGACGATGCGCATGATCAAAATGAAATAACACGCCAACACCACGACTACACCGACGAACCCGTGCTCCTCGGAAAAAGCCGAGAAGATAAAGTCCGTCTGGGGCACGGGCAGGAATCGGAGTTGCGTCTGCGTTCCTTTCGCTACGCCTCTACCGAACATGCCGCCCGCTCCTACTGCAATCTGCGATTGAATCAACTGATAACCGGTACCCTGAGGGTCCCGGTCGGGGTCCATAAAGCTAACCAAACGTGCCTTCTGATAAGGCTTAAGAAAATGCCAGCTCACGGGAAGGACTAACACCGTCACCACCGCGATGGTGGCCATATATTTCCACTTCAACCCAGCCAGGAAAGCACCCACCACCAGGATGGCGAGATAGGTGAGCGAGGTACCCAGGTCCGGCTGCTTCAAAACCAGGACTGTGGGAACCAGCACGAGCCCCGCTAGCTTCACCATCTCCCGCAACTCCAACTCGTCCATTTTCAACTCGGTAAGGTAGCGGGCCACCAACAATATTATCACCAGCTTGACGAATTCCGATACTTGTAAATGAAAGCCCCCGGGCAGCGGGATCCACCGCTGCGAACCAAACACCTGCCTCCCCACCACCAGCGTCCCCAGCAGTGCCAGCACGGAAGTGATATACATCAACGGGACCTGGTTCAAGAGTGAGTGATAGTCGATGGAGACCGCGATCCACAGCAATACAAACCCGGCGAAGATGTAGATAATCTGCTTCCACCAGGCGTCTTGCCAGCCCGTATCGCGCGTGGCGCTGTAGATCTGCACAACGCCGACGGCGCAAATGAGCACGGCGATCAGGATCAAAGGCCAGTCCAGATCGCGAAGAGAAAGATAGCGCATGGGGTTACTGTTCGCTCGTTGCGGGGGTGTCCGCGTCGGCCGATCCGGCCCCCACGGGCTCGCTCGCTGGTTTGGCCGCCACCGGAGTCACCGCTGCACCCGGCAAGCCAAGTGTAGTTGCCGCCGCAAGCTTCCGCGCGGCTTCTTCTTCCTTTTCCTTGGCTGCTGCCTGGAGCCGCTCTTTCTTATCGAAGTACGCCTTCATCACGTCGCGAACGACGGGTGCGGCGTACTGTCCGTGCCCGGGGAAGTGTTCGAGCAGCGCTACCACCACAATCTCCGGGTTTTCGCAGGGCGCAAAAGCCTCAAACCAGGCGTTATCCTCACTCGTTTTTCGTCCGTTGGCTTTGGCGTAATCTTCGGAAGTCAGCTGCGCCGTTCCCGTCTTTCCGCAGACCTGTATGTTTGGCAGCTTGGCACGAACGCCGGTTCCGCCGGGTTCATTCACCACGCCAAACATGCCGTCGACGATGTCCTTCACATGGTCGGGATCGAGCTTCCACTGAACCGGTTTGTCGGGTTGCGAGGCGACCAAGCGCGGGCGATGCCATGTTCCACCTACCGCGACTCCGCCCAAGGCGCGCGCCAACTGCAACGGCGTCACCGTAACGGCACCCTGGCCGATCGCCACCGAGGGCGTTTCGCCGGCATACCACTTCTGCCGGTAGTTGTGCAGTTTCCACTGCGCCGAAGGCATTACGCCCACGGCTTCGTGCGGTAAGTCCACGCCGGTCAGATGTCCAAAACCGACGAGGTCGCCATAGAAGGCGAGGTTGTCGATCCCCGTTTTGGCGCCCACGGTATAGAAGTAGACGTCGCACGAATCCACAATACCCCTGTGCAGCGATATCCTTCCGTGGCCTCTCGGGTAAACCCAGCACTTCTGATAGCGGCCGTATAGCGCCACACCACCGCTGCAATTGACCGAGAACTGGTCGTCGATCGCCCCGCTTTCGAGACCCGCCAGCGCCGTAAATGGCTTAAATGTCGAACCCGGCGGCTGCTGGTCTTGAATGACCTTGTTCATCAGCGGGTGGTCGGGATTTTCCGTAATTTCTTGCCAATCCTTGGATTTAATCCGAACCGCGAACTTGTTGGCATCAAAGGTAGGGCGGCTCACCATGGCGAGAACTTCGCCGCTGCGCGGATCGAGCGCCACGACCGCCCCCGTCTTGTGTTCCACGTGCACCTCAGACGACGGCGAATCCATCCCCAATTCGGCTACCACCTGCAAATCAAGGTCGATCGTCAGTTGAATGTCTTTGCCCGCGATCGCCGGCTTGTTGCCGATTACCTGCCGCACCTGGCCGCGGTTATCGACCACGACCTGGCGCTGACCATCCACGCCCATCAACTGATCGTTGTATTCGCGTTCGATACCGAACTTGCCGATCACATCGCCCTGGTTATACTTGGCGAACTCGGGCGTATCCAACTCTTCTTCGCTAATCTCTCCCGTGTACCCGATCACGTGCGCCAGCATGCCGTTCTGCGGATAGAGGCGGCGCTGCGCCTGAATCAGCACCAGCTCGGGGAAGAAATCGTGGTGCGAATCGACGAACGCCAGATCCGCCGGCGTCAGCTCTTCCTTGATCACAATGGGCACGTACTTCGGTTGCTTCTTGAAGCGCCGCACGCGCGCCAGCAAGTCGTTGTAATCGAGGTCGAGCCCTTGCGCGATCGGCTTGAGATGCTCGTCTTTCACCGATTCGCGCGCCAGAATCAGGCTGAACGAGGAGTGGTTGTCTACGATCACCCGCCCATCGCGGTCGAGAACGCGGCCCCGCGGCGCCAGGATCGGGACGGATTTAATGCTGTTTTGCTGCGCTCGCTCGTCATAAAACTCCGGGTTTTGCACCTGGAGTTTCCAGAAACCGGAAATCAGAAAAAGGAAGATGGCGACGGCTGAGTATTGGAAAATGGCGATTTTTCCCGCGGCAAAGCGCGTATCGTCGCGCAAGCGGGGCTTGTCGGATAACAGGACTTCGGGATCTGGGTCTACCGGAGGACCGATCACAACATTCTGCGACAGCAGCTCAATCCTATTTTAGCGTGCTCATGCCGTTTCTCGCAGCTTATCTAAAAAGTGGAACAAAGATACTCCTACCAGCGCGTTGAGCAACCCGATTAGTAACGTTTGTTGCAGGTCGAAACCCAACTGCTGGCCAAGCAGCGCACGGGCCATCACCCAATAAAAGAACTGGTGAAACACAAAGAAAAAGAAGGCCAAAAACAACCGCACGAGAGCATTATCGACGTCGAACCGCACGCTCACCGAAGCGGCAAAGTAACCGACCAGGGTTTTTACAATTCCAAACATGCCCAGCGGGTTCTTGGTGCCGAGCAGGGAGTCTTGCGCCAGCCCCACCAGGGCACCGATCAGCAAGCCGTGGATCTGGCTGCGGCGCATTAGCGCAAAATAAACCACCACCAGCAGCGGCAGTTCCAGATAGCTCAAGTAATGAAAGAACTGCGGGACGTAAACCTGGAAGAAAATGGCCGCCAGGGGCACTGCCAACAGAACCCAGGTGCGAAAACGCGAGATTTTGGCTTCCCGCTGGTTGTTTAGCGCAATGCGCCCGCTGGTCGAATAACTCATGGGGCTAGCTCATTCGCGCGGGCGATCCGCGACCGGTGTGTCTGGCGGTACCGGTTTGGAAGGGGCCGGTTTCACGGAAAGAGGCTTGGCTCCGGCAGGTTGGGGGGGTGGCTGCCCCACTAAAGGTGCGGTAGTCGAAGGGTTGCTCGAAGCCGTAGAGGGTGGCGGCGCGGAGCCCGTTACCGGCGGCTTCGCTTGAGGCGGTTTCACCGGCGGGACCGCGCCCGCCGGCTGTGGCGCTATCTGTGCCGGAGGAGACGGCGAACTGCCAGGACCGGAAGGGGTAGCCGCCTGCGGCACATTGCCCGGCACGCCCATCTTGGTAAAGTCGGGCGGTTTCGTGCCGGGCGGACCTTCGCCATAGGTGTGCTTCTGAGCCTCGCCCATTGCCTTGTATTCTGCCCGTAGCTTGTCGGCCTCCGTACCCGGCGTCGGCTGCGCGGACGGTTGATCCGCGCCCGGCGGGGGCGGCGCAATATAAACTGGCTGGTTGGCCACGGCCTGATCCGGAATCGCCTGGTGGACGCCCTCCGTAATAATCAGCACGTCCTCGAGGCCTCGTTGCAGGAAGCTCGGCTCCAGGTAGATCTCCTGAAAGGGCTGCCCGTCCCGGACGGACTTCACGATGCCCACGGGAAAGCCTCGCGGGAAGATGCGGTCGTCGCCCGAGGTGTAAAACCAGTCTCCCACCGCCACTTTGTCACCGAGCGGCACGTAATCCACTTTGCACACGGGCGATCCCTGACCCTTCAGTGTTCCGCGCACCTGGTTTTTCTGCGAAATCACGCCGGCGGCGAAATCCGAATCGGTGATCAGCTGGACCTCCGAAGCGGTCGGGTAGGCCGCGGTTACTTTGCCCACGATGCCGTCGGGCGTCACCACCGCCATTCCGCGCTGCACGCCCGAAACGGAACCCCGGTCTACGAAAACCACCTTAGCATTGGCCCCGGCTCCCAAGCCGATTACGTTGGCGGCCAACGTCTTCGAGGGCGTATGCTCTTGGAAAACGCCCAGCGCCTTGGCCCGGTCGGCAGTGTTCAACTCGTTCTTAAGAAAGATGTTTTCGAGCTTGAGCCGGTCCACTTCGGCCTGCAGCCGCCGGTTCTGATCGTGGGTGTCGTGCAGAGTGATATAGTCACGAACGAACCCAATACTGCCCCCGCGCAACCATTCCACAACGCGCGCGGCCGGGGTCACCGCCGTGACCGTCCAGATCCGGATCATGCGGACGTCCTGATCGTTTTTGACCTGCACGGCGAGCAAAACCAGCTGCGCGAAAATCACCAGCAGCAGCACGGTGAGGTTGCGGTAGCGGTTGAGAAACGTCTCCACGGAATTTATTCCGCTTTCTCTCTATTGTGGCGGTTCGGAAGTCGGGAGCGATACCTGTCTTTAGTCTATCGAAATCTTGCGCAGCAGCCGGAAATCGCTCAACATGCGCCCGGTGCCGAGCACCACCGAAGCCAGCGGATCGTCGGCAATCGACACTGGCAGTCCGGTCTCCTCGCGGATTCGTTTATCCAGATTCTTCAGCAGGGCACCGCCTCCAGTCAGGACAATGCCACGGTCACTGATGTCGGCGCTCAACTCGGGCGGTGTCCGTTCCAGGGCCACGCGGATGGCGTTCACGATCGTGGCCACCGATTCCGACAGCGCTTCGCGGATTTCGCTGTCGTCGATGGTTACGGTCCGCGGAACGCCTTCGATCAGGTTGCGCCCCTTGATTTCCATGGTCAACGGCTTGTCCAGCGGATAGGCCGATCCAATCTCGATTTTGATGGCCTCGGCCGTGCGCTCACCGATCAGGAGGTTGTATTTGCGCTTCAGATACTGCATGACGGCATCATCCATCTCGTTGCCCGCCACGCGAACGGAGCGCGAGTAGACGATACCGGAAAGCGAAATCACCGCGACATCGGTGGTGCCTCCGCCGATATCGACCACCATGTTGCCGGAGGGCTCGGTGATGGGCAAACCGGCGCCGATTGCCGCGACCATGGCCTGCTCTACCAGGTGCACTTCGCTGGCTTTCGCGCGAACCGCCGAATCCATCACCGCGCGCTTTTCCACCTGCGTAATCTCGCTCGGCACGCCGATCACAATGCGCGGATGAACCAGCACTTTGCGCCCGTGCGCTTTTTGAATGAAGTAGTTCAGCATGCGCTCGGTCACCTTGAAGTCGGCGATGACGCCATCCTTCATCGGCTTGATGGCCACGATGTTGCCTGGCGTACGGCCCAACATCTCTTTGGCTTCCTTGCCGACGGCTTCTACCTCACCGGTATTCTTATTAATCGCGACGATGGAAGGTTCGTTGACGACAATTCCTTTGCCCTTGGCATAGACCAAGGTGTTGGCGGTTCCCAGGTCGATGGCGAGATCCGACGAAAAAAGGCTGAACAGCGACCGTAAATTCGGCATTCTAGGTGATTACTTCAGGATTGAGACGTGTGCTGGTGCGGCCCCAGGCGCATCCCAAATGCATGGTAACATACGGCAAACTCCTGGACGTTCTCTTCTTAATTGCGTGGCAAATTTGATCACCGGAGAGACGCCCAGACGCAGAGAAAACAAACTGGGCGTTTCGAACCGGCGGAGGGAACTCGTGGAGCACTTGTTCCCTCCGCCCCCTCCTGCGCGCCAACCTGAAGCCCGCCGACCATCTCAGCAAGCGCACGACGGCCAGCCAACTTTGGTTTTTCTCTGCGTCTCTGCGCCTCGGCGGTGAAATCTTCTTGCAGAACTGATAGCTTGTCGAAATGCCCCGTTTGAACGCCTGTCCGGAGCCGGTAGAAATCGATTTCCAGCGGACGGCCGTGGTCGTCGTCGACATGCAAAACGGTTTCGCCAGCAAGGGCGGGATGCTGGACATCGCGGGCGTCGATATCTCGGGCGCTCCGGCCGTGGTCCAGTCGATCGGAGAAGTGATCCGAGGCGCACGCCGCGCCGGAATTCCGATCGTCTACTTGCAGATGGGCTTCAAGCCGGACCTGAGCAACAGCGGCGGCCCCGAATCGCCCAACTGGCATAAGGAACTGGCTCTGCGGCTGATGAACTGCCGGCCGGAACTTAAGGGAAAGCTGCTGGTGGAGGGCACCTGGGATTTCGCCATTGTCGATCAGCTGGCTCCGCAACCGGGCGATCTGGTGATCGTCAAGACTCGCTACAGCGGTTTTGCGCGAACCCGGCTCGATGAGGAACTGCGAACTCGCGGCATCCGTTATCTGTTGTTCACCGGGATCGCTACCAATGTTTGCGTGGAATCGACTTTGCGGGACGCGTTCTTCCTGGACTATTGGCCCATTTTGATCAATGATGCGGCCATGGCGGCGGGCTCTGCGGCGATGCATGACGCGACCGTGTTTAATGTGGAATCGTTCTTCGGCTGGACGGTGAATGCGCAAGAACTCCTGGAGCATCTCTTGTCCCGGTAGCCACCTGCTTCTCAGTACCAATAAGGCGTCTGAGCCGTCCTGGTCGAATTCGGATACCAGGAGTGCAGCAGCTGGAAGGCCTGCTTCGGATAAGTCGTGGCCTTCGCATTGTTGGTGTAGCGGCTGGTTCGCACGGCCAGGTGGAGCGCTTCGGGAACGCGCGGATCGTCGCGGTGTTGACGAGCCCAGGCTACCGTTTGCGTCAGCCCGGTCACGTCGTTGGCTGACGACGGCGAGTAATAAAATCGACGGTCTGTCCTACTGCAGCACCGTAGGGCAGACGATCGGTTTGTGTCGTGCCGGGAGGCCGTCGAAACGACAGACCGCAAGAAAACGACGGGGGGCCTTCATCACCTTGATTGATGCGCTCGTTTCGCCGCGCGCGGTACACGGTCCGGGATGACTACGATAGAATATCCGATGGCAAACCCACACCCTGCGATCTGACGCTCTAAGGCGGTCACGGTCCTCCGTTCCAAAGTTTGCACGACTAATCGGGGCCAAGTTCGAACTATGATTTTGCAACTGAATCACCTCCAAGGGAAGGCGGCGGGCGCTACCCAGGAAGTGATCGAGACACTGTACGCCATGCTGGCGGAGGGCCAGATTGACCAGAGCGAATTCGCTCGCCTCCGCATCCAGTTGGACTGGCTCCAATACAAAAAGAACTTTCGGGAAGTCGTCCTGGTAACACCCGACAAGGAACCGCCCGGCGTCGAAGCACCGCTGCTCCACATTCAGGTCGACACGCGGCAGGTGGCTCCGGGCTGCCTCAAACCGGCCATGATGCGGGCCATGATTCGCCACAAGCCGCGACGGGGCGCGGAACTGCCGGAAGAGAATCTGCCGCTCGAAGAGTTTAAGCCGTTCCGGAAAAGCATCGCCTGGGACTTCAACCGGCTTTACTGGCACCGCCTGAAGGAGTGGGAAGTCGCCACCGGTCAAGGCTACGAGAAGGCGCTGCCAGGCGGTCAATCCGATGCCAACCATCCCGATGCCGTGGCCGATGGCGTAGCCGATTTCTGGACATTGATCCGCGACCTCGATGCGAAGAACCAGTTGCCTCCCGAGATCTTCCTGATGGAGATCGGCGTAGGCACTGGGGCGCGTTGCGGCCTCTTTCTCGACCGGTTCCACGCGCTCGACACACAGCGCGGCACCAACTACTACCAGAAACTCCGAGTCCTGCTGGGCGACTACTCGCTGCAGACGCTCGACCGCTCGCGGGCCGCGGTGCAAAAGCACGTCGACCTTTGCAGCTTCGTGGTGCTGGACGCGATCAATCCCATCAAGACGCTCTCCTTCCTGCGACACAAGCTCCTGCACGTGCATCTAACAAACGTCTACGATAATCTGCCCAACGACGAGCTTCTGCGGCGCGAGGGCAAGTTGTACTTTATCGAGACGCGGGCTTTTCTTCCCATGACTGAAGTCGTGCGGATCACCGAAAAGTATGGCTTGCCAATCGAGAAGACGCGGACGCTGGTGACGCGGCTGCTCGAAGGCGGCCCCGACTATCTCGGCGATTACGACCGGGGCATGGGTTTCTGGATGGAGATTTGGGATGCCATGCGGCTCGAGGAACGCCTGGTGCCAATCGAGGAGATGGTCGACACTTTACCGCCCGGCGTGGATGTCGCTAAACTGGAAGATATCCTGCAGGAAGCGCCGAGCGATTTTCGTTTCCATCTGAGTTCCGGAGCGCTGGAAAGTTTTTCGAATACCATCCCTCTGCTCTACCCGCGCGGCTATCTGCAGGTACAGGACATTTTCGTCACCGACTTCAATCAGTACCGGCTGGGCTTTCACGGTCCCGGTAAACTCGACGGCTCGATCGTGAACTGGGTCAACGGTGTGTTGCTGCGCGAGGTGGGCGAGCGGGCGGGTTATGACGTGCACTTCGCTCCCTTCCATTACCGCCAAGGATCGAAGACGTCCATTCTGTATACCACTTCGCGGGAGTAAAGGATCTAGATGACTCTTCCCATTCTTCCCACCACTGTGGTGGGCAGTTACTCGATGCCGGGCTGGCTGGAGCGGCTCAAGACGGAATACTTTGCGCGGCGCATCAGCCGCCACGATCTCGACGAGATTCACGATACGGCGGTCAAGGCCGATATCAAAGACCAGGAAGTCGCGGGCCTGGACATCATCACCGACGGCGAAGCCCGCCGCGACAACATGATCGACTATTTCGTCGAACGGCTGCCGGGCGTGCAAATCGATCGCTCGTCCAAGAAGTTCTACTACGATTTCTACGACAGCGTGGTGCAAGGGAAAATCCCCATGGCATCACTGGGTCTGGTGCCGGACTTCAAATTCCTCCAGGCGAATACCGAGCGCGAGGCCAAGATCTGCATCACCGGTCCGCACTGCCTCACCAAGCGGATTCGCAACCAGCACTATCCCAACGAAGAGAGCCTGGCGGTTGACCTGGGACGGGTGTTCAACCTCGAGTTGAAAGAACTGGTGAAGGCCGGTGCGCGCCACATCCAGATCGACGAGCCATATTATTCGGGCTTCCCGGAAGATCTTCCGTGGGCTGTCAAGGCGTTGAACGCGATGGTGGATGGAGTCAACGCGAAAATCGCGGTGCACATCTGCTACGGCAATCGCTACGGCAAACCTTCCTGGGAAGGGAGTTACCGCTACCTGTTCCCGGGGATCCTGGAAGCCAAGGTGCAGGCGCTGACGATGGAGTTCGCGCGGCGCGGCGGCGAAGATCTCGATCTGTTCAAGGAATTCAACCCGCCGTTTCAACTGGGCGTCGGCGTGATCGATGTGAAGTCGCACGACGTGGAAACGCCCGACCTGGTGGCCGAACGCATCCGAAAAGCTCTAGAGGTACTGCCACCGGAACGCCTGTTTATCCTCCCCGATTGCGGCTGTTTCCACTTGCCCCGCGATGTGGCATTCGCCAAGCTAAAGACAATGGTGGAGGGAGCCAAGCTGGTCCGAGCTGAACTGAAGAAGTAATGAGGAACGCAATTGATTTTCGTGGTGCAGACGCCGGTCACGGCCCGTTCCGGGATCGGGTTTCGTCCTCTGCTGCGCTTTGCGAGCCTGACAGGCCAAAAAGGGCGATGGCCTGTCCCACGGAAAACAGAGGGCAGACGATCGGGTTTCGTCGTCTGCCACGGTTTGCGAGCTGGACAGGCCAAACAGATAAATAGAACATGCCAGCGCCCAATCGAATCCGCGAAGGACTAACCAACGGTGGCTTCAGCTACATCGTGGAACTGGTGGCGAGCCAGCTCACGCGCGAAGCCAAACTGCTGGAAGTTGCCACCAAGCTGGCCCAGGTTCCCGGAGTGATTGGCGCGGGCATCACCAGTTATGCCGGCGGCGCGATGGGTCATGATCCCATCCGGGTGGGCACCGCGGCGAAGGCCCGCGGCTTGACTCCCAACATTCACATCACCTGCGTGGGCAAGGATCGGGCCACCATTCGCCGGGAGCTGGAAGACCTGGCAGCCATCGGCGTCGAAAATGTTTTCGCCATCACCGGCGACTACCCCAAGGGCGTAGACCACCGCACCAATCCGGTGCTCTACGATCTCGATTCGGTACAACTGGTCGAGTTCCTGAGCGAGATGCGCGCGGCCGGGACGCCGTTTTACATTTCGGCAGCGGTCTCGCCGTTTAAGTACAGTGAGCCAGAGGTCGCCTATCAGTACCTGAAGCTGGAAAAGAAGATCGCCGCCGGCGCCGACTTTGCGATTACGCAGCTCGGCTACGATTCGCGGAAATTTCGTGAGCTGAAGCAGTATCTGGATGAGCGCGGCTTGCGCACCCCGGTTTTCGGCAACGTATATATACTGCCGGCCAAGGCGTCGCAGAGGATGGCCAAGGGCGACCCGCCCGGCTGCTGGGTGGCGCCCGAGCTGGTGGAACGGATTCAAGCCGAGACGCAGGCATCCGCCGATAAGGGCGTGGCGGCGCGGTTGGAGCGGGCGGCGCGCATGGTGGCGATCATCCGCGGTCTGGGTTACGCCGGAGCGTACATCGGCGGCGACCACCAGGCTGACCGCGTACGCTGGATCATCAAGCGGTCCGAGGAAATCGCGCACCGTTGGGAGGAATTTGCCGAGGAAATCAGCTACGGCCGCAAGGACGGCTTTTATATGTACGATGCCCCCAAGCCGGCGCCGAAGAAGCGCGGCGTTTGGGTGCGCGTAGCCGATATTGCCGAGCCTGCGAACTGGCCCGGCGCCCTGAAGAGTTTTCTGACGGTCATCGCCCGGTGGATCAACAAGCGGCCTGGTTTGGCGCAAGCCGTGGAGAAGGCGGAGCTGGCTTTTAAGCAGCCGGTATTTGGCTGCCAGGCCTGCGGCAACTGCGTCTTGGGTTTGATGGAATACGTCTGCCCGATGACCTGCCCGAAGAATCTGCGCAACGGCCCCTGCGGCGGTCCGTACCAGGGAATGTGCGAAGTGCTGCCGGACCAGCCGTGCATCTGGGTCAAGGTTTACGAGCGAGCCCAGGCTGCCAACCGCGTCGATGATTTGAGGGTCTATATACCACCGCGCAACCGCTCTTTGCAGGGGACCAGTTCTTACCTCAACTACTTGCTCAAGCGCGACAGCCGCCCCGGCAACGCCCAACCGCTCATTCAAATCACGGCGCCACCCGTTGTGCGCAAAACGCCCGAGGCGGACGAAGTTAAAGCGACAACTAGCGAGGTGTCCCCGTGATAACGATATCGATGTCAGGGTGTGGGGCCAGAAGGCCCGACCCCACGCATGACGCGCAAAAATCGGACACCTCCCTAGTTGATCGCGCCTGACCTTTTCGAAAATCCTATGACAGCCACACCGCGCAAACTTACGAACATTCAGAAGAACGTCCCGAGCGATATTGAAATCGCTCAATCGGTGGCGCCGCTGCCGATCGACCGAGTCGCCGCCGATGCCGGCATCCTTCCCGACGAGCTGGAACTGTACGGGAAGACAAAAGCCAAGGTGCACCTTTCGATCCGCGAGCGGCTCAAGGCTGTGCCCAACGGCAAGTACATCGTGGTGACGGCGATCACGCCGACGCCTTTGGGCGAAGGCAAGACCACGACGACAGTAGGGCTGAGCCAGGCGCTGGGAGCGCACCTGGGCAAGAAGGTATTCACGTGCATCCGCCAACCGAGCCAGGGACCGACCTTCGGCATCAAGGGCGGCGCGGCCGGCGGCGGCTACAGCCAGATCATTCCCATGGAGGAATTCAATCTCCATTTGACCGGCGACATCCACGCGATCACGGCTGCCAATAACTTGTTAGCGGCGGCCATCGACACGCGCATGTTTCACGAGCAGACCACGCCCAAGGATGAGGCGCTGTTCGATCGGCTCTGCCCCGCCAAGAAAGATGGCAGCCGCCGGTTCACACCGGTGATGCTGCGCCGGCTGAAAAACCTGGGGATTGATAAGAGCGACCCGAATTCTCTGACGCCGGAAGAGCGCAGCCGGTTCGCGCGCTTGAACATCGATCCGGACAGCATCACGTGGCGGCGCGTGATGGATACCAACGACCGCATGCTGCGCCAGATCACCATCGGCCAAGGCGCGGAGGAAAAGGGGTTCACGCGCAGCACTGGTTTCGATATGGCGGTAGCCAGCGAGATCATGGCGATCCTGGCGCTGGCAACCGATCTGAGCGATATGCGCGAGCGCCTGGGCCGGATGGTGATCGGGACCAATCGCGAGGGTACGCCGATCACCGCGGACGACCTCGGCGTGGGCGGCGCGTTGACCGTGCTCATGAAAGACGCATTGCTGCCCAATCTGATGCAGACCATAGAGGGGACACCGGCGTTCGTCCACGCCGGCCCGTTCGCGAACATCGCGCACGGCAATTCTTCCATCGTGGCCGATCAGATCGCGCTCAAGCTGGTGGGCAAGGATGGCTACGTGCTGACCGAAGCTGGTTTCGGCGCCGACATGGGGATGGAGAAGTTCTTCAACATCAAGTGCCGCTACAGCGGCCTGACGCCGCATTGCGTGGTGTTGGTGGCTACCATCCGCGCTCTGAAGATGCACGGCGGCGGGCCGAAGGTAGTAGCCGGGCAGCCTCTATCGCACGAGTACACGAATGAGAATCTGGAACTGCTGACGGCCGGCTGCAGCAACCTGATACGGATGATTCAGAATGCGAAACACTTCGGCATATCGGTAGTGGTCGCAATCAACCGTTTCAGCAATGACACGCCAGCCGAGATCGAAGCCGTGCGCAAAGCCGCGATTGCCGCGGGGGCGGAAGACGCGGTGATGACCAATCATTGGGCCGAGGGCGGTGCAGGCGCCGTGAACCTGGCCAAGGCCGTGGTGGCCGCATGCGAAAAGCCGACCAAGTTCCAGTTCCTATATCCGCTGGAGATGGGAATCAAGGATAAGATCGAGGCCATCGTACGAGGAATGTACGGGGGCTCGGGTGTGGAGTATTCCGCGGAGGCTGAGAAGAAGATCGAATTGTACACGCGCGTTGGCTTCGATCGTCTACCCATCTGCATGGCGAAGACACATCTGAGCTTGAGTCACGATCCGAACCTGAAAGGCGCGCCGGTGGGATTTGTGGTGCCGGTGCGCGATATTCGCGCGAGCGTCGGCGCGGGATTTCTGTATCCGCTGCTCGGCACCATGAGCACGATGCCCGGACTGCCGACGCGGCCGGGGTACTACGAGATCGATCTGGACGTGAAGACGGGAAAGGTGATGGGGCTGTCATAAGTGGCGCGGGCCTTCGGGGCCGCTCCGTGGCGGACGCCGCCTGGAAAGGCGGCGGCCGGAAGGCATGGCCCCACCAAAACGGTAACGAACTTACCGATTTCCGTTGTAACTTATTGACTCTTCGTTCGAAATCGGTAACTTTGTTACCGTTTTGCTTTACCGCCGCAGCAGCTTGAAGGCGTGATTACCGCCCTGCTTCTGATTGACGGCCAGGTCGATCCAGAGCATTGCCAGCGGTTCGAGAAGGCGGGCGTTGCGTAGCGGACCGACATCAACAGGATTCATTCCAGCATCGCGGATCAGGTCGGCAACTGCGGTTTTGGCGGATGGATCATCGCCGCAATAGAACCCATCGGCTGGGACACCTTTGAAATCGGCGTTGCCCATGTTGCCGGCGCCAATCGTATTGAACGCCTTCACTACCTTCGCGCCCGCCGCCCACGCGGCGACTTGTTCACCGGCGGAAGTCGTCAGGCCGATGGTGAGTCCCTTCAGGTCGGGTGCAAGCGGGTTGGTGCAGTCGACCAGAATTGTTCCGGTAAGGTCGCCGCAATCCCTTATGGCTTCCTGCGCCGCGGGCCAGGGAACGGTCAGAACCACAACCTGCGCGGAGAGCGCGGCTTCCCGATTGGAAGATCCGCGCTTGCCGAACTTGATGTCGTGACCTTTCGCAGCCCAAGCGCGACTCAATGCGCCGCCGACGTTGCCGGATCCGAGGATTCCGATTTTGAGAGCCATGCCCTCTGGTCTACCAGCTCGGAACCGGTCACACAACTAGCCGTTTGGGCGGGCCGTTGCCGGCCGCTCCATTAGAAATACCACTTGAGCGCAAATTGAATCAGGCGGGGATTCGCCACAGTGGAATTAATGATCCCAAACAAGTTTGCGTTGTTCCGCGCCGTTTGACACCCAGTACCCGGGCAGGAGCCAGGGGCAAAGCCAAAGGCCGGGTGGTTGGCGATGTTAAAGAACTCCGTGCGGAATTGGAGCCTCTGCCGCTCGGTAAGATTCGTGTTCTTGATGATGGAAACGTCGAAGTTCACCTGATCGGGGCCGCGGATGATTCCAATTCCGGAGTTGCCGAAGGTCGTTGCTCCATCCGGGCCAATCGCGATGGGGTTGCAGAATGCGCTCTTGTTGATATAACCAGGTCCGCCGCTGTTGCCACCCAACCGCGATTCGACGCTGCCCGAAGTGGCGACCTGGGAGTAAGTCACGCCCGGGCACAGTTGAGCCGTGGAACTGCCACCTTCCGAACTGCCTGGGTTGGCCGCTCCGTAGTATGCGGTACCGCCCGCAGTATCGAAAATGGTCAACGGCGAACCTGCCTGCACGATCGTGTTCCCGGACACGTTCCATCCATTCGCCAACTTGCCCAAGGCGCCTTTGGGATTACCGAGCGGCAGATCGTAGCTATAGCTCACGACAAAGCGATGCGGATGCGAGAAATAGGCGGGGGCGTATTGGCTACCGGTGGAATCCGCGTTATTGATATTGGCTTGTCCGTCACCGCTGATATTGGTCAGGTCTTTACTATAGGTGTAGGCTGCCTGCATGGTAAACCCGTGCGAGAATTGCTTGCGCAACGTCAATTGCAGGCTGTCGTAGTTGTAGACCAGGTCATAGGCTGTGGCTTGCAGGCCGATCGACTGATAGCCGAGGTACGGCACACGGTAGACGGCGTTCGTCGTTGTGTTGGTGGTCTGGCCGTTGATGGGATTACCTGGGCTGGCCACCTGCGCGAGGTTGATGTTGTGATTGTAGTCGGCCTGGTTGATGCCGCTCGACCCTACAAACGCCGCCTCCAGCACCCACCGCTGTCCGAGTTGGTATTGAAGGCCCAAATTAAACTGGCGGGAGAGGGGCGTGTGAACGGTCTGGTAGAAGGGCGTGTTGAGAGCTGAGTTTGCTCCCGTGGCAGGATCGAACCATCGGGGCACGAAACCCAGCGGAGTAGACGGGAAAGGATTCGACAGACTGTACGGCAGCGCGGCGCCGCCGCTGTAGTCCAAGGTGAGCGCGTACGGAACACCCTGCTCCACGGAATGCACGAACTTGCTGCTGCCCACGCGGTCGTAGAAGATACCGAAGCCGCCGCGCACTACCAGTTTTCCGTTCTCAACGGGCTGCCACGCGAATCCGATACGCGGTCCGAAGGCATCCAGGGGTACGCCATTCTTGCTCGGGAATTGAGAGGAGAGCACATCGACTCCGGATGGAGGCTGCGGATAGTGCGATTTGAAATTAGAGGGCACCACGTAACCGATCAAGCCTGCCCCGGAAGCCTGGGGCGACGTGGGCGGGTTCGGGACGGTGGCCAACAGGCTGGGCCAGACGTTGGTCAGGTTGCCATAATGGTCACCAAAAACTCCGTCGTACTCCCACCGCAAGCCAAGATTCACTGTCAGGCGTGAATTCACCTTCCAATCATCCTGAACGAACCAGTTCATGTTGTGCTCGCGGTATCCGTGGATAATCCCGTTGGGCCCGCTGCGGACGCAGAACAGGCACTGCAGCCAGGTACCGAATATGGGGTCATTCATGGTTCCCGGTCCGAAACCGCCCGGCAGGCCCACCAGAAAATCATTGAAGCCCGGGGAAAACAGGAAGCCACGCAGCAAGGACGCAAACGAGAGGTTCCACTGCAGGAACTCATATTCATAGCCTGCGCGAATGGTGTGCTTTCCGTGTGACCAGGAGATCTGATCACCAAACTGGACCTGGTTCGCCGGCCCGTAGAACGGCGACAGGGTTCCACCAATGTTCACCGATCCGATGAGAACCATCACGGGCGGAAGCGTCTCCTGAGGGACGATCGGCGTAATTCCCACCTGCTGGTTGGTGTAGGGCGCACTGTCGTATCCGTTGGCGATGTTGCGCTCTAAAGAAGCCTTGGCTTCGTTGACCATGCTCGTTCCAATGAGCGTGGTGAGCTTGGCCCGCGAAATGGTATTGGCATAGTAGGTGGTACCGGGCGAGCCAGGAATGTTGCTAATGGTAAACGGCGTGGTCTGAGGATCTTCGGTAAAGAAATACCGCATCGCGAGAGTGTTTTTGCTGTTGATCAGCCAGTCGGCGTTCGCCAGGTACTGATCGCCGGTATAAATCGACGGGATGCTGTAATTGACTTGCTGGAAGCCACCCGTGGTTGAACCGGGAATGTAGTAACCCCCGCTGGGTAGCTTCACCTGCAGGATCTTAAGGGCCGTGGCACTAATATTCGAACCGTCACAGGCTACTTGTGTAGCTGGTGCAAAGATTCCGAACCCGGTCAGATACGATGGATTCCCCGGATGATTGGCAGGGCACATGGCCGCACCTAAAGCGGCCTGGAATCCCGGGGCCGAGCGGTCACCGGCGGGAATCGGGGGAAGGATCGGGTTCGAGCTTCCGCCTAGGGCAATTCCGTTTCGCTGTCGCGTTCCCTGGTAGCTGCCAAAGAAGAATAGCTTATCTTTCTTAATCGGGCCGCCCACGGTTCCGCCAAACTGATTCTGCTTCAAAACCTGCTTTGTAGTCCGGCTGGCGGCGTTGTCCCGGTTATAGAAGAAATCGTTGGCGTTCAAATGAGGGTTGCGGAAGAACTCAAAGAGCGATCCGTGCAATTGGTTGGTGCCGGACTTGGTAACGATGTTTACGTTCGCGCCCGGATTGCGGCCGTAACTGGCATCGTAAGTCGATGTTTGAATCTTGAATTCCTGAATCGTGTCCGGATTGGGGATTGGAACGCCGACGTAGATGCCAAAATCGCCATTATTCCCCGCGCCAAAGGCATTGACGATGGTGGAACCGTCCATCTGGATGTTGTTCTGATCCAGGCCGGCCCCATTGACGGCAACGTCACCCGTTGCCTTGCCCAGAGAGGTCGCATTGCCCAAATTGCTCATAGCGCCGGCTTCGAGGCCCATGATCGCTGTGAAATTGCGCGTAGCCAGCGGCTGGTTGCTCAAGGTGGCACTATCGACAACTCGTCCCAGTGTCGAATCCGCGGTTTGCAGCGCGGCCGCTTCTGCTTGCACCTCGATGGCCTCGGACTGTTGCCCGACGGACAACGATTGGTTCAGCACCGGCGTCTCCGCCACATTGACGGTCACCGAAGGGACCTCCGCGACCTTGAAACCCATGGCGCTGAATCGCACCTTATACGTGCCTGGTTGAATCAGTGAGAACCGATAGGTGCCATCGGCGCCAGTCGTCACCGTGCGAACCTGCCCTGTCTCGTTGTTAGTGAGGGTGACGGTCACATTCGGCACCACGGCAGACGAAGGATCCATAACGGTTCCAGTCAGCGCTCCAGTTCCCGCGGATTGCGCAAACAGCGACGGCGCAAGCATGAGCAGGATGGTCAGAATAGGCAATGCTATCGGAATTCTCTGGGACTTCATGGTCTATATTTCCTCTCTAAGGGAATTACGGGGCGCAGTCAGAAAGTACAAACTGCGTTCGCATACGCACACTCACCCCGAGGCATCTGGGTCGGAATTATATCACAAGCGGAAAAAAGTCAATAGCCTTTTGTGGGGAAACCAAGGGGTTTGTGGGCTTGCGATCGACGTCCAACTAATCCACGAAAGACGTCGAATGAGAGGCCAAGACAAGATTCGATTGAATCAGGATCAGGCCGCCGGAATTAAGTTATCGGCGGCCCGGCTCGCGAAGATTGAGGTTACAGCCTAAAAGACGAACTTCAAGCCTAGCTGAATCACACGCGGATTCACGCTCGTTTCGGTAATGGTGCTACCTCCAGCGTTGAAAGGCTGCGGCAGGAACGAGGTCGTGCCGCCGGTGCCCGATCCGGGGGAGATGCCGTTGAACTGCGCATGGTTCAACAGATTGAAGAACTCGGCGCGGAACTGGACGCTGTAGCGCTCCGTAATCTTGAACTGCTTAGACAAGGTGGAATCGAAGTTGAACTGGCCCGGTCCTGGCAGGATACCAACTCCGGAGTTGCCGAACAGGGTTGCGCAGGTCGGGCAGGCGGCCTGGGTAGTTACCGTAACACCATCGGGCATAATCGCCGGAGCGGGGCAGAAGGCGCTGGCATTGAAGTAACCAGGGCCGCCACTATACCCGCCGAGCCGGGATTCGATTCCGCCCGGAGTGGCGATGCCGGAGTAAGTCATGCCCGGGCAGATTTGCGCACGGCCGAACCCGGAGGTGGTTCCGGTGCCATTGGTGCCATATGCTGTGCCGGCGCCACCATCGACGAACGTGAATGGAACACCATCCTGAATGGTGGTCACACCGGAGATGGTCCATCCGCCAAGAACGGCGTGCGCGGCGCCTTTCAGACTGCCGCTGGGAATCAGCCAACTGTAGTTGATGATGACGCGCTGGGGCCGGTTATAGTAAGTGGGGCCATACTGTTGCGCCAAGTTACTCGCATTGTTGCTGTTCGCGGAATCCACCAGGACGTCGGCCAGCGACTTACTCCAGGTGTAAGAGCCCTGCAGTGTCAGGCCGTGCGAGAACTGCTTGCGCACCGTGATCTGCAAGCTGTTGTAATTCGAAGATCCGTCGTAGCCGGTAGCCTGAAGGCCTGCCGGAGCGTAGCCAACGTACGGAACGCGGAACGCGACGTTCTGCACGGTAGTCGTCGTTAATCCATTGATCGGATTGCTGGCAGACGCGAGATCGGCGGTGTTGATGTTGTGATTGTAATCGAGTAGGTTAATGCCGCTCGAACCCACATACCCCACTTCCAAAACCCAATTCGGGGCAAACTCGTATTGGACGTCGACGTTGTACTGCCTGACCAACGGCACATGCGAAACCTGCTCGATGTAGGGAACGCTCAATTCGGATGTAGTAAGCGTCGCCGGATTCGCCCAGCGCTGTACGAACTGTCCCAGCGGAAGATTGGGGAACGGGTTCTGGATGGTAAAGGGCGCTGCCGCCGAACCGCTATAGTCGAGCGTGGTCGCGTAAGGATTGCCTTGCTCGACCGCGTGGACGAAGCGATCGGCGCCGATGCGATCATAAAAGAGCCCTACGCCGCCGCGGATGACCAGTTTGCTTTGAGCTTGATAGGCAAAACCGAAGCGCGGACCGAAATCAGAGAGTGGCGGGCGTTTCTGCAAGGCTCCAGTACCGCTGGTGTTCACGAGCACACCCGCCGGCGGCTGCGGGTAGTGCTCCAGGTAGTTGCCGGCGGTGACCCATCCCGCGTAATTAGCCGGCGCACCGATCGGTGCGGTTGGCACTTGCGAATTCGGCGCCAATTGGCTGATCCAAGTGTTCGTGAGGTTGCCGTACTTCTCCCCGAAGGTACCGTCGTATTCCCAGCGCACGCCCAGGTTGAGAGTCAGCTTGGTACTGACCTTCCAGTCATCCTGGACATAGGAATTCAGATTCGACTCACGATACGCGTGAATGATGCCTCCGGCGGCGGGAGGACCGCTCGAGACACAAAACAAGCATTGGAAGATATTTCCCGGGTTATTGGCTGCCAGCAGATTCGTGAAACTGCCGATGAACAGCCATCCGCGCTCTAACCCCGCGAAATCCAGGTTCCACTGGGTCTTCTCCAATTCGAAACCAGCGCGCACAGTGTGCCGGCCGTGCGACCACGAGATCTGATCGGCGCCCTGAACCTGGTTGGTAGGACTGAACTGCGGCTCCAAGAATCCGCCTACACCAAAGCCGTTAATCAAGAACGAAATGGCCGGGCCCTGCGTTTGGCTGGGCACAATCGGGGTGATACCGAGGTTTTGCGGCGTCCAGCCAGACGGGAGCGCATCCGATGCTTGCGAGAAGAGGCGCTGGAAAGAGCCTCTGGCTTCGTTAACCAGGGAATTCGTCACCAGGGTCGTGAGTTTCAAAACCGCATTCGTGTTGGAGTACTGCACCGGCATCGGCGCTCCGGGGAGGGCGCCGCCGATCGGAGTATTGAAATTGAAAGTGCGGGGGTCCGAACTATAGAAGAAACGCATCGCCAGAGTGTTCTTCGCATTCGGCAGATAGTCGGCATTCACCAATTCCTGGTTTTCCGAGAACGGCGCGGGTTGGCTGAAACTGATCGGGTCGCCAAAAGAGGTGTGAGTGGGGAAGTAATAGCTGCCGTCGGCGTTTTTCACCTGAAGCATGTTGAGCGCCACCGGGCTGACCGAGGTGGATGCGCAGGGCAGAACGCCGTTGGGGCCAGGAGGTCCGAACGACGGCAGCTGGCAGTTTGCGGCGATCAACTGCTGCACGAACGCCGGCGAAGTGCGGTCACCGGCAGGAACGATCGGGTACAAAGAGATGTTCGAACTGCCGGGCGCGCCTTGCGCTGTGGCGATGCCGTCTCGCGTTCGCGTGCCCTGATAACTGCCAAATATGAAGAGCTTGTCCTTCTTGATCGGCCCGCCAAGGACGCCGCCGAACTGATTCTGGTTAAACACCTGCTTCGGGCAGGATTGGCCGGCGTACTGCGTACGGCAGGTATCCCGATTGTAAAAGAAGTCATTGGCATTCAGGTCTGCGTTACGGAAGAACTCGAAGGCGGTGCCGTGCCAACTGTTAGTGCCGGACTTGGTCACCACATTTACGTTCGCGCCGGGGTTGCGGCCATAAGTGGCGTCATAAGTCGACGTCTGAATCTTGAATTCCTGAATGGCGTCCGGGTTTGGAACGGCGATACCCACATAGATGCCGCCGTCGTTCGCGCTTCCGTTGCCAGCCATGCTTTGAATGGCCACGCCATCCATTTGAAAGTTGTTCTGTCCGGGCGTATTTCCATTAACAGCGATGTCGAGAGTGCCCTTACCGAAGGAGGCAGCGTTATTCACGCCCACGCTGGTGCCGGCCGATAGTCCGATGATCTGGGTGTAATTGCGGTTGGCCAGCGGCAACTCGGTGACCGTCTGTGTGCCCACGGTGGTCCCGAGCGTAGAAGATGCCGATTGCAGAAGCCCGGCCGTAGCTTCGACGGTCACCTGCTCGGTCTGCTGACCAATCTCGAGGGTGCGATCGAGGATCGGAGCTTCGGTCACGTTCAGCGTGATGCCGGAAACTTCCGCCGCTTTAAATCCCGTAGCTGCGAAGTGGATTTTATAAGTACCAGGGGGAATCAACGAAAACTTATAGACGCCGTCGGTACCAGTAGTCGTGGTTCGAGCCTGGTTCGTATCACTGTTGGTCAAAGTCACCGCGACGTTTGGCACAGCAGCTCCGCTGGCATCCGTGACTGTACCGCTCAGACCAGCTGTTCCGGCCGATTGGGCCAGGGCCGCCGGGGCAAAAGCAATCAGCAGGGCAATTGTTAAAACGACGCCTGCGCGGGAAAAAAGCGGCTTACCGAAACTCATGAGTTCTCCTCCAAAGGCTGCAAACGCGGCAGATTCTCAATCCCTGTTTGGACGTTTCCTCTGACGATTGGTTCCCTCGGGCAGAATACTCCCTTACTGCACACTTCCAGCGCATCCCACCGAAGCCAATCAGGGCGATTATATGATAGACTGCGCGCATTGGGAGTCAAAAGAGCGTCAAATCTGGACGCTGGTTTCTAGGGGGGCTGGTGCAAGAACTTACATTTGGGCCTTTTCAGCTGGAAGTTTCAAACGGCCGGCTGCTGCGTGACGGAGTGGAGATCGAACTGCGCCGCCAAGCGGTGCAGGCTTTACGCGTGTTACTCAGCAATACCGGCCGGAGTGTCTGCTACGAGCAGATGATCCAGGAAGCCTGGCAGGGTACCCAGGTTTCGCGGCATACAGTTGCGGTGACCGTGGCGGAGGTGAGAAAGGCGCTCGATGAGTATGGCTCGTGGATCACACACCGTCCAAAACTGGGATATCGCCTGGAAGCACCGGAATGCGAAGACTGGATTCGCAAAGGTTGGCATTTTCATAACCGTTGCACGCGTGAAGGATTTGAGAAAGCGATCGATTGCTTCCAAAAGGCTGCCTCGCGAGATAACACCGATCCCCGGCCTTTGGAAGGAATGTGCCGCATGTATTTGGTCTTGGGTACCTGCGGCATGCAGCCTCCCCGAGAGATGTACCGCGCGTTTCTGTCTGTCTATCGCAGAGCTGTTTCTCTGGGGGGGATCACTCCGGAGCTGCGGTCCGATCGCGGCCACGGGCTGCATATGTTCGAGCGCAAACCGGTGGAAGCCGAGGCGGAACTCTTGCGGGCCCGCCGCGAGAGCGCGAGGCATGCAGCAGTCGACATTTGTCTGGCAATGCTCTACGCCTCGCTAGGGCGGCTGGATGAAGCACTTGATGTCATTGCCGAGGCGCGCGGAGCCGATGCCCTGTGGCCGATTGTGGCGCCGGTTGAGATTAACCTCTATTTCTGCCGGCGGGAATTCGATCAAGCCGTGACTTACGGCCAGCAAGCCCTGGAGCTACATCCCTATTTGCCCCTGGCGCGGCTCTTTTATGCGCAGGCCCTCGAGTATGTTGGGAAGGCGGAAGAAGCGCTCCGTGAGTATCGTGTGGCGTCGGCTCTATCGCCGGACCTTGCCTGGGTGCGTGTTGCGGAGGCTACCTGCCTGGCCAAGCTGGGCCGTCGAAAAGAGGCTGCCGCTCTGTATGCGCAATTACAGCAGAGCCGCGCGACCGACTACGTGGACGCGTACTATATGGCGCTGCTCGTGGAAGCTCTCGGGAACCGCGATGGCGCTTTTGGGGAACTCGACCGTGCCTTCGAAGAGAACTCCGCGGCCCTTCCGATTTTAGATATCGACCCCAAGATGGATTCGCTTCGCTCGGATCGGCGCTTTGCACATATGAGAGACCGGCTGTTCTCCGATGCCAACCCGCTGCGGGACGTGACCCAACCGATTCAGATTGCGGCGGCCGGCTGACCATTGCCATCGTGGCCGCCCGCGGCATCTCCGGTACAACGGCTGATCGCTTCCAGCAGCTCGATCTTGTGCACCGGCTTGGCGATGTAGCCATCCATCCCCGCCGCCAGACAGCGCTCCCGATCGCCGCTCATGGCGTGCGCGGTCATCGCCAGAATGGGGAGCCGCGCGCCCGTGAACCGCTCACGCGCACGGATGGCAGAGGCCGTCTCAAAGCCGTCCATCTCGGGCATTTGCACATCCATGAGGACCAGGTGGAAGACTTCCCGCTCGAGCGCGGCCAGCGCCTCGCGGCCGTTCCCGGCCACCACCACGCGGTGGCCTTCGCGCTCCAGCACACGCATCACAACCTTCTGATTGACGATGTTGTCTTCGGCGAGCAGGATGCGAAGCGGCTCTCCGGAAGTAGTGGTGGTTACGTCACCGTTCCCTTCGGCGGTGGGCGCAGGTTGCGGAGTGTCACTGGAACGGGCCTGTTTGGCGCCCAGCACGCGAAGAATGGTAGCTTGCAACTCGCGCTGCGAAACGGGCTTGGTGAGACACGCGGCAACTCCCGAACGCCGGGAGCGCTCCATATCGCCGAGCCCACTCCCCGACGTGAGCAAAATGACCGTCACGGTGCCGGCGTGAAGCTTGGTGTATTCGGCCAGTTCGAATCCATCCATGCCGGGCATGTGGACATCGGACAGGACCAGCGGGCAGTGGGCCATCGCATCGAGAATGCGAATGGCGTCAGCGCCGCTGCCGGCCAGGATCGGCCGCATGCCCCATCGCGAAAGGGTCTCGCCGAGAATGCGGCGGTTGGTGGCATTGTCGTCCACGACTAATGCAGACACCCCTTCGAGCTCGGTTGTTTCCAACGGGATTTCCACCGAGCGTCCATCGCTCTTACCGACCGGTATGGTGAGCCGGAATGTACTACCCTGTCCAGGCTTGCTGTCGACGCCGATGGTCCCGCCCATCAATTCAGCCAACCGAAGCGAGATCGTCAGGCCCAGGCCGGTACCACCAAAACGACGCGTCATGGAACCATCTGCCTGCGCAAACGCCTGGAAAATCTTTTGCTGATTTTCGGGCGGAATCCCAATGCCGGTATCCTTGACCGAGAAGGTCAGTTCCACGCCTTTCTTGTTTGTGAGCCAATCGAGGGGGCGGCTCTCCACGGTCAGGATCACTTCACCACGTTCGGTAAATTTCACAGCGTTCGCGATCAGGTTCACCAGGATTTGACGGATTCGAGGTGCATCGCCGATCACAGAATCGGGAACATTGCGTGCGATGTCGCAAACCAACTCCAAACCCTTCTGATGCGCGCGAACCGCGAGCATCTTGGCGGTTACTTCGACCAACTCGCGCAACTGGAATTCCGTGGGATCGAGTTCGAGTTTGCCAGCTTCGATCTTGGAGAAGTCGAGGATATCGTTGATCACCGTCAGCAGCGAATCGGCCGACTGCCGGACCAGACCCAGATACTCGCGCTGTTCCGGCCTGAGATCGGTGTCTAACGCCAGTTCCGTCATGCCCAAAATACCGTTCATGGGAGTGCGGATCTCGTGGCTCATATTGGCCAGGAATTGCGATTTGGCCCGATTGGCGGCGTCTGCCTGGCGCAAGGCTCGCGCCAATTCCTTGGTGCGTTCGGCGGCGAGTTCAGAGGCGCGCCGCCCGGTAGACTGCAAACTCATCACCAGTCCCGCGAGAAGAAGCGACAGCAGACCGGTGGAACCAGCGGTCCAAGCCGAAGGTGTTTTGCTCAGTAGCGGGAACTCCGGCGTTTTGCGCCAGCCCAGTAACCAGGTGTCGCCCGCCAATTCGAGCTTCGTAACGCGCTCGAAGGAGTGAGCTTTCGGTGGAGCGGGACCGGAAGCAAAGATCAGGTTGCCTGGCGCCATCGCCTGATCGTACACAGCGAGAGTAAACAGGCCTTTCGATCCAACGAGAGCGGATTCGAAGAAAGTGTCGGCGTCGAAAGCAACGGTCGCCCAGCCGATGAAGCCGGAGTGGCGTTCTTGCGCGGTGGCAACCGGGGCCCCGGACCGGTAAACCGGGAGCAGGAGCAACAACCCCTTTGCCGAACTACCATCCTCACGCACTACGATGCTCTTGACGAGAGTCGGCGCACCCGAATCGCGCGCCCGCTCCGCCGCTATCTTGCCATCCGGCTGCGACGCCAAATCCACACCCATCACCCGGCCGGCGACGGCGCGAGGTTCGGCGCAGACCACCAGGTAATGCTCCGGAAGGGTTCGCTCACCGTTGCCATCCGGGCGTTTTGCGCGAACAGTGAAGTCGGGAGCGTCACTGCGGCGTTGGGCAGCGACGAACGGTTCCAACTGAGAATCGGGAACGGGGGCTACGAAGGTGATAGCCCGTGTTCCTGGATAGCGGTCGAACAATCCCAAGTGCTCGACATAACTATGCCACCCCGCGCGGTCCACGCTGGGCACGGAGGCTGCGAATCCGGCTGCGCCTCGTAGGGCGTCTTCGTAGATGGTCAGCCGGCTGGAGATTCTACTTTCGATCGTGCTGGCAGCCGAGACCACCTGAGCCTCGTCGTATTGAGTCCGGTTTCGGTCCATGGAAGCATACAGCATTCCGCTGATCGCCCACCCCGCCAGAAGCATACAACCGGGCAACGCCAGGCTCCCGTATGCGCGAAAAGCCCCAACGGCCATTCCGGTCAGAGATACGGCGGCTAGAAACAAGTCGAGGTTCAGGAGATTCTCAGCAACGGTACCGCCGAAAAAAGCTCCATAGCCTAAGTGCGTGGCCCACACGGCCGCCGCGGTAATCACTAAAGCCGACAACCGGGCCGCGCCGGTACCGAGCCAGGCAGCGGCAATTAAGATAAACGCGAACACC
>Ga0335077_10001241_pt1 | contig 30071 bp, 20 predicted proteins | sample Lox_Sample_31_FD_207151 | JGI IMG/M metagenome (GOLD analysis project Ga0335077, IMG submission 207151) | Soil microbial communities from Loxahatchee National Wildlife Refuge, Florida, United States - Lox_Sample_3.1 | ecosystem: Environmental > Terrestrial > Soil > Wetlands | place: USA... | reverse complement strand
GGCAAATATCATCCCGTTGGCCGCAAGGCGTCGCCCCCGGTCCGTACGGCTGCCGACTATCCTGCCAACGGCGACAAGCGTGTCGCAAGCCTTGAAACTGCGCTCCGCAAGTGTGGTCTGCGTGACGACATGGTCATCTCCTCACATCATCATCTTCGCGACGGAGACCGCGTCGCCCTCATGGCACTGGAGGCTGCATCGCTGATTGGCGCGAAAGACCTGACGTGGTTTCCCAGTGCTTCGTTTCCCTCTCAGAAGAGTGCCATCGCGCTGATGGAGGCGGCCGTCATCGATCGCATCGAGGGCAGCATGAATGGCCCCCTGGGGGATTACTGCACCCAAGGCAAGATGCGCGGCATGGGAGTGCTACGCTCGCACGGGGGACGCTGGCAAGCCATTCAGGATGGTGAAGTCCACATCGACATTGCCGTGATCGCCGCGCCCACGGCCGACCCCTTCGGCAACTGCGACGGCTCGCACGGGAAGTCGGCCTGCGGATCGCTCGGCTTCGCTCTGGCTGACTCGATCTACGCGGATCATGTAATCGTCGTAACGGACAACCTGGTTCCCTTTCCCTGCATTCCCTGGCAGATCCATGGCAACAATGTGGATTACGTTGTTGAAGTGGACTCAATCGGTGATCCCGCAAAGATTGTCTCCGGCACAACGCAAATCACCCGCTCGCCCGACCGGCTGCGTATCGCGGAGTTCATCGCCCGTTTCCTGCGTGACGCAGGTATCATGCGCAATGGTTTCTCCTTTCAGGCCGGATCGGGCGGAATCGCTCTGGCCTTTGTTAGCTATCTCAAGCAGATGATGAAGCAAGCCGGAGTGAAGGCGCGCTTTGTTCGGGGAGGATCGACCAGGTATCTGGTAGAACTGCTGGAGGAAGGCCTCACCGATTACATCCTCGACGGCCAGACGTTCGACCTCGACGGAGTGCGCTCTATCGCCAGCAACCCGCGGCACGTCGCGACTTCTCCCTTCACTTCGTACAACTATCATGGCAAGGGGAATTTCGCGTCGATGGTCGACGCGGTCGTGCTCGGCGCGACAGAAGTCGACATCAACTTCAACGCGAATGTCGTGACTCACTCCGATGGACGTCTCTTGCATGGTATAGGAGGGTGGCAGAATTGTCTGGCTTCCGGATGCACCGTCCTCGCCGTGCCCTCATTCCGCGACCGCATTCCGGTCATTGTGGATCAGGTCACGACACTGTGCGGCCCCGGCGAACTTGTCGACGTTGTTGCCACTGAGAGGGGTATCGCGATCAATCCCCGGCGGCAAGACCTCATCGAAGCAGTAAAGGGATCGAACCTGCCGATTCGCCCGATTGAAGACATCCAAAAGGAAGTCGAGCGCATCTGCGGCGGCAAGCCGCGCCTTCCCCTGCGCAGAGACAAACCTGTGGCGATCGTCAAGTGGGTCGATGGAACGGTGATTGATACGGTCTGGCAAGCTCCGTAAGAGGACGAGCCTCGCCGCATCAAACGCTGTGACAGAATAGATGAGGCAGTCAGTTCAGGACGGGAAGTCCCAACCCTCTTCCTTCATCTTGCGGTTGGTCCAGTGTTGGAGTTGCTCGAAAAGCGCGGGCTCGATCACTGAGAAGCGAATCCCAACGCGCCCCTCACCGCCGATCCACATGAGGCGAGCTTTGGCCTGGAATTGGACATCGCTTTCCGGCAGCATGAAAGTCACGTCAACCAGTCCCGCATAACGCAGCGGTTCCTTCACGCCATCCAGTCCCATCCCGCCCGTACTAAGATTAATCCCTTGCGCCTGGATCTCATCGCCTTGTGAGTTCCGGATGGTCACGGGAATCTCCACACGCGCGCGGAAAAACTTTTGCTGCTCATTGCTGATAAACCCTAACGAGGCAGTGCTGTCGCCCGGTGCGAAATTAATGTTGTATTCCTTCAGCTTTCGACTGAGAGTACGCCGTGAGATTCCCAACTGCTCCGCGGCCAGCGTTCGTTGCCCGCCTGTCCGCTCCAAAGCTTTGATGATCATTTGCTCTTCCATGCTGTCGAGATTGCTGACCGGCATGGAAGCTGTTTGACGAAGAGCAGAAGGTTCGCCCGTCAGCGCGGCCGTCAATTTCGAGAAGTCTATCTCTTTCCCGGATAACTCCATGGCCATACGCGCGACCAGATTTCGAAGCTCACGAATGTTACCCGGCCAAGAGTGCGAAAGCAGGGCTGAGATGGCCTGGTCGGAAAAGTGCCTCGCCGGTGCCTTGAGCTTCAGAAAATACTCTGCCAGGGCAACAATGTCTTCCGGCCTCTCACGCAGCGGTGGAACGCGTAACTGAAATTGACTCAGGCGGTGAAACAGATCCTGTCGGAATCGCCCTTGCGTCACGGCAGATTCAAGGTCCTGATTGGTGGCAGCAACGATCCGTACGTCAACCTTAATCTTGCGATGGCCACCCAATCGGTAAAATGGTTGTCCGTCGAGAACTCGCAGCAGTTTCACCTGCGTCTGTAATTGCAACTCCCCGATTTCATCGAGGAATAGCGTGCCCCTATCCGCAAGCTCGAAGAGACCGGGCTTGGAGGCATCCGCTCCGCTGAATGCTCCTTTCTCATAGCCGAACAGTTCGCTTTCTACCAGGTTCTCCGGTAGTGCGGCGCAGTTGATATCTACCCACGGACGGCTGCGACGGCTGGAAGAATGGTGAACGGTCCGTGCAATCAGTTCTTTACCGGTTCCCGTCTCGCCAGTGATCAAAACCGTTTCTGTGTGGCTCGCAACCCGGTCAACTAGAGTCATGAACTTGTGCATCACCGGGCTGGCCAGAATGAATTCCGTGTCATCGATCTTTCGCGAAATGATCCCTGTCGATCTGACGACTGGCGCGGCAGATGCCTCCATGCTGTCCGTCTTCAGAGGCATGAGGACAACAGCGATGGCCGTGGGAGAGGACGATGCATCGCGAAGCAGCGAGGCTGAGAATTCCACTTCCAAGGTCGCGCCACTCTTTGCCTGGGCTAATAGCTTGCAGCAATAACCGCCGTCCGACAGTGTCGCGTTGAGAATGGCCTTTCGCAGCTCGCCGTTCTCCTTGCCCTTAAAAGCGCGAACCTGCGCAAACAGAGATGAGAAATCACGGCCGACGATTTCGGTCGCAGAATAGCCGAGCAGGCGCGCGAATCCTGAGTTACAGGAGGCGAGTTGTCCCTGAAGATTAGCGCAAAACACCGCTGGACCAGGGCTCTCGCCATCTACCGTTGTTTCCGCTGCAGTCGTTGCAGTGGTGCTAGGCAGGGACGAAGTGTAGGGCGCGTTCCGCATGATAGTGCTTTGGGATGATGTTGACATACGCTTCCCGCTTCGCCCAGACACCTATTCCAAAGGACATAACGAAGGTAACCGCGTCCCAGGCACGGTAGTGAAAACGCCATAAGGCGTTTCTCTCCCTTCAAGATCTTTGTAACAACCGCGTGTTACCAAAGTAAGCTTCTGAAACCCTAGTCCTTGCAATACGATTCGTGACGACGCCCGAATGGGACTATCTTCCGGGCCGAGTGCGGAACAAGTCTGAAACAGACCAGATGTCGCGCGCCTTCCCCCAAGTACGCGTGCCGTCGATGACGGTACTTCGATGCGTCCCTGCGGAGTAGGGCGTAAAGCATGAAACCGGAAGCCAGTGGACTATCGCTCCAGACGAAAGCCTTCGTTGGAACTACCGCGCTGCTAGGCGCGGTGGTGCTAGCCGTCAGCCTCTCGCATTGGCAATCGCAAGATCCGACCCGATTCATCTGCTATCTGTTGGTCGCAGTCCTCGCCTCGGGTTTAAAAGTCCAGCTGCCCGGCATCGATGGCACCATGTCGGTAAATTTCCTGTTCATCCTCCTTGGTGTCCTTGAACTCAGTCTTCCGGAAACATTGGTCATTGGTTGCGCCGCCAGCCTGACCCAGAGCGTCTGGCAGCTGCGCGGACGACTGGACCCGGTCAAGGTCCTGTTCAATGTTTGCGGCATGATGGCCAATGCTAGTGCCCTCACCTATCTCACCTACCATTTGCTGGTCGGACGCTTTGGATCGAACAAGCCCATCCTTCTGATGGTCTCGGCGTTGGTGTTCTTCTTCGCGAATACATTGCCAATCTCTCTGGTGATCGCACTCACCGAGGGGAAGTCAAGCCGAAGAGTCTGGTCCGAATGTTATTTCTGGTCGTTTCCGTATTATCTGGTCGGGGCGGCGGCGGTAGGCTTGGTCGGTATCATTAACCGCAGTGCGGGATGGCAGACTTCTCTGCTCGTCCTGCCCCTGATTTACTGGGTGTACCGCTCATACCGTCTCTACCTCGGTCGTCTCGAAGCGGAGAAGGAACGCGTTGAGGTCGAGAAGCGCCACGTCGAGCAAATCGCTTCGCTGAACATGCGCACCATCGAGGCTCTGGCACTCGCGATCGAGGCGAAAGATCACACGACCCACACCCACCTGCAACGCGTCCGCACTTATGCGGTCGAGATGGCCAAGCAGCTCCATCTAGGCGAGGAGCAGATTGAGGCACTGCGTGCTGCGGCACTACTGCACGACATCGGCAAACTCGCTGTTCCCGAACAGATCATCAACAAGCCGGGAAAGTTAACACCGGAAGAATTCGAAAAGATGAAGGTGCACCCGATCGTAGGAGCTGAAATTCTTGAACGCGTAGCGTTCCCTTATCCGGTTGCACCCATCGTACGTTCGCATCACGAACGTTGGGACGGCACGGGATATCCCGAGGGGCTCGCGGGGGTGGATATTCCCGTTGGAGCGCGTATCCTTGCAGCCGTCGATTGTCTCGATGCCCTCGCTTCTGATCGGCAGTATCGCCCTGCGCTGCCTTTATCCGAGGCTATGGCCAAGGTGAAAGATAAGGCAGGTACCTGGTTTGATCCCAAAATCGTTGAAATTCTCGAGAGCCGCTACATCGAACTGGAACGGATGGCGCAAATGTCGGAAGACACCGCGGTCTCGATGGGCCTCTCGCGATCGGTTCGGGTCGAGCGCGGGCTCGCTCCCGCGGCCGGATTTGAGCGCACGGAGCCGACTCATGGTCCAACCGACAACGCCGACTTCCTGACCTCAATTGCCTCAGCCCGACAGGAAGCCCAGACAATGTTCGAACTCAGCCAGGATCTGGGTGTTTCGCTGAGCTTGAGCGAAACGCTCTCAGTCCTCTCGATGCGTCTCCGCAAGATGATCCCGTTTGATTCGATTGCTGTTTTCGTGAATCGCAATGGCTGGCTTCTGCCGGAACTCGTCAGCGGCGAAAATTTCCGCGCGTTGTCCTCCCTTAAGATCCGAGTCGGCGAAGGTTTGTGCGGCTGGGTCGCGGAGAACTCGAGGCCGATCATGAACGGAAATCCGCAGGTCGAGGCGGGATACTCCGCGGATCCCGGAAAGCACACCACTCGATTGCAATCGGCTCTAGTCGTTCCCCTGGAAGGACTCAACGGAGTGGTCGGCGTGCTTGCCATGTACCACAGCAATCGCGACGCGTTCACACCCGATCACCTGAGAATTCTCCTGGCGGTGGCGTCAAAGGTAGCCTTGTCGGTAGAGAACGCTTTGAAGTATCAGCAGGCGGAAAGCTCCGCCACCACTGACTACCTCACAGGCTTGCCCAACGCTCGCTCTCTGTTTGTGCATCTGGCGCAGGAAGTCGCGCGCTGCCGCCGTATGAAGAGTTCGCTGGCCGTGCTGGTGTGCGACATCGATGGATTCAAGCAGATCAACGATTCCTTCGGCCACCTCGAGGGCGACAAACTGCTGCGTGAATTCACGACACGGCTGAAGGATGTCTGCCGCGGCTACGACTATGTAGCCCGCATGGGGGGCGACGAATTCGTCATCACCGCGCCAGGACTTGCTGGCGAAGCCGCCAAGGAAAAAGCGCAGCGCCTTAACCAAGCGGCGATCGAATCCAGCCGTCACGTCTGCGGGCGCGAACTAATCACCCTCAGCGTTGGCATGGCCTTTTGTCCGGAAGATGGCTTCGATGTGGAGCGTCTGCTGACGGAGGCCGACCGCCGCATGTATTCGATGAAGCAGATCCATCACGCCGAAGCCGCAGCCCGTGAGCAACAGAAGCTCGGGGCAGCCGCGAACTAGGAGGCTCATACCATGCTGGGGCGGAAAATCGCGCGGCATGGGCTAACCCTGATCGCCACGGCACTCTTAGGCGGATTCCTTTCCGCCACTTTGGTCCGCGTGGCCCCGGGGCTCGATGCAGATGAGTCGACCCTCGATCCTCATCTCAGCTCTCAAAGTATTCACGCATTACGTGAGCATCGCGCCGCGCAACACAACGTATTCCGCTTCTATCTCAGGTCGTTGCAGCGTGTATTGCATGGAGACCTGGGGACCTCCATCTCACTGAAGCAACCAGTCAGTCGCCTCTTACACGATCGCATCCCGCTTACCTTCCGAATGGTGTCTCTGGGCCTGTTGATGGGTTGGGCGGCGGTAATGGCTCTGGCCCTAAGCGTGGCGTGCGTGCGTTCGCCCGCTTATGATCTGCTGGCCACCGTTCTGGCCGGCTTATTGCTATGTGTCCCTGCGGCGGTTCTGGCTCTGCTTTCAGTTCTTTGGAATGTTCCTGGCGCTCTCGCCGTCGCTCTGATCATCTTTCCGCGAGACTATCGCTACGCGCGCAACCTTCTTGATAAAGCCTATTCACTGCAGCACATCATCTCCGCGAGAGCCAAGGGATTAACCGAAGTAAGAATTCTGTTCTGGCATGTAATTCCGGTTGTGGGTCCGCAGTTGCTCGCTTTGGCTGGTGTCTCCGTGAGCCTCGCTGTCGGAGCAGCAATTCCGGTGGAAGCTTTATGTGGGCTGGCTGGCATCGGACAACTCGCATGGCAGGCGGCCCTGGCCCGTGACCTTCCCCTTCTGATGAACATCACGGTGCTGGTGACGATAGTAACCTTGCTGGCCAATTCCGGTGCAGATGTAATCGGACATGTGTGGCGAGGCCAGCGAGCATGAACTTCTGGCGCAAGTTCGCCTGTGCGGTGTTGATGCTCGTGTTCGCCGTGTCTCTGGCCGCAACCTGGTTGGCTCCCGCGGGATATGCCAAGCAGGATCGCGATGCAACTGGAGCACCTCCCTCGCGCGAGCACTGGTTGGGGACCGACGAAATCGGCCGGGACCGTTTTGCCCGTCTGCTTTACGGCACTCGCATTTCGCTGTTGTTGGCTCCAGCCGCCGCCCTTGTATCCACGCTGTTGGCAGCGGCGATCGGCGGGTTAGCAGGATATATGGGTGGTGCTTGGGCTCGTACCGCCATGGCGGTAACCGATCTGTTCCTGTCCTTGCCGTGGTTGTTCCTGTTGATCACGGTCCGGGCCATGTTGCCCCTGAATGTGTCCCCCACGTTCTCGGTGCTCGTGACGTTCTTGCTGTTGGGGTTATTAGGTTGGACGGCTGCGGCTCGGGTCCTATGTGCCAGCGCCAGTTCGCTGCGCGACTCGGATTTCGTACGGCAGGCCCGCGCTGCGGGAATTCACGGTGCGCGCCTGTTCTGGATTCACGTGCTGCCGAACCTGAAGCCGGTACTGTATGCGCAGTTCTGGATCTCGATTCCCGCGTTCATTCTGAGCGAGGCGAATCTGGGCATCCTTGGTTTAGGAGTCGCTGAACCTCTGCCGTCATGGGGCAGTCTGTTGAAGGAATTGGAAGGGATTGTCTCATTGGGAGCAGAGCCCTGGAAATTGCTTCCATTGGCCTTGTTGGTCGTGGTCGTGACGTCATTCCAGCTTGTGCTTTCGAGGAGTCATGAGGCAGCCGCGTGAGGCGCCGGAGAGTTGGCAGTTGATGATGAACTTCCAGAAGACGATCGCGATCCTGGCGTGCTGCGCGACATTCGCGGCCAATGCAGCGGCCCAGGGACAACTGCGCTTCTGCCTCCGCTCCGAACCCAAAACCTTCGATCCCCTCAAGGTGGAAGATGATGCTTCCGCGGCAATCCGTTACTTGACCGGCGGTGTGCTCGTTCGTATGAACCGTCAGACACAGGCCCTTGAACCCGGATTGGCAACCTCGTGGAAGGTCTCGAAAGATAGCAAGCAAATCACTTTCAAACTACGCAGCGGAGTATCTTTCTCCGACGGCACGCCGTTTTCCACGGATGATGTCGCCTACACCGTGCAACGCTTGATGGATCCCGCACTGCACTCCGCAACCGGAGATGCATTCCGGTCCGGTTCCGGCAAGGTCGAAACACAGGTTATCTCACCAACGGAAATCTCCATCACGTTCCCGGCTCCAGTGGCCGGACTCGACCGCCAGTTCGATCAGGTCGCGATTCTTTCCGCACACTCGCCCAAGAAGGAAATGGCGGTGCTTGGGCCCTTCATGGTCGCTGACTATAAACCGGGCGCGACCGTCCTGCTGCAAAGAAATCCAAACTACTGGAAGACCGACGAGCAAGGCCGCAAGCTGCCTCATCTCGACTCAATCCAACTCGACATCCAGCCGAACCGTGATGTCGAAGTGCTCCGCTTCAAACGCAACGAGATCGACCTTATCAATTCGCTCGACAGCGAATACTTCGACAAGCTCGCCTCGACATCGTCAAGCGTCGTGCACGATGCCGGGCCATCCCTCGACAGCGAGCAGATGTGGTTCAACGAAGTCGCCAAAGCACCGATACCGGCTTACAAAAAGAAATGGTTCCGCTCAGCGTCTTTCCGACGAGCTATTTCTCAAGCGATCAACCGCAATGACCTGGCGAGAGTCGTATTCCGTGGGCACGCGCAGGCAGCCGTCGGCCCCATATCTCCGGCCAACAAATTCTGGTTCAACTCCAAGCTGAAATCAGAAGCATGTTCGCCTACCGCCGCACTTCAAGCTCTTCAAAAAGAAGGTTTCCACCTCGAGAACGCTACCTTGAAGGACACTGAGGGAAACGAGGTCGTCTTTTCCATCATCACGAACTCCGGGAACAAGTATCGCGAGCGCATGGCCACGATGATCCAGGAAGACCTTCACAAGATCGGAATCCGAGTCAACGTCGTGACCCTGGACTTCCCTTCTCTGATCGAGCGTATGACCCAGACCTTCGACTATGAAGCCGTCCTGCTGGGATTAACTAATGTCGGTCTGGATCCGAACGACCAGATGAACGTCTGGCTGAGCTCGTCGGAGAATCACCAGTGGAATCCCGCTGAGAAAACCCCGGAAACTCCGTGGGAAGCTGAGATCGACAATCTGATGCGCGCGCAGGCCTCCGCATCGGATGCGAAGAAGCGCAAGGCAAGCTTTGACCGAGTTCAGGAGATCGCCGTCGAGCAGGCGCCGTTTATATATCTGGTAAACCGCAATGCTCTTTCCGCGGTTTCAGCCAATGTACAAGGCGCACAACCGGTGATCCTCGTTCCACAAACCTACTGGAATGTCGAACGGCTGTCCGTGAAGTAGCACGCAGCAAGTAAAGATCTTGTCCGCAAGCGTCAGAGTCATGGCTGAAGAACCTCAACTCGAGGCACTGCTTTCCGCTCGTCTCTCCGTTCAATTCGGGGGAAAAGCGCCGGTTCTCCGCGATCTCCATCTTGGATTGTCGCGTGGCGAGGTTCTTGGACTTGTCGGCCAGAGCGGGTCTGGCAAAAGCACGCTGGCGATGGCGATTCTGGGACTGCTCGATCACAGCAAAGCAACTGCGAAAGGCTCGATCCTGTTCGAAGGGTCGGATCTGCTGGCTCTGCGTGAATCAGAATTGCGGAACCTGCGCGGTCGAAAGATCGCACTGGTACTGCAGAGCCCTCTGTCCTCGCTCAACCCGGCGCTGAAGATCCGCACTCAACTCCGGGAAGCCTGGCGCGCCCATGCCTCTGGCTCATCCTCAGATTGCGACCAGGCCATTCGAAACGCCCTCCAAAGCGTCAGTTTGCCAACAGATGACGATTTCTTTCGAAAATATCCGGCGCAGATGAGCGTCGGCCAGGCCCAGCGTGTGCTGATCGCGATGGCCATTGTGCATCGTCCGCTGCTTCTGATTGCCGACGAAGCGACAAGCGCGCTTGACGTGATCACTCAGGCGGAGATCCTCAAGCTTTTTCGCGAACTGAATCAAAACTCAGGCATGGCGATTCTCTACATCTCCCATGATCTCGCGTCTGTGGCAGGAATTTGCGATCGCGTCGCGATCCTTCATCAAGGCCAAATCGTTGAGTCGGGCGTCACACACCACGTCCTGACCACTCCCACCCATGAGTACACGCAGAGATTGCTTGCATCCATGCCCAGGATGCCACAGCCTATCGTGGTGGGCAAAGCCGCTGCTCGTTAACTCGTGAACAACCTCTGCCAGTAGTCGCGCCGCAGAACGAAACGTCAACCATCATCTGCCAAACCCACCTTCCCACCCGAGACAATTTGTCCCACGCCCGATGTCGCGGGACACAGTGACCCACGGAGCTTCCAGCTCCGAACCTAAGTGTCTTTTTTTCAATGATCTAAGACGAAACGATTGGCTGCTTCCGTGCAACAGCACTAAGGGTCGTAGCTGGATCTTTCCCCCGGGTCCCTGAAGAAAGGGTGAGATTTCTATGGTGCCCAAAAAGAGAAACAGGCCGACAAACCGCAACGAGCGGCATAGTGCGGCCTGGGGTAAGCGCCTGACCACAGTGATGATGCTGGTCTTGGCCACCGGAATGGCTTTCGGACAACGCTTTGGCAGTCCGACATCGAACGGGCGATTTTCGCGAATCGCACCCGAACTCTCGGGTCTTCTCTCGAAAGCCAAGCAGGGATCGGCGCGGACGCAGACCGTCAGCGTAATTGTGCAGTACAGGCAGACACCGACAGCGACGCACTACGCGACTATGAACGGCCGCGGCGCACGCCTGCATACGAAGCTCCACATGATCAAGGGCGCAGCGTTCACGATTCCGGTCAGCGCACTTCCTGCCCTTGAGGCGGATCCTAACATCGCTTCAGTGACCATCGACCACCCGTTGAACTTGATGGACGATATCACTGACCATGTCATCGGCGCCCCTTCTGCGTGGAACTCCGGCTTCACGGGCGCCGGTATCGGCATAGCCATTATCGACAGCGGGATCAACGACAGCAATCTTGATCTTTGGGATTCTACGCAAACGTCTTCGCGCGTCGTTTATCACCAGGACTTCACAGGAACGCCGAGCAGCAACTCCAATGGCGCGAATCATGACCTCTACGGCCATGGCACGCACGTCGCGGGCATCGTCGCCGGAAATGGATATCTCTCCGGTGGGCAATATCAGGGTGTGGCTCCCGCAGCCACTCTAGTCGACCTTCGCGCGCTCGACGCGAACGGCGGCGGTAGCGACAGCACCGTGATCGCAGCGATTCAGCAGGCGATTGCGCTAAAGAATGTCTACAACATTCGCATCATCAACCTGTCACTCGGCCGTGGAATTCCGGTGAGCTACACCCAAGATCCTCTTTGTCAGGCCGTGGAAGCAGCCTGGAACAACGGCATTGTGGTGGTGGTGGCTGCCGGCAACTATGGCCGTCTGAGCGTGAACGGAAGCAACGGTTTCGGAACGATTACCGCTCCGGGTAACGATCCGTTCGTAATCACTGTCGGCGCAACCAAGAGCAATGGCTCTTCGTTGCCGTCCGCAGAAACCAAAGCCAGCTATAGCTCGAAAGGACCCTCGACCTACGACCATGTGGTGAAGCCCGACATCATGGCGCCCGGAAACGGCATCGTTTCTCTTGCTGCCCCTGGAGCCACCCTGGAAACTCAGAACGCCGGTGACCTGATCGCCGGAACTGACGGCAACGCCGATTACTTCCGCTTGAGCGGCACCAGCATGGCGACCCCTGCTGTGGCGGGAGCCGTTGCGCTCATGCTGCAAGAGCAAAACACGCTCACTCCCGATCAGGTGAAAGCTCGCCTGATGAAGACCGCGTACAAAATGGGCCTGAGTTCCACTTCGGCCTACGTACCTCATCTGCTTCGCTCTTTCGTCGATTTTTATGATCTCTTCTCGGTCGGCTCAGGCCTGCTCGACGTGCAGGACGCCATGACCAATACCGATCTGGCTCCTTCGAACGTCGGCGCCGCCCTGTCCCCGACCGCCGCTTACAACCCGAATAACCATACGGTTTCGCTCGTATACGGCAATTCCAGCGTGGCCAGCAACTCCGTGGTCTGGGGTAGCTCCGTGGTCTGGGGAACCTCGGTCGTTTGGGGAAGCTCGGTTGTCTGGGGTTCCTCGGTTGTGTGGGGTAGTTCACTGCCTTGGAACGACAGTACCAACACCGCCTTCAGCGTGGTCTGGGGTTCCAGCACCGGTACCGCTTCCGCTACGAGCGTGGTCTGGGGCGCATCAGTCGGGGATTCCAACAGCGCCTTCTCTGACGCCGGAGACGATGAACAGTAGTCGTGTGAATCAGCAATGAAAGGAGGACGACATGAATAACACACGGCAAACCAAGACGTTCATCGGCGCAATGATGATGATCGGCATCGGAACTGCAGCGTACGCGAGTTTCGCGACCCACACTCCCCACGCCTATTTTGCTCTGGCAGTCCTGGCCCTCGCAGCAACCAGTTCGCGGATGAAAGTGAAACTGCCGGGGATCAACGGCAATATGTCGGTCAATCTGCCATTCCTGTTGACCGCAGCCGTAAACCTGAGTGCGGTTGAAGCTGTCGTTATCACTTGCATCTCCACGACCGTGCAGTGCTGGCCGCGAAAGAACGCCAGATTCAATGCGCAGCACATGGCATTCAACCTGAGCATGATGGTGTTTGCCAGCTCCGCCGCAAGCCTGATCTTCCATCTCGTCTCGCAGAGCGCGAAGTTGTGGCATTCCTCCACGCTGGGACTCGCGTTGGCTACGACCGCTTTGTTCCTGGGGCAAACTGCTCCGGTGGCAGGCATTGTTGCCGTAACGGAGGTAAAGTCGGCAGGGCACGTCTGGTTGAACTTGGCTCAACTTTCATTTCCTTATTACGTTGTCAGCGCGGGCGTGACCTCGATGGTTCAGGCGATGACGTCGCACCTGGGCTGGGGACTCGCCCTGGCGGTCTTCCCGGTGATGTACGTCATCCACCGCTCTTACCGCCTGTACTTCACGGCGATCGCGGAAAATATGCGCCCGGAGGTACTGGTCCGAGCAGCTGGTGCAGGAGCCTAGCGCAGCCCGGTCATTCCGTCTCTCCCCCCGGCTTCGCGTTAGGATGGGCGCTTCGGAGCACGTTGGATCACGGCATCGAACGCCGGTTTCGGCTTGGCGTTGCGGTCAAATAGCAGCGGATAATTGGTTCGGTCTCGGACTGGCCAATTGTTCTTCCACGAGTCCTTATCAGTAACTCCCCAGAGGGTCACGCGGGTAACGGCTCCGCAATGCTTGGCATACGTGCCGAATAGGTCTGCATAACGCTTAGCTAATGCCTGTTGCACCGCCTCGGGCAGTCCGTTTGGATAGGGGTTGAGCTTGGGATCGGCGGCTACCTTCAGGGAAACATCCGCAGTCTGGCTCTGAGTTGCCTGTGGCAGTACATCAATATCGAGTTCGGTCACCATCACCTTTACGCCGAGTTTGCTGAAATCAACGATCGGTCCCTCTACCTCTTCGATAGACGGCCAATCCATATGAAAGTGCCCCTGTGTCCCCACACCGGTAATCGGCACTCCCTTGGCTTTTAGCTTACTGATCAGTTCGAGCGCTCCTTTGCGTTTGGCGTCGTTTTCCAGCGAATAATCGTTGTAATACAGCTGGACGTCAGGGTCGGCGTCGTGGGCGAAGCGAAAGGCTTTCTCGATGTAGTCCTCGCCGATGATCTTCATCCAAGGCGACTGGCGCATCGTTCCATCCTCGTTCAAAGCCTCATTAACGACGTCCCAGCCGCTAATTCGTCCTTTGTAACGCCCGACGACTTTACTGATGTGCTCGCGCATCCGGTCCAGCAAAACGTCGCGGCTGACGGGATTGCCCTTGTCGTCTTCGAACACCCACTTCGGAACCTGTGAATGCCACACCAGCGTGTGGCCGATGATGAACATGTGGTTCTGCTGGCCAAACTCCACATATTTGTCGGCAGCCGAAAAATCGTAGGCGCCGGGTCTGGGATGCACGACCTCCCACTTCAGAACATTTTCAGGACTGATGGTATTGAACTGCGTCTTGATAATCGCGTCTTCCGCCTGGTCCTGCCCGGTAAATTGCGCAGGATTCAGCGCAGCGCCAACCATAAAGCAGTCCTTGTAAGCATCCTTAAGAGTGGATTGATTCTGCGCGTGTGCAAGGACCGCAAGTACCGACACCACGGCAAACCACAAAGCGTTACGCATGAAATCTCCTATTTTGCAGCGGCCACTGCCGGCGCCGCCTTGCGGCGTTCGGCAAGATCGTTAGCGATCGATTGGTTCTTCTCGCGACTTAGCGGGTAGAAGAACAGGCACGTTGCGGCAGCTAGGAAAAATAGACCGGCGTAAATGCTGGCTGTCAATATGATGCCTGTTTGCGTGGCAGGCGCCTGTACGTCAGCCCCGGATACTAAGCCATAGGCTGACAACAGCCATCCTGCGACGGCTCCGCCCAAGGCCAGTCCCGCCCATAGCGCAAAAACGATGCCTCCAGTTACCGCGCCGGTGGCACGACGCCCCGTTTTCCATTCACCATAGTCAGCGACGTCGCCCATCATCGCCCAGAGGATGGGCCCCGATAGCCCGTATGCAAACTGCCGAAGCACCTCCGCGCCGATGATGAGGTAGGTGGCATGCGGCGAGATCAAATACAACGCCATGTTGAAAATGCCGCTCAGAATCATGCTCGCAATGAACAGCTCACGTTTGCCGACTCGGATAGAAACGGTGGTCGAGAAAGCCACTCCCAAAAGCAGCGATGCCAGACCGAAGCCGTTGAACCAGGCGAAAAGGTTCACGTTGCCTGCGACAAACCGAAAATAGGGCAGCATGACATTGCCGCGCACCAGTATTGCGCTGAAGTAGAACAGGGTGACCAGAAACAGCACCACCCACGGCCGGTTGCTGAGCAGGTCCGAAAGATCCTGCCCGAGCGAGGTCTTTTGCTGCGGATCCGGCTGGATGCGCTCTTTCGTTGCGAAGAAGGAGACAATGAAGAAGACCACGCTCAGCACTGACAACAGTCCCATCGTAAGTTGATAACCACGGGCGCTGTTGCTTCCTCCAAGGAACGCCACCATGGGAACAGCAAGGCTCTGCACAATGAACCCTGCGCTGTTGGCTGCGATCTGGCGGTACGACGAGATGCTTGTACGTTCGTCGGGGTCCTGCGTCATGACTGCCGTCAGCGAAGCGTAGGGCACGTTGTTGACGGTGTAAATCACCCGCAGCAGGATGTAGGTAACCCACGCATAGATGATCTTCGCGCCCGGACTGAGCTGCGGAGTGGTGAACGTCAGGATACTGATGATCCCGAACGGCACGGCCGTCCACAGCAGCCACGGACGAAACTTGCCCCACCTGCTTGTGGTCCGATCCGCGATCATTCCCATCACTGGATTGAAGCACGCGACGGCCAAACCGACGACGAGGAAGAGCGTTCCCGCCTGGGCCGCAGTCAAACCAAAAGTGTGGGTATAGAAGTCCAGTTGCAGCGCCAGCATGGCCTGAAAGACGAAGTTGGCAGCCATGTCTCCGAGCGCGTAGCCGACCTTCTCGCCGACGGATAATTTCTGGATCATAGGCACCTCGTGTGAGCGGCCCGCTTACTTCGTCACGGTGAGCGTGACCTTGGTCAAGTCCTCGTCACGTGACGAATCTCCGACCATGATGAAGAACTCTCCCGGCTCGATGACGTATTTCATACTCACGTCGTAGAAAGCGAGGAGGTCCGGCGTAATGTCAAATATGACTGTCTTCGTTTCACCTGGACGCAGCGTAACTTTCTGGAAGCCCTTCAGTTCCTTAATTGGCCGGGTCACTGAGCTAACCACGTCGCGGATGTACATCTGTACGACCTCCGCGCCTTCTCGCTTGCCAGTGTTGGTCACATCCGCGATCACACGTGTTGAGCCGTTGACTCGGATTGTCTTCTTTTCCAAACGAACGTTCTGGATCGCAAATGTTGTGTAACTCAGGCCGTATCCGAAAGCGTAAAGAGGCGAGATATCGTCAAAGAGATACCCCCGGCGGGCAGACGGCTTGTAGTTGTAGAACACGGGCAGATGACCCGCAGAACGTGGAATCGTGATCGGCAACTTACCGCCGGGGTTCACGTCGCCGAACAATACGTCAGCGACAGCGTGACCATTCTCCTGCCCCAGATACCAGCACTCGAAGATGACTGGGACATGCTGCACTAGATAGTTAATGGAATTCGGCCGTCCGTGATAGAGAAGGACAACAACCGGTTTGCCGGTAGCGAGCATCGCCTTGACCAGTTCTTCCTGCCTTCCGATCAGATCAAGGCTGGCTCGGTCGCCCATATGGCTCAGCATCCAGGCTTCGCGAGAAGTTTGCTCGTTCCCACCGATCGCCAGAATGATCACATCCGCCTGCTTGGCTACTTCGACGGCTTCCGCAATCTGCTTGCGATCTTCTTCAGGATTGCTGGGAATGACGGCGTCCTGATTCCAGTTTCCGCCAATCGTAATTTTGCAGCCCTCGCTGTAGACGACCTTGGCGCGGTCCCCGACGCGAGCTTTGATGCCATCAAGCACGGTGACTTCGTGCTTGGGAACACCGCTGTAGCCGCCGAGTAGCGTGCGATTTGCATTCGGTCCGATCACGGCAATCGTTTTGTACTTGCTCAAGTCGAGCGGCGCGAGTCCGCCTTCGTTCTTCAGCAGTGTGATAACTTCGCGCGCAGACTGGCGGGCAAGATTGATGTGATCATCGCAGCCGACCACACGCTCTGCCGCGGCCGGATCAATATAAGGATCATCGAACAGGCCCAACTTGAACTTCCATAACAGCATCGGCGCAACGAGTTCATCCAGTTGCGATTCCTTCAGGACACGTTTCTTCACCAGGTTCACGAGCTCGAGATAACAATCCGGATCAGGCAACTCGATGTTCACGCCGGCCTCGACGGCTAGTTTGGCAGATTCCTTCTTATCCGCCGCCACGAAGTGTCCGTGAGTGTCCGGACGATATCCCAGCTCCCAAATCGCGAAGTAGTCGGATACGTAGTAGCCCCTGAAACCGAATTCTTTCTGCAAGACATCTCGCAGCAGCCACTTGTTGGCGTGGGAAGGCACACCGTCCACTTCGTTATACGAGGGCATAACGCTGATTGCGCCGCCCTTCTGCAACGCTTCCTTGAAGGTGGACAAGAACGTCTCACGTAACACTCTCATGGAGACATTGGCCGGCGCGCAATTCATCCCCGACTCGGGTTGCCCGTGTCCGACGCAGTGCTTCAGGGTTGCGATCATGCGGGTCTTATCGCGGAAGGTGGCATCGCCCTGGAACCCGCGAACCGCAGCAATCCCCAGGCGCGAAACCAGGAATGGATCTTCGCCATAGGTTTCCTCGACCCGCCCCCAGCGTGCATCGCGTGCCACGTCCACAACGGGGGTAAGCGCCTGATGCGCCCCGCGAGACCGTGTTTCGAGGGCAGTTGCGGTGAAGATGGATTCGATCAGATCGGGATTGAATGTCGATGCCAGTGCGATCGGCTGCGGGAAACTGGTTCCATCTACTGCTGCGTGACCGTGCAGACATTCCTCATGGAAGATTACGGGAATCCCCAGCCGCGAGTTCTCGATAAAGAACTTCTGAATAGCGTTGGTGGTTTCCGCCATCTTGCGCGCGTTCAGTCCCTTACCGGAGTCGCTGGGACGTCCGACCTGGCCAAGTCCGTGGCCATCTTTGAACGCCTGCTTGGCCTTCGCCGGGTCGAAGTTGCCATCGGCGTCCACGAGGGTCTGAGGCTTTTTCTGCCAGATGCAGAGCATTTGCGCAGCTTTTTCTTCCAGCGACATACGGGACAGAAGATCTTTCACCCTCTTCTCCGGAGAAAGTGCCGGGTTACGATACGGAAAAAGACGTGATCTTCCTGCGCCTTCCTTATTGAATGACGTCGCTCTGGTCGTCTTCACGCTTCTGTTTCGGGCCACGAAAGATCCTCCGATGACATCTCACTCTTCATTATTTGGACGACACAACTCAGAAACATCAGAAACGGACGGGAACTGTTACGGACTCTCAGCTCAGAACTGGCAATATACTATGCCATCACAAATCTGACGTGTGATACGCATCACAGTTGGTAACCTCGCAACACCGGGGTCATCCGGCCCAACTCAATGTGTCGTGTCAGGCCACCCAAAACGTCCACTCTTTTTTCTCGCTTCGCCAACCAAACCAGCGGCCGGCCGAACGATTACAGTTGCATAGTCACGACAGCAGCACTGGCAGCAGGAAGACGAAGCACAACCCTCCCGTCAGAGGCTCGGATTTTCTCTTCCGCTTCCGCGCGCCAGGTCCCATCGGATTTCACCATAGCGCCACCAAAGCTCACTCCCGTGCTGCTCTCCAGAGACGCCGCAGACAAGCGGAGAACCGACCCGGTCCGGAAAGGCAACGTGCGCTCAATAGTGATGCTGCCATCGAATTCTGACTCTTTATTGATCAGCGTTATACAGAGTTGCTTGTGGCGCTGTAAGGTAGCGTACGCTGCCAAATTTAATTTTCCTGCGCTGAGCTGACTCTCAATAATCTCTCCGGCAGATCCGCGTGCAAATGCAAGCATGCCGTAGAATTCTGGCGCAGCATAATAGCGTCCGTGCTCGTCCTCGCCAATCGGGGAGTAAGAACTGATGAAACCAAGCTGATTGACCCCGGTTTCCATGTTGACCCCGCCGCACTGTGCCGAGGCCAACTTGTACATGAAGTCAAGGACCCACAAAGCCGAAGCAAATCGATCACTGACTCCGGGCTTACCTCCTCCAGAAAACGAGTTGGTTTCGCAGATGCGGTAAGGAACCCCGCAGGATTTTGAGGCGGCCCGTAGTTCCGCGAGCATAGGATCAAGTTTCGGATCCGGGTGCAGCAGTTTCTCGACCGTGCTAGTCGGATTCTGACCTTCCCGGTAGTAATGGTGCGTCAGGAGTTTCACGTCGCGGCCTTCATCCTGCGCAAATCTCGAAACCCAGGAAGTATCGATAGCGACGTCCGGGCCGGCGAAGGGTATCCCCGGGATACTTTTGCGAAGCGCATCCCGGAATCTGCGATACTCCAGAAGAAAATCTCCGTAACCGTAGCCCTTCTTGCGATGAATCTCTCTGTGCGGGAATAGATCGGGCTCATTGCCAATTTCGAAGGCGAACAGATTGGGCCGCGTGGCCGCGAGCACGGCCTTAGCCTCCTCCACTGCAGCTTCGATGGTTCCCCTGCCCAGGTTCAGTCCCCATACAAGTCTCCAGCCGGTGCTTTCCAGGAAGGTTCCGAGATCGCGGAGCACTGCATCATTTACGACGGAGCCCGGTCCAGTCTCAGGCGAAGAGAGTGGCTGTGCCGAGGCGGAGTAAGACGCGTAGTCGGCGGTATTGCCTCCGACCCGGATGACACCGGTCGAACCGATAGTACGGCAGAGTTGTACATACACCTCATTTCGGGCGGCAAGAAGTCCGGGACAAGCAACCGAGGAGATTTCGTATCCGAGTCCGATGAAGTCGGGAGGAGTCGCGGTGACGGTTCGGGTCAGCTCAAGGATCAACTTAGCCTGTAAATCTTCGCGGAGAGCATGGCCGAAGGAGACGCTAGCAGCTCCAGCGACCAATGCAGCTCTCTTAATGAAGTCGCGACGGCGCATCTGGGTAACCTAGATCATAATTTGCTTTGTTAATTAGTCCACACCTTGATAGCGTTTACTGCGGAGCGGACCGGATGTCTTCGCAAAAGCGGGCTTGGGTGGCGGCTACTCTGGACACGAAAATGGAGGAGGCTTTATACGTTTGCCGCCTGCTCGAGTCCGCCGGACTCCCTGTCAATCTGGCCGATCTCTCCACAAAAGACAACTCTTCGACTTCGATCGTAGCTCACGGGTCATCGTCCACCCGTCCCGTTTTCTCGCCAGCCGAGGTTGCCTCACATCATCCGCAAGGAACAAGCGCTGTCTTCTGTGACGACCGGGGTGCCGCGGTCGCCGCGATGACAAGAGCATTTGAGCATTTCATTAAGGCTCGACAGGACCTTGGAGGCTTGCTCGGAATCGGCGGCTCGGGAGGAACGGCGATCATTACTCGCGCCATGCGTGCGCTGCCAATCGGCGTTCCCAAGATAATGGTCTCAACCATGGCCTCGGGCAATGTTGCCTCTTATGTCGGTGCCTGCGACATAACAATGATGTATTCAGTTACTGATGTAGCCGGGCTGAACCGAATTTCACGTCGCGTGCTTGGAAATGCCGCACATGCTATGGCGGGCATGATGCTTCACTCACTGCCCCACGAAGACTATCAGCGCCCGGCGCTGGGACTCACCATGTTCGGTGTGACGACCCCTTGTGTTCAGCAGATGGTTCGACTCCTCAGTCCTCGCTTCGATTGTCTGGTATTTCATGCCACCGGCACGGGTGGACAGTCCATGGAGAAGCTTCTGGACGACGGCCTCATCACCGGGGTAATCGACATCACCACGACTGAAGTCTGTGATCACCTGTTCGGAGGTGTTCTCCCCTGCACTGATGACCGCTTCGGCGCGGTGCTGCGGAGTCGGGCTCCATACGTGGGTTCCTGTGGTGCTCTCGACATGGTGAATTTCGGTGCGATGGAAACTGTGCCGCCCCACTATCGCGGACGCAACTTGTATCCTCATAACCCGCAGGTCACGCTGATGCGAACTACGCCTGAGGAAAACATCCAGCAAGCTCGCTGGATCGCCAGTCGGCTGAACCACTGTGAAGGAGAGGTGCGCTTTCTACTGCCGTTGGGTGGAGTTTCGGCCCTTGATGCGCCGGGTCAGCCTTTCTGGGACCCGGACGCCGATGCCGCGTTGTTCGAAACATTGGCGAGCGAATTCCAGCAGACCGACCATCGCCGGTTAGTGCGACTCCCATTCCACATAAACGATCCGAGCTTCGCTCAGGCTGCAGTAAAGGAGTTCTTAGCGATCGTTCGCCAGTGACAGCTTCATTGAAAGGAAGCACTCGATGCCACGTTTTTCACCTGACGAGTTACGGTCGAAATTTCATGAGATGGTTCGTAACCACAAACCCATCATCGGAGGTGGGGCGGGAACAGGTCTCTCCGCAAAATGCGAGGAGGCAGGCGGCATCGACCTGATCGTAATCTACAACTCTGGCCGGTATCGCATGGCAGGTCGCGGCTCGCTGTCAGGACTATTGGCATATGGCAATGCCAACGCCATCGTGATGGAGATGGCGAAAGAAGTTTTGCCTGTTGTCCAGAAGACACCCGTCCTCGCTGGCATCAACGGCACGGACCCCTTTTGCGTCTTTGACGTCTTTCTGGACGAAGTTGCCGCTGCAGGCTTCTCTGGCATCCAGAACTTTCCGACAGTGGGTTTGATCGACGGCGTCTTTCGCCAGAACCTGGAAGAGACCGGGATGAGTTACACCCAGGAAGTGGAGTTGATCCGCCTTGCCCATGAGAAGGACCTCTTCACTACTCCGTACGTCTTCGATGCGCGGCAAGCCGAAGCCATGGCGCGAGCCGGCGCTGATATGATCGTGGCGCATATGGGCCTGACTACTGGCGGTGAGATTGGCGCGGAGACCGCTCTGACGCTCGATAAGTGCATCCCCCGCATCGATGCGATAGCGCAAGCAGCCCTTTCTGTGCGGAACGATGTGATCGTCCTGTGCCACGGTGGCCCGATTGCCGAACCCGCCGACGCGGCTAGGGTACTCGGCAGGACACAGCACTGTCATGGATTCTATGGGGCGAGCTCGATGGAACGGCTGCCTACGGAGAAAGCCATCTCCCGCCAAACGCAGGACTTCAAGCAAATCCATTTCTAGCAGGGGGACAAGCATGGCAAATACGGTGTACGTCAGCGACGTAATCGACGCACCCATTGAAAAAGTATGGGACGTCATGCGCGACTTTAACGACATGCCGTCTTATCACCCGGGGATTCGCAAGAGCGTCATAGAGGGCGAAGGGCCCAGCGACCGCGTTGGATGCGTACGCCGCTTGACGCTAGGTGAAGGCTTCGTACGCGAGCGTCTGCTTTGCATGGATGACGCGAATTGCGCGTTCACCTACGAAATTATCGAGGGCACCTTGCCAGTTCGTGGCTACGTGGCCGGAGTCAGACTGCATCGGGTTACGGAGGGCAATCGGACGTTTGCGGAATGGTGGGCCGATTTTGAAGTAGTAGGTGCCGATCGCAATGCGATGATTGCGCAGATCGGAAATAACGTCTTCGCGGTCGGGTTTCGGGCGGTTGCATCAAAGCTAGCCTAAAGACCGATGGGACTCTCCACGACCAACATACACCTTTCTACACGAGCTCGCGTTTAGTGGATTGCGCGTGACTAGATTCGCTCCGTCCGTGTTGACTCACATGTGCTTGGTTGCCGGCGCATCCGGCCGAACCATGGTCTTCCAATCCATGGCCTTGGTTTGCCCACTCTCGGTTAGTACGACCCTTTCCAAAGGCAACTCACCTTCCAGCAGATCGATGCGGAGGAGCCGGGCGTCAAGCAGGATGGTCCCGAAACCACTCGCCGTGCAGAAAAAGGTTTTGAAGGGACGAGCTTTCAGTTGGGGACCAACCCACAGAGTCCTGTTCACGGCCGAATAACGAAAACCGGCTAGAGCTCCGACCAGCGCATAGCTCGCCATGGCGCGGGCGTAGTAGTTACCGCACTCGTATTCATTCCACGGGTTGCGAATCTTTCCGTCATAGCGGCTCCGCAACGCCTTCACGATCGTTAACCCTTCTGTCACGAAGCCTTCCGAGATGAGATGCGAAGCCACCTGATATTCAATGCCAGTCCACACTTCATCTGAATAAACAAATGGCAAAGTCGGTTTCCCGCCCCGAGGCCAGGAGCACAACAGCAAGCCCGGCTCGTGGCCCATCGCATAACCGGGACGTTGCGCATTGGCGTGCTGGCTAAGATCGGTTTTGAAATTGTTTTTGAAGATCGCCTGCAGCGTGTTTCGGACATGTTCGGCTGCAAGTGGCGTGTCGATTCCGTAGATACGCGACATCCAAACCCCGATAATCCCGTCGGAGAGACACCCTGTCCCATACTGGTATTTTGGGCCTTCGCGTTGGAGCAGCTTTTGCATTTCGCTGCTCGCCTCAGTGACCTCTGAAAGGAGAGCCACAAACGACTTTTCGTGGAGATCCGTGTACTCCACCCTCTGCTCGTAGTACTCGCCGCTAAAGAGCTGCTCATCCATAAAGCGCGCACAACGATGGCCGAGTTCTTCGTAGAAGCCCGCATCCTCCGGGTGGCCGGAGGCTCTTGCCATTTCAGCAAAAGCCATCAGCGCCCCCAGATAGATGCTGGTGCACATGCCATCCGGCCCCCAGAATTCAATGTCATAAGTATTGTGGTGGGGCTCAAACAAAGCGCCACGGTGATCCGGATCCCACGTGCGAATGCAGTAGTCCAGGCTCCGTTTCGCGAGCGGGTACATCTTCTTCAACCACGTCGTATCACCGGAAATCTGCCAGTCACGAAACACTTTCAGAATCCCACCCAACTGTCCGTCCGAAGCAGCATGGAAATCGTGCGGAACCGCGCCCTCAGGGAGTGCCGAGCGGAAGTTAACGTGGCCGTTTTCGTCCATCGAACGGACCAGTTCAGCTTCACGCAGCGTTCGCTCCACCTTCGGGAAAAGGTGTGGAATAGCTTGGGCATAATTCCAAACGTGCGTGCAGGAACCATGGCAGCAACCGGCATCCGGAAAGCAGCCCTCCCAACCCCAAAGGTCGCCATTTTCCACGCGCAGCACGGTGGGCGACTTCAGAATCGCCAAATTGGCAGAGACCGCGTCCACGACATAGGACGGCAGCGTCGAAGAGAATAAGGCATCTTTAAATGCGACTGTGCGCGCTCGCAGGGAAGCGTAGTTTCCTTTAACGTAGAGAGCAACTTCACGGGCGTCGTTCCAGATGGAAGCATAGTACGGGCGCCACAGCGGAGGCCTCCCTTCGGGCAATGAGCGGCAGCCACCAACTCCTTGCGCCTCCGCAGAACCAGCGGGCCGCATGCCTCCCGCCTGTAGGTAACAGTTGGGAAAATGCCAGGTGATCGTGATGGGGTGAGTGTGGGATTCGCCTGCCCTGAGTGTTCCTTCAAGAAGAATCGATCCGCCATTTCGCCCAGCTATGTCAGTCTCATTGCTTCCTTCATTGGCGGTAAATGTTCCTGAAGAAACTTCCCGCCAGAGAGCCGACAGTGAGTCAAATTCCCACCCGGGACTCCGCAGCCACATCCCCTTGATGCGCGGCTGGCCGGCCAGAGCAATCAGGCAACCGCTGCCGTATGCTTCGGAATTTGGTTGCTCCAGGTTGTGAAAGAAAATGCCCGCAACCGGCATGACCTTATTCCGGCTCTTCGCGTCATCGCGGCTGCACCCCGGTGCAAGATGAGACACATGATAGGAGAATTCATACTCGACGGTTTGTTGCGATGAGTTGTGCAGGCTGTATTCCAGGATTACGCAGGGGATTCCGGAGTTTTTGTCGTCGAGCGGAATGAACGGGTTCCAGGCAGTGAGCGTGACCTGTAGCGGAACTGACGAGTCGCTGATTTTCACTTCGCCAAACGGATACTCTCCCTTGAAAACACACTTCTCGAACCGGGGAAACCCTTCGAAACCTCCCCTGCGGTAGCCCTCGCCTTGGAGCCCCTGGTCAAAGATCTTCAGAACTGGGAAAGGCCCCTCAATGAGCTTGGTGACGGGTGACGGTTTCCTCACATGCAGTATGGCGAACGCTGCCCTCGTGGGCGCAAAGCCTTCAGGCAAAGCTGTAGTTGAGGGATGGTTCGAGATGGAGAAATCCTGCAACCCGCCGTACCCGTTCAGACAGATGCAACCGGCGCCGATTCCCCCAATCGGCATCGCGACCTGGGTGGCCTTATCGCCGGTGTATGTGCGCTGCGAACCGGTACGGAAAAGTTCCTCCAGTGAATAAGGAATTTGCTCAGGAACCGGACCGTCCGGCACGCCCGACTCCGACGAAGAAGGGCGGACAGCAGATGAAGGCACTGCAGCGGCCAAGGCAGCCGAAGAGGTATTCACCAGAAACTCTCTGCGGGTGGGCTTCTCTTGCATGGCGGCGAAGTCAGAAGTATAGCTGCAAGTTCTCGTTCCCAAGAACTAGAAGATTAAAGCTCGTGTGCTCGCTGGCAGGGTCGAGCCCCACTGGAAGCTCGGCATTTCTCGCCACCTGATAGGAGCTATCAGTTCGATCCAAACATCGGTTAGACCGTTCAACAGAACGGTGTTTTGGGCGCCGTGATTGCTGATTGAAGCAAGAACCTTGCTATTCAAGCCAGGACAACGGACGAGTGGGTGCCAGGCAGATCATAGCGTGGGAAAAACATGGTGCGGGCGGAGGGAGTCGAACCCTCACAGGCCTTTTGAGCCCTGCGGATTTTAAGTCCGCTGCGTCTGCCATTCCGCCACGCCCGCGTGCGCGGTCCACTCGGCCATCTCTGTTAATAGTAGATTACATCCTCGGACTCTTAGGTCCGACACTTCTGCCAGACTCCCGTTCATTCTAGCTTAACAACGTAGAGTGAAGAGACTGCCTTACCGAAGGCTTGCTGCAAGAATCAGGCGTGTGTCGCGGCGGCTTCGCTGGTCGCAACGGGTGTAGAAGCGCCTCGCTGGCTGCGCAGGGCCTCGTGAAAGTCTTCAGCAGAGAGAGGCTCCCTGCGAAAGAGTTGGAGCAGTGGGTCTTCGCTATCGATTGTGCTCGGGGTCGATTTCTGGGGTTCGGAGTCCAGCCCCTCTGGCTGTACGAACAATTCCGGCAGCAGAGCTCGGTTCGCAGTCAGCACGTTCAGGAATTTCTCGAGAGCGAGGCGATGCTCCGTCGTGTTCTGGGTAAATTCCACTCCCATGCCCTGCTCCGGATGCATGACCCTCACCACGCCCTGCACGCGAAGCTCAACTTCGCCGGCACGCATGGAAAGGATCAAACGGCTCGAAGCCGGAAATGGCGACGAAATTTCCAGATAGCAACCACCCAGGCTCAGGTCCGTAAGCTGACAACGAATCGGCGGATCATCCTGCTCGGCATCCGGAGAATTCTGTTTGAGCCACTCGCGCAGTTGCATCGTCAACTGGGGTGCGGCATCGAGGAAACGCAGGCCCGCCTGCGCTTTTGTCCCCTCCCATGCGAATTCTGCTGAGATCTCCAGCGGTGTAATCGTTCCCGGCAAAGTGAAAGCAATCTGCCATCGCCCGTTCGGACGCTTACGGTTCGGCAGCACAACCGCCATGCCGCCTTCGCTCAAGTCGACCGTGGTCACCTTCATGTTGGCGCCGGCTTCGGGACTTCTCATAACCACGGGAATCTGGACCGCCACCCTGGCATTCCGCCGCCTCTCGCTCTTCATCAGAGCGCGGGCCGCACGAAAGCTGGATTTTGCCCGCTCGCTCGATACCGGCTTGTAGAGCGCAAAATGAGCGCCAACCTCAAATACGCCCCTGAGTGCGATGACTGGTTCCACGATCGCAACCGCAACAGCTTGCTTGTTACAAGGCGCCGAGCGTGCGCTTTTCAACACCTCGATGGCGCCAGGATCGGCCAAGTCGGCTATTATTCCCTCAAATCGCTGTCGGGTCAGCTTCCTTAGGGCTGTATCGGCATTCGGGCACAGATCGACCTCGATCTCGAGATCGCCAAGAACGCGCCGCAACACTCGCACGATCTTCTCGTCCGAACACAGCAATAGCGATTTCAGTCCCATAGAAATCTTCCAATACGGATACTGGACGGTAGATCGCAGCGATTCCTACCTTGAACTGTAGTTCCATCGGCCAAATCCGGGCAATGTCCACTCTTTCTCAACTGATTACCGCCGTAACCACGTTCCCGTCCGTACGAGTAAGGCTAGCCGGTGCGCGTGGAAAACGTTTGCTCAACAGGCAATCGAGTTTGATTTCCTTGTAAGTCTCTCTTTGTAAAATACTTACATCAAAGCCATTGACATCGCTCGATCTCAAAAAAATATTGACTTTCCCGTCAAATTCTCGTTAACATATTTGTCTCCTGATGAGTTTAGCGGTTTCCTTTGGACGCTGAGGATAGCTTTGTCCGCCCTTCAGGTTTCCGAGAATCCTCAAGCCGCGCTGGAGAATCTTATAGTTAGGAAGATTTTGTAGTTCATATTCCCCCGAAGTGGAAAGGCAATAGTTCATGGCCAAGCGACGCGGAAATCCAAACTGGGGCAAGCCGGAGCCCATCGGCCCCATTACCCCCACCATTACTGAATTCGAGCAGGTTGTGCGCGAGTACAAGCTATCCCCGGATCAGTATTTGCGTTCGACTCGTTTGCGGGAGTGGGCACGCCGTAACAAGAACTCGAAGTACATCCCCGAGCCTCTTCTGGAAGCCTGGGGTTTCGAGATCGAGTCCACGCTGTAAGCTGGCGCGAAATTGGAGTTTGAGAGGCCGCTCGTTTGAGCGGCCCTTTCTCTTTTGGTCCGATCCAAGTCGGGACAGCCGCTGCGGCTGCCCCGTCGTGAATTGGCTAACAATGCCTGACTAGCAAATGCTCGACGTCCTGAAAATTCCGCCCGCGGAGCTTCTAGCCCTCTTGGTAGCCATTGGATTCTCTGCGGGCGTAAACCTCTACGCCACAGTCGCGTTCCTCGGACTTCTGGCACGCTTTTCGCATCTCCCTCTGCCGCCCGGATTGCAGATTTTGCAAAGCTGGCCTGTGATCGCCGCCAGCACAGCCCTGTTCGTCATCGAGTTCTTCGCCGACAAGATCCCCGCTTTCGATCTGATCTGGAATGCCCTGCACACATTTATCCGCGTCCCCGTTGCCGGACTCCTGGCCTACCGCGCCACCGCTCAACTCTCACCAGAGCATCAACTTCTGGCCGCTCTTGTCGGAGCTTTTGTAGCCCTCATCGCCCACGGCGGCAAAACGGCCGCACGCGCCGCGGTCACCCCGTCGCCGGAGCCAATTTCAAATATCAGCCTGAGTCTTGGAGAGGATGTCCTGGCGATCAGTTTGACGTGGCTGGCAACCAGGCATCCGTACTTAGCCGGAGCGCTGGCCTTGATTCTGGTAGTGGTTATATTCTTGATGATCCGCTTGGTAATACGCGCCATGCGCGCTTTGTTCCGTGGTGCCGAACATCAGATCTCAAATGGAACTCGAATTTAATATGAATTGTGACTACCAAGCCCCAGGAATTCTCGCATCCGACCTAATTCAGCCTCCAGTTCACGTTTGAACACGGGATCCCTTGGCTCGGATTTCACGTACCCAAACTCCGCGATGAGCGAACCATCCTTCACCGATAGATTTCCCCACCCGGTCACCCGATCCCGCCAGAGCATCGGCATCGCGTAATATCCACGAACTCGCTTCGCCGCGGGTGTGTAAGCCTCAAACCGATAAGTCCATCCCCACAACTTCTCGAATCGCCAGCGATCCCACACGACTGGATCAAACGGCGCGAGTAAGCGAACTCTTTCGTCCGGTCGACCGCGCGGCAGTTTCCAATCAGCCGGCCAATACCACTCGACGCCATCGACTTCAGCCCGCACTAGCCGCTGCCTGGCTCGGTGGATAGCGGCTGTAATTTTGTCCTCCCACTGCGGAGCAGCAAAGCGTAAACGCCGAAGGACGAACCTCAAGCTCCCCAGCGGCAGCGGAGCATAAATGAGAATGGCTGCATCCGCCAGAACGTCAAGCCGTGCTTCGCGCCCGGCATCATCCAGAGTCACCGCCGGATGTTCATGCGCGGCGTAGACGCGAATGCCTGCGTCCCGCCGCACGATCCGCAACAACCCCTGATAGTGCATCGCATCCAGCAGGTGCGTGGTCGCATTCGACGAGCCTCCCCAGTAGTTCTTGACCGTGCCGTGTGCAAAATACTCGTCAACTTCACGCGGATGCACACTGCCGCGTTTGTGCACAAAATCGAGCAGGAGCTGTGCCCGCTTTCGCTGTGCCGCGGGCCAAGGCAAGCATCCTGCCGCCGGAACGCCTGCATCGGAACGTGGATGCATCAGCAACTGCAGTTGCCGCGTTGCGAAGCCGTAGTTGATGAAGAAATCCTCCTCGATCCCCAGCTTCGTATAACGCCTCTCCAGATCTCCCGCCCGATAATCCCTGACGCGATGGCGCAAGATCAGATCCTGCGCTCGCGCCGGCGCCCGAATTGGATCCGCCTGCACAAACTGCATCCGGTCCAACGCACGTTTTAGAGTGGTTGGAAGAAACAGACTCCGCGCCACGGTCATCCGCCGCAGGTCGTCCAGAATGACAGACATGAAAAGATATTAACGAACGAGACGAACCCTGGTGGTGAAAGAAGTTATGGAACAACGTGGAACAACGCAGCATGTGGGGTCAGCCAACTCGGCTGTCCGAGCGAACCTCGGCAACAGGCCGCGAGAGAAGCGTTTCGATGGCATCTATGGGTGGTGCAGGACTTCTTCAGCGTTACAATCAACCTACCGACCTTCCCCAGAATCGGCAATGTGCCAAAAGCTTTCAGAGTAGAGCCCCGTCCGTACGCCCCATAGTTCTTTCCAATTATTGCCACGCGGCATGGTAGCGGGTAGCGTGCTGCGATATTTTCCAGGAGGACCATCCCATGGTTCGCAATACGATGAAGACCTTTCTCGCTATTACGTTGCTCACCGGGCTCGTGTCGTGGAGCACCGATACCGGCAAGTCAGCTACGGTGAAAGGCTACGTTCTGGATTCAGCATGCGCATTCACTAAGGGTTTGAAGAAACCAATCAGCGGTGATTGCGCGACCGCGTGTGCCAAGGCCGGTTCGCCTCTCGTGATTCTCTCCGACGCCGGCACCATCTACTGGCCTATCGCCAACACCACTCCCTCCAGCGGCCAGAACGAGAGGCTTCTGCCATTCGCCGGCCAGAAGGTGTCCGCTAGCGGCAAGGTATTCGCAAGGGGAGGGTCGTCGGCCATCGTCATCGAAAAGATTGAGG
>Ga0335077_10001240_pt1 | contig 30082 bp, 32 predicted proteins | sample Lox_Sample_31_FD_207151 | JGI IMG/M metagenome (GOLD analysis project Ga0335077, IMG submission 207151) | Soil microbial communities from Loxahatchee National Wildlife Refuge, Florida, United States - Lox_Sample_3.1 | ecosystem: Environmental > Terrestrial > Soil > Wetlands | place: USA... | reverse complement strand
CGTCCCGCGAGCAGCGTCCGCGCGAGCGTCACGGTGTCGACGACCGGCGCCGCGATCCGTGAGCCGGTCAGCCGCTCGGTCTCCCGGTCGAGGAACGCGAGGTCGAAGCGGGCGTTGTGCGCGACGAGGACCGCGTCGCCTGCGAACTCGAGAAAGCGCCGGACGGCGACGGTCGCGGATGGCGCTCCGCGGAGCTGCTCCTCGCGGAGCCCTGTGAGGGCCGCGGCGGCCGGCGCGAGGGGTATCCGCGGATCGACGAGCGTGGCGAACTCCTCCCCGACCTCGAGTCTGTGGATGCGGACGGCGCCGATCTCGCAAATTGCGGCGGACCCCGGCCGGAGCCCCGTCGTCTCGAGGTCGACGACGACGTATGTCGCCTCCTCGAGCGGGAGCGTGCCGCCGGGCGGCGCTGCGAGGGCGACCGAGTCGCCGTTCCACGCGAGTCGCGCGTCGGCCTCGACGACGTCGGCGAGGAGCGAGCGCGCGAGCGCGACCGGCGCCTGCCGCAGCGCGAACAGCTGCCGCGCGGCGTGCTCCGCTGCGACGGGGCCACGGCGTTCCTCGACGAGCTCCACGAGCCGGTCGGCGGCATCTAGCCTGAGCTGCATGGTCGAGAGCCTAGGCGAACATGTGTTCGCCCGCCAGCTCGCTCCGCTGCGCGCAGCGCCGGTCGAGGAGGCGGAGCAGGTGACGCAGGCGCTTCGTGGCGAGCCGCTTCGCCTGGTCGAGGCGCGCGACGGCTGGGCGCGGGTCGTTACGGCGTACGACTATCCGGGCTGGCTGCGCGGCGAGCTGCTCGGCGGCGAGGCCGATCCCGCCTGGCTCACAGGCGGCCCGGCCGATCCGATAGCGCACGCGCGCACGCTCCTCGGCGCGCCGTACGAGTGGGGCGGGATGACGGCTGCCGGCATCGACTGCTCCGGTCTCGTCCATATGGCGTTCCGGGCGTGCGGGCGTCTCGTTCCCCGCGACGCCCACCAGCAGGAGGCGGCCGGACGGTGGCTCGGGGAGGATGAGCTCCGGCCCGGCGACCTCGTGACGTACGGCCCGCCGGAGGGAGCGGCCGACCACATCGCGTTCTGGCTCGGCGGCGGTCGCATCCTCCACGCGACACGGCGTGACGGGGTCGACGGTGTGATCGAGGAACCCGAGGCCGGCGATCTGCGTGCCCGTCGGCGGGCGTTGGTGAGGCTGGCCTGACGGCACCCCCCGTTCGAGGTACGGCGGGCTGCTAAAGCAGCTTCGTTGCACCGCCGATACTCGGGCCGATGGACGCTGCCGAGCGCAAGGAGATCCTCAACCGGTATCTGACGCATTCGCGCCGCTTCGAGGAGGTCGCGGCGCGGCGTCGCGGCGCGGGCGGCGCCGACGTGATCCCGCTGCAGGGCCCGATGCGCGAGCTCGAGCAGGAGCCGACGATGCGGGAGATCGAGGTGCTCCAGTTGATCTCCGACGGGCTCGTCAACCGTGAGATCGGCCAGCGCCTCTTCCTCTCGGAGGAGACGGTGAAGTCGCACGTGCGGCACCTGCTGGCGAAGCTCCAGGCGCGCTCGCGCGCGCACGCCGTCGCGGTCGGCTTTCGCCGCGGCATCATCGCTTAACGACCCTTCTTCCACACCCGCCTGTCGAGAGGCTGTGGAAGAGGAAACGAAGGGCGCCGGGTGAACTCACCCGACGCCCAATGGATTCTCGGTTCTTCAGCTACCTACCGATTTCCGAGATCCCTCATGTGGGGGACGTGGGGAAGCTGTGGATAACTGACGATTCGTACCCCTACCAGGACTTGCCGAGACCGACGACAGTCGCGCGTGCGGCGAAACGAGCGATGGTGCGCATCTGAGATGAACTCCCTAACTCGGGGACTGACGGCAGGCGGAGCTTATACCCCTTTTGGGGGAGCCGCAAGTATCGCTGACCTTGTTAGGCGGCAGAATTCTGCTGATCGGCGAGGCGCTGCCTGGGCAGCCTTCCTGTTCGTAGCGGCCGCGTCTGTTGCGGTCGCGCTATTGCTTGAGGGCTACACGCTTGGCCCTGTGTGGGCTGTCTTCCTGCTAGGAGCTATGGCAGCGATAGCAGAACGCTCGGGAGTCGCTGTCACAGAAAGCGTGGAGATGTCAGCGTCGTTCCTCCCGATCGTGTTCGTGACCGTCGCCTTTGGACCACTAGCAGGGTTCGTCGCTGCAGGTGTAGCGAATGCCGCGGACGTACGCCGGCCCTTACTTCGGTGGGTCACCTACACCCCGGTGCGGGCGATGACTGGCGCCGCGGCAGGGCTCGCTGCCGGGTGGCTGGGGAGTGGGTCGGGCTTCGGTCACTTCCTGGTGACGAGCACTGTCGCCTCGGTCACCTTGATTACGGTGGACGCGATCTTCAACTCACTCACCCTTGCGATTCGCCGCAGGGCGAGCCTCTGGAGCTATCCGCGGACGGTACTGCCGATCTTCGCGCTTGCGCTACCACTCTACGGGCCGCTTGTTGCGCTCTTCGTCTACGGCTATCACGCGTATTCGCTTCTCGTCGTCCTGGTCATCTTCGTGCCGGCGCTCGCGCTTCAGCGACTGATCCACCTTTACCAGCAGGAACGGGTTGCAAGTCGGCACCTCAGGCGGGCGAACCTCACGTTCGCTACGGCGCTCGTCGCCACGTTAGACGCTCGTGACCGATACACGGCTGGGCATTCCGCGGCAGTCGCTGTGTACGCGCGCGACATCGCCAGTCGCCTCGCCCTTTCACCAGCGGAGCAGAGACTCGTGCACCTCTGCGGGCTCGTGCACGACATCGGCAAGATCGGGCTCCGGCCCGGTCTGCTCGAGAAATCAGGGTCTCTAACTCTTGAGGAGCGGCGGCACATGCAGCTGCACTCGGAGATCGGCGAGCAGATTCTTCGAAAGGTTCCCGAGTGGGCTGAGCTGGCTACCATCGTGCGTCACCATCATGAGCGTATCGACGGCCTTGGCTATCCGGACCGGCTCATGGGCGACGAGATTCCGCTGCTAGCTCGGATCATCGCTGTGGCGGACTCCTACAACGCAATGACCTCAGATCGACCCTACCGAGACGCGCTGCCGAGTGCCGTGGCGCGTCTACGGCTCGCGCAGGCCGTCGGAAGTCAGTTCGACACAACGATCGTCGCGGCGTTCGAGGCAATCCTTGCCGTCGCCGATGAGGACTACCGCACGGGTGCCGGCATGGTTTTCGAAATTGAACGCCCCGATGTTCTCTTTGAGACTGCGCCGGAGGGAGACGCCGTCGACGGTGGCGCCGGTATCTATTCAGTGGCGTCAGCTGTCATCTAGTAGTCGCGCAGCTTCCACTCGAGACCGCGCGCCGAGCTTCTCGAGAATGTGCTTCACATGGACCTTCGTCGTTGAGATGCTGATGTAGAGAAGTTTCGAGATCTCTTCATTCGTCAGCCCTTCCGCGATGAGCTCATGCACCTCAGCTTCGCGCGGGGAGAGAACCTGTCTTGGACGGACGGCTCTTGGGATCCGAATACCTAAGGCTCGAGCGAGGGAGACGTCTACTGACCCGGTGAGGAGGCGGAGGAGCAACCCCTGCCACTTCGCTTGCTGTGCGACGTACGAGGCTAGAGCTGGCACCGCCCGTAGCGCAATGACAAGGGGGTCGAGTGTTTCGGTTTCGATTGCCTCATCGAGGAGAGGGTCTGCCTCGTCATGTCTTTTGCTTGCGAGGAGAACCGTCGCCTCGGCTAAGCAAGCGAGCGCTCGGGTCTCTAATCCCCGCGACACAGTACGCGCCATCTCCACCTGCGTAACGGCCTCTGGAACGGCGCCCGTTGCGGCTAGTAGTAGCGCGCGCAGTCCGAGGAACTCGCCGCGCGCCGCGCGAATCCAGTCTCGGCTCGGTCCCAGCGAGAGGACATCTAGAGCGCGCTCGACTTGGCCGACGCTTGCGTAGAGACGCGCACGCTGGATCGCAATATTTCCCCCAAAGTAGGTTCCAGCTTCGTCTCGTGTGGTTTTCTCGAGGGAAGACAACAGACGATCCGCGCTACCGAATCGGCGTATGCCAATCAGTGCCGCCGCCTTGTTGAATGTGGCGTACCGAGACGCGAACTCCAACTCATAGGTGTCGGCTACGGTGGCCAGCGCCTCCGCTGCCTCGAGGCTCTTCTCGTAACGCGCAGCCATAACGAGCGCATAACTCTGCGTACTCAAGAGCCCTGTGTAGGCCATTGGGTCAACGTCCCCCTGGACTAGTGTCAGCGCCGTAGCCGCTTCATCAAGCGCGGCCGTCAACCCTCCTTCGATCTCCGCAATGCACAGTTGCCCTGTCGCGAGGGTTAGTGACTGATCGAGCCCGCTCCGAGCAATTTGTTCGAAGACTCCGAGCGCGTCCTCGAGTCCTTCGTCCTGCTCCTCAAGCGCTGAAAGAAATTGCAGCCACGCTGCGCCTTCCCTGGCTTCGTCCGAGCGCGCAAGCCCGGCAGCTGCCCTCGCTTGTTTCATGGTTGTTGCGGGACGGTCTCGAAGGTGCGCTGCGCGAGCGGCTACGAGATGCGCTCTCGCCGCGACGTCGCCCTCGAGTGCCTTCGCAGCTCGTTCCGCAAGGCCATATGCGCGCACAGTCTCGCCTTCTCTAAGCGAGAGCTCGGCCTCCGCGTAGTCGAGAAGGGAGGGGTCTGCCCCTGCTGCCAACCCTGTTTTGACCCACCAGCGCATGCTCGTCAGTCGTCCCGTGCGGGTGAGTTCTGGAAGGGCCGCAGCTAGCACTGACGAGATAAAGCTCGCATCCGGTGCGCGCTCCGCCAGGGCTTGCGCCTCTCCCCATAGTCGACGTTCGACAACTACTTCCGCGAGCCCAGCAACTTGGCTACGCACCTCGTCCGCACTACAGAGCGCGACGACCAATGCGTTTGCGATGAGAGGGTGCATCGAGACCCTCCCTGCGTCAATCGCAAGAAGGCCGTGACTTTGGGCCTGCGCAAGTCGGACATTCGCGTCTGCACCGAGGATCACCCGCGCTGTATCAACGTCTGAAACGGCTGCGGCTGCGACTAACATCGCCGCTTCGCGGACTGAAGGCTCTGCGCTGAAGATCACCTCAGTAGCGAGATACTCGTGGAGCGCGGCCGGCAGCGGGTTCATCTGTTCCGCCTCGCCAGCCCTCTTTGTCGTGAACGCTGCTAGACCGAGTACAGCCGGCCAACCCGAAGCGAGAGCCAAGACACTTGCAGACGTTTCCTTATTCCGAATGTAGAAGAGAACGTCGGCCGCCTCCTGATCGGTCATCGCGAGCTCGTCCATTCCGATCTCCAGCCCCTCGCCATAGACCTCGAGGCGCGGGGTGAACCAGGCCGGGCGGGTGCGCGTGGTGATCAGGAAGCGGACGGCGAGACCGTCCACGAGGGTCGACAGGAGTTGCTCGGCTTCGTCGGTGCCGGCCGCCTCCCACTCGTCCACGATCACGAGCACGTCCTGGGTCAACGGCTCGTACGTCTGGAGGAGCGCGCGGCCGAGCGGGCGCGGGCTCGGGTTGACCGACGCGATGCGCGCGACGCGCCCCGGGTCCCGTGGCAGGTCGGGCGCGATCGAGGCGAGCAACTCGTCCATCTCCACGGCGAGCGCGGCGACGTCGCCGGAGGCGCGGGTCGTCTGGTACCACGCCACAGGACCCGTCTGGCGCTCCGCCCACTGACGCGCCAGCGTCGTCTTCCCGTAGCCCGCGGCTGCGGCGAACACCGTCACGCGCGCGTCGCCGTCGACGATGCGCGCAATCAGCCTCGGACGCTCGATGATGTGATCGAGCGCCGGCGAAGCCGTCGCTGTGATCGTCTCGACCATCTCCCCTGCCGGACGGAACCCCGCCGCCGGGCCACCGGACCCTACTCCTCTCCCGCGCGTTCGGCACGCGCGTCACATGATCGGGGGGCCCCGCGTCCGGCTCTAGCCGGACGCGGGTTCGCCGTCAGCCCCCGGCGCCGGCCAGAGCCGGCGCGGGCTCCCGAGCGAGCGGGTCCTCGCCGGTGAGCGCCCGGAAGGCGGCAGGGATCTGCCGCCGTCTCGGCACCCCGAGCTTCTGGCGCAGCACGTCGCAGTGCGCTTTCGCCGTCCGCGGCGAGATGCCGAGTTGCGCCCCGACCTCGTCGTTCGAGCAGCCCCGCGCGATGAGGCGCACGATCTCGAGCTGCCGTTCGGTCAGGTCGGGTCTCGTCTCGTCGTTGTCTCCCATGGCGCGGCAACCTACGACCGCGCTGGAACGCGAGCTATTGGCCGACGGGAGTATTCGTCCGGGCGCCCTGGGCGTGGCGGACGAAGCTCGCCTCGTGACCGCGCCGGTTCGCCTCGGCGAGCTCCTCCTGCGTGAGTGCGCCGACCCGCAGGAGCAGGTCGAACTCGTCGCGGAGGTGTGTCCGCATCATCTCCGGTCCGTCCGTCGCGATCGTGAAGAGCACCCCGTGCTCGACGAACGTCCGGAACACCTCGCGCACCGCGTCGTCGTCGGGCAGCGACTTCGTCAGGAGGTTGGACGTGGGGCAGATCTCGAGCACGACCTCGCGCTCGCGCAGCTCGCGCATCAGTGCCGGGTCGCTCGCGGCGAGGATCCCGTGACCGATCCGGTCCGGACGGAGTACCTCGAGCACCTCGCCGATCTCCTCACGGCCGAGGTCGCCGCCCTCCTCGCCGACGTGGATCGTCACGCCGAGGCCGGCGGCGCGCGCCTCCTCGACCATCGGCTGCGCCTGCGAGTAGTCGTAGCGCTCGTGGCCCGGCCGCGGGCCCGCGATGTCGATCCCGACCACGCCGCGCGGCGCCCAGCGGATCGCCTTCTCGACGATGATCTCGTTCTGCCGCTGCGTGAACGTCCGGTCCATCATGAGGATCAGGCCTGCGCGCACCTGCCGGTATTCGAGGCTCGCGACGTCGAGCCCGCGGATCGCGGCGAGGATGATGTGGTCGAGGTCGCGCTCGCCGCCGCGATTGCGCTTCATCGGGTTGAAGCGGACCTCGAGCGTCGTGATCCCCTGCGAGCGGTAGGCGCCGCCGATCGCCTCGTGCACCGACACCTCCACCGCGGCCGGGCTCGACTGGATCAGCTCCGTCCAGTGGTAGATCGCGTCGAGTGCGTCGAGGTCGGGCACCCCGCGCGGGTCGGAGACGGTGACGAGCCTGTCGAAGTCCCAGTAGTCCTTGACCGGCAGCGCGATCCCCTGCCGGTGGGCGAGCGACCAGAGGATGTCGGACGAGACCGAGCCGCCGAGGTGGGTGTGAAGCTCGGCGAGGCCTCCGTCCATCGACGGAGTCTACCCCCAGCCCACGACCGCCCAGCGCCTGCGCGCGAAGCGCGGGCCGAGCAGCAAGAGGCGCGCCGCGATCAGCACGTCGAGCGCCGCCCAGACACCGACGATCCCCCAGCCGAGCTCGAGCGCGAGCACGGCGATCGGCAGGAAGACGCCGCTCGCGACCACCATCGACCACATGAGGTAGCGGGTGTCGCCGGCGCCGATCAGGATCCCGTCGAGCGCGAAGACGGCGCCGCCGAGCGGCTGCATGGCGACGAGGAACGGCCAAAGGAGCTCGGCTTGGTGGACGACGCGCGGCGAGCTCGTGAACGCCTCGGGCAGCACGTGCGAGAGCGGAGCGAGGACGGCGGAGAAGACGAGCCCGACGACGACGGACCACGCGATCATCCGCACGGCGGCGGCATGGGCGCCGGCGGCGTCGCCCGCGCCGAGCATCCGCCCGACGATCACCTGGCCGGCGATCGCGATCGCGTCGAGGACGAGCGAGAGGAAGACGAAGAGCTGGTAGCCGATCTGGTGCGCGCCGATCTCGGCGTCGCCCATTCGCGCGAGCACCGATGCGGCGACGAGGAACGAGGCGTAGAGCGCTACCGTGCGGACGAAGATCTGCCGGCCGACTCGCACCAGCGGCCGCATTTCGTGCCAGCTCGGCCACCGCGACGGCGCGTGCGGGCGCAGCAGCTCGACGACGAAGACCGCCCCCATCCCGGCCTGTGCGATCGCCGTCCCCGCCGCAGAGCCCGCGATCCCCCAGTGGAAGACGTAGACGAAGACGACCTCGAAGACGAGGTTGGCGACGTTCGCCGCGACGATGATCTCGAGCGGGCGGCGCAGGTTCGAGACGCCGCGGAGATAGCCCTGGCCCGCGAGCGCGACGAGGGCGGCCGGCAGCCCGACGGTCGCGATCCGGAGGTAGACGAGCGCGAAGTGCCCCGACCGGCCGTGGCCGCCGAGCCCGCGCAGGAGCGGCGACGCGACCGCTTCGAGCCCGACGAGCAGCACGAGCCCGATCCCGAGCGAGACCCAGAGCGCCTGCGCCGCGAGTCGCGCCGCCCGCTCGCCCTCTCCCGCTCCCGAGGCGCGCGCGACGACCGCCGTCGTCCCGTACGTGAGGAAGTTGAAGATCGCGAACGCGCCCGAGAGCACCGTTCCGGCGAGGCCGAGCGCCGCGATCTGCGGCCGCCCGAGATGACCGACGATCGCCGTGTCGGCGAGGACGTAGAGCGGCTCCGCCGCCAGCGCCCCGAGCGCCGGGATCGCGAGGCGGCCGATCTCGCGGTCGTGAACGGAGCGGAGGCGCACGGGCAGCCGACGATAATCCCCCGGATGAAGATCGGGATCGTCCAACGCGGAGGAACCCCTGGTTGCCCCGCGAGCCCCCTCCTCCGGAAGAGCACGTGAAGATCGGGATCGTGGTGCCGTACTCCTGGTCGTTCTGGGGCGCCGTCGTCGAGCACGCCGAGCTGCAGTCCGCGGCGCTGCGCGAGCTCGGCCACGACGTGCGCACGATCATGGGCAACGACCCGCCCGGCCAGTTCACGCGCTTCCTCCACCCGCGCCACGGCCGCCACGGGACACCGCCGCCCGACGTGATCCCGATCGGCCGCTCGGTGATCGTCCCCGCGAACGGGACGCTGCCGAACATCATCCTCAGCCCACGCTCGGTCTTCCGCATCCGGGATGTGCTCGCGCGCGAGCGCTTCGACGTCCTCCACCTGCACGAGCCGATGACGCCCATCCCGTGCGTTGTCGCGCTCGCGAGCTGGGACGGTCCGACCGTCGCTACATTCCACGCGAGCGGCGACCTCGGCTGGATGCGGATCGCCATCCGCACGTGGGGCTTCCTCGCCGAGCGGATCGACGTGCGGGTTGCGGTCTCGGACATGGCGGCGAGCTCGGCCGCCCGCTGGCTCGGCGGCGAGTACGACATCGTCCCGAACGGCGTGCTCATCCCGCCGCACGCCGATCCCGGCGGCCGAGAGCACCGCGTGCTGTTCGCCGGACGGCACGAGGCGCGCAAGGGGCTGCACGTGCTGCTCGAGGCGTGGCCCGAGATTCGGCGTCGTACCGGCGCCACTCTCCGCGTCATCGGCTCCGACCCGCTCCGCGTCAGGCTCCTCATGACGCGGCTGCGCTTGCGCGACTCCGACGGGATCGAGGTGCTCGGGTTCCTCGAGCAGGACCGCTTCACCGAGGAGTTGCTCTCGGCGAAGGCGCTCGTCGCGCCCTCGCTCGGCGGCGAGAGCTTCGGGATGGTGCTCACGCGCGCGTTCGGCTGCGCGACGCCCGTGGTGGCGTCCGACATCTCGGGTTACCGTGACGTGATGACGCCCGAGGCGGCCGTCTCCTTTCCAGCCGGCGATCGCGAGGCGCTCGCCGCCGCCGTCGAGTCGCTGCTCGCCGACGAGCCGCGCAGGCAGGCGATGGGAGCGGCCGCGCGCGCACTCGCGCAGGAGCGGTACGGCTGGGACTCGATCGCGAGGCGGCTCGTCGACGTCTACGCGGCCGCGGTAGCCGGATGAGCCCGCAGGCACGGCTCGCCGGCCGCCTCGTGAAGCTGTCGCACAGCAGGACGGCTCGCGCCGTCGCCGGCCTCCTCGTGCTCGGCGTGCTCGCCGCTCTCGCCTGGTGGCGGCACGGGATCCTCTCCTCCATCGGCACCGCGTTCGCCGATGTGCGGTGGCAGTGGGTTGCCGTCGCGATCGCGCTCAACCTCCTCTCGGTCGCCGTGCGCGCACTCGCGTGGACGACGGTCATCCACTCCGCGATGGAGCCGCCGTACCCGCGAGTGCCGCTCGTCTTCTCCGCCTTCTCGGTCGGCCTGTTCGCGAACGCGGTCCTGCCGGGGAGGATCGGGGAGCTCGCCCGTGTCGCCGTCCTGACCCGGAAGCTTCCTGGGCGGAAGGGCGCCTGGGCGACGCTCGTCGGAACGGTGTTCGCGCACCGGCTCTTCGACGTCATCCCGGTGCTCATGCTCGTCCTCTATGTGATCGCGACGGCGAACATCCCGACCTCCGCGCGGGCGAGCCTGCTCGCCGTGATCGTGGCCGGGATCTGCCTTTTCGCATTCGGGTTCGTCACCGCGCGGCGGCCCATGCACATCTCTCTCGAGGGGCTCGGGCCTGTGCGGCGGCTGCTCGCGATGGGGCGCGCAGGGCTCGGTGTCCTCCGCTCGCCGGTCGGGGCGGCGGGGGCGATCTTCTTCCAGATCTGCGGCTGGGTCTGCCAGCTCTTCGCCGTCTACACGGCGATGCGGGCCTTCGACATCCATTCGCCGCTGCCCGCCGCCGGAGTCGTGCTGCTCCTGATGAACGTCGTGACGATCTTCCCGTTCTGGCCCGGCAACGTCGGGCTCGTGCAGGTGGCGATTGCATCGGCGCTCGCCGGCTACGGCGTCGCGTACGGCGTCGGCGTCGCGTACGGCTTCGGCCTGCAGGCGATCGAGGCTTCGGTCGGCATCGGCGTCGGGATGCTCTTCCTCGCACGGGAAGGGGTCTCCTTCGCGATGCTCCGCGTGATGCCGTCGGCGGCGCAGGCGGAGCTACCGGTCGAGGACGAGGCAGACGAAGAGGACGAGCGACGCGAGCCGGAACGCGCCGGCGTCGGCTAGATGCCCGAAGGCCGCGACTGCTCCACGCGGCGCGCGAGCTCCTCGACCCTTCCCTCCGCCGCGTCGAGCTTCCTCCGGCAGAAGGCGTAGAGCGCCTCGCCGCGCTCCCAGAGCGCGAGCGCCTCATCGAGCGGCGCTTGCCCCCGTTCGAGCCGCTCGACGATCTGCTCCAGCTCGGCCTGTGCCTGCTCGAACGTCTGCTCGGGCTGCGAGGCGCTCACGGCGCGACATCCTCGACGCGAGCGCCGAAGGCGCCCTCGGCGAGCGCGACCTCGACGCGGTCGCCGGGCTCGACGTCGGCGCACGAGAAGACGAGCCCCGACTCCGTCCGGACGATCGCGTACCCTCGACGGAGGGTTGCCGACGGAGACAACGAGGCGAGCTTTGCGGCGAGCGGCTCGAGCGCCGCCCGCTTCCGCTCGACCGTGAGCGCAGGAGCCAGCCGGAGCCGTTCCCGCGTCCGCTCGAGCCGTGCCGACTCCTGCCCGAGCGAGATCCGGACGCTGCGTCCCGACGCTTCGCGTGCCCGGTCGAGCTTGCCGCACAACTCAGCCAGGTCGGGCACGACGAGCTTCGCGGCAGCGGTCGGCGTCGACGCGCGAGCGTCGGCAGCGAGATCGCAGAGCGGCGTGTCCTGCTCGTGACCGACCGCCGACACGATGGGCACGCGGCAGCCGGCGACGGCGCGTACGACGCGCTCGTCGCTGAACGGAAGCAGGTCCTCGAAGCTTCCGCCGCCGCGCGTGAGGACGATCACGTCGACGTCGCCCTGCTCGCAGAGCCGGTCGATCGCGGCCACGATCTCGCCGGCGGCTCGGGAGCCCTGGACGAGCGCCTCGGCCACGACCAGCGACGCCGGCGGGAAACGATCCCGGATCGTGGTCACGACGTCGCGCTTGGCGGCGGCGGCGTTTCCGGTGACGACTCCGATCCGGCGAGGCAGGAGCGGAAGTGGACGCTTCCGCTGGGTCGCGAAGAGCCCTTCGGCGGCGAGCGTCGCCTTCAGCCGCTCGAGCGCGGCGAGGTGGCGGCCGAGCCCGAAGCGCTCAACCGAGAGGGCGCGGAGCTTGAACTCGCCCCGCTGCTCGTAGAGCTCGGGCCGGCCGAAGACGTGGACGCGCTCCCCTTCCTCGAGGTCGAGGCGGAGGGCGTCGAAGCGGCTCCGTGGCATCGTCACGCCGACCGAACACGCGTCGCCCGGGTCCTTGAGGGTGAAGAAGACGGTTGCCCACCGTTCGTGCCGGCGCAGCTCGGTCACCTCGCCCTCGACCCAGACCGTCGGCAGGCGGCCGAGCCACTGCCCGACGCCGCGGTTGAAGGCGGCGACGGAGTAGACGGTCCTGTCGTCGTACGGAAGCGCCTCGACCTTCGCCACTGGCGCAGCGTACTCGCGCCCTGCGGGCATCAGAGTCGAGCTAGAGCAAAATCTCGGCGGCGGTCTCGTGCGCGCAGCCGCGGCCGACCATCTCGCAGGCGATGTGGAGGTCGGCCTCGCTGGCAGCCAGCCTCTCGGCGAGCGGCAACGGATACCCGGCCTCGATCAGCACGTGGAGTCTCCAGCCTTCGACCTTCGACCGTTCGTCGATCAGGGGCTCGAGGATCTGGGTCGTCTCGCTCATGGCTCCACAGGTTCGTGGTGCTTTCGACGAACCCTCCCCGGGTTTGTTAGCTCGGGGTTGCAGCCGCATCCACGCGACGGAACAGCTCCTGCAGGCGGGCCTCGAGCACACCCCGGTCCGCCTCGAGGTCGGCATTCAGCTCTTCCAGGCGCCGCCGCAGCTCGGCCTCGAGCTCCGTCAGCCGCTCGTCGTGCGTCGCGACGATCTCGTCGTGGCGGCGCTCGATGCTGCCGGTCACCTCCGACAGACGGCGCTCGATCCGCTGCGCTCCCGCGTCTCCGACGTGGGCGAGCCGCTCGGCGAGCACCGTCTCGGCCTCACGTGCGAACGTCGACACGGCCCGCTCGAGCTCTCGGGCGAGTCGCTTCGCAGCGTCCTCGCGCGCCGTCTTGACGGCAGCGCCGAACTGCTGCGCCGCCTGATCGGCGTGGGAGGCGACCGCCCGCTCGACGACGCGCTCGAGCTGGTCGACCTGCCTGCGGGCAGCGTCCTCGAAGCCGACGCGGATCCGCTGGACCGCCTCCGACTCCTCACGCTGGGCATGCTCGGCGAGCTCCCGCTCGCGCCGGCGGATCCGCTCTTCGAGCTCGTGGATCGCCCGGCGCCGCTCGGCGGCGTGCGTCTCGAGCTCGGAACGCGCGTCGGTCAGCGACTGCTCGACGACACGGTCGAGCTCCGTTCGGAGCCGTGCGACGGCCGCGCGCTGCTCCTCGCTCTCGGCGGCGAGCCGTTCGGCGTCGGCGGCGAGCCGCAGCTCGACCTCGCCGAGGAGCCGTTCCTGTTGCTGGCCCAGCTCGGCGATGCGGGCCTTGGTCGCCTCGGCGCCACGATCGAGATCCTCCACCCACGAGGCGAGGCGCTGTTCAACCTCCGCCTGCACCTGCGTAAGTCGCGCGGTCAGCACCGTCGTGGCCTCCCGCTCGCGCTCGGCGGCGACCGCCCGCCGCTCCTCGCCGAGTGCGCGTTCCTGCTCCTCGAGCAGCGACCGCGAGTCCGCGCGGGCCCGTGCGAGCGTCCGCTCGAGCTCGGCCGCGCGCTCCGTCTTCTCCCGCTCGACGAGCGCGAGCAGGTCGGCCTGCGCCACGGCGAGCCGAGTGTCCATGTCGGCGACCCGCTGCAAGGCGCGGCGAAGAAGGAGCGAACCGGCGGCGGCGACCGCGCACGCGCTCAGGCCGCCGGCCGCGACGGCGAGCGGACGCTCGTGGCGGAGGGCGAATCCGATCCAGACGGCTACTGCCGCTCCGCTCTCGAGCACCGTCGCCCCGGCGAGCGCCCACGTCGGCCCGCGCCGGACGGATGCGAGGCCGAGAGCGAGGGCTGCGACGCAGACGCCGACGGCGAAGCCGAGATCCGCGATGGTCGTGAGCGGCACCGGCCCCAGTGTAGAGGGCTATCCCGCGCGGACGAGCAGCAGGGCCGCGGCGACGAGGATGACCGCGGCGGCAAGCGCCTTGAGCGCCGCCTCGGGGGCGCCGGCGAGGGTGTCGGCGTCGAGCCGGAGCATCGTCCCGTCGGCGAGCTCCGCCTCTCCGTCGATCCGCACGACCCGCCGCCGGACGAGCCGGACCGGCGTCGAGAGCCTGCGCTGGGCCCAGCTCGAGGCGAACGCATACGCCGCCGCCGCGATCGCGTCGGCGCGCAGCGTCTGCGCCGAGGCGAAGTACGCCGTGAGCACGGGGAACGCACCCCAGGCGGCGGGAAACCAGACTCCGCCGTGGAACCTTCCGCCGAACAGCTCGAGGTTGTAGGCGACGACGACGAACCCGCCGGCCGCGACGAAGACGAGCAGCCAGAGCGTGCGGGAGACGGCGACCGCCACGCCGATCCCGCAGGCTGCTCCGATCGAGACCGCTGCGAGGGCGACGAGCGTCCTCGGCGGGATCCTCGTCTGCAGCGGCCGGCCGCGCAGCTCGTCGAGGGCGTGCGCTCCGACTCCCATCGCGAGGGCGAACGCGAGCGTGGTCCAGCCGAGCAGCGGCCAGTCCATGCGGGGCGCGAGCGCCGCGCCGACTGCGACGTACGAGAGATGCCACAGCGTGTACGGCGGGTGGAGGAGGGTCGCGTAGTCGCGCCAGCCGCCCGGCCGAAGCGCGTAGAAGGCGGGACGCGGCCCGGCCTCGCTCAAGCGCGCCGCCCCCAGACGACGATGCCTCCGCCGACGCTGAGCCGCCTCGCGCGGACGTCCTCGACTCCCGCCTCGCGCCACGCGTCGAGCAGGCGCGGCTCCGGCCACGTCTCCCAGAAGCCGCGGATGCTCGGGCCGAGGAAGCGGCCGACCTCGCGCCACGCGGGCGACACGAGCGACCCGGCGGCCGGGAGGCCGGTGCGCACGTAGAGCTCCCAGAGCGGCCGCCACACGCCGCGCGGCAGGCCGAACTCGAGCATCGCCACGACGCCGCCCCGCCGGACGACACGCGCGAGCTCGCGCAGCGTCGAGGGCACGTCCTCGACGTAGCGGAGAAGGTACGTGAACGTGAGCGCGTCGAACGAGGCGTCGGGGACCGGGAGCGCCTCGGCGCGGCCCTCGAGCAGCTCGACTCGGCCGGCCAGCGCCGCCGCCGCGACGCGTTCGCGCCCCGCGGCGAGCATCTCGGGGCTTTGATCGATCCCCACCACCGTCCGGGACGGCTCGGCCCGGGCGAGCTCGAGCGCGACCGCGGCCGTTCCCGTCGCCACGTCGAGCACGCGCCCCGCCTCGAGGGGCACGCGCGAGACGAGGAACCGCCGCCAGCGCGGGTCCTGGCCCAACGAGAGCAGCCGGGCGTAGCGGTCGTACGTCGGTCCGAGCGGCGCGAACAGCGTCCTCGCCCGGCGCGTGCGGCTCGCAGCCTCCACGTCCGTATTCTCTCCACATGGCGCTCAGCGAGGACGTGGTCCGGATCGCAGCCGCCGCCGGAGAGTTCGCGTCGGATGGCGAACGGGTCGCCGGCGTGGTCGTCGCGGAGCCGCTGGGCCAGCGTGTCTACCTCTGCGCGTTCGAGGCCGGGCAGGAACGGAGCTGGCTCGCACTCGACGCCGAGGCACGACCGCTGCGCCAGCGGCGCCTGGTGCGCGAGGCAGCCTCGCTCGCCGCTCTCTGCGAGGTGGCGGAGGAGTCGGCGGGCGGCGGCGACCTCGAGCAGCTTCGCGTACGGCTGGCCGAGATTCGCGAGGCTGACGCACCCGAGGGGATCGAGGAGGCCGAGTCCGCCGCCGCCTCCCTCGCCGAGACGCTCGCGCCCGAGCCGCGGATCGCCTCCGGCGCCTACCTCGACGAGCTCGGCGCCGCGTCTCGCCGCCTCGAGCAGGCGCTCGGCGGCTACGACGGCGGGTCGCCGTTCGCCGCGGCGCTTCGCTCGGCCGCTCCCGCGGTCGAGGAGCTGACCGCGGATGTCGAGCGCAGCTACAAGGGGCCGCTCGAGTGACCGGGGAGGTCGAGTCCCGCGCCTCCGACGCCGAGCGCGAGCAGGCGGTCGCCCGTCTCCGCGACGCGTCGGCCGAAGGCAGGCTCACATTCGAAGGAGCTCGCCGACCGAGCCGCGCTCGCCTACCGCGCGCAGTCGCACGCGGAGCTCGTGCGCCTGACCGAGGACGTGCCGCTCGCCCCCTCCTCGCGGCGGAAGGTCTCCCGCTGGATGGGCGTCGTCGGCGGCGAGGTGAAGCGCACCGGCCGGTGGCGTGTGGCAAGGCGCACGAACGTGGTGATGGGCATCGGTACCTGCGAGCTCGACCTCCGCGCAGCAAGTCCGCCACAGGATCCGAGGAGGACGTGGCGCCGTCGGCGCCGCGCGTCCGTGTCCGCGCCTTCGGGGTGATCGGCGAGCTGACGCTCGTCCGCCGCTAACCTGCACCGTATGGAAGGCGGAGGATTCGGATTCCCGTTCGGGGGCGACCCCGAGGAGATCATGCGCAACCTGCGCGAGTTCGCCGAGGCGCAGGCCGAAAGCGTGCAGGAGGCGCAGCGCGAGCAGTTCGCGACGCTCACGCTCAACACCGCCGTCGAGCTGACCTCGGCGGCGTTGCAGCAGATCCAGACGCAGGGCGGCGTCGACGAGCAGGCGATGGCACTCCGCGACGCGATGCGCGTGCTCTTCCCAGAGGCGGTGGCGCTCGTGAGCGCCGCCCGCCAGGGCTTCATGCGCGAGTCGTAGAATCGCGCAGCCCGTGAGCCTGTTCGACCGCGCCATCGTCCGCGTGCTGCCGGCGGTGCCCAAGCCCGTCGTGCAGCTCTTCTCCTCCCGCTACATCGCCGGCGCAACGCTCGCCGACGCGGTCGCCGCCGTCCGCCGCCTCAACGCCGGCGGGAAGATGGCCACCGTCGACGTGCTCGGCGAGGAGATCACGAGCGAGGACGAGACGCGCGAGATCGCGCAGGCGTACCGCGACGTGTTCGACGCGATCGACCAGGCCGCGCTCGACTCGAACGTGAGCGTGAAGTTGACGGCGCTCGGGCTCGGCCTCTCGTTCGAGCTCTGCCGCGAGAACCTCCTCGACGTCCTCCGCGCGGCGGCCGGCTACGACAACTTCGTCCGCATCGACATGGAGGACTCGACGACGACGGACGACACGCTCCGTCTCTACCGCGAGCTGCGGGAGGACGGGCACGAGAACCTCGGCGTCGTCCTCCAGTCGCGGCTGCGACGGACGCTCGACGATGTCCGCTCGCTCGCCGACCTCCGCCCGAGCGTGCGGCTCTGCAAGGGGATCTACCTCGAGCCCCCGGCGATCGCCTTCTCCCACGACGAGGCGGTGCGCGCGAGCTTCCTCCGCTGTCTCGACGAGCTGCTCGACGCGGGCTGCTACGTCGGCGTGGCGACGCACGACGAGTGGCTGATCGGCGAGTCGCTCGCGCGGCTCTCCCGGCACGGGCTCGACGCGTCGCAGTACGAGCTGCAGATGCTGCTCGGCGTGCGGGAGGAGCGCCGCGACGAGCTCGTCGCCGATGGGCACCGGCTGCGCGTCTACGTGCCGTTCGGCGAGGAGTGGTACGCATACTCGCTGCGCCGTCTGCAGGAGAATCCTGCGATGGCGGGGACGATCGCGCGCGCGACGGCGGAGAGGGTGCTGCGCCTCGGCTAGAGCCGAACGTTCGCGAAGGGGAGCTTTCCGGTCATCTCTTCGAACCTTCGGCCGATAGCGACTTCCAGCTCGTGAGGGCTGGGATGTTCCTCGGTCGTCTTCCACGCCAGCTGGAAGTCTTCCCAGTCCTTGCACTGCCAGACCCGCTCGCCGCCCGCGTGAGCTCCGTTGGCGGAGACACGTCCTGCGCCGTGTCGGAGGAGGTCACTCATTCGCTTTCGCAACGGTCGAGATGACTTCGTGGCGACATCTTCGACCCATTTCGCCTCGAGTTGCGCCTGCGTCCACGCGTGCTGTCCTGAAGACGTACGCGAATGACTTCAGCCATCGCCAGAGTTCGCGTTGTCGTACCGATTTGCCGAGCGGAACGAAGCCGAGGAAACCCTGACGGCGGAACTCGTCCCTTCGTCGCGGATCCCAACCGACCATCCCGCTAGTCCGCTCGCCGTCCGTAGAGCAGGAAGGTCGCCGGGATGCGACGGTCGTGGCGGCGCCGCGACGTGCCGCCGGGGTACTCCTCGAGGGCGGCGACGTGCATCCCCGCGCGAACGAGCGCGCTGACGACCTGTCCGATCCGCCACAGCCGGTCGGGATCGGAGGGATCGCGGAAGTAGTCGTCGCGCCAGCGCAGCAGCCCGTCCACGCAGTCCGCGACAGGATGGTCGTCGAACACGAGCAGCTCACCGTGCGGACGAAGCGCCGCGACGACGCCGACCGCCCAGGCGTCGAGATCGGTCAGCCGTCCGACGACGCCCTCGCCCGAGTAGACGAGGTCGAAGCGGCCGCGCCGCAGCTCCCTCGGCAGCGACTGCGCCTCCCCCTGCACCCAGAGGATCGTGGGCCACCGCTCGCGGGCGGCCTCGAGCGCATCCTCGCGCGGATCGACGCCCGTCGCGACCGCGCCGAGCTCCGCGAGCGCCGCCGTCGCCTCGCCCGTCGCGCACTGGAGATGGAGGACGCGCTTCTCGGCCAGGTCGCCGAGCGCCCGCTCGACGAGCGGCGGCAGCGCCACGGGCTCGGGGCGGACACGGTGCGCCTCTTCCCAGGCGCGCAGGTTCTGGTCTGTCGGCTCCATCGCTATGCGGGCAGCGAGAACCCGCCGTCGACGACGAGGGTCTGGCCGCAGATCATCGCTGCATCGGGCGAGACGAGGAACGAGACCGCCGCAGCGATGTCCTCCGGCTCGACGAGGCGCCCGGCCGGCGTCCGCTCGACCGAGCGCAGCATCTCCTCCCTGTTCGGGAAGTGCTCGAGCGCGTCGGTGTCGACGATGCCGCCCGAGACGCCGTTCACGCGGATCCCGCGCGGCGCGAGCTCGACTCCGAGATAGCGGACGACCGACTCGAGGGCAGCTTTCGACGTGCCGACGAGGACGTAGTTCTCGAGCACGCGCTGCGCGCCGAGGCTCGAGATCGCGACGATCGAGCTGCCGGTCTCCATCGCAGGCGCCGTTGCGCGCGCGAGCGCGAGGAGCGCCCGGGCGTTCGCGTTCAGCGTCCAGTCCCAGTGCTTGTCCTCGGTCTCGAGCGCGGAGCGGATGACGCCGGTCGCCGCATTGTGGACGACCGCGCGGTACGGCCCCGCCGCCGCGAGCTCCTGGACGACGCGCTCGGACGCGACGTTCCCGCGCACGAGGACCGGCTCTGCGCCCGTCTCCGCGACGAGCGCCGCGGCCTCCTCGGCCGCGGCGTCGTTCCGCATGTAGCCGAGGACGGCCCGGCTCGCGCCGTCGGCAACGAGCCGGAGCGCGATCGCCCGCCCGATTCCCCGCGTGCCCCCGGTGACGAGCACCGAGGCTCCTCGCAGGCTCATTCCATCCGCGGCAGCGGCTCGTCGACGGGCGCGGAGCTCGGCAGCTCGCTCCAGCCCGGCCGCGTCCGCGGCTCCCGCGCGCCGTCCTGCGCCTTGGAGGAGGCGTGTCCGAGCCGATCGAGCAGCTCGATCTTCTCCTCGGCGTAGCGGCGCACCGGATGCTCGTCCGGGAGGTCGAGCACGAGCTCGCGGACGCGCGCCCGGAGCTGGTACGCGAAGTGCGGAGTCGCGGGACCGACGAGCTCGTCGACGTCGGCGAAGGTCGGCTCGGCCATCGCGGAAACCCTAGACGAATGTAGCTTCGCCATCGTGCGCCGCATTTCTCCCGTCGATGCGATGTTGCTCGGGACGGTGCTGCTCTGGGCGCTCAACATCACCGTCACGAAGTACATGTTCGACCAGGGCTGGCAGCCGCTCGCGTACGGGACGATCCGCTACTTCGCGGCGATCTCCCTCTTCTGGATCTTCACGTACCGGCGAGAGCGCTCGTTCCGGATCGACCGGAAGGATCTCCGCCTCGTCCTGCTCGCGGCGCTCTTCATCTTCGGCAACCAGGTCTGCTTCGTCTACGGCGTGAAGCTCGCCCACGCCTCGACCGTTGCGCTGCTGCTCGGTGCGACGCCGGTGTTCATCGGGCTGATCACGGTGACGCTCCGCCTCGAGACGCTCGCGCGGTCGTTCTGGATCGGCGCCGCCGTGACGTTCGCGGGCGTGGGGGTGATCGCGGGTAGCGCGAGCGGCGGCCTCGGCAGCTCGCTCGGCGGCGACCTGATCTCGATCGCGACCGCCGCGACATGGGCCGCGTACACCGTCTCGATCGCGCCGCTCATGCGCCGCTACTCGCCGTACCGGATCAGCGCGCTCGTGCTTGCGATCGGCTGGGTGCCGCTCGCGCTCGTCGCCATCCCGCAGGTCGCGAGCGAGACGTTCTCGTTCGGCTGGAAGGTCTGGCTCGGCTTCGGCTACGCGGTCGTCGGCCCGCTCTTCCTCACGAACATCCTCTGGTTCACCGCGATCGACCGCGTCGGCCCGTCCCGCGCCTCGCTGTTCGGGAACCTGCAGCCGTTCTTCGCCGTCTTCTTCGCCCTCGTGCTGCTCGGGGAGAGCCTGCGTGGGCTCGAGATCGTCGGCGGCGTCCTCATCTTCGCGGGGATCGCCTACGAGCGGCTCGCGCGGAGGTGGTCCCTTCCCGTGCCCTCGCAACCCGAGTGAGCCGGCCGCGCGTCTCGGTCATCGTCCCCGTCCGCGACGAGGAGGCGTTCGTCGGCGAGGCGCTCGACTCGCTCGCCGCTCAGACGCTCGAGGACCACGAGGTGGTCGTCGTCGACGACGGCTCGACCGACGGGACGGCGGCGCTCGCGGGCGCGTACGCGCGGCGCGATTCGCGCGTCCGCGTGGTCCGGCAGCCGCCGCTCGGGATGATCGCCGCGTCCGAGCGCGCCCGCGCCGAGGCACGGGCGCCTCTGCTCGCACGGCTCGACGGCGACGACGTCGCGCTCCCGGACCGGCTCGAGCTCCAGGTCGCGGCGCTCGAGGAGGAAGGGCTCGCCGCGGTCGGCGGGCAGGTCGAGTACTTCCCCGACCCGAGCGGCGGGCTCCGCGAATACGCGGCCTGGCTCAACTCCCTCGTCACGGTCGAGGCGGCGCTGCGCGACGTCTGGGTCGAGTGCCCGCTGCCCGGGCCCGCGATGACGATGCGCGCCGACCTCGTCTCCTATCGCGAGCGAGGCTGGCCCGAGGACTACGACATCGTCCTCCGGCTGCTCGAGGGCGGCCACCGCTTCCGCAACCTCGACCGCCTCGTCCTCCGCTGGCGCGACCACCCGGAGCGGCTGACACGCACGCATCCCGAGTACTCGCTCGACGCGTTCCGCCGCTGCAAGGCGCACTTCCTCCGGCGGACGCTCCTCGCCGGCGGGCGGGCGGCCGTCGTCTGGGGAGCGGGCCCGACGGGCAAGGCGTTCGCCCGCGCGCTGCTCGAGGCGGGGACGCCGCTGGCGGCGTTCGTCGAGGTCGATCCGCGCAAGCTCGGCAAGCGCATCCACGGCGCTCGGGTCGTGCCGGTGGAGGAGGCGGCGTCCTTCCCGGGCGCGCTCTCCTGCGGCGCGGTCGCCGGCGTGGAGGGACGGAGGCGGGTGCGCGAGCTCGCCGCCGAGCTCGGTCTCGTCGAGGGACGGGACTTCATCGCGGTTGCCTAGTCGCGGTGTCAGGGCATAATCGACTCATGGCCGAAGACTTCATGCCGCTGCTGGGCTGGGACCACGTCGAGCTCTGGGTCGGGAACGCGAAGCAGGCGGCGTACTTCTACGAGCACGCGATGGGCTTCGCCCGGACGGCGTACGCGGGACCCGAGACAGGCGTCCGCGACCGCGCGTCCTACGTGCTCGAGCAGGGGGACATCCGCTTCGTCCTCACCTCGGCGCTGCGCGAGGAGCACGAGATCACCCGCCACCACGCGAAGCACGGCGACGGCGTCCGCGACATCGCGCTCACCGTTCCCGACGCGACCGAGGCGTATCGCCAGGCCGTGTCGCGGGGCGCTCGCGGCGTCGCCGAGCCGCACCGCGACGAGGACGAGTTCGGCGCGATCGAGCGGGCCGCGATCGCGACGTACGGCGACACGATCCACACGTTCGTCAACCGGAGCGACTACGCGGGCCCGTTTCTCCCCGGCTACGTCTCCGTCTCGGAGAACGGCCATGCCGGACCGGGCGTCGGCCTCCTGAACGTCGACCACATCGTCGGCAACGTCGAGCTCGGCCGCATGGACTTCTGGGTCGAGTTCTACGAGCGCGTCTTCGGGATGACGAACATCCTCCACTTCGGGGACGACCAGATCCAGACCGAGTACTCGGCGCTCATGTCGAAGGTGATGGCGGACGGCTCCGGGAAGATCAAGTTCCCGATCAACGAGCCCGCCGAGGGCAAGCGCAAGAGCCAGATCGAGGAGTACGTCGAGTTCTACGGCGGCGCGGGCGCGCAGCACATTGCGCTCGCCACGACCGACATCGTCGGCACCGTCGAGACGATGAAGGAGCGAGGCTTCATGTTCCTCGAGACGCCCGACTCGTACTACGAGGAGGCGCCGGGCCGCGTCGGCGAGATCGCCGAGGACTACGAGGTGCTCCAACGGCACAAGATCCTCGTCGACCGCGACGACGACGGCTACCTGCTCCAGATCTTCACGAAGACGGCGCAGGACCGGCCGACGATGTTCTTCGAGGTGATCGAGCGGCACGGCGCGACGACCTTCGGCGAGGGGAACTTCAAGGCCCTGTTCGAGGCGATCGAGCGCGAGCAGGCGCTGCGCGGGAACCTCTAGGGGCGCGATTGTTCGACGATGCGAGGGCGGCGGCCCGGCAGGCGCGGTCGCTGCGCCATGTCGGCCACCGTCCGTTTCCGCTTCCGGGCAGCACCTGGACGCTGGGGCAGACCTGGGAGCAGACGCTGTGGGCGCACTGGCCGGTCGAGGCATCGGAGCTTCGCGCTCGCGTTCCCGACGAGCTCGAGCTCGAGGAGCACGACGGCAGCGCGTGGCTCGGGATTCTCTTCTTCCGCGTGCGCGCGCTGCGGGCGCGCGGGGCGCTGCCGGTGCCGGGCATCTCGTCCTTCCTGCAGCTCAACGTCCGTACGTACGTCCGCGGCCCCGACGGGCTCCCCGGCGTCTGGTTCTTCAGCATCGACGTCTCGAGCCGGCTGGCCGCGGTCGGCGTGCGACGGATCTACCACGTGCCCGCGTACCACGCGAGCATGACCCTCGATCCGGTGCGCGGCTGGCAGGAGGCCGAGTGCGTCCGGCTCGGGGAGCCCGGCCGCGTGTTCTCGGGCCGCTACCGGGCCACGGGCGAGCCTCGCCACGCCGATCCGGGATCGCTCGAGTGGTTCCTGACCGAGCGCTACCGGCTCTTCACGACGGACGGGAGAGCCGAGATGCACCACGACCGCTGGCTGCTCAGCGCGGCCGAGGCGGAGATCGAGCTCGCCTCGATCGCCCCGGTCGCGCTCGCCGGCCCGCCCCAGTGCCACTTCGCGTTCCGCCAGGACGCGCTCATCTGGCCGCCCGAGCCGGTTCGCGCCTGATCGCTGCGTACGCTTTCCGCGTGACCCCGCAGCGCCGGACAGCGCTCCTCTCCGTCTTCGCGGCCGTCGCCCTGATCGCGCTCAAGCTCGCGACGGGACTGGCCACGCACAGCCTCGGGCTCGTCTCCGAGGCGATCCACTCCGGCACCGACCTCGTCGCGGCGCTCCTGACGTTCTTCGCCGTCGGCGTCGCCATCCGGCCGGCCGACCTCGGGCACCCGTACGGCCACGGGAAGGCGGAGCATCTCGCTGCGCTCGCCGAGGCGGCGTTCCTCGTCCTCGCCAGCCTCTTCATCGCCTGGCGCGCGGGGCACCGACTCGCGGAGAGCTCGCCGCAGCCCGTGCACGCGGTCTGGTGGTCGCTACTCGTCGTCGGCGTGGTGATCCTCGTCGACCTCGCGCGCACGACTGCGTCGTGGCGCGCCGCTCGCCGGTACGAGAGCGCCGCGCTCTCCTCGAACGCGATCCATTTCGCGAGCGACCTCGCGGGATCCGCCGCGGTCCTCGCCGGGCTGCTGCTCGCACGCGCCGGCCAGCCGAAGGGGGACGCGGCCGCTGCGCTCTTCGTCGCCGTCCTCGTCCTCGCCGCCGCGTTCCGGCTGATGCGGCGGAACGTCGACGTCCTGATGGACCGCGCGCCCGACGCCGCGACTGCGGCGGCGCGCCGCGCGATCGCCGGGATCGTGCCGCCGGTCGAGCTGCGCCGGCTGCGCATGCGCTCGGCGGCGGGACGGCACTTCGCCGACGTCGTGATCGGCGTCTCGGTCGACTCCGCCGTGCGGCAGGGGCATGCGGCCGCGGATGCGGTCGAGCAGGCGGTGCAGGCCGCGCTTCCCGAGGCGGACGTCGTCGTCCACGTCGAGCCGGAGGAAGCCGGCGCCGCCGTCCGCGAGCGAGCGCACGCCGCCGCGCTCGGCGTGCCGCGCGTCCGCGAGGTGCACAACGTGACCGCGGTCGCCGTCGAGTCGGGCACCGAGCTCTCCCTCCACCTGAAGCTGCCTTCCGACCTCTCGCTCGAGGAGGCGCACGCGATCGCCGAGCAGGTCGAGCGCGCGATCCGCGCGGAGGTTCCCGAGGTCGCCTCGGTGCAGACGCACATCGAGCCCCTCGCCGAGGAGGCGGCCGGCGCGTGGCCTCGGGCGTCGGACACCGCACTCGAGCGAGGCCTCGTGACGCGGATCGTGCTCGAGGAAACCGGACGGGAGCCCCGGGCGCTCCGATTCCTCGACACGGACGACGGCCTCGTCGCGTATCTCACGCTCGCCGTCGACGGCTCGACACCGCTCGGAGAGGCGCACGCCCACGCGAGCCGGATCGAGGAGCGGATCCGGCGCGAGCGTCCCGACATCGCCGACGTGATCGTTCACACGGAGCCATGAGGCTGGTCATGTTCTCGCCGATCGAGCTGGACCTCGAGCGCGGCTGGCCGGGCCGGATCGAGGGCGACGCCGTGATCCAGCTCGCGGCGCAGACGCTCCAGTCGTTCCTCGCGGGCGGCGGCCACGCGCGGGAGCACGCGAAGTACGCGCTCGCCGGCGTCTCCCTGCGCGCGCCGGTGCTCCATCCGCCGTCGGTGCGGATCTTCGAGGGGGAGGACTTCCGCTTCGCGAACCCGGCGGCGATCGTCGGGCCGGACGCCGAGATTCCGGTCGCCGGTGCGGTGCCCGTACGGCGGCACGCGGCGATCGTCGGCGCCGAGGGTGCGATCGGCGGCTTCGCCGACTTCGTCGAGTGGACGGCGCCGGAGCTGCCGGGCGAGAAGTCTCGCGACTTCGCGCTCGCGCTCGGGCCCGTCGTCACGACGCCCGACGAGGGCGCCCCCGCCGGTGTCGACTGGGAGCGGCTCGTCGCGCACGCCGCCGCGAATACGCGGCTCTATCCAGGTGACGTGATCGCCGCATGACGCGGGTCGCCGTCGTGGGAGCCGGGATCATGGGCAGCGCCGCCGCCTGGCAGCTCGCGCGCCGCGGCGCCGAGGTCGTCGTCCACGACCAGTTCGAGCTCGACCATGTGCGCGGCTCGAGCCACGGACGCTCGCGGATCGTTCGGCTCGCTTACCCGGAACCGTCGTGGGTGCGGCTCGCCGAGGAGGCGCGGGGAGGCTGGGCCGAGCTCGAGGCCGAGACCGGACGGACGCTGCTCGAGCTCTACGGGCTCGTGGAGGTCGCGCCGACGGAAGCGCTGACCTCGACGGCCGGGCTGGCGGCCCAGCGCGTGGAGCACCGGCTCCTGAGCCCGGAAGAAGCGGCGGAGCTGGGCGTCGCCGTTCCCGCCGGCTGGATCGCGCTCCACGAGCCAACGGGAGGCATCGCGCGCGCCGACCTCGCGCGTGCGGCCTTCCTCGACGGCGCCCGCGCCCACGGCGCCCACGTGCTCGAGCGCTCGCGGGTCGACGATCCGGAAGCGCTCGACGCCGACGTCGTCGTCGTCACGGCCGGCGCCTGGATCGGCGGCTTCTTCCCCGACCTGCCGCTGCGCGTGACGCGCGAGACCGTCGCCTACTTCCGCTACGAGGGGCCGCCGCATCCGTCCGTCGTCGAGCTGAACGAGCGGAGCGCGCACGCGTTCTTCTCCCTCCACGATCCCGTGCACGGCCTGAAGGCGGGCGCTCACCACGCGGGCGCCGAGGCCGATCCCGACGAGGTCGCCGATCCCGATCCGGAGCTCGTCGCGCGGATCGCCGCCTGGGTGGGAGAGAGGCTCCCCCGCGTCGACCCGACGCCGGCCGGCGCCGAGACGTGCCTGTACACGACCACGCCCGACGAGCGCTTCGTGCTCGAGCGGCGCGGGCGGCTCGTCGTCGGCTCGGCCTGCTCCGGCCACGGCTTCAAGTTCGCGCCGGCCGTCGGCGCGAGGCTCGCCGAGCTCGCGCTCGACCAATAGCAGCATCGGGGACAGGTCGCCGTCGTATCGCTTTTGAGCAACCTGTCCCCGATACAGTTTCCGTATGCCCTTTTATCAGCGCCTCGGCGACGTCCCGCGCAAGCGCCACGTCCAGTTCCGCGACAACGGGACGCTCCTCACCGAGGAGGTCATGGGCCTCGAGGGCTTCACGGGGAACGAGTCGATCCTCTACCACCTCCACTCACCGTGCCGCGTGATGGAGCTCGCCGGCTTCGAGCCGGTCGAGCGCGAGGAGTGGGTGCCCGAGCAGCACGCGCACCGGCACTTCAAGACGTACGAGACCGCCCCCGCCGGCGACGAGATCACCGGCCGGCGCGTCCTGATGTGGAACGACGACGTCGAGATCTCGCTCTGCCGGCCGTCCGCCTCGATGGACTACTTCTTCCGGAACGGCGAGGGCGACGAGGTGATCTTCGTCCACGAGGGCTCGGGCACGCTCGAGACGATCTTCGGCGAGCTGCCGTACACCGAGGGCGACTACGTCGTCGTCCCCCGCGGCACGACCTACCGCTTCAAGCCGGCCGGGCGGCCGCCGGAGGCGGACGCGGTCTCTTCGCCGGGCGCCGGCGGCGCTTCCAGCGTCAGCGAGCAGCGATACCTCGTCTTCGAAACGCCGGGGCTGATCGAGATCCCGCGCCGCTACCGGAACCAGTACGGGCAGCTCGTGGAGGGCGCGCCGTACTACCACCGCGACATCCATCCGCCGACCGAGCTGCACACGGTGCGCGAGCGCGGCGAGTTCCCGGTCAAGGTGCGCGTCCGCGGCGGCTACCAGACCTACGTCGTCGACTACCACCCGTTCGACGTCGTCGGCTGGGACGGCTACCTCTATCCGTGGACGTTCTCGGTCCACGACTTCGAGCCGATCACCGGCCGGATCCACCAGCCGCCGCCCTCGCACCAGACCTTCCAGGGGCGGAACTTCGTGATCTGCTCGTTCTGTCCGCGCAAGCTCGACTTCGACCCGCTCGCGGTGCCGATCCCATACCACCACTCGAACCTGCAGTCAGAGGAGATGATCTATTACGTCTCCGGCAACTTCGGCTCGAGGAAGGGCGTCGAGGTCGGCTCGATCACCCTCCATCCTTCGGGCCTGCCGCACGGGCCGCAGCCCGGCCTGGCCGAGAAGGCGATCGGGATGCACGAGACGCACGAGCTCGCCGTCATGTGCGACACGTTCCACCCGCTCAAGCTGTCGGCCTTCGCACGCGACCTCGACGACGGCCGCTACGCGTACTCGTGGTACGAGAACGCGCAGAACGGGGACACGCCGGCCGAAGGGTCCGACGCCTCCGGCGCCGGCCTCACGTCACACCTCTAGACGGGGGCGGGACCGCTTTCGGCTTCGGCGGCGACGTCGTGCCGCGCACGCGCACCTGCGGGCGGAAGTACGAGTTCGGCACCGGCCGCTCGGGGTCGGCGATCAGCGACTGGAGCGTCTCGACCGCCGTCTCGGCAATCTCCGCGATCGGCTGCTCGAGGACGACTACCGCCTGCCTGACGGGAGCGACCCGGCGCCGGCGACGTTCCTCGTACGTCATGCGCGGCGCGCCGGTCGTAATGTACGGGGACGAGGTCGGGATGATCGGCACGGGCGCGAGTACCTCGTCCTCACGAACGGCTCGACCTCGGCCAAGTCGGTCACGGTGCAGACGGCGACGCCCTCGTCGTCCTGGAGCGTCCTCTTCGGCAGCGCCGCCGCGCCGGCGAGCAACGCGAAGGGACAGCTGCCCGTGACGGTCGCGTTCGCGTACCGGCCCGCCGGCTCGAAGACGTGGCGCCGGCTCGACGTCGACGACTCGCCGCCGTACCGAGCCTTCCTCGATCCCGCGAAGTTCAGGAAGAACGAGCGCCTGCAGCTCGTCGCGATCGCCCGTTCCCTCCACGGCGGCACGGCGACCTCCGCGGTCGTCGGCTTCCGCGTGCACGGGCGTTGAGCGGATCGCGGGGCGGCGCACTCCGACCGCCGCCCCGCCTCCGGCTCTGCGAAGTAGCGTCTCGCCGTGACTCTGCTCCGGGTGAACGGCCCATTCGACCTTGCGCTCACGACGGCCCGCTTCCGCGCCTTCGGCGTCGACCGCGCCAGCCTCTGGCACGAGGGTGGCGTCCATCGCGTGGTCGGCGGACGCGAGGTGCGGATCGAGGCCGCCGAGGGCGGCGTCGACGTCGAGCCGCTCGACGATGCGACGGAGCCGGTCGTGCGGAAGCTGCTCGGGCTCGAGTTCGAGCTGGAGCCGTTCTACGCGTGGGCTGCCCGCAGGCCGGAGCTCGCGGAGCTGCCGGGCCGCTTCCGCGGCTTCCGCCCGACGCTCGCGCCCGACCCGTTCGAGATGCTCGTCGGCGCGGTCACGGCGCAGCAGGTGTCGCTCTTCGCGGCCGTCGCGATCCGCAACCGGCTGATCGAGCGCTTCGGCGTCCGCGTCGGAGTGGCGTGGACGTTCCCGACGCGCGAGCGGCTGGCGGGGGCGGCGGAGGAGGATCTCGTCGCGGTCGGCTTCTCGCGCCGCAAGGCGGAGTACGTGATCGGCCTCGCCCGTTCGGACCTCGACCTCGACGGGCTCGCGGCGCTTTCCGACGAGGAGGTGAAGGCGCGCCTGGTCGCCGTCCGCGGCCTCGGCGAGTGGACGGCCGACTGGTTCCTCGCCCGCCACCTCGGCCGCCCGCGGGCGTGGCCGGCGGGCGACCTGGCCGTGCGCCGGGCGGTGACGGCGCTCTATGGTGAGACCGACGTTCGCGCCGTGGGCGAGCGCTACGAGCCGTTCCAGAACCTGACCGCGCACTATCTCCTGGCCCAGTACCTGACACCGTGATCCGCGAAGCGACAAGAGCCGACCGCGAGGTGCTCCACCAGCTCTGGCGTGAGTTCGGTGAGGAGGTCAAGGACGCGCCCTGGCGCGATCCGGACGAAGACGAGGAGCTGGCCGAGATCGACGAGCTGGTCGGCAAGGGTGTCGTGCTCGTCGCGGAGAGCGAGGACGCTGCGACCGGCATCGCCTTCGGCGGCATGACCGGGACTCGCGTCGCGGAGCTGCGCGGTCTCTACGTGCGGCCTCGGGCCCGCGGGGCGGGAATCGCGGCCGAGCTCGTGCGGGAGTTCGCGTCGCGTGTCCGGGAGAGCGGCGCCGAGGCGATCGAGCTCGACGTCGTCGCCTCGAACGAGGATGCCCGCGCCGTCTACACCCGCTGGGGATTCGAGGCCTTCGAGCTGCGCCTCGCCGTCCAGGTCGCCGATCTCGAGCAGCGGCTCGAGGCGCCCACCGGGCCGACGTTCGGTGCGGTACACGTGCAGACGGACGACGCGGAGAAGGTGCGGCGGGACGCGACGAAGTTCTTGCGCACCGAGCCCGACGTCGAGACCGCGGGCGACTGGGTCCGCGTCCGCTCGGACGTCACCGACGCCGAGCCGGAGCGGCTGAAGGCGCTCGCGAAGGAGCTCTCCTACACGACCGGCGGAGTCGTCCTCTCGCTCGGCGTCGAGCGCGGCGCGGTCGTCCGCTACGACCTCTTCGACCGCGGCTCCGACGTCGACGAGTACCTGTCCGTCCCGGAGTTCTACGGGCCGCTGCCGCCGGGCGACGCGTACGCGCTCGGCTCGAATCCGACGGTCGTGGCGCGGCTCACCGGCGCCGACGCGCGGCGCGTGCGGGAGACGGCGCGGACCGCGGCTTCTGCGGCCGAGCTGCCGCCGGCGCAGGAGCTGTACGAGCAGATCGCCCGCGTGATGGGAGTGGAGCC
>Ga0335077_10001239_pt1 | contig 30094 bp, 28 predicted proteins | sample Lox_Sample_31_FD_207151 | JGI IMG/M metagenome (GOLD analysis project Ga0335077, IMG submission 207151) | Soil microbial communities from Loxahatchee National Wildlife Refuge, Florida, United States - Lox_Sample_3.1 | ecosystem: Environmental > Terrestrial > Soil > Wetlands | place: USA... | reverse complement strand
CGATTCGGCGGCCGGGGCTGCGCTCGCTGTCAAGATCGCCGCGGCGATTTCCTGAGCCGGCGCTCGCGCCGGCGAAACCGAGACGCGCACATCACCTGCGCGGCGAATCGGAGGGCCGGAAGCCATTGGGGCGCTTGACTTTTTTGGACCCGCGCGCGGCTATTGCTGACCCGGGGGTGCGCTTGTAGAATGCGCGCCCTCCTGGTGCGGGGTGGAGCAGTCTGGCAGCTCGTCGGGCTCATAACCCGAAGGTCGCAGGTTCAAATCCTGCCCCCGCTACCAATTGATGGTATGGCTTCCGCCGCGGCCCGGAACCACTCGGCAGCAAGTACTGGATGTAGCGGGAGCACGCCGGGCGAATGCTCGAAGTGCGCCACGTAGTACCTGTCCTCCCAGGCCCCTGCCCCGATCCCCTTCCCGTCTAGCGTCTGATCCGGCCGGAGTGCGCGCCGCTCACCGCGCTCCGTATGCAGCCGTAGCGTAATCCGGCCGCCCATTTGTCGCAGCGCTTCCCGCGCCTGCGAAATATCTGCTCCGCCGAGTGCGCGCCGGAGCATACCTGCCCAGCCTTTGAACTCCTCGGCCGCCTTCGCCATATCCGCTATTGACGTGCTGTCGTTCGCGGCACGCTCTGCTGCCTCGCGCGCGGCACGTGCCCGTTCAAGTGCCGGACGCGCTTCGCCGGTTGACAGCACACCGGCCGCTACCAGCCGATCAAGGTCCGCGATTTTGGCGTTGGCCTTCGCGATCTCGGGCGTGGCATGCCGCGCTGACGTTGCACCCTTCCTGCCGGCTTTGACTTTCTTCAGCGCCGCCGCTGCAGCCGCATCCGTCACCCGCGGAGAGAGCCGTTTGAGCATCGGTTCAAGGATTAACTGCTCGGCAAGTTCGATAGGCACCGAAACGGTATTTGGACAAGCCGATTTACCCCCGCCGTGGTTCGTGCTGCAGTGGTACTTGCTGGCCCCCTTGGCGCCTTTGCCTTTGGTCCCGGTGGCCGTCATCTTGCCGCCACACTCCCCGCAGATCAGCAGCCCGCTAAGCACATAGGTCGGCTTCGCCCGGCTCTGAGCCGCTCCGACGTTCACCCCTAGGCGAGCCTGCACCCTGTCCCACAGCCCCCGCTCGACAAGGGCCAGCTCGGGCATCTCCTTGACGATCCACTCCGAGGGCGGCACCTCGCGAGCTATACGCTTGCCGGTCGTGGGATTCTTCACGAACTGGCGGCGGCCGTAGATCAGCCGCCCCACATAAGCCTCATTGTGCAGAATCGCGTGCAGGGCTGAGACGAGCCAGCGTCCATCCTTGCGGCGGGTCTCGCGCTTCCAGGCTGCCCCCGCCGAGGGCACCTTGCGGGCGTTCAGGTCCTCCACGATTGCTTTCATGGTCTCGCCGCGTGCATAGCGCGCAAAGATCTCGCGCACGACAGGTGCGCTAACTTCGTCAATCACAAGACGCTTGCGCTCGTCTGGCTTGGCGGGGTCGACCGGTACGCTGCGATAGCCGAATGCCCGACCTCCGGTGTGATGCCCATCCTTCGCCCGGGCGCGGAGCGCGACCCGCGTCAGCACCCGAACCTTCTCGATCATTTCGGAACTCATTATTGCCGACAGCCCCACGCGCATGCGGAACGACGCGTCGCGTGAGTCCGTCTTGTCCATTCCGATCAACAGCACCTGCGCGAACTCCAGTTCGCGGCAGATCACCGGCAGGTCCGGGCCGCGGGCGATGCGGTCCACGTCGCGGAACAAGATGACATCGAACTCGCGCGCAGCGACCGCCTGCATGAGTGAGAGAAAGCCGGGGCGATTGCCGCGGGCGTAGCCCGATATGCCGTCGTCCGAGAACTCTGCGACGACAGTGAGTCCCTGCTGTGCAGCAAATACGCGACACTCGGTCAGCTGAACGGGCACGCTGTCTGACTTGCCCTCGTCGTCGTTGGATACGCGGGCGTAAATGGCGGCTCTCATGCGGCGGCCTCCAACAGTCACGGTCGGCACATGATTGGGATCATGACCACCCGTGCCACTGAGGAGACGATGGGTGTCTGGACCAGGCCCCCCGGGGGGTGCGGCGGTGCTCATTGCGAGTTCGCATAATTTTTGGCGAAATTCAGGTGTGCCTACGTTATGCATACCTAGTAGTGGCTCGCGCCGTCCGGCTTACCAAGCTCGCGAACCTCGCGCGGAGCCGGCTCGCCGGTTCCTCTCGCTGGCCCCACCCCCAGCCGCCTAGTCGCTCTTAGTGCCGAGAGTCTGTGTACCAAAGTCCCGAACGTCACGGGCCTCGTACTGGACCGTCCGAAACTCCTCCATTTGGCGCGACACCCTTCCTCACCGGCCTCCGCTCCGGCATAAAACCCCGTGAGGCACCGGCTGTACTGGATGAAGATTTCGAGCCCTTCATTGCTGCCGCCCGTCTCGTGATGAATGATCTGCCCGACTTCGCGCCAGGAGTCGTAGTCGCCTTGGTCGAACTCCGCAAGGACGGCTAGCAACCGGATCAGCTCCGTGCGCGTAGCCGGCTGCCTTTGAATGCTTAACGCATCGTTCTCCGCGACAACCATGTCACGCGGCGGGAATAACGCTGGGTCGAGTTGTCTAGGCGACGCGGGCGCCGCGGGTGCGGGCAAATTGCCCCACAGGGCGAGCCGGGTCGCGCATTGTTCAATGATCTCGGAGACCTGCGCGTCGTTGATGACCGGCAGCTTATCGACCGGAACGGTGAGCGGGTTGCCCCCGTACCACTCGTACGGTTGCTTCGTGTCGGGATGGACCGCATATGCGACGAATTGCTGTCCTCGTGACAGGACTTCGACCTTGCCCTTGAGTTTTCCGCGGTTGAATACACGCGTTTGTTTCTTGGTCATCGCCGGCTGGGCGGCCCGGTACAGTGCGAGTGCCTTGGGCTTATTCCCGAACCTTACCGGTGCAACGCCGTAGGTCGCGAGGAGCCACGTCAGCAGGCCCTTGACGACTTCGGCGTCGGGAATGTCGATGTCAACGCCCACTACTTCGCCCGTCAGGATCCCCGTTCCGCAGTCGGCAAAGCGAGCGTCGTCGACTGAATCGTATTCGTACTTCTGCCATTGCGGCAGACGCGTTGGAGCCTTCGTGCCGGGCGTGATCGGCACGGGTCTGTAGCCGTGAGTAGCGAGCTGTGGAGCTACATGAGGAAACAGTGGAATGTTCATTTCACTCCCTGCGGGAATTCCCATCGGCGAAGATTCGCGCTACGGCGAAGCCTGCCCCCGAGCCTTCTGAGCTGAATCCCAACGCGCGCGCCCATTCTCTCGTCGCGCTGGACCGTCGGGATACACATTTCGTCCATCACGCTCGATGCTGTGACCTGGACTCCCCTCTTTAGCAAGCTTGTAACGCTGTGCCTGACTGGCTCCAACAGCGGGTCGCTCGTAACTCTCATTTCCTGCGCGATCTCGGCTTGCAGACGCGGATAGACCCACCACTTTCGGCGCTGCTTCTGCCTGTAGAGAGAAACGGCCTCGGCGAACAGCTGGTCCCGTTCTTTCCTCAAAAGGTCAATGTCAATTTTTCCGACCTTGATAGGTATGAACCGCCGGTTACCCGTCGAGTCGCGCAGCCACTCGTCCGCATTGGTCGTTCCAACCAGCACCATGCGACGCGGATGATGTTCCTCGTGCCGTCCATATGACGGCCGATATCGGTCCACCCGACACGTGACCATTGCCTTGACCCTCTCCACATCGGCGCGCCGCATCGCCGATAGCTCGGAAATCCCGCCGAGCCAAATGCCGCGAAGTTGTTGGAGACCGTCTTTCGAGTCCAGGCTCGCAGTCAGCTCGGCGTATAGGTCGCCGCCGAGAACCTCCAACACTGTGGACTTCAAGGCTCCCTGCGGACCTTCGAGCACAATCATCTCGTCGACCTTGCAGCCCGGAGCCATTGCCCGCGCAACCATCGATAGCAGCAGGTTCCTGCCCGCCCGCATGTGGTATCGAAGATTCGAAGTTCCGAGGATCCGCGGGAAGAACGTCGACAGTCGCCGCTTGCCGTCCCACCGAAGCTCGTTTAGCCAGTCAACAACGCAGTCCCGACAATGGCTGTGGGCCATCAGCATAATTGCGGCCCGGACGGACCCCGCCTTAATCCTGGGACCGGCCGTGCGCTGCAGAGTTACCGTCGCGTATTCGTCATCGATGTCTTCCCACTGGCGCGGTGGGCAGGGGACGTCGGGCGTCTTCCAATCGATGTTAGTCAGAATCCGGCGAGTGAACGCATCCCACCACAGTCGCCCCTGAAACAGGTACTCGATCAGCCTTCGGCAGTTCTCCTCGGTGTTGTCACATGAAAGTGCGTCTCTCGGACGCGAGAGTCCAAGTTGCGTCGCAATCCGTCGCCACTGGCGGAGGTGATCCCGTGCTTCTGCGAGCTGCTCCACTCTGCGAGCGGCTTCGACCTCCTCCTGCAGACTTACCCCGGCCTGCGGGCGGCCGCACGCCTCTTCGGATTCGGCCTCGGCCTTCTCGGTAACGCGCGCGCTCTCGCGTAGCGCCGCGAGTGCTCGCGTCTTCTCGATGGTTATGTCGGGCGCGCCCGCGGAGTCCTGAATATCATCAGTCACAGCTCCCTCGGCTACGCTTGAGCATCAGCGTAGACTCCCTCCGCTTCCGACCTGTCGCGCCGACTGCGTGTACGGCGGATTCCCGAGTGATCTCTTGCTGGAGATTCTCGATCATGCGCACTAGCTGCATGCCGGACGCGCCGGGGCCACACCAGTCGATGGATCCAAGTCCCCCGAGGGGTAAGACTTCGTGCAGGGCTTTGAGGAGACGGTCGCGCTGATCCGCGTCTGGCGGCGGGGCCACTGAGCGCGAGCCCTCAGAATATTCACTCACTTCCAGCCTCAGGGTGCGCGGGTTCCAGAGCATTTCACGCACGACGACCGACCAGTGGTCGCCGCGGGTCGCTACAGGATCTGCCGCGCGGTACAGAAGCGCGCGGTCAGCGTCCGAAGTGTTCCGCGTCCAAATAGTCATCAAACCCTTGTGCTCGGAGACCGCGGCAATCTTTTGGAATACGGTCGGCGCGCGGTACAGAATCGCAGTCAGCACATCGATGACTCGTTCGTCTTCGTCCTCATCGAATAGCACCGCTACACGCTGGTGGTAGCTTGAATAATCCTCACCACTGACCAGTTCACTCGCGCAAACTGGGGTCATCAAGACAATGAGCGGGCTGGCCGGGCGAAGGTCGGCGACGATGGCAAACGACGACGCTGCCAGGGTGGGCCGGTCTTTCTGCACTTGGGGAACCTCGGGGCCCTTTCGGAGCCTCTTCTAACGTTTCGGTGGTGCCGATTCCAGTGTCACCCGGAGAACCCAAATTTGGCAAGCCCGCATCGCCCGCGCGTTGGATCGATGCGGTGCGGGGATCGTAGACCGATTGCGCCCGGCCGGGAGCTTCCCTTTTAAGGCCCGCAGAGAGGTGAAGCACTATGGCAGCGGCCCATTCGCCGACCGTCAGTCCGTTCACGCGACTACCTGCACGCACCTACGCGAGCGCCGCAGCCCCCCCCCGCCCGCTGCGTGCTCGCCACTCGATACAGGTGACAATGTGCGGTGGTGGTGCTGCATCCTCCATCCCACAGCTGCGCCAGCAACAATGCCAAGAATGACGCCAGTGACGCTCGTGACGCTTTTTTCCGCAAACTTCTGAAAAGGTCCGGTGACGCTAGTGACGCCCAGTGCCGCTCTGGGGTCCCTTTCCTAACCTTTTTTGAAGCTAGGGGTAAATGTATTTCTCCATAGAAAGTAAGGGTCACTAGCGTCACTAGCATCATTGCCGCCGTTCGATCAACGACTTGGAAGGTGACGCTCCGAATGACGCTCAGTGACGCCTCGGCCGCTTAACCCACGCGGCTTGGACGAGTGGGATTAGTTCCTTGCTCGTGACAGATATCTAGTCGACAGGTCCAGGCACAAATGTGTCGGACTACGGGGCGCTTTAGCTGAGCCGGCATGCGGAGGGTCAGGGTAACTTCGTGAGCAAGTGCTCGGGGGACACGCCGATTGCGCGACAGATTTGCACGAATTCGACGACCTCAATCCGCCGTTCGCCTGCCTCGTACTTTGCCACGAATGACTGATGTCGTCGGAGACGGTGGGCCACCTCGTGCTGCGTCAGGCCGGCGCTTCTCCGAGCGTCGATGAGTCGCCGCAACAGCTCCCGGTGTTGCGGGGTGCGGAGCGATTTCAAGGACCGGCCCTCGCCCTAGAGTGAGAGCCAGTTCATATAATCCCGACATGGGATTATCCCAGAATGTCATATATTTCCAGGACCGGACGGTGGCCCGCCTGTGGGAGATGCGCTCACATGATTAAAGGACTTCGACTTCTGCCAGTGTTCCTAGTGCTGGCTGTCGCGGCGACTGCAGCAATCGCCGGCGATTTCATCGCGTATGAGGGTAAGAATGCGATTCAGGAGGGAAACGGCGGCGAGAAGAAGACTGTTGATGGCATCGATTTTTGGTCGAACGGCGCGCCCCCACGAAAATTCAAACTGCTTGGCTTCATCAACGATACCCGACTGAAATCGGGATTGATCGGCAAGATCCGGATGTCGGGTCTTGAATCAAGCATCGCCAAGGAGGCCAAGAAGGCGGGAGGCGATGCCGTAATTCTTGTCGATGCTAACGCAGAGACAACTGGCTACATCGGTCACAGCGTTACAACTGCGCAAGCGTCCGCCACGAGCTACGGCAACACGGCCACGGCTCAAGGACAAGGGTCGACCACCGGCGCGGCGGTCGCAGTGCAGAAGGAGCATTCTCGCTATGCCGTCGTGAAATACCTTACCGAATAGACGCAGTTCTTCCAGAAATCCCTTTGTACCCATTCTGCCGCCAAAAGGGACTATACATGCGTAAATGGCTGCTCGTGTGGGTACCGATATCGCTGCTCGTCTGTGCGCGAGTTCTCGGCGCCGACATTTCCTACATTGACTACGAACCGGTCTTTAAGCAGAAGCTCCCTGGCGGCCCGGGCCTTTTGCTGCTTTCCGGCGAAATAGTCCCAGGCGACTATGCTCGTTTGCTCGCCAAGATCTTCTACAGTCAAGATGCCTTTTTTACGACTAACCAGATCATCTTGGCTTCTGACGGTGGTGACGTTAAGGAGGCCATAAAGATAGCAAAGCTTGTGAAGTCGCTCTATTCAACCGTGGTTGTTGGCCCCGCCACCGGCCACTGTGTCAGTGCCTGCTTCTTAATTTACGCCGCAGCGAACGAGCGGGGATCCGACAACGAGAAACTTATCGGAATTCATCGCCCCTACATCGTAGACCAGGAACTGGCTTCAATGTCCCCGAAAGAGGCCGAGCGCGCGCAAAACGAGGCTCTCAGACAAGCCCGCGAGTACCTCAAAGACAACAATGTGCCAGATTACCTGATAGAGGAAATGTTTCGACGATCCTCAAAGGATGTCTATTGGCTATCTGCAGATGATCTTGAGCGGCTCGGCTTTCAATCCCCATGGTTCAACCAATACCTAGTGGCGAAATGTGACTGGAGGGGGAGGATGCCGTTTGGAATGGAAGAGCACCGGCAGGAAGTGTTTGAGTGCCGAATGCGCTTCACGCAACCCGCTGCAATGGATGCGCTGGGCAAAGCGGTCAGGGAGTACCGTAAAAGCAATGGTCAATTGCCCGGATCGGAAGCGTATGCGCCTCCGCCGCCCCCCCTCCCTGTGCCTCCTAGGCAGTACTCAGTGAAAGACATCGTAATTGGCCGATGCTATATCGGCGCCACGAATTACTTCCACGTGGTAACAATTGCCAACGGAATGGTGTCCTACGTCGAGCGCGGCAACTCAGCCGAGGCGCTAGATCAGCCATCTACATGGAAGCGGGGCTCGATAGGCATTCAGCAGTTCGCCAAACAAGTTTCAAATGAGTGTGATGATTACCTCGAATTCCCCGGGGTCGGGTCGTAGACAGTCGAAAGCCCGACCGGCCAAATAGCTACGCCACAGCCGCTTAGCCAAAAATACAAAAATACGTCACCGTACTTCCGAATGCCGGTCGCGGCATCACGCCTACAGATTCCACAGCTTTTCCCTCCTGAGCTGCGAGAACGCACGCGACCCCACCTGCACGTTCGCTAGCCCGATTCGCGGGTCGTGGCGGAAGATCTGGAGCAGCAGCGCCTCCAGCTCACGTATCTCTGCGGCCGTGATGTTGTCGTGTACTTCGAAGAGCGAGAAGTGTGTCCAGTCGCGCTTCTTCCTGCGGTGGCTGCGGAGCCGGCGGTCCACGCGTCCCCGCATTCCGAGCCCCGACACGCCGATGTAGCGGACCTCGTACCGCTCGCCGCGGCCCTTGCTGTAGAGGACGTAGAACCCACGGGTGTCCCGCGGCACACTGCGGATGTCGTCCTTTGAGCGATAACGCTTCCATCTCTTCACGATCCGCAGGGGGGCTTGTTTCGGCATAGGTCCGTGTTCCTCCGCCCTGTGGAGTGTAGCGCGCCCGTGTACATCACTCAGAGGGCAGCACTGCATGGACGCATCGCAGCAACCGGCGCCAGAATCAGCGCATGCCTCTCGATCTCACCGACGGCGAGCTTGCCACGGCCGCGCAGGCGTGCCGCGCGATGGCGTTTCAGGAGGGTGAACGCGCTAAGCGCCTGGAAAACCCGACGACGCGCGCGCCGATTGAGCAGGCAGCGGAGCGGTACGCGGCCTTAGCTGAGATGTTCGAGGCGGCGCGGAGGCGCGCGAGATAGTAAGCGTGTCCCCGGGTCACATTAGCCGTAGATCCGTCGGTATGTTTCACGGGCAAATTCGAGGAGAGCGATGTTGTTCTCTTGGATGCTCTTACCCATTGCGTCCGGATCGACTGCCATCATGACCTTCAGGTGCTTCAGCACTTCAGGGTTTTCCCAGTTCCACGTCGGCGACCCGATGACAGCCGTGAACGCTTCGATCCTGTCGAAATGCCATGTGAGCATCGCAACAGCGTTCTGACATTTCGCGTAGCCGTCGAACTTGAATACCTGTCCCTTGGCTGCCAGCGACCTCAGCTTAATCGTTGACGGCTGGGCGGCCTCTAGCACCTCTAAGAGGCGCTTACTTTCACGCTCCCCGTTCTTCTGGATGTAGGCAATTGCACCATTGATCGCTGCCTGCTCACCGCTTTCTCCCGGTGGTGCATGGCTTGCCATGCCGATCTTTGCCATCTCCAAGAGCGTGATGGGCTTAGACATTTCTGCGATGTAGGTGTGCGCAGCTTCAACCATGGCATCGAGAAACCCTGCTTCCCTCTTGGCCTTGTCCTGTCGCTGCCAGTTCTTCAACGCTAAGAACGCAATGACTGCCGTCGCCACGGGCGCGAGCGCCTTGATGACCTCAAGCCAATTGATACTGGTTATCGCGTTAAAGGACCATACAAGGGCGTCACACATCTTAGTTCGACGGATCGCAGTGGCGCTGGTTGTCTGTACCGTCGTAGCACGTCTTCAGCACATTGAATTTCCCATCATCTCCAATGGACATTGTTACGTTCGAGTTCCGTCCTGGGCCGTTGCCTCCGAGCACGATGCTATTGATCTTGTCGAAACCCGCCCGTTTGATGGCCTTGAGCCTGTCGGGGTGGGTGATCAGGTATTTCACGGTGTCGGCCTCGAAGTCGCCGTGAGGTGCGTCCGCCCGCTGATAGACTCTCAGGGTGCGATCGGGTGCGACTTCACACTGAACCTTGTCGCCGCGCCAAGCGAACCCGTTGCAGGTAGCTAGGTATGCTTGTTGCTGCGGCGTAGGTCCTGCGGTATCAACCGGGCGCGCCGCGACGGTGTTCTCGGCCGTGGCCGTCTCTGTTGAGGGAGACGAGCCGCTCTTTATGGCGCCGTATATGAGCGCTGCGGCCAGAAGGGTCAGGAGGGCGATGTAGACGTACCCGCGCGTCGCCGACCCCCGGGGCAGCGATTCGTCCGGGCGCCGATCATCCTTCAGCGTGGGTTCGGCAGGCACATCCTTGCCGCAGAAGCGGCAGACGACAGCTTCACGCTGAATCCGTTCGGCACAGAACGGGCATTTGCGAAGACTCGCTTCCTCGGCAACACGCGTGGCCGCCGCCTCAGCCGCCTGGCGTTCGTCGTTCTTGTTCGAGACAACAGCGGCAAGGAGCAGCGCAATGGGCCCCAACAGGACCCCGAGGAGCAGCCAGCCGCCGACGTTCCGCCCCTTGTTACTCGCAAGGATTGCAGTCGCGATAACGCAGACGATCCAGATGATGAAAATAACCATGCTGCCCCCCATGAGATTCTACGCTCGGTAGGTACAGATATTGATAACGGTCGTGGCTGGCTGGCTACGAACCGAACACTGAGCAGCAGGAGGCGCCCATATAATCATCGCCCTCGATGACTCAGAACACCGCACCACCCCCTGCCCCGCCGACCCCCGCCCAGCGGCTTGAGCGCTTAAAGCTCATCGTCAAGCATCTTGGGGACACGTGGCCGCACGTCTTGCGACGACAGCTCTGCCTGCAGGCGCTGGGGCGACGCGATGACTTGAACGCCGCTCTATCGCAGACGTATGCCGCTCACGTGACGAACATGCTGCAGGATGTTCTTGTGATCGATCTACTGCGCGAAATCGGCGCGCTGGTGCTCGATGCTGACTCCCGTGCCGCGAGCGTTGCCCGCGCATTGTCCGCGCTTCGCGATCCCGAAGCGATAGCCGAGCTGCGCCGCGAGTACGAAATCGTGCGTCCTCTCGGCCACATTGGCGGAGATCCGATGATCGACAGACAATGGGAAGCGACGGAGCGACGCGACCAGCTTGCTACGTTCGAACGGTTGCTGAATACGGAATTGGCAGTCGACGCGGAGCTGATTGGCTCAGAGGTAGGGAGGAAACTCTGGCAAGCTCGCAGCAAGGGTGTCGCTCACTACGACGTCGTGCGCGAGGGGAATGACTGGAAACTGTGGCAGGTTGAAGGCACCGGCCTGACCTGGGGTCAGATTAACGATTACGTTTACACGTGCACCAAGGCTATCGACACGCTCCTGCTCTTGGTCAGCCAAACTGGCGTTGACTTTGATGTGGATCATTCAGCAGGCTGGCGATCTATGATTAGCTGCGCCACGGCGCCCGTCCGATTCCGTCCGCTCGTCATCGCGGGCAGAGGAAAGGCAACTCGGAGGTAGAGACGCGATGAGCAAGCATGAACGCTACGCACTCGTGGCGGGGCTCGCGGTCGCAGTCATGGGGCTGGTGATCTCAGTGATGAAGCACGAAGGTTTACCCTTCGCTCGGTCGGGAGCGGGAGTCGTAGTCGTGGCGATTCTGTTCGGGGCGCTGCAACTGAGGGAGCGTGTGCGTAGCAGTCCTGCTTTCGTCGATGAAGTGATAAGAAAATCACACGCCGAGCATGTGGATGAAGCAGTTGCCGCGGGCTTGGCTCGGACGAAGGCCGAAGAAGTCGTATCCGGCGTCGAGGAGAAGGCGCGAAACGAAGTCAAACAACAGGTTGATCGGTCGAGCCGGCGACTGCTTCGCGTCGAGCTTGGACTCCTGATCGCCGGGACGCTCATCTGGGGTTTTGGCGACATTCCGGTGGACGCGCTATTCAGGAATGATGGCAACTGCCAAAAACAGTGCGTCCGGAATGGACCCGGATCTGGCCGATCGCAGCCAGTTGCGGGCGATGGTCTCGGGACGCGATTCGCGGGCGCCTTGTCCTGCGGGCTTGTTGTGATGCCGCGCTGACCGGCCGCGGGTGCCCCTTCGGGGAGCGCGGCGACGACATATTCGGCGGAAGTCGCACCGGCGCCTGAGTCGCCCACGCCATCGGCGACCGCCAGGAGGTAGCCTCTGGACGTCGGCACTGCGAGCGCGCGGTCCTTCCCGAGACCAGAGGCCGGTATCACTCTGGTGGCGCCCATCAGTTGATGTAGGGGGCTTCGCACAGGTCAACGAAGGATTTCACTGCGTCTCGATCATCGCCGTGCAGCGCGAGCGCCGCTACGTGGACCGGTTGGAGCCATCACGCTCTACTGACGACATCACCGCACACGCATCTGTCGGGGATTCCATTTGATATCATCCAACACATGAAAGAGGTCGACGCTGATATCTGGGAAGGCGTCACGGACGAGCAGATATTACAGTCGAAGCGGTTTTTCGACCGAGTAGCCCGGCTGGCATGGAGTTATTCGTGCAGCATCCTTCTTGGATGCCCGCTTAAACCAACGCGAGATGCAAAGAGCGGCACGGGCGCTTTTCTGCGCGTTGGGTACCAGCACTTTGTGGTTACGGCGCGTCACATCGTGACGTGGTATGGCGAGATGCTGGGCCAAATGGATCACGTTCATTTCCAAATCGGAGACCTCACACTAAACCCGTTTGCTCGCCTAGCGTACGAGGACGCGACCACCGATATCGCCGTCCTTGCAATTGCGCCTTCGGAAGTGGCTGCGGTTGGAGGCACACCCTACATTGCTACTGACGGGTGGCCGCCTGCGCCGCCAAAGGTCGGCCAGCAGATTCAGTTCTGCGGCTACGCTAGGATTAACCGGGTAGACGGCGAGGCAGGAACGATCGATTCGACGGTATTACCATTAATTGCGAAGGTCAGCAATTCAAGCGACCGACACTTTTCTGTTCATATCGAACGCGACCAATATCGATGGGAGGGTGAGTGCCTGCTGAAGCCGCATCAAGCGTTCCTGGGCGGAATGAGTGGCGGCCCTGCCCTTCTACTCGCCGATCCTGGTTATCCTTTGATAGGGATTGTCTGCGAAGGCAGCGAGGCATTTGAGATAGTTTATTTTCGCCCCTTGTCGCTCGTGCCTTGGATGCAAATTGCATGACGCACATCTACATGCGGACGCCTTCGGAGAAAATTTCATCGGGTGAAGTGCATTTCCGTTGCGTCGCTCCCCCTGCGAAGTGAGGACTCACACTAATGCATGCCATCGCTTGGGTACTGTTGGTCTGGGGTGCGTCGCCGGAACCGGAATCTCAACTCGGCGATGCTGTGGCGATCTACACGAGCGAAGAAAAGTGCGTCGCTGCAGGAATGGATCGAATGAGCGGAAAGCACGCCATCGGAGTGAACTACCGTTGCGTCTCGATGCCGATCGATCCGCCGCTTGGACAGACCTACGACGCGCGTGACTACAGAACAGTATCTGGGCGAGCTCAGTAATGGCTCCCCTGAGACCGATCATGTTGTCGGTGTTGGCGGTCGGTGCCAGCAGTGCCTCGCACGCGGCTGAGCCGCCCAAGTGGATCATCTACGGATTTTCAAGCGATGGGAAAGGCGGCAACGACGCAATGTTCTTTGATCAAGCCGGAATGAAGCGTCAGCCGGGCAACCACGTTCAGGTGTGGACGAAGTCGCTCAGCACAAAGAAAATGGATCACCTCTCCAACATGATATTAGCTCCTCCGAAGGAGGGAAGCCCCGAGTACGAGAACTACATGTCGGTCTTCAGAAGCGTCATGGCTCGCGTGAAGAGCGCTGAGCAGCTTCTCTATGAAAGTGCTTCGCCCGAGAAGGTTAACGAGAGTGCTCGCAATTCGATGATCATTTACGAAGGGGTTGCGAACAGCGGGGCAATTGAGCCGCGGAACAAAGTCCTGTACGACATCGACTGCTCGAACGACATGCTGCGTGTCTTGTACCTCATCGCGACGGGCGCAGACGGGCACTCATCCATACACGACACTCCTCAGGCATGGCAGCACATAGCACCTGAATCCAATGGCTCGCGGTTTGAAGCGCTCGTCTGCAAGCCTCAGTGATCATCGACGCCGCCTGAGCGGCGTCACGACCGCGGCGACATCTACGTCTGCGGCGCCTGGATGCGTTTCCGTTGAACGTGCTGTCGTTCACGAACATGACCGAGCAGCCGCTGCACGCGTAGAACGCGTTTCATATCGTTGCCCGTTCTTCTTAAGCACCGCGACGCGGTGGTAACGCTCGAACCCGCAAAGCCGGCAACGCCACTGAGACATGGGGCGAAATCGTAGAGATGCGCTGTGGCGAGCGTCTATCCAGTGCGCGCGCGTAGCGAGGGCTGTATGACCCGGGAGCACCGGCGTAGGATCAGCGAGCCATGTTCCTCCGGGCATTTAGGCATAAGAAAATCGCCGACGTGGTTCTCGGGCAAGTGGCACCGCTCTTGAATGTAGTGAGCAACCTCGGGAGAGTCGCGCCGGCTCGCTTGGCGTCGGACAAGTATGTCCTGGGGTTCCTTACGGGGAACATCGGCATGGAGATGCAGCGGGCGGGCGCGGCGTCTTTGGATGCCGTTGGGAAGGGGACAGTAATGTCTCTCGTCATCAACGCTTTGTTCGGGAAGGGCGTTGTGAACGAGCCGGCGTTGACAGATCTAATGCTGGGCGTTCCGGCCCCCGACGCAGAATTCAGCCGGGGCCTAGAGGCAGCGGCCAAGATATATGCGGCTGCGTCTGGTCGACATAAGCTGCAGAACGATCCGGACTACCTCGCCGCTAAAGACGTGGTGCAACGCGCGCGCGGATCGCTCGACTTCATTACACCCGGCGCAAGCGAGAATTCAAAGATCGCGGGTCAAATGCTAAGAATGCTCTTCTATCAGCGCGTCGTAGACAAATACCAGCCGGTGGGTGAATAGCGTAGACCTCGGCGGAGTGGCGCTACGGGACTAATCGTAAACGTCTGGGAAGGCTACCCACCGAAGTGGCACGTGCTTGAAAAGCTCGGGCCGCAGCGCTATGAGGAGATTGGATTCGCGAAAGATATCGGGTTTGCCAACCGGTTCGCCGCTCGGTATCGCTTCGCAACCTCGATCACGCAGGTTGAGTTAAAGGGCTACACCGAGGACACCCACGCCGGTTACACGGCGCTAGCGCGCGCTTCCTTCGCCTATTCGGCGTTCGACGCCTTGTTGGACCTCGTAGGCGTGCCATACAAGGACGCGTCCAAGATTCTACAGAAATATCCGACCGCGAGGTGGCTCAACCAACTGCGAAAACACGATCCAAAGCAACTGTTCTTCGAGTTTGTGCGTCAACGGGTTGCGGGCAAACACGAGACCGCGAACCTTGAGCAGTTTCTTAAGGTACAAGGATGCGATATCACCGCGTTGGCCCGTTCCGTGCGCCACATCTTCTTTCACGGCGAGCTGACGCCGAACGCAGGAGGCAGTTTGCCTCAGGACGTGTGTCGAATCTGTGACTGCCTCTTCTCCAACCTGGTCGAGGTAATGGACACAGAGTTTTCAGCACGGCTCGCCCCATTCGAGGAGAAACGCGCGGCGACCGGTGCGAAATGGATGGACGTCGACGACGACGATTTCTAGGCGCACGCGGTGGAGCACATGACCACTGAGTCCGAGTCCTTGTTAGATGCGGCCGAGGTCCTGCAAACGGTCCTCGTTGCCGAGGCAACGGGCAGCACCCATTCACGTAGTGCGGACTACCTGCCGCTGCGTAAGGTGCTGCTTAACCATCCCCTGACTAAGGACGTCCTCCCGGCGTTTGTGCGGAAGTGCCGCGATCTTCACCAGTTTTGGCAGTTCATCAAGGCCGAGTTTGGGACCTACGCCGAGCGACGCCAATTCATCTGGGAGCAGTTCCGCCCCCTGGTGGACGCTCTTGAGACGAGTCCCGGTAGCCCGGCGCTGCTCACGGACGCGCAATTGTTATCCCGCCTGAGCGCCGAGGCGATTCAGGCTGTCTGGCAACGAGCCCTGGACCGTAGGGGCACCGATCCCGAGGGTGCGATTACCTCGGCACGCGGACTCTTGGAAACAGTGTGCAAGCACATACTTGATGACCTATCCGTGGCCTACGATGAGGACGCCGACCTCCCGAAGCTCTACGGGCTGACCGCCGCGTCATTGCAGATTTCACCGAGCCAGCACACCGAGAAGGTTTTCAAGCAGATCCTAGGTGGTTGCACGGCGGTGGTTGAAGGGTTGGGGGCGCTGCGTAGCCGATTGGGCGATGCCCATGGCGGCGGCCCTCGAAAGGTGAAGCCCGCCGCCCGCCACGCTCAGTTAGCGGTGAACCTCGCGGGCGCGATGACCTCGTTCCTTGTCGAGACCTGGGAAGTGCGTAAGGCAAAGTAGGCGAGCCGGGCCGGTACGAGGGCGCGACCCCGCTGTGATACACTGCACCGCGTCAATCCGTTCCGGATTGTCGAAAGGAGAGCGCCATGTTGCTCAAATTTTTGACGATCCGTGCCTCGGGTCTGTGACTTAGCGGAGTCACGGTCGTCGGGCGACGCGGATCGGCAGGACAGAAAGCAGAGAAGTGAACACACACACTGAGCGCAGTTAAGTCACTAAGCCATCTTCAATACGACTCGAAGCACCTAGCCAGCAAGCGACAAGCCACTAGCCATTAGCACTAAGTTGCACTACGGCACTCAAGGCAACCACGCACAAAGGCATTTTCAAGTAGTCATTTAGCAAGGCACAAAGACACAAAGCGGTTTCTCACGAAATGTGTAGCTCCTGGGTGCGCCCGCTAGCGTGCTCAACAGTTCACGAATCTGCTGGGAGTAGACGCGCCCGACCTACGGGATGGGCAAACAGTTGCAACCGGTGGGGTAATCCTGAGATCGGATCCCGCCGAACAGCGACGGTGCGCTAGTCCCGGGACCCAGAGGGGTCGCTCCGAGCTGTCCGCTCAACTAGCCTCCGGCCGTAACAGGCCGGGGGCGAGTTGGGTTCCTAGCCGCCCGGCACAGGTCCCACCACCGTCACCGATGCATCAGTCTAGGTACCTGACGCAGGTAAACGACCTGATCGACCACCACTCAGCGGTTCTTATCAGCGCGCATACCTAGGAAGCCTTCCGGCGCAGTGGGATAGCGGGCAGAGCCTCGTTCGCGATCACGCCCTTAACGTGAACCTGCGGACGGTGCTGAGATGCCCGGACCACTTCGGCGGCAAGGCCGCAGCGTCAGCAATCGACCCGCCACTGCCGGTCACGAGTGTCCGGTTTCAGCTGCCTTGACCGATGATTACTGGTGATAGTACGCCCTGAGGCGGGAAATCCCTTGGAAGTCCCGCGGTTACCGGTTCGGCGGGCCTCTACCGGTCGAGCTTCAGTAGACGTTGACGTCATTCCGTCGGTAGACCTCAGTCGGCAAGTTGTCGGCCGATCTGAGAGTTCAATTTCGATGAACATCGAAGTTGTTCAATTTCAATGAGCCGTTGTTCCCTGCAAATGTGAACGTTGCCCACTCATACGGGATTTCGCCGTATTCCCAAGTAGTGCAAGTCCACGGCTTTCCAACCGACACCCCACAGACTGCCTGGCTAATGTTTTTCGGCGCACCGAACATTTCTAGGATCTTTTCGGAGCTGATCCCCTGATGAATTTTCATGATGTTTTCAGTCGTGAATCTGCTCATTGCGTTAACGGAACGCTCAGCAGCCGTCACCCCGCGACTCGATCCGACTGAATTTGTCCCGCCACTTAGTGCAGTGGTGGCCACCGTTTGTCGCGGCTCGCTGCCGTCACCGGTTACTTTGGCGATTCCGGGTGAGCCTTGTAGCGAAGCGATTTGCTGATTCAGGCATACCGCATAAGGGGCCGGCCCCTTCGTCTTTTGCGAGATGCACGCAAGCTCCATCGACTGGCGTGTATCGCTGTCGTACCCGTTCAGACTAGGGATCGCGGGCGACCGCTTCAGCGAATCAATCTGCTGATTCAGGCACACCGTGTAAGCAGCTGGCCCCTTTGTCTTTTGCGAAATGCACGCAAGCTCGATCGACTGGCGTGTATCGCTGTCGTACCCGTTCAGGTTGGGGATACCAGGCGACCCTTGTAGGGAGGCAATCTGCTGATTCAGGCACGCCGCATAAGCGGCCGGCCCCTTCATCTTTTGAGAAATGCACGCAAGCTCCATCGATTGGCGTGTATCGCTGTCGTAGCCACCCAAATTGGGAACCGCACCTGGTGAGTCCTGTTGCGCCTCGGCGGCGAGCGAGGCACCTAATGCAATTGAGGCGACGAGCACGGCGCGTAGCCAGGCCATAGTCGGCAATTCACGTGTAGATCCCACAGACACCCCCTCCGCTCACAGTCGGCATTCGACCATCGCAAATTCATCAATTCGATTCGAGCGAGCTCGACCATTTCTCTATCGACGACGAACTATGCGCCGGCAACTCGTTGTCTCTGCATGTGCTTTCTTCTTACCCCGAGATTTGTAGGCGAAGTCTCCGGGCAAGCGCCCAACAGACTTCACCTGAAACCCATCTCATTTATGAAGCGAGACGGGTGTTTGGGACGTCCGTTAATCGCGCTGCTCCGCGTGACTATCAAGCGCTCTTCGGCACGAGATATTCCGACAAAACATAGTCGTCGCTCCTCAAGAAGCCCTTTACCCTGGTCCGATCGCCAATCGGGAAGGTGACCTTCCTCTAACCCGACCAAATACACGATCTTCCACTGCAATCCCTTCGTTCGATGCAACGATGCGACCTTAATACCTCCGCCTTCCGTCGGGGCACGACCTATAGAACCAAGCGCCAGTTCTGAGAGCAAGTGCTCTAACGAAAACTCTTTGTCATATAACTCGAAGTGCGCCACCGAGTCGACGATCTCATCGAGAGAAGCCCCAAGCTCAGCATTCTGCGCAGCGACAGCGTCACGCGCCGCGCTCGCAATTCGGTGGGGAGAGGCGCCCTCGAAGACCATGTCTCGCATCGTCGATAGACCGCAAACCAGGGGTAGGGCGGCGTGTTTCGCTATGAACTCTTCCGTGCTGCAAGCGCCGACAGACTCCACACCCATAGCCGCACTCAATACCTCGACTTGCCGGGCGTTAAGGCTCCCGCGTACTGCTGAAATACAAGCACCCATCAAGCGGCGGCTTTCTGGTGTCTGGGCCTCGCCGCGCCAGTCTGACACGGGAATTCCGCGTGTACCAAGCTCCTGCACAATCCTATCTGCTCGCCAACCGGAACGAACAAGAACGGCGATATCAGCAGTCCCTCTGCCCTGCGACACTGCTCCGGCGATTTCCGCTGCGATATCGGTCGCCTCTTCCTCCAAAGTTCGGAACGACCTGAGCTCGACGACACCTCCTTCGCGATACGCGCTCATGCGCCGTCCGCTAGAGCCCGGGGTGGCAGCAATGATCCTATTGGCGATCGCTACAATATTGCTCGCAGATCTGTAGTTAACGGTGAGCGGATAGATCGCCGCGCCTGTCAATTCAATGAAGCGCCGAATGTGTACCGGTTCCGCGCCGGCGAACCCAAAGATCGCTTGGTCATCATCGGCGAATATGCTTACTGTTTTCGCATGAGTCGCGATGCTGTTAACTACTGATAGCTGCAACGCATTTGTATCCTGGAACTCGTCGACCAGGATGTGCGGATATCTGGTGGCATAGGCTTCGGCAATATCAGCCCGCTGCTCGAATAGATCCGCAACCAGAACGATGAGATCATTGAAGTCGACTACTCCCGCGCGCCTCTTCGCGGCCTGATACAGCTGCCCGAATCGGGTCACCTGGTCCGTTAGTTTTAAACCGCGAAGCCGACGATCTTGAAATTGATACGCAACACTCTGGAGTATTGAATTTTCCTGCGCAACGCTTTCCTCCAGTCTCCGGGCATCACGTGCATCTAGTATTTCGAAGTCACGACTAATACCAATAAGATCACCGTGTGCTCTCAGGACATCAGCGCAAAAAGTATGGAATGTGCTTGCGGTCAACCGTCGGCTTGGAACCGCGGCGGCGCCAAGCGCTCGCGCCTTCATTTCCGCGGCTGCTTTGTTCGTAAATGTCAGGAGAAGGGCACTAGCAGTCTTATCATTTTGGAGTAGATGCCTAGCCCGAAAGGACAGCGTTCTGGTTTTGCCACTACCAGGTCCAGCGAGCACAGCAATAGCCCGTTCTTTTGCTTCGACTGCGGCTGTTTGCTCCGCGTCTAACGCTCCGCGACCGCTAGAGCTTGAGAACGAGTTCATTTAGTGGGCTTGGAATCGCTTTCAGATTGATCGCATCCACAAGCGGAACCGCCCATTTGATCTTATCCTGCTGAAAGAACCGACGAAGTTGCTCATCGAGCGGAGCCGCACTATGTGCGGGTTGCTTCTGCAAGGCGGAAAAGGCGGCTGCTTCCCCTTCATTTGCAATAACTGCCTGGGCCGCGGCAAGACCCAAAGCTTTTACTAACTCGTGTTCAAGATCCTTGACGCAGACCACAAATCCGGCGGTTTGCATCGATGCGCGGTCGGTGACCGCGTACCCAGCCTTTTGCAACTCAACGATCCACTTCGATTCCTTATCTTCGTCACACATCCCCAGAACACTGAGCGTGAGACCTTTTGAGCCAAAAAGCCGCAGGTATGTGCCCAATCCACTGCCTCCGTCCATAGCGATCACCGTGGCTCCTTCAGCATCCAAGTCCCGCCTTAGACGAGTTGCAAGGTGAAGCAGCGCCACTCGGTCGCTATATCCCTCCACAAGGACCACCTTTCTCGCGAAGCAGGCCTCCGCGGTCAGTGGATTTACGAAGCGCGCTAATCGAGTGGCTTCCTGGTCAGATAAATGGGTGGCCTGGGCGGCCGCGATCGAACCATGTGAGCCATGTAGGCGTGCGACCGTCCTGAGATCCGCGCGGTCGAGAATGCTCGGCGAATGGGTAGCGATAATTGACTGATTGGGTAGCCTCCTGACCGCACCTGACAGCGATCGTTGAGCCTGCGGATGCAGAGAGATTTCCGGCTCGTCCACGAGAAGGATTGCCTTTGGGTCAGTTGAGATCACCTGCAATGCGAAGACAAACACCGCGAGTTGAATTAAGCCGTTGCTTTGCTTCGGCACAGGAAGTGGATGTCCACCGTGTGACAACAAAACCTCGAATTCTCTTAGTAAGTCTCGGTCCGATGCACCGCCAGTAAATCCAAGACTAAACGCGTTAGGGTCGACCGCGGGTATGAGCTCAGAAAGCACGTTGCGGAGTTCGCCTAGTACGTGAGTAATCTCTTGACCCGTGGCAAATGTTTGCAGGGCCACACCAACGTCGTTTATCGCGGCTTGAATCGCTGGCTCAATGTTTAGCGATGCCAATAGCTTCGCCCAAAAGCCTTTGCTGGCCGCCATCTGCAACAGACGATTGGGGTCGCGATAGGAAGGCAGCCATATCAGTCTTAGGGCATCCCGCTGTTCCCGGCTCGCAACTCTCCACCCGTGATCGGGAAAACCACACAGCGTTGTCGCCTCCTCCTCGTTCGCACTCCATTCGGCTCGGAAACCAATACGTAGTGAGGGCTTGCTTCCTGCAAAAGACAGTTCCTTCGGAAATGCGCCTTGGTCTGCGCGTTCGAACCCCGACAACGTGACAACTATCTCAACGGGGGCATGCGGATCTCGAAAGTCCGCAAGGGATGCGCTCTTGTCCTTTCCTAGTGCTTTCGCTATCGCCAAAAGCAGCGATGTTTTCCCTGCGGCGTTCTCGCTGACCAAGAAAACCGACTTACCGTCGAGCTTCAAGGTAAATACCTCGAAGCATCGGAAGTTTGTTACGTGGATGGAGTCAATGATCATCGTGTCCAACCCCCCGCGGATAGTCCATGTCCGCACAGGACGTCAATGACCGGTCTGGAGAAATCTCTCCGTCAGGTTGAATGGCCGCACGTAGCCGATACCCCGCCGGCATAGCCCCAAAATCCCTGCGAGTAGACGCTGGTCACCAAGTTCAGATCGCACTGGCTAAAGCAGACAAGCCGCTCGTTGGGGTTGCACGGGTGCCCATCCGGGCAGCGTCCATAGCACTTATCATGCTTCTCGCAGGCAGCATCCACCGGGTCGATCGGTGGCTCCACGTCTCGCCGTTCTGCTGCGGTCAGCTCATTAAACTCAGCGACGAAGCCTCCAGTCCAGTTGGGTCCGCACCAGTTTGCATGTAATGAACGGCCACCCCTGAAGGAATGCCGGAAGACGTCCAGATGGGTCAACTGCCATCAGGGGGTTCTCCTCCACGTAGCCATAGGTGTTGATCCCGCCCCGTAAGCCCATTGGGTCTGACTGGACATACCTCCCCACCAGCGCGTCATAGTCTCTATGGTAGTTCTGGTTGAGTCCGGTCTCTGTCTGGAAGTACGGGGCTGGGAAGCGCAGGTTGTAGGCGAACTCGGGCACGTCATGACGAGCGGTCGCCATGAACTCGGGCAAGCTTCAGTCCGATAGTGCGATCTCTTTCAGTTTGTTCCCAACCATCGTGTACGCAGTCGAGGATTTGCCGCAAAATTGGATCACGACTCCCGGATTTTGCAGCACACTTTTGTTCCCCTTCTCAAGAGAACGAACTTTCCCCACAGGGGCCACGCTTAGGACTATTGCTGCCGGGACCTGATTCGTAAATCGGTCCACCTCTCTCACTCGATAGCCGCCTTTACCGTCATTGATAAATAACGCGAGAAGAAAATCAGCCTTCCGAAAGTCTCTCCCGCCCCAAACTTTGCCTTTGTCGGCGATGCGAGTTATCAGCAGAGCGGCAACGTCCTCGCGACCATCTCCATTGAAATCCGCGCGCACCAACCCCGGGCTACTCGTTAGGTAGCACTCACGATCGTCAACTTGGTCCGCTCTTAATATGGTGGCACCTGGTGAGATCGTAGAAATCGCTACCTGAAGGGATTGGGCCTCTTCGGAGTGCGCCGCCAATTCGCCTCCCCAACTGATAGGGCTTGCAGTCGCCGAAATCATGGCGCCGACGATTAGCAGCGGATTGAGGACCGCACCTAGTGCCAATCGAACTACTTGCATTTGCATGCGTCACCTCGGAGCTTGGGTACATTGCATCCCGGAGTGCGCTGGATATGAAAGTGGGGTTGGCTTCCGCCCTCTTCCCAACCCCACAGAAATCCGCATTTGAGTGCAGCACAGAAGAAATCGTCAGCGCGTCCTGAGAAGGTCGGGATTGCGTTTAAACGAAAAATCAACAGCATCCCCAGTGTAATGCCTGCTTTTCTTGCATCTATGTGCGGGCGTTCCTTGCGGAGTCGTTCGCTCCGCACCTCCAGTGATAACCAGATCCAGATTCAATCGGCTTTCCATGCAGCGCACCATGCCTTCAACATCAGGGCCAACCGGCTTTGTAATGCTTGGATCCGGTGTGTTGTATGACAACTCCCCAGTAGGGTCGACAAATAGTATAGGGGAGCCTTCTGCGTAGGCGTACGTATTGGTGCCTGCGTCCAACCCAATCGGATCACTCTCGATGTATTTTCCTGTGAGGGGATCGTAGTCGCGATTGACGTTCTGGTTCAGCCCGGTCTCTGCTTGGTAGTACTGCCCCGGGAATCTCAGGTTGTAGGCTTACTCCGCAATGGTCAGAAGCTGCAGCTCTCCCTTTACGAAGGCGATTGCCGTGACTTTGCTCTCCAGATGCTCCACGAGGATGACATCGTTCGGCACCGTTACCCTGAGGCGCTTCGCCGGGTCTTCGTAGATGCCTGGATCACTACGTCTGATTACGGGCAGGTTGCCGACACGATGTTCAGTAAAGATTTGCTTCTGCGTTAGCCCGCCGCCTTCCTTCGGCTGCAGCAAGACTGCCCGAGTCTCACCGTCGTCCGACCTGGCCGGCACAAGCAGGACGGCGTAGGAGCCCTTCTTACCCGTAAAGGCCCCTTTCACCACGCCCGGACAAGCGTCGTGATAGGCGTTCCTCCATATCGCCTGGTCGTCAGCATTCAGGTCAGCGAGCTGCAAGACACGGTAATCCGGGTAGGCAGACGCCAGCAGCTCCGTCGCTCCGGATGGAAGGCTTGGCGCACAGGCATCCGCCGCAACAATCGGCAGCGATGCCGCGAGCATTAAGACGGCTGCGCTAAGTTGCGCCATTGCTCTAACGATAGGCTTCATTTGGCACACCCCATCGGTGAGCAGGCCGAGTAGTTCGAAGGGAGATCCCCGCGCCCACCGTTTTTTCCAGGAGGTATTTGCACGTGGATATGTGGCGCAGTCGCCCGAGCTGATGGATGCAGTTTTTCATCCAGTGCAAAGCCCGCCCCGCACTTGCCGGCGCAGCAAAGGAACATGCTCGGATCAGACGGATAGCGGATGTCCGCCGCCAGCCCTCTGCCGTGGGGCGTATCCGCATCGTGGTAGTCGGTCGTGGAGGTCACGGTGAAAGATTGCCCATAGCAATCCTGGATGCAGTTCAACAGGGCAGCGAGCGCAGGGCTCGGCGCCGGTACGCCACCTTTGACTTCATAAAGACCCTGCGGGTCGATCATCGCAATCGGGTCATCCGAAACGTAGGTATAGGTGTTGATCCCACCTTCGAGTCCTATGAGATCCGACTCGACATATCGACCTACGATTGGGTCGTAGTCCCGATTCCAGTTCTGGTTAAGGCCGGTTGCGGAGTCGTAGATTTGTCCCGGGAAGCGCAGGTTGTAGGGAAACGTGCCGAGCCCCGCCGGATTCTGATTCGGCGCTGCGGTTCCAAAGGGATCCGTATCCCAGCGCCAAGCGAGCGTACCGGTCGTCGGCTGGGCGATCTTCCTTGGACTGTTCAGGTGATCCGTATGCACGTAGAAGACGTTCACTCCGCCTGAGCCATTGGGCTGAAGGGTCGCCACCGGGATGTCTCCTAGCCACACGGTCTCCTCGATGAGCTGGCCGCTGCCGTTGTACTCGCCGATGAGGTGCCCCGACTCATCCTGCATCAAGACCGTGGTGCCCAATGTGCCCGACTTCTCAATCATCTGGCCAAGGGCGTTGTACAAGTAATCGGTCGAGCTCGCGACGGTGGCCGCGATCCTTCCCCGGTTGTTGTAAGTAAAGCCGTTTGCTCCGTAGCCAGTGACGTGTCCTGCCGCGTCATAGCTGTAGCTGCGCACCAGGCTCCCGGTCGTCGCAGTCAGCTGATTGTTCGACGAGCTCACCGAGAAGGTGATCGGGGTCGACCCGGTCTGCGTCAGCTGATTGCCGTTGGCATCGTAGGTCCACCCGTCGGTGATCGCCGTCGTGGTCGCGCTCGTCAGCCGATCCAGCAGGTCATAGCCGTAGGTCCAGGTAAGCGCGCTGTTGGACGAGTCACTGATGCCCGTGATCCGGTTCGCGTTGTCAAAGGTGTATCCGAGCGTGACGCCGGCAGTCACGATTTGGCTGATGAGACCGTCGCCGTTGAACGTGCGGCTCGCGGTGCTGTTATCGCCCCACTTCCAGCCGTTCACTCCACCGAACGGCTCATAGGTCACGTTCGAGAGCACGGTCGTGCCGTTCACTGCGATGCTCGTCACCTGGTGATTACTGTTGTAGCCGTAAGTCACGGACTGACCGGAAGGCGTGACCAGTGAAGTCCGATCTCCATTCGTGTACCCGTATCCGACCGAGAGGTTCACAGTGCCGACCGTGAGCCCCTTGCCGGTCACGCGGCCGAGGGAGTCGTAGCTCCAGGCGAGCGAGTGATTGGCATCCGACGCGGAGGTCAGCCGGCCCTTGCCGTTGGTCCCCGAGTCATAGCCGAAGGTGATTGTCTGATCGGTCGTGCCGCCGAGCGCGTACGCGATCGACGTCACCCGGTTCGCGGCGTCGTACGTGTAGGTCGAGATCGCGCCGCGCGCATCCGTCGAGGTGGAGAGATTGCCGCCTGAGTCGTACGTGCTCGTCGTTGTTGAGGTGTCCGGGCTCGCGAGCTGCGTGACATCGCCGAAGCCGTTGTAACTGTAACTCGTCGTCAGGCTCCGCGGGTCCTTAACGGAGGTCAGATCGTCCAGCGAATCGTAAGTGAAGTAGGTATTGCCACTATTGGGGTCCGTGATCTGGCTCAGCCGGTTCAACGGGTCGTAGGCGTTTGCCGTGTTGCGACTCAGCGGCGCATCGATCGCGGTCTGGTTGCCGTTGTTGTCGTAGGCATAGGTCGTCGTCACCGCCGACGTGCCCGCGGCATTGATGTCCTGGTACAGCTCGTTCAGCGTGTTGAATGCACGCGTGTGCGTGCGATGAAGCACGCTCGACGGATCGTATGTCTTCTCCGCCGTGCGATTGCCCATGTTGTCCAGTGTGTACTGGATGGAGTTGCCCGCGCCGTCGGAGATCTGCGTCAGCCGGTGAGCGTTGTCGTACGTGTAAAGGACGTAGCTGCTGTCCGGGAGCGTGACCTGCTTGAGTAACCCTGTCGGGTAATAGCTGAACGTGGTCGTCTCACTCCCGACCTGCCGCGAGGTGAGGCGCGTCCGCGCGTCGTAGGTCAGCGTCGTCACGGTTCCGTTGGGATCCGTGATGGTCAGTGGCTGGCCATAGGCATTGTAGGTATTGTAGGTCGTGACATTCCCTACGGGGTCGGTGACGGTCTGCAGTTGCCCGCATTGATAGCCTGTAGTGCAGGTGTAATAGGTGTAGGTCGTCGTGCTGTTTACGTCGGTGCGCGGACCCTTGGCCGTGAGCACCCGGCCGTATGTGTCGTACGTGTAGGTCCAGGTACGCGAGACGTTCGGCGTCACCGTGGTGTCGGTGATTGTCTTGGTCAGGAGATTCCCGCTGCTGTCGTACGAAGATGCTGCAGTGTTCACCGGCGTTCCCGACGCCGTTCCACCCACGTAAACCGAGACCAAAGTCGGCAACCGGAAACTCGAATTCCAGGTCGTCGTGATCGTACGAGCCTGGGATGTCCCGTAAGCCTCGGTTCGCGACAGCTCCAGATCCCGAGTGAGATCACTGCTGTACTGCGTGACGTTCCCGTTGAAATCAGTCCGACTGGCAACGTTTCCGCTCGCATCGTAGGTCGTCGCTGCCGCATAGCCCGCGCATCCCGTGATGCACGTCTTATTGACGCTCGTATTCCTCGAGACACCGAGGGTCGGGCTGAAGTTCAGGGTTCGATTGGTTCCCAGGGGGTCCGTGACGGTGGTTTGGTTGGTTCCGTAACTGAAGGAATATTGATTGACACCGCCTGCGAGGCTGGTCGATGAGGCCTGCATGGTGGAGATGTACTTGAAGGTCGCGAAGCGCGTGTTGGTCTCATCCACCACGCCGGTCATCACGTAGGGCTCGTTGTAGTTGGTGGGGAGATCTGCGGATTCGTTGTAGACGTACGTTCGAACCGCTCCGTCGGGGTAGGTGACCGAGCTTACGTCGTTGACGCTCGTGTAAGCGTATGTGTAGGTCCCGCCCGCCGGGTCCTTCATCGTCGACAGTCGCCCGCTCGAGTCGTAGGAGAAGGTCAGCGTGCGTCCGAAGGAATCGGTTACGGTCGTGAGCTGTCCGGCCGTGTTGTAGCTCAGGGTCTGCGTAAGACCCGAGCGACTCGTCAGCGACGTCAGCTGACCGCTGGCGCTGTAGGTTTCGACTTCATCGTTCGCTGCGTTCGTATACTGCCAGCCGGTGATGGTTCCCGAGCCGTTGGTAAGTTGCACGAGACGGTCCGCGACATCGGCCTCCGGTACGAACTGACCGTTTGTTTGAACGAAGTAGATCGTCTTGCCGTCGGGGCGATACACGTCCGCCGTGGGATAGAGCGCGGCATTGTTGAATGACAGGACCCGGTCGTAGGACGACCGCCAGTTGGGACCGAGCGCAGAGACGAAGCCGAAATTGGGAGCCGTGGTGCCGATCCACAGCTGCGCGTTGTAGTAGCGGACGAAGCCAAGAGGCATCGGGCCCTGACCGATATAGTCGGCCTCTATCAGAACATTGTTTCCCGTCGCCGGATTGATGGGATCCGCGACCATTCCGTCCTTGGAGGTATTCGTGGTGGAAGAGCTGAGTGAACTTCCTCCGGCTTTGTTGCAGGTGGGACACGGTCCGAAGTTCTTCGACGGCTCTATAGTGGTCGAGCTTCTATAACAGTAGGAGGCGTACGGGAACGGCGGTGTATTGATGTTTACCGAATACCCCGCAGGACATTGGGGCTGCGGCTCGGTTCGCTCGACATAGGCGTATACAGTGCGCGGGCTGCTGCACTGAGGAGGGTACTGAACAATCGTGAATTTCAGCGGGTTTATCGTTTGATTGGTCTCTGCGCTGAGGTACCAGGCGACCAGGTAGCTGGGCGTCGGGTTGGGGGTGCCAGGATAGCTACCCGCGTGGCTGTCCCCTATTCCCGGCGGTTGCCAGCCCGGAGTCTCATCAATATACGAAATGCTGCAGGTGCCGCTGCTGGGCCAGTTGGCCTCATAGGCGGATATCGCGGCTGCCTCAGAAGTCGGCGACTGGCCGCAGGGGACGATGCCGCTGTCGCACACCTGGTAGTGATTGACGGGACTTGTGATCGGTCCGCGGCAGACGGTCGAGCCCCCGCAGGTCTGCGCCAGTGCGTGGCCGGGGGCGGCGAGCAGCGCGGCGTAACACACAAGAACGGCCGCGAGTGGGACAAATCGAGCGGCAATCGAGCGGACGCGAACATCGCGCACGAATACCGTGCGCAGGCAGGCAAAGGAATTCATTAAGCCCCCTGAATCTGCGACAGCGCAGCTTGAGAACCCGACAGAGTCGTTCCGGAATTTTGGTAATCGCGGGCACCGGAAAGCAAGGCCTGTCACAAAATATTCGCGGTGGTGCAAAGATAAAGCCTACGCGATGAGATGATCGGTCGCGCCACGACAGATATTCTCTTACCCTCGCAATCCCCGCTTTACTCCTTTGCCCCGGCCTCGCATGATTCGGCATGGAGATGCGTGGGCCTCGACTGCTGATCCTACTCGGCGCCCTGATCGTCGTCGGCTCTGGCGCGGGCGTCGCTGTTCTTTCGCGGATGAGCGATATGCGGAGTGCCGGCAGGACGTCGGCAGTGTCTACGCCGACACTGCTTCACGAGCGCGCAGCGTTCGAGGACACAATAGGCTCCTCGGTGCCAATTCCGAATCCAGCGGCTCAGAAGGCCGGCCCGCCTGATCCCGATACGATTAAGAGCGCGACCCGTTCGGCGGAGGACGCGGCTAAGGCTGCGGCGGATCTCGCCGCTTCTGTGTCGAACCCGACCAACTAGAGTGCGCTCGAACGCATCGGGTCGTGCGGCGTGACACCGCCACCGGGCTGGTGAAAATGCGTCATGGGTACGAATCTGCTGTCGTTTCGCCGGCAGAAACCTTTGTGATCGCGTCCGTAGCGGAATCATTGAGTTGACGACTCGGGCCTGAGCGTCCCCTAGGCCTGCCGCTGCTAGCTCCCTGGTGAAGACCTCGTGCATTGCTGCGGGGTGGCTCGTTGGTCCGATGATCAGGCGGTCAGAAATTAGTGCAAGGTCGATCCTCCAGAGCCGGGGATTTCCGCCGATTCGATCGGGATTTTGCAAACAGTTTGTGGGACACCTAGCAGCGGATGACTTCTATCCCGAGGCTTCGCGTCGCCTCGGCGAGAAGGGCGTCCACCACAGTCAACGTTTGTGTGGACGGCACCGGACGGCTTATCGGAAAGCCGACGATCGATCAAACTTCAGGCAGCACCAGGCTCGATGAAGGCGCCCTCAGGCTCGCGAAGACTCGGTCGGGGCACTAGCGCGTCACGACTGAGAGGCCACCCTGTGAGCGCTTACTACCCATTCCGCGTCAGGTTCCAGCTTCGGGACTAGCGTTCCGAGAGCTGTCGGGGAGTTCGCCAGCTTCGGCATCGGACCGGGCATTCCCACTTTACTTCGCCCGATGCCGTCTATGAGCAGGGGGCGGGCAATCCCCGCCGTGTGAAAGAGGGGTTTACCCACTGGCGGGCCCCGACCCGAACCGATCTACCTCGAGTTCGGCGCTTACCAGCGGACTGGGAATGTCCGTTTCGGGGATTGCCGATCCTGGTGACTCAACGACCGGAATTGGCCGGCTGCCGCCGGTTAGGAGTCGATGACCGAGGTTTCGCAGGCTAGGGCGGTCCTGACCCTTCTGAGACATCGGGCGGGCTCCAAAGCGGTCTCTTGGGAGCAGCGGAAGCGGACATAGGCTCAGGCGGCAGTCGTCTCAGCCGTGACATCGGCTTTGGCACTTGTGGTGGCTCACTTCTCCTGGCTCGAACGTGTTCGTTGGGCATCCCGATACTGGGCTGCTCTCTCTTCTACGGTCGATCCGGCGACTTCCAGCGATCCCATCAATGCAGCTCGTTCCCCGATTCGAACTTCCTCTGTGATCAATTCGTAGGATCGATTTATGTCGTAACAG
>Ga0335077_10001238_pt1 | contig 30099 bp, 21 predicted proteins | sample Lox_Sample_31_FD_207151 | JGI IMG/M metagenome (GOLD analysis project Ga0335077, IMG submission 207151) | Soil microbial communities from Loxahatchee National Wildlife Refuge, Florida, United States - Lox_Sample_3.1 | ecosystem: Environmental > Terrestrial > Soil > Wetlands | place: USA... | reverse complement strand
TGGAACTCTGGGTGAGCAAGTATCCAATCAGTTCCGGCAACAGCGCCTGATAGCACAACTGTCATCATTCTTCGGGATACTTTCGCTCGTCCTTGCTTCCATCGGGCTGTATGGAGTTACTTCCTATAACGTCGGACGACACACCACCGAGATTGGGGTGCGGCTGGCGCTCGGGGCCACTCCCGCGCAAGCGGCGGCCCTTATAGTCCGAGGAGCGTTTGCCCTGGTAGCTATAGGTCTGGTTGTCGGATTTCCGCTGGCTCTGGGAGTGGGCCAATTCCTAGGCAGCCAACTCTACGGCTTGAATCCGTATGACCCCGCGACGACTCTCCTGGCCATGCTGACACTCAGCTTCTCGACGCTGGTCGCAGCATTAGTTCCCGCTCTGCGTGCAAGCCGGATATCTCCCTCGGAGGCGCTGCGCGCCGAATAAGATTCATCGACGAGTCCGCTGGTAATTGAGCGTCCTGGGCGGATGACGGCAACCCACAAGTTATCGGTTCGTCGGTCGGATTAGAACGCCGTATCTGGACAGCGACTTGAGATTGTTGAGATCAGGCGGCGATTCGTTAGGGGCGGTTATCGCGCACAACTCTCACCCTCACCGACCTGACCCACGCCCAAATGACGAAAGGGTGGGTTAAAACCGCCAGCAAAAGAGAGCAGCGAACACATCTTATAAAAGGTACTCAGCGGTGTGTGTCTTGGCGGGCGGCAACGCCTTGACATTCTAGATCCGCTCGGGAACGACCGAGACGACGAAAACGAGTTCGTCACAAGCGCAAGTCTGATCGCTTGCCGCCGAGGTACCTCGGAGCAGGGCGAACCGGGATTGCAAAATGACTTGTTGCGCCGCCAGGCTGAAACGGCCACCTAGTTCGGACCTTTGAAGCGGTCGCCTAATTTGTTAGAGATCTCCGGCAAGAATTCATCAGGCACGGAAGCATGCGATTGGTCGAAGCCGCCTGGGCGAAGCATATGCTTTGTTCATCGTTGACTTTGACGATTCGTAAACCTACCATCCGAGCTAAGGGGGGAGGAAGAAAGGGTTCTTCCCTGTGACCACTGGGGCAATTGACCACGACTCCTTCATCGGCCAGACCTTCGGCCACTACCGAATAATCGAAAAAATAGGTGGCGGCGGGATGGGCGTGGTCTACAGGGGCGAGGACCTGAAGCTGGACCGCCCGGTCGCTCTGAAATTCCTGCCGGAACATTTAGCGCACGACGCACATGCTCTCGAACGGTTCAAACGCGAGGCTAAAGCGGCATCTGCACTGAATCATCCGAACATCTGTACCATCCACGAAATTGGCGAGGAAGACGGCCGCATCTTCATCGTCATGGAGTATCTGGAAGGCCTCACACTGAAGCGCACACTGGCGGGCCGACCAATGGAACTAGAGCAACTGTTTGACGTGGCCATCGAAGTGGCCGATGCTCTCGAGGCAGCTCATGCCAGGGCCATTGTGCATCGTGATATCAAGCCCGCGAATATTTTCGTCACGAATGCGGGACACGCCAAGGTTCTCGATTTTGGTTTGGCGAAGCTTCCCACGGCAAAGGCTGAGCCCGATAGCATGGGCGCGCTTTCCACGCTGGCTGTCGATCCAGACCATCTGACCAGCCCTGGCTCAACCTTGGGTACAGTGGCGTACATGTCGCCCGAACAAGTGCGTGCCAGGGAACTCGACGGACGCAGCGACTTGTTTTCCTTTGGGGCCGTACTCTACGAAATGGCGACTGGGAGAATGCCCTTTTGCGGCGAGTCAACCGCGCTGATCTTCAAAGCCATCCTGGATGTGGCCCCAGCGCCGGCAGTGCGACTCAACCCCAGTATTCCCGCCGAACTGGAACGTATTATCAGCAGGGCGCTGGAGAAAGATAGGAACCTGCGCTTCCAACATGCCTCTGAGATTCGTGCTGAACTGCAACGGCTGAAGCGCGATCTCGAGTCCAGTCGCGCAGTCCCACCAGCCCTAGAGGGAGGGGTGCCGGCCACTCCGGCAGCAATAACTCCCCAGACCAGCAGTTCCGCCGTGATGGCTGCAGCGAAGCAGCACAGATGGCTTGTCACTGCGGGACTTTTCGTGGCGTTCGCCGTGCTCGGCACGGCAGGTTTTGGGGTTTACGCTCTGTTACATCGTACCGCTCCCACCCCATTCCAGAAGTTTACGATCATGCAGGTCACCAATACGGGCAGAGCGGCGCGGGCGGCCATCTCGCCCGACGGCAGGTATGTACTCAGCGCAATGAATGACAAAGGGCTCGAAAGCCTCTGGCTGCGCAATGTGCCCACGGGGAGTGATACGCAGGTCATCCCATCTTCGCCTGAGCATTACGAAGGTCTCGCCTTCTCGCCGGACGGGAACTATATCTATTTCCGGAAGGCACAAAACGCGAGCCACCATGGCTACGACCTTTACCGTTCTCCGGTCTTAGGGGGTACTCCTGAAATGCTTGTACGGAACATTTCGAGCGATATTGCATTTTCCCCAACGGCTCGGCACATCGGATACATCCGTTGGCATGAATTCGAAGAAAACAAATATCGCATCCTCACGTCATCACTAGAAAGCAACAAGGAGGAGATTCTGTACACGGGATCCCTAATCGCAGAGCGGCCGAACTCCTTGGCGTGGTCTCCGAAGGGTGACCAAATTGCGTACACCGTGCAGAACTTGACCGGAGAGGGCCTGGGCGCGGTTGATATCTTCGATGTCGGTCGAGGCAAAGTGCGTCGCCTGGCAACATACAAAGGAAAGTATCCCGATGAAGTACGTTGGTCGCCGGATGGGCGCGTACTATTTGCCACATACACTGGTACCGGAGAGAACTGGGACAAAGGCCAGATCGGCTTCCTGCCGGTAAGCGGAGGAGACCTTGAACCGATTACACGGGACACGAATCGATATAAAACCCTTACGCTTTCCGCCAATGGAGGGACCCTCGCTACGATTCTGGAACGGAGTTATGCCACCATTTCAGTTCTTTCAAACGCTGCGCAGCAGTTTGGAGAAGAGCGACTGCTCCTTTCGCAATCGAATCAATTCAATGACTGGAGCGTACTTAGCTGGGCTGCCGATGGTGATCTCCTTGTGAGTACCACGGGCCGCCTGCTGAAACTGGGAGTCGGCGGTTACGGTCAAACCCAGCTCTTAGGTGATTCCAGCGCCATGATTGGTACACCCTCGTCTTGTGGCGAGAACTACGTCGTGCTGACCTGGGCACTGCATGGCGGCACAAGCTCGGTTAATATTTGGCGGACCAATAGGGACGGCTCTGCTCCTTTGAAATTGACCGACGGGATGTTGGACTTTTTTCCAGTCTGCTCACCTGACAAGAAATGGGTCTATTACCTCGACTTCGCGTCCGATCGCGTCATTCACCGGGTAGCACTGGACGGTTCGGCTAAAGCAGAGGCTATTTTGCCTCGGGTTTCTGGCTCGATCGGCGGGTTGAATGTTTCGCCGGATGGTAAGAGGCTAGCAATTGTCGTTGAACCAGAGGACGTGGTGAAGTTCGCGGTGTTCGATCTCGAATCGTCGAAGCCGCCGAGAATGCTTACTGCCAGCAATTATGCTCGGGCCGCCTCAGGGTCTTCTCCTTGCATGCAATTCACCCCGGACGGAGAGGCGATAGCTTATGTTGGACGGGAGAACGCGGTGGACAACGTATGGGTGCAGCCGTTGAACGGTTCTGCTGGGCATCCGATTACGAATTTCAAGACCGAGCAAATCTGGTCATTCAGCCTCTCGACGGATGGAAAGAGCCTCGCTGTTCTGCGCGGCCATTACGACTCTGACGTAGTTCTCCTGCAAGAAACGAAGCCCTGAGGTGTCGGTTGCTCCCTTGCAGCTACCCAGACGGTGTATGGGAACTAGGCTTGCCCAGATCCATCAACTAGGCTGTCTCGAAGGACATGACTGTCCCTTTGGGACGTCAGGATTGCGGTATACCCTACCGACAGCGGAGCCACCTTGGCCGACGAGTTCCGAAACCATCTCTCTGGCGGCCTTTTGATGAACGAGCTCAAGGTTAAGAGAAACCTTAAAAAAACCGTTTTTGAGCAGTGGCTAAAGGATTGACGCTGATGGATTGGCTGGCGATCATCGCTGCGGGTTTCAGGTTCGCCATATAATTTTCTTCAATTGATAGTCGGTTCGTCCGTATAACAATCGACGGTGGCTTGGATTCGGTCGAAGAGGCGATCCAACTCTTTCCGCAACCGTTTATCCTTCGTGTGGTTTGCCTCGGCAGCGACAAACCCGCCGAGTTCGTCCAGGTCATCCAGAGTGAATCGGAAAACGGGCCGCTCCCCCTTCCTGGGCATGACACGCAGACGGTTCGTTAGTTCTTCATCAGCGAATGTATGTTCCAAAATCAATTCTCGCTCGCGTTCATTCAGTTCCAGGGTAACCCTTTCGTTGGGCTGGATGCGGATTCGTTTCGGCTTCGGGAAAGCGGGCTTGGATAGGATTGCTTCCAGAACCTGTGTCGCTTGTGGCGAGAGTGTGGGCTTCGAAACACTCGCAGCCGGTACGGCGCGTTTGCGCACGGGGCGGAATTTCGTTTCGAGCTGTTTGTTGACCTTCTCGATTGAGAAGGCTTCCGGATTACAGGGACCGCGCCAAGACATCATTTCCTCGTGCCGCTCGTGGCTGGGATCGCCCATTGCCTGAAGATAATCCTGATAACCACCAGCTCCGCCTACGTCCTCAGGGGGGCCACTTCTTTCTCCCGCAACGCAGCGCGGATACAAAGTATCGGGCGCGGGAGGAAGAATCGCTTCCAAAAGGAGGTCATGCTGCCAGTAGTCCCCGAAATCATAGACATATTCAAATTGGGCTCCAACAACTGGCAGAGCGCCGCGAAGTCTCGCCCCCTTCGCATTGAGGATTTCCGGTTCATTTTCTGGGTGGGGATCTCGGTAAACCGCGTCGGCGATTCGGAATTCATAGAGATGATAGTTCTCCCAGCCCATAACCACCTGCAAGACCCGATGAAGCTGGTCTAGTGTGTAGTCCTCCCATACCTGTATCCGCCGCCAAATCTGCGGGAAGGTGCCTCGTAGGCTCACTCTGAATTGATAGAGCTCGCGGGTTCTGGCAGCCTCCATCGATTCACCTCTCTCTCGCTGGAAAGAGCATTCTTTCATTCATGGTTTTCCTGAGCAAGCCGGGCCTAGATTTTCCCGCGGAAGCAGATTCACCGTCTTCGGACACTTCGTCAACCACCCGTTTCATCTCGCAATGTATCGCAATGGCTCCTGCGCCAAAGAAAGGAGCCGCTTCCTGGCCTTCTTGCTGCAGGAAGGACGCTGCTTGGGTCGGCTCAAGCGCTTCAACGAGTTGTTGCTGGAAGTTGCCGAGCAACTCGATTTCAGTGATCCGCGGCGTCATACGCGCCGCGCTCTCATGAACGTTGCACTGCGCTGGCAGCGGAATCGCCATTCGAGGTCAAAACGCCGGCCCCCGGGCCAGGATCGCGATCCTGGACTTCGTGTTCATCGCATCCAGTTGGCTGTGATTCCTGAGCCACTGCAAAGAGGGAAAAGAGGTTCTTCCTTATGCCCGACTCCTCGCCGACTCTTTTGTGTTTCTTCGCGACCAACCGGGACTGGCCAAAGATCCTCCGTGACGCGGATCGCGCCGATCAGCGACGACTTTCGCCACTAATCGTTCTCAATACAGTTTCGCTGTCTACTGTAGTCAGCAAGGGCTCCGACTCTCTTCAGAGCAGATCCTCAGGGGTTTCATGCATCTCACATGACTTTGACCGGGCCGAGGTCGTCCTTCATTTTTTCAAAGGCTTGGGTGTTTTTCTTGGCGCCGCTCCAGTCCTTATCGGGATAGACGCGGCCTAGTTGAATGGTGAGGAAGCTCCCTCGATACAGGCTGTTTTCGTGGCCGGACCAAAGCTTGCTCGTGCTGCGGTCTCCATAGTGGTTAATCATCACCCGCGAGAAGTTGGGAGCTTCTCGCGGGTCGTAGCCGCGCTCGATCACGTTCTGCAAACCCAGGCGGTCCGCCTGATTCTCCAGCTGGCGTTCGTGTCCATTGACGACGGAGGCGATGCCGACTTCGGCGAGGAACACGCCGGCGTTGCCGATAAACGCACCGGCGGCAAGTCCGGCGATTAACAAGCCCACGCGGGCACCACGCGTCTCGTCGGCCTCGCGCTTCTCGTGGGCTTGCAAGACGTGGGCAATCTCGTGGCTCAGCACGAACGCGAGTTGCGACTCGTTCTGGACGGCGCCGAGCAGTCCGGTGTTGATTAGCGTGGTACCGTCGGGCAACGAAGCCGCGTTAATTTCCGGGTCTTCGATGACGAAGAAGCGGAACTCGATCGGCCAACTGGTGCGCTGCGCGGCGGGCGGCAAGAGGGAGTCGCCGAGATGCGAGGCATACTCCTGGACACTGCGGTCGGCGAGCAACTTCATCCGCGCGACAACCTTTTTGCCCTGGCGGAACTCTAGAATGGGAATGGCCGTCTGAGGATCTGTGGAGGGCATGATGGCGAGGTCGTGGGGTAGCTTGTAGGCATCGGCGGGAGCTTTGGGGCCGAGCTCGATTTGGGAGGTATCCACGCGGCCGTCTTGCCGACGCACGCCCGCGTACTTGACGCGGTATCCGGCGAGGTTGGAGCCGGGAGCGGGTTTTTCGTTGTTGGTGCCGGCGACCTTGTCGGGCACCCACTCGCGCTTGGTGGTGGTGCTGAGGTCGAGCCAGTAGCCATCGGCCTGGACTTCGCCGCCTTCGCCCTTTTCGATTTGCGGCGCGTCTTCCGGATCTTCCTGGAGATAAGCCGAGCCGTGCAGGTGCTTTTCGTCTTCGCGGAGATCGACGGTGATTTTTTCGGCGAAGAACTTGTGGCGGTCGAGCCACTGCCCTTCGGCTTCGATGAGCATGCCGACGGCGATGTTCGCGAATTCGTAGGAATGATCGCCGCCGGAGGCGTCCTGGGATTGGATTTTCGTGGCGGCGGTGGTTTCGATGCGGTCGTCGAGAATCAGCAGCGTGCGATCGTCCAGGCGGCCGGTAATGTAGCCATGCAACTTGATCTTGTTGCCAGCGAGCGCGCCGGGAGCGGCCAGAAGCGCCGCGCAGGAAAGCAGAATGACTGCCGAGGCGAAGGGATGTTTCGCGTACGAACGAGCGGTTCGCATCATGTCAGCAGCTCCCTGGAAACTCACTGCCCCTGCGGCTTCAGCTCCTTCTTCATGTCTTTGACGACCTGCTGCGCGGCGAACTTGGCCATCATTTTTTCGTCCCAGCGCGGCTCAATTTTCACGTGGATGTGCATGGTGCAGAGATTCTGCTTGTCGCTGCGTCGCTGCACGTCGGCATCCATCTTCAAGCTGCGCAAGCCCACCCCGAATCCAATGAGCGAACTGGTGACCACGTTGCCCTTTTTGTATTCGGTGATGGTGCCGACGATGACGATGGAATCCTTGGCGTCGGCATCGTCGACGGCTTCACCTTCACCAACGACGTCCCCGGCGAGCTTGGACTTCTTTAACTCGTTGCGCAGTTCGGCGTAGAAGTAGTCGCTGAACGCGGGACTCAGCTCCACACCCTCGGTTTGTGTGAAGTGCTTGGCTTCCGCGGTCTTGTAAAGAGGTGGCGCATCCTTTTCTTTGGCGCTGGCGGCAACCCAAGCCGCTAACAGGATCGCTATGAGAATCGCTAACCGGTTACGCATAAGCTCGACCTCCCATGCCTTTGGCAACGCGGTGGCTCACTTTTGGATCGATCCGGTGGAGCCACCGGAAATATCCCGTGCGTGGTTATTGCTTCGGTTGTGGCGGCGTAGCGGGAGCCGGAGTTGCGGGGACAACATCTGCGTTCTTCATCAACTCGCTCACCGTATCTTTCATTTGCTGTCCACGCAGAAAATTGCGAATCGCGTCTTTCAGCGACTCTTCGATATCTTCTTCGACGTTCTTCTGAAGATTTTTCTTCTTCATGGCGGATTTGGCGATGGAGGTGCCCGCGGCTTTTACCTCCTGCGACTCGCCGGTTTTGGCGTTCTTGACGATAGCGGTGAATTCCACCTTGCCGAAGAAATCGAGCGCGGAACCTTCCGCCAGGCCAAAGTGAAAGAGGTAGATGCGGAGGGTGAGATCGGCGGAATTCGCCTCGGTGGCAAGCAGATTCGCCGCTTTGAGAGACTGCTCCAGCGCCTCGCGGACAATCAAGGTGGGCTGGCGGTCCAGGAAAATTCCGCCGCGATCCTTGTAGACCAGCAAAGGCTGCGGATTTCCCGAGCGATCCGTGATGTCGGTGATCCAGAACTTAGGAGGAATGGCGAACTTTTGTGGCGGCACCGGCTCGGTCAGCTGCACGCTGATCGTGTTTTCCGGCTTGGGCTTGGGCTCGTCGGCGAGCAAGCTTGCGCCGAACGCACACACCAGCAGCACGGACGAACAACTTGCCAGATACTCTTTGGGGAAGAACATACGACCTCCGTCCATGACGTACGGAAGTTCAGACCAGCTCTGTGGAGGATGTCGGCCTTTGCTGGCCGATGCCAGAGCAGGGGTGATCTATCTGCAAGCGTAGCACCGGGTGCCAAAAGTGCAATATGCGGAGTAGAAAGCACTCACACACTACCCGATGGACTACGATGGGGCATCGTTCAGGGACGGTCCCGCCTGGGTGGTCTCTCATTCCGCGCGAAGACTCGAGCGGCGAACGTCAGCGCTTCGGCGGAAAGATACCGCGAAATCTCATCGCCCTGGGTCAGTCGGCTGCTACCGGAGCTGGGCCACGATCTGCTCGTGGCGTACGCACAAAAAGTGCAATTGATCACAAAGAGCAACCGAAAAGACTCAAAACCTAGTATCCGGTGTGACAGAGAATGGAAGCGCTTCAAAAGGATTGAACGTCGTATAATCTCGCGCGCGCAACTGGGAAGCAGAACATATGAACGTACAAGAACAAATCAAGAAGTATATTGCCAGCCAACCGGAGCCAAAACGCAGTGACATGCGAGAGTTGCATCGGCTCACACTTCAAGTGTCACCGGAATGCAAAGTATGGTTCTTCGATGGCAAAGACACCAAAAATCATACTGTTTCCAACCCTACGATTGGATATGGATTTCACACAATAAAATATGCCAATGGGAAGAGTAGAGAGTTTTTTCAAATTGGCGTGAGTGGAAACAAAACCGGAGTCTCTGTTTATATTCTTGGTCTCAAAGATAAGAAGTACTTAGCCAAAACGTATGGGAAAAAACTAGGTAAGGCGAGCGTGAGCGGATATTGCATTCGGTTTAAAGCTCTAAAGGATATAAACATCGATACGCTTGAAGCGGCGATACGATATGGGCTTGCAGCTCAGAATGAAAGAGGCAAGCTGACGAAGTAATGCCACTGTTAAAGGCAGGCATTATCGACTTAAAGGAGCTCCAGATATGCCGCCCCCTACAGCCCTGACCCGCGCCACAAAGCCTCTCTATAAAACGGGCCCCCCGCAATCGTCGTGCGGCTCTCTGTCAGCGCTCCTTGCCTTTCTCTGTTTGCCGTTGCCCACTGCGGAAGTATCACGGGCAACTCTTCCCTAACCTTGTAAAGGAAGGTTTGCCGACGATCCACCAGGAATGCATTAGTATTCTGGAGTGATGACCACCTTTCCCCGAGCGTGCCCTGTTTCCATGTATCGGAAGGCCTCACGGGCCTCACTCAACCGGTAACGCTTGTCGATGACCGGCATTACCTTACCGGCCGCCACGAGCTCCCCTACGGTAGTCAGATCCCGTTGGTTCACTCTGGCAATGAAGATGGCTATTTTCTGGCTCACGAACAGCGATCGTACCAGCGCGCCGATCAAACCAGCCAGAAGTCGCGACAACGGAACGTCGGCCGGTGCTCCGACCCCAACGAGGATTCCTTTGGGATTCAGGACACGCCTCCATTCCGCAAAAGAATGGTTTCCAACGCAATCCAAAACGATGTCGTAACGGGGGCCGCTCTTCGTGAGATCCTGCTGAGTATAGTCAATGACCTGATCCGCGCCGATGGATCGGACCATGTCCACATTACTCGTGCTGCATACGCCGGTGACATTCGCTCCGAACGACTTGGCGATCTGCACCGCGAACGTACCGACACCGCCTGCGGCACCGTTAATCAAAACTCTCTGCCCCTGCTGAATTCGTCCCTTGTCGCGAAGACCCTGCAAGGCGGTTAGTGCCGCTACCGGTGCGGAAGCCGCTTGCTCAAACGTCACCTTTACCGGTTTAATGACTAACACGGATTTCATACCCGGCACCGAACGTGAAGTCGCATACTCGGCGAACGCTCCGCGGCACGTGCCGAACACGTCGTCACCCGGTTTGAACTGCGTTACATTCCGGCCGACGGCTTCAACCTGGCCAGCCACATCGACGCCGGGGCGTCTGATTTTCGGTTTGCCCATGCCGAGCAGCAGGCGAAGGATGAACGGGCCGCCTTTCATCAACTTCCAGTCGAGCGGATTGACGGAGGCCGCGCGGACGTTTATCAGCACCTCATCGTCCAAGGGGATCGGCTTGTCAATTTCTTCACATCTCAGAATATCGGGGGAACCAAAACCTTGATAAACGATGGCTTTCATGGATCTCCTTTCAGACTTGCGAGCACATCTGGAACAAACGCGGGAGGTCAAACGTGATTCCAGAAACATCTGAGATTGGAATCCCATCATAGGGTGGGCTGAGTATTTCAGACCGCGCCATTACTAACTCCAGACATCCTGCAGATTGCCGAGTTGACCGACAGCCTCGCAGACTATCTCCCGCGGCATGCCGAAGCGCTCTTCAATGGCGGTAATCAACTCCTCACGATCTGCCAACGCACGCAGGGCCGATTTGTTTCCCTCCGACTCGACCACTGCCATGTTGTGAATAAGGACGGAACGGTCCGGATAGAAGCGCACCAGCAAAACCGAATTCAGGAACGTTGCATTGGCAGAGAACGAAGCATCGATCACCTCACCAAAGTCCTCAATCTTCTTGGGCGTCGGCTTCGCTAGATAGCCGTGGCGCAAGACTCCATCCCGATATAGCTCAAGGCGCGAACAGCCGTTTAAGTCTTGTGGCTTTACCACATAACGATCGCGGCCCAATGTGATTTCATAGTCCGCCGCTAGGTCACGAGGAATTGGTTCCAGCAGAGGCGCGGCGTAACCAGTGTCTGCCATGTATTCTCGCCCCTCAACCGCAATCATGTTCAGGACGTGAACTTGCGGAGTTTTCATGTCTGCAGCGCATAACTTCGCTTCGTATCCCAGGACCCGAAGTAAGAGATAGAAATGATAGTTGTTGGAATAGCAGGTGCCACCAAAATGGTATTTATCGATTCCGTCCAGATAAAGCTGGATTGGCGGCAGGCTCACCAATCCCAAACGCTTGCGGTAATAAAGCTTGGAAATATTCTCGAACGGAATGCGGGTTAAGTGCGCTGTCAGAAGCTCACGCAGGGCTTCCAGGCTGGGTTCTCTTCGCACGACTCCCAAAATCGCCAAGTATTGATCGACGACCTTCTCGGGCAGTGGCACTAGAGTTTGATCAACTTGCATTGGCAACGAAATCATCATTCTCTCGAGGCTCGTGTTTTGCAAGTGCAACAGTGGAACCAAGCGGTCTCCGCCCCTGGGGCTTTGCTTCGATTGACGGACAAACCGGAAGTTATTTCGGGCCACAAGTCTCGTTGTGTGAAGTGAGCGTTGGTTTACGTTCTCATTTTCAATCCCTCCTCGGCGCGGCGATGCGACTCTACCCCCGAAGCCTTGGCTGCCGTTACAGTGGTTATGTTGCCGCGCGGTTGGTAGAATGCTCGCGCTACTCGATTGATTGAAACCTTAGCCAGAAAAGGAACCGAGCCAATGAATCGAAGAGCTTTCGTGAAGACATCGGTGGGAGCGGCGGCTCTTGCTGGTGTGCCAAACGCCCCGACTCAATCGCAGCAGGAGGCAGCCAGCGCCAAAGCACGCGAATATTACGAACTGCGCCAGTATCACGTGCAGTCCGGCCGTCAGCAGAAACTCACCGACGCATTCCTTAAGGACGCGCTCGTTCCTGCACTCAATCGCCTCGGAATTGCCTCGGTCGGCGTTTTCAACTTAACCATCGGTCCGGTGACCCCCAGGTTTTATGTCTTGATGGCGGCAGCTTCCGTGGAGACCTTGGCGACGGTCGAAGCCCGGTTGGGCCAGGACGCTGAGTATCTGAAAGCCGGGGCGCCATTCTTGACCTCTCCCGCCGATCAAGCCCCGTTCGTTCGCATTGAGAGTTCTCTGATGGTGGCTTTCGAGGGCTGGCCCAAGTTGAAGCTGCCTGCAGCCACGACGGAGCACAAGGAGCGCATGTTTGAGCTGCGCACGTATGAGAGTCCCAGCGACCAGGATCATCGTCGCAAGGTTGAGATGTTTAATAGTGGCGAGTACGACGTTTTTGAGAAGGCCGGCTTCTCGCAGGTCTTCTATGGCGACGTGCTGGTTGGTCCGAGTCTGCCCTGCCTCACCTACATGTTGGGCTTCACCGACCTCACGGATCGCACCGCCAAATGGAACGCCTTCCGCGAGGCGCCGGAGTGGAAGAAACTATCGGGTTCACCCCGGTACGCCTTTGAAAGCATCGTCTCTAACATAACCAACTTGATTCTGAGTCCCACGACGTATTCGCAGATCTAGACGCGTGTTAGAATGGTGCCGCATCGGTTGCTGCCATGTGCTTTGCTGTGGAGATAGCAATTTCCGAATCGGCGACCATCCGACCAGAACTCAGCGCGAGAGTCATAAAAGCCGCCGCATAGGTTGCCGCTGATGGATGATCTTGTCCGCGCGAACACAGATTGCTGCGTTCTACTCAAGCCACTCGAGACAAAGCCCCTTGGTCCTAAATCACATTGAACCTCGCTACGAAGATAAAGTCGGATCAGTCCCGAGTCCGGTTGTGGGAAGTCTCACCAGATAGGTAACGAGAAACGCGCTAGCTAGGGTAGAGTCTACCGCCGTTACGGCCCCGAAACGGGTCGCGGAGATGAGAGGCAATCGACCTTCTGCGGAAGGTCACTTCCCTGGACGGCACTTCAAGTCGCTTTACCGAAAGCGCTCCAGAGCAACTTGCTCTCGTCAGCTACTTCGCGAGAAGCGCGCTCCCGATAAAGCTCTAAGACTCCTGGCCCGCAATACTTCTGGTTTACGCCGTCATGCGACCAGAATCCGGCCCAGACCTAGTTGCTGCGGTTGCGAAATCGCCCGTTTTCGTCGTGTGTCGAAACGTTTTGATAGCCTTCGGCATATCCCCAGCTATACCCTTCGCTGGGTCCGTTCAAAGAGGGAGGACACATGAGTTCCACCAAGAACCCAGGCAGATTCGCAGGCTTGCTGTACCTACTCACGTCAATAGTGGGCTTCTTCGCCATGGGCTATGTTCCCAACAAACTGATCGTCCACGGAAACGCAACTGCAACGGCCAGCAGTATTGCGGCCTCCGAGACCCTCTTTCGGCTCGGCATCGCGGGCGAACTCATCGGCATGGTCGGTTTCATCTTCGTGGCCCTGGCTTTGTACGACCTGCTGAAGGGGGTTAACCGGCGGCACGCCGCGCTCATGTTCATTTTGATTGTAGTCTCCATCCCGATAGCCTTTGTGAATGAGCTGAACTCATTCGCTGTCCTGGTCCTCGTGCGCGGGGCGGACTTCCTATCCATATTCGACAAGCCTCAGCGGGAGGCTCTGGCCATGGTGTTCCTCAATCTGCATGGTCGCGGATTTGTTGTCGCCGAGATATTTTGGGGTCTTTGGCTCTTTCCCCTCGCGCTGCTTGTGTACAGGTCGCGATTCCTGCCGCGATTCTTGGGCGTGTGGCTCGCCCTCGCCGGCTTCGCCTGGGTAATCCTGAGCCTTACGGGCGTACTCGTGCCACAATACGGGGACAAGGTGGATACCTACCTGCAGCCCGCCATTTTGGGGGAGATAGCATTCATGCTCTGGCTCGTCATCAAGGGCGCTAAGCCGCCAGCGAACGCCGTTTCTGGATGACTTTCGAGTTGCCGACAACCCACGAAGCGCGAAAGTTCGGCCTAACCAGCCGCCGACAATAGGTCTGCGGCGTTCAACGCGGAGATAAGAACGCAAAGAACTTCGACGAAACCACGCTTCCCCCATCGAGACTTCTGGCTCGTTTCGCTTGATTTACATCGACAAGTGATAGCGTGGTCCGCGGGGCATGTGACTAAAAAACTCTGCGGACGAGAGCACAGTGCAGACCTGCAGTCGTCCGTTTACCTTACAATCGTTTCCTCCGGTAACGAACACTGAGCCATCGCTGAGCAGAGTTCCCGTGTGCAAGAAGCGTGCAGTAACGAGGCCGGAAGGGGACAGCTAGGCAGCGTTCGCATTGACGCCCGTCGTCAACCCGGTAAAATCTCCGCAGTAACCCACACTAATATTTTGGCTTTCATAATTGCCTCGTCTGAATGAGCGTTGCGGCCCGTAAAGGCCGTTTCAGTCGAGCCATCGACGAACGCAACAGTTGGTGAGTACGACCTAGAAGACGACACTGTGTAGAGATGCGATTTGATTGATGTTGCACAGCCTAGCGCACAGAACGTATCGAACCTATTTTCGGGACACAACACACAATGGCCGGTTTCCGCGCTGATGAGGCAGCTACCGGCTTACTCGTGTACGGCTCATAAGGTTTTCTGCCATCCCTCACCCAGGTCGACGCATCAATCTTAGGGGGCGATATCCCGTGGTAGCATTCGTCGAGCAATGAACGGAGACGTGCGCGCATGAAGCGCAAAGTACTGTTTCGGGAGCCGGTCACAGTGGCGATGGAGACGCTCTACGCGCACAAGATGCGCTCTTTTCTCATGCTTCTGGGCATCATCCTTTCCGTTTCCACGCTGATTGTCGTGATCGCTCTGATCTCCGGAGTAAACAGGTACATTGCGGACCGCGTGGCCAATATGGGGTCAAACGTGTTTCTCCTTACGCGTTTTCCCATCATCACCGACGTGGAAGAGTATGTGAAAGCCACCAAGCGCAACAAAAAAGTGACGTGGGACGACTATGAAGCGCTGCGCAGCAATATGAAACTGCCGAAGCGCGTCGGCGTGGAACTGCGCACGGAAGGCAAGGTGCGCGCCGGCTCCCAGGCGTTGGACGACACCAACATTCGCGGAGTCACTTCGAACATGGTGGATATCGATATCGTCACGCCGCGGGAGGGCCGTTACATTTCTGAGGGCGACGACCAGAGCCGCGCGCTCGTCACCATGATCGGCAACGACCTGGTAACGAAGCTTTTTCCCAATGTGGACCCCATCGGCCGTGAGATTTTGATTGAGGGGCGGCCATTCCAAATTGTTGGAATTGCAAAAACGATAGGAACCGCCCTTGGGCAGTCGCAGGACAATTTTGCGTACATCCCCATCCAGACGTATTTCAAGATCTTTGGGACAAACGACACCATCTGGGTCAACATCCAAGCGCGCGACGCCGACTGGATGGACCGTACGCAGGACGAGGCTCGCGCCTTGATGCGGGCGCGCCGGCACTTGTCTCCCAATGAGCCCGATAATTTTGGGATTTTCGATCAGGCAACTCTGATGCAGCTGTGGCACAACCTCACTGGCGTTATCGCCACCGCGATGGTGGGCGTCGTTTCGGTCTTTCTCGTGATTGGCGGCGTCGTGATCATGAACGTGATGCTTGCCTCGGTGACGGAAAGGACGCGAGAAATAGGCATTCGCAAAGCGCTGGGAGCGCGCCGAGGAGACATTCTTCTTCAATTTTTGATTGAAGCTTCGGTGATGGCGGCGGTCGGGGGAGTGATCGGTGTTATCCTCGCGTATGCCATTGCGGGATTGGCAAGAGCGATGACCTCCGTGCCCATGAACGTGCCGATTGTTGCGGTGCTGATCGCGGAGGTCATTTCTGCGGCCGTTGGTATTTTCTTCGGTGTCTATCCGGCCAGGAAGGCGGCCGATTTGCCACCTATCGAAGCCTTGCGCCAGGAGGCCTGAGTCGCTTGAAGATCGGCAAGCACACACTCATAGGCGAAAACGTGCGGATGGCCTTGACCACGCTGCGCGAGAACAAGATGCGCTCTTTCCTCACCGTTCTCGGTGTGGTCATCGGCATTACCGCATTGCTTTCCGTAGTGTCGATTCTCGTCGGCGTCTATGGAGACGTGAACGCCTACCTGAGTGACTACGGTGCTGAAACCCTTTTCATTTTCCGTTTTGATCCTGGCATTCACACCGGCCGTCTCACTCCCGATGAACGGACCAGAAAGCCGCTGACCCTGGAAGATGCCGAAGCGATCGCCGAACTCTGTCCCGCCGTGCGCGCTGTAACAGCGAGTGTTTATCCCAGGTTCGAGGAGGAAGGGCCTGCCCGTGGCCCGGTTACGGCGCGCTATCTCAGCAAGGAGATTTCTGGCGTGGACTACAACGGAACCCTGCCCGCCACAGAAGAGGTATTCAATTCCAAGCCCGAGCGAGGCCGCTTCTTCACTGAAATCGAAAACTCACACCGCTCAGATGTCGCGGTGATCGGGCCGGACATCGCCAAGACCCTCTATTCAGACGACGAGCCTCTCGGTAAGCCAATCCTGATCGACGGCGTGACCTATGAAGTGATTGGCGTTCTTGAAAAGCGCAAAGGCCAGCTGATGAAGGACCAGTCAGCGGACAAATCGGTCATGGTGCCTTACCGCACGTATCGAAAGCATCTCCCGATGGACGACGAGAATCTGATCGGCGCCGTCGCCTTCCCGGGAAAAATGCCGGAAGCGGAGGACCAGATCCGCGGCGTATTGCGGCGGCGCAGAAACGTAGCCTACAGCAAACCAGATAACTTCGGCATTTCCAGCGCGCAGCAAATTGCTGACCAGTTCCGCCAGATCACCGCGTCCGTGGCGCTGCTCATTTCCGTCATCAGTTCCATCGGCCTCCTGGTTGGCGGCGTGGGCGTGATGAACATCATGCTGATGTCGGTGACACAGCGTACCCGGGAGATCGGCGTGCGCAAGGCCATCGGCGCTCGGCATAAAGACTTGATCTCACAGTTCCTTACGGAAGCAATTGTCCTAACCGGTTGCGGCGGTATTATCGGAGTTCTCCTGGGCGGCACCATCAGCCTGCTCATCAATCTGGCCGTCCCGTCGCTTCCCTCCTCCATCCCTCTTTGGGCCATTGTCCTCGCCGTGACTGTGTCCGTGAGCGTCGGACTTTTCTTTGGCATGTATCCCGCCATCAGGGCAGCGCGGCTGGATCCCGTGGAGGCCTTGCGCTACGAATAGGGCTTGACTATTAGCGGCTAACCCCGTTGCCGCAGTGCCGCACTAATAGCCAACTTCTCCGGTAACCGGGCTGACTGTGCGTCAGTGATCGCACGCAAATCGACCGTGCAGAATTATCCGGAACTCTTGCGGAGGCTTTTGCCAGCGTTTCACGAAACGTCTCAATCTTTTGCAGGGGATCTGGCAGCGCGAGTTACGGCATTGCAAAATGCCCTCGAATCCGACAATCCTAGCTCAATCGAAAAAGCGCATCGCCAGTTTCTTCTCCAGTTGTCTGACATTCTAGCGAAATTCACGGTCCCGACGGCCGTGGGCCTAAATCAAGAACTTCGGACAGTGAGTTCGTCGGTGGATGCGGCACTAAACAAAGCAGTGCTACTCTAACGAAGCGGATCGCGGTGGCTCAAGAGCGGAAGCGAGGAGCTAGGCCATGGAAACCCTGTGTATAACCAGAGCGACAAAAGTCTTAAATCACCTCCGTCGCACCGTTCCCAAGGAGATTCCACGTTCGAGCCTGCACGCGCTCAGACACTTGCCATTAGAAATGTTGTCCCGTCTCCACTCGGCCCCAGCTCTCGATAAGATTCATGATGCCAAGCTCAGGGAATGGCTGAGGAATCACCCGATACCCGTGCCAAAGGCCCGGGTCTCCGAGGCCCTGTTCCAGGGCACCCTGGTTTTTGTTCGCATCACCTACAATCGGCCCGGTCAACCGGCGTTCTCTCTGGGCGCAACCGACGTGCAGACTGCTATCAGCTACGCAACCTTGGCCGTTGTGCCTATTCAGAGATACGCATCGCAATACGGATCGAACTCAGTTCAGGTCTCGCCGACCATCATTCCCTTCACCGCTAATCTGGCTGGGAATACATTTTCCGACGACGACGTGCACGGCTGGGTCGACCAGATCGTGAATGACAACCATTTGAAGAATTCTTGCCTCGTCATCCTGCACGACGCTTCTGTCACCAATAGCCCCACCAATACCTTCGACGGAGGAAAGTTCGGGGGCTACCATTTGATGACTGACAATGGCAACCCATACTGCTTCTGTAAGGTGTTTGCCCACAACTTAACCGTCAGCGACAAAAACAATACGTACGCGCAAATCCTGAGCCATGAGATTGCCGAGATGGTGGTCGATCCCAAGGGAGACGTGAACAACCCCGAGGTCTGTGATGCGTGTGCTGGGAATTGCAACAACGACCAGTTTGACCTTTTTGACAGCAACGGCAATTTTATCGGAGGGACCAACAACCTATCTTCCGCGACTGGTTTTGCGTTCTTCATCAATTCCATCATCCAACCCGAGTTCTACGATTCCTCGACCCAATGCGCCATCCCCGGCTCCAACCAACAATCGGTCTGCATCTACGCGCCACCTCCCACCTGGAGCGGCCAAGGGGACTTGGCAACCGTTTCGGATCTCGTGTCCGTAGCGGGCCACTTCAGCACTGGTGACGGGCGCCACTTGGTTGTGGTCGGCCGAGCCAACGGGAAAGTGCATGAGATTTTTTGGAAACCCGCGCAGGTGGGAATCGAAGGCCAGGACGACTTGCCAGTTTCGTTTACCGCGGGCAGCATCGTCTCTGTGGCCACCTTGTACAACAGCGACCAGGGGCGTCACGTCGTTTTAGTCGGGAAGACCGACGGAAAAGTGCACGAGATTTTCTGGAAGCCGGAAACCGTCGGAATTGAGGGTCACGACGACTTGCCGGTCCCCTTCGATCCCGGTTCCATTGTCGCGGTGTCGGGGCTCTATGACAGTAACCAGCAGCGACACTTGGTGCTGGTCGGCACAAAAGCCGGACGAGTTCACGAGATCTTTTGGAAGGCGGATACTGTCGGCGTCGAAGGTCATGACGATCTACCAGTGGCCTTTGCCGCGGGCTCGATCATCGGCGTTACGGCGTTCTACAACTCCGACCAACAGCGCTACGTTGTGGTAGTTGCAACCAGCGCTGGCAAATTACATGAGATCTTCTGGAAGACGGACACCGTGGGGGTAGAAGGCCACGATGACCTTCCGGTAAGTTTTGCTGCCGGTTCGATTGTCGCGGTCTCGGGTTTTTACGACAGCAATAAGCAGCGGCACGTGGTCATTGTAGGAACAGCAGACGGGTCCGTTCACCAAGTCTACTGGAAGGCCACGACTATTGGGATCGAAGCACACAGTACGGTCGCGCAGTTCAGCGCCTCTTCAATCAAAAGTCTGGCTGGATTTTACAGCTCAACCGACCAGCTAGATCACATTGTCGTGGGCCTCACAAGCGGTCTGCTCCATGAGCTGTGGGTAAGCCCGGACATTTAACATGGATTTTTAGGTGCATGTTGGGCGTCGTCGAGGCTGCCCCAACAGTGGTATGGCTCGTCTCTCGGTGTCACTTTTCCGAGCGTCGAGCGCATCGGTGGGTATCGCTCGTTTCCCTTTTGCGTTTCGCAGGACCTTTTCGTGGAGCGCTACCGCCGCAGGGCTGTAGTACCGTCCATTCCACGGATGATGTTTCGGCTCGCTTACCGCGGAAGGCTTTCTTGCACTCTTCAACCGCCTGGTACACTAAGTTTCCGATGTGCTACTAAGCGCGCTCATGACGGACGACATTGAAGTTTTCATCCTCCGATGGAGGCTGAAAATACGCAGTAATAGCTTCAAAGTCCGCGTCTCGAGTCCAGGGAGTACCAGCATGTAACCCCGTGCTTCGCTCACGAAGCTGACGCTTGCAGAAGGCATCGGATGCGTCTACGAAGTGCAACTCATGCTCAACATTCGCACGCTCAATCAGCTCGCGAAACCACCCACGTTGCACCTTGGTATTGCCGGGAAAATCCAGCACGACCGAAATTCCCTTCGACAAAAGAGCGCAAACGTGTGGCGTGAGCGCGTTCTTCAATCGCGACGAGTACTTGACGAACCCCGGAATGTCGGTAATCTCGCCAGGAAACAAGGCATTCAAGAACTCATCCTGCACAAGAAGGACAGCATTTTCTTGAACAGCCAAATCTCTTGCGAGAGTGGACTTGCCTGCCGCCATCTTCCCGCAAAAGAACATCACCTTCGCTGAACTCTTTTGGCGCATCTTGGACAAAAAGTATCACAACCCACCAGCAAGTCCCGATAAGTGGTCGGAATCATGATCTGCGCGCCTATTTACGCAAAGTTCGGAATCTGAGCTCAGATCTCTGTCCGGTTCCGCGACAGCTTTTTCCCGCAAGCGAACAATTCCGACGCGGTACCTTCCTGTCGGAAGGCTGCTAAACTCAGGCAGCATAGGGACTTAGCAAGTAATAAGTTTGGAAGGATATCTGCGTTCAGCATACTTCAGAGGTGTATCCATGCATACTCTTCTGCAGGACTTGCGTCAAGGGCTGCGAATGCTTGTGAAGTCACCCGGCTTTACAGTCGTTGCAATGCTCACTCTCGCTCTCGGGATCGGTGCGAACACGGCGATCTTCAGCGCCGTGAACGCCGTCCTGCTGCGTCCGTTGGTGTACAAGGATTCGCCATCGCTGGTAAACATTTGGGGAAAATTCGAGAAGGACGGCATTCCACAGAACTGGATCTCCGAGCCGGAATTCTGGGACTTGCTGGCTCAAAACAAGTCGTTCTCGCAGATTGCCGCATACTCGCTGGGGGGGAGAGCGAATCTGACTCGTGCGGATGGGCCACCGGTTCAGGTTTCCGAAGCGAACGCTACGGCGGACGTGTTTCCGATGCTTGGCATTGCGCCAGTCCTGGGCCGCAGCTTTAGCCCAGAGGAGGATCAGCCGGGTCATTCTCACTATGTTCTGTTGAGTTATGAGCTTTGGCAAAGCCAGTTTGGAGGCGACGCGAGCATCGTTGCGAAATCGATTCAGCTCGACGGCGAGACATATAGCGTAGTGGGTGTTTTGCCCAGGGAGTTTTCGCTTGGGGGAAAGCAGGACCTGTGGGTTCCGCTTGGATTGGATCGGGTAAAACCGGGGAACCGGGGCTCACATTATCTTCACATGGTTGCACGTTTGAAGCCGGGTGTGGATTTCGCGCAAGGATCGGCGGCGCTCACGCAGTTAGCGGGCGATCTCCGGCGCGCGTACCCCGGCAGCTACGGCCCGGAACAGAAAAATTTCGATATGTACATGATGCCGGTGAAGGAGCAGCTTGTCGGCAAGGTTCGTCCGGCGCTGTTCGTGCTGCTGGGTGCCGTCGCGTTTGTACTGCTGATTGCATGCGCTAACGTTGCGAATCTTTTGCTCGCACGTGCGTCGGCGCGCGAAAAGGAGTTTGCCATTCGAGCAGCCTTGGGCGCAGGGCGCGGACGGCTTGTGAGGCAATTAATGACCGAAAGCTTGCTGCTGGGACTCGCCGGTGGTTTGCTGGGGTTTTTACTGGCTTATTGGGGTGTCGATGCGCTACGCGCGCTTGCTCCGGCCAATACACCGCGCCTGGACGAGATCAGAATTGACCTGGCAGTGCTTGCGTTTACGTTTAACGTTTCGTTGATCACCGGTTTGTTCTTTGGCCTCGCGCCAGCCTGGCACATCGCGCGAACTGATCTGCGCGAAACGCTCAAAGAGGCTGGCCGAGGCACCTCCGCAACAGGAGGAAGTCTCCACATGCGCAGTTGGCTTGTAATTTCAGAAATTGCGCTGGCCGTGTTGCTGCTCGTCGGGGCGGGCCTACTAATGCGCAGTTTTAGCCGTCTGCTTGAGGTGTCTCCGGGCTTCCAAACGCAACACCTGCTTACGATGGAGCTGTCACTGCCGGAGAAAACTTATCCGGACGGCGCGCCGGTGCAAAAGTTTTTTACGGAACTGATGGCGAGGGTGAAAACGGTTCCCGGGATCGAAGCCGCTGGCGCTGTATCGCAATTGCCGCTAACCGATTCGTATACTTCAGGCTCGGTATTTTTCGAGGACACGTCGATTCCCGATATCCCGAGGCTGCAACAACTGGGCAATCTTCCGTACATGGAAATCGACCAACGCGCGGCCACAAGCGAATACTTTCAAGCGATGGAGATTCCGCTGGTCCACGGGCGGCTGGTGAGCGACGCGGATGATGCGAGCGCTCCGCTCGTCGCTCTGGTAGATACGGATTTCGCACACCGCTTTTGGCCACATCGAGATGCGATCGGCCAGCGTGTGGCCATCGATACCATACCCAACGTCAAGCCAGCGGCGCCGCGCTGGAGGACAATCGTAGGAGTGGTCGGGCACGTGAAACACTATGGGCTCGATGTAGAAGGACGGGAACAAATTTATTTCCCGCACAAACAGCCGCTCTTCGGAGTTTTTGCCCCCCGTGATATGACCCTCGCCGTGCGCACTTCGCTGGACCCGGCGAGTGTCACCAGCGCGATCCGCGAGCAGGTCTTCAGCATCGACAAGGACCTCCCGCTCTACAACGTCGCAACCATGGATCAGCTAGTCTCGAATTCCCTCGCCCAGCCGCGGCTCAATCTTTCACTCCTCGTTGCGTTCGCCGTACTAGCGCTCGGGCTGGCAGCGGTCGGCGTGTACGGAGTGATGGCCTATGCGGTGACCCAGCGTACGCAGGAATTCGGCATCCGCATGGCGCTCGGTGCTTCTCCGGGGGACGTCTTGAAGCAGGTATTCCTCGAAGGAGGCCGCCTGGCCGCGCTGGGCTTGGCTCTCGGTCTTGTCGCCGCGCTCGCGCTCACTCGCATGATGGCCAGTTTGCTCTACGGCGTGAAGCCGAGCGATCCGGTGAGCCTTGGCATGGCAGCCGCTCTGCTCGCAGTCGTCGCGCTTGCGGCGTGCTACATTCCCGCACACCGTGCTACGCGTGTCGATCCCCTCGTGGCCTTGCGCTACGAATAAATCAGGGTTCGGCGACTAGAACGGACCATGAAGATTGTGGAAGGCCGAGTTGGGGTCGTCCCCTGGGGATTAAGCTCGTTAATCGGGCATCACTAAGGAAGGAATTGCCACCCTTGGCCCGCTCACCAGCCCGGCGCTCGGCTTCGAATATGGCGTCTTTTATTCTCAAACAAGTGTCGCGCGTTAGAAAACATCCAAGATTCCCTGCGACGAGACTCCGCCGTGGATGGCGCTCGGTCTTCGCCCTTACCTTCGTTCTTCCCCTCACAGCTTGTACGCAGCGGGCCCCCACCGATACTGAGAAAACTTCCGAGACAAGTACAGTCGCTGAAAAGACTGTGCATTTTGTCAGCGGAAATATAACGCTCGCAGGAACGCTGGTGCTTCCAGCCGGTTCCCATTCACACCCAGCTGTCGTCCTCTTTCATGGCTCCGGTGCGCAAAAGAGGGATCTGTTCACAGCCCGCTGGTTCGCAGAACAGGGCATCGCAGCGCTGGCTTACGACAAACGGGGCGTGGGCGAATCCACCGGAGATTTCCGCACGGTCCCATTCATGGAGCTTTGCGACGACGGCCTAGCCGCTATCGACTACTTGAAGTCGCGGAAGGAGATCGATGCGAAGCGCATCGGTGTGTGGGGCCTCAGCCAGGGCGGCTGGCTAGGCCCCCTCGCAGCATCGCGCTCCCCGGAAGTGTCCTTCGCGATTGCCGTGTCTGGTCCTGGAGTCTCTCCCGGCGAACAGATGATCGTTTATTACGCGAATGAGCTGCGCTCCGAGGGCGTGACTGAAAGTGATGTTCAGGAAGCAAGCGTTTTGCGGAGGGACATTTGGAACTACCTCTCCACCGGAGCGGGATATGAGAAGGCGAAGGCTGAGTTGGAGCAAGGGCGAACCAAACGCTGGTACAAACAGGCGAAAGTGCAACAAGACGATTTGTTTGGGCCGCTTCAGATCCCCGCCGAACTCAGCAAGCGAGAGCATCCAGGTTTCATTTGGTTCCAGCACGAAATGAACTATGACCCCGTCTCCACCTTGCGAATGGTGCGGGTGCCAGCGCTTTTTTTGTTCGGAGATAAAGACCAGCTGATACCGGTCGCGGAGAGTGTTGCTGCAATTCGGCGAGTTCTGGCAGAAGAAGGTCATCACAACTTCACGATTCGGGAGTTTCCAAACGATGACCACGGCATGCGGCTTATATCCGGCAAGGGCTATGGCCAAATCGATCCCGAATATCTGCAGACAATGAGAGCATGGCTAGCGAGTCATGTTCGGAACGCACCCTGACTTTGCTGGGCGTGGGGCAAGCGATCTATCCCCGTGTCCGCATTTCACGCGTGGCAGTTGGCACAATCGCGCTCAGGTCCCGGTAAACGCTAGTGTTTACCGAACCAATCAACTCTCGGACGGTCTGAAGTTGGCCGGAAACGGCGTTCGCGGAGATGAGAACGCCAGAAACCTCCACCGAGAACTCATTTCCTCGAACGGGACTTCTGGGGAGTCAGCGAAATTTGACTTGTCCATTAATGGTCGCGTTTATCAGGCACTGTGGCGAACTTTGGGCCGAAATGACCGGCAAGGCAAGGCCCCGGGGCAGTGTTTTCATGAATAAATTCCGAAGACGGTTGTTAGTCGTTTCCAACAGAGCTTTTCAACCTCGTGGATAAGTTCAAAAGCAATTGAGAACTTTGTATTCTGTAGCGGTCAGTTATATGTTAGCGATGGAGCCAAAGTTCTAGAGTACAAATTCCGGGCTAGGTGAATCGGTATGAATCCCAAGTACCCAACCAGTGCTGAACATCGACAAGACATGGAACGTGTCTTGCGCATTCTTGAGGACACGCAGCCGATCGATCGAACCTTAGCGGTGTCTAAGGAGGAATTTCAGACCCGCACAAGAAACATCAACGCGGCGCTCCAGCGGCACGGGCACAAGGTAGGGATTGTGTTTTCCGACGAGCACTACTGCGGCGACGTTCCCTACCTCGGCGGAAACATTAACGTTTCAATCGAGCAGGTGGCAGGCGTTGTCGGGCCGACGGGGTTTCATATTGTTGCTGGACTTGAAGGAGGCTACGTCGCCGAGCAATTAGCCGATCGTGCCGGCGCCGTGGTACACAAAGTGGAAATGCTGCAGTTGGCCGATGAGAAGTATCCAATCGCGGCGGAACACCTCGAAGATGTGATTACTCAGGCAGCGGGTGGACCAGTCGATCATGTTGCGCTGCTGACGCCACGCCAGGTTATCGCGGCCGGATTGTTGAGTTATCTGGAAGAGCTTTTTGGCACAGACGGCGTTTCGGACGCGCAGGAACTTTATTTCAAGGTCAAATACGAAAAGAGCGAACGCGAGATGCAACTGATCGCCGATGCGGCTCGCGTTGGAGACGCGATGTTGCAAGCCATGCTCGCGGTGCTGCGCCCCGGCCGCTTGGAGAGCGAAGTTGCGGCGTGGGGCGCCTGGACCGGCCGAATGCTCGGTTCCGAAGATGACGGCTTCAAAATCATGGTGGGTGCCAACGAGGCTAACCGCACGCTGATCGGACCAGCGCTCAATCGTCCGATCGGCGAAGGCGAATGGGTGCACCTCGGCGTGGCTCCTAAGCGCGATGGCCTGACCGCTTGCGTCCGCCGCTCTGTGATTGCTGTCGATCGTCCTTCGAAAGTAACCGCCGACCAGCGGTACTGGCTCAAACTCGTTGAAGGCGGCTACCAGGTTGGCGAGGAATGTTATCGAAGAGTGGCCGCGGAAAATCTTCCCGCGCGTGTCCAGGAACAAGCTCTGGTTGACTACTTCAGCGCGCACTCTGATGAAGTATCAAATCGGATTGGAAAACAGATCGATCTTGCCGCACTCAAACCCTATACCGGAACGCATAACTCCGGATACACGGAATGCCAGGAATTCTTCGGCGCCATCACTCTGGATAGTCACGAGCCACTCGGTTCACAAATTGTGACCATGCTGGATGTGGCGTTACGCGGCATCGGCAATCACTGGAACGATGTGGTCATCCCTGGATTTGACTTCTGCGTCGTCGAGAACACGCTTGGTAAATTTGGGACGCGCGTCGAACGGCTCTCGAAATTGCCGGTGAACGTCCAGGAATTGGTGCAGGGCTAGCCGTGAGTCGCTTTCGGCGATACTCCATTTGCCTCGCCTGCACTTGGCTGGCGGTTTCGACCATTGCCCTGGCCAATCCGCCCGAAGAGACTGTCGCTTCCATGTTTCTCCGCGAGGGTTGGGCCATTCAGTCCTCTGCTGACGTGCACGAAACAGGTGACGCTATTTCCACTCCCGGTTTCAAGCCGCGCGATTGGTATCCGGCAACTCTGCCTTCCACAGTGCTAAGCACACTGGTAAAGAATCGCATCTACCCGGATCCCTACGTTGGAATGAATCTTCGTTCGATTCCTGGAACTAGCTATCCCATCTTCAGTGATTTTTCGGAATTATTGATGCCGCCGGGAAGCCCGTTCCTGCGCTCCTGGTGGTTTCGCACGGACTTTCAGCTTGCCGCCGATTATCGAGGCAAAACACTGTGGCTGAATTTCGATGGCATCAATTACCGGGCAAATGTTTGGATGAATGGCCGCGAAATCGCATCCGCCGACAAGTTGGTGGGAACGTGGCGGCTGTTTAACTTAGATATTTCCGCGGTTGCGCGGCCAGGTGAAACGAACTCACTTGCTATCGAGATTTTTCCGCCTCAGCCGCACGACCTCGCCATCACTCTTGTAGACTGGGCGCCGATGCCTCCGGATAAGGAAATGGGCATCTGGCGCGATGTGCACATCGACACTACTGGTCCGGTGGCCCTTCGTTTCCCCGCGGTGTTCACCAAGCTCAATCTGCCAGCCACGGACCTGGCCGAACTGACGATCAGGGTTGATCTGCAGAACTCTTCCGATCATGCCATTGAAGGAACACTCAAGGGAAAGATCGAGAACATCGAATTCTCGCAGCCGGTGCAACTTGGCCCCAACGAGACAAAGCTCGTCCGGTTCACGCCGGAGAATTTCTCCCAACTTAAACTCAAGAACCCTCGCCTCTGGTGGCCCGCCCAGGTGGGTCCGCAAAATCTTTATCCACTCGACCTGCAATTTGAAACTGGCGGAAAGGTCTCCGACTCCAGCCACATTCAATTCGGCGCTCGCCAGGTCACTTCGGAGATTGATGATAAGGGTCATCGGGTCTACCGCATCAATGGAAAGAACATTCTCATCCGCGGTGCCGGATACAGCTTTGACCTCCTTCTACGTTCCTCGCCGGAGCGCCAACTCGCCGAACTTACTTACGTACGCGATCTCAACCTGAACGCCATCCGCCTGGAAGGCAAGCTGGAGAACGATCATTTTCTCGAGCTCTGCGACCGCATGGGAATTCTGGTGATGGCTGGGTGGTGCTGCTGCGATCAGTGGGAGAAATGGGGAGACTGGGATACGGAAAATGAAGTGGTAGCTGCTGCTTCCCTGCGCGACCAGATTCGCCGCCTTGAGCGGCATCCTGCTGTCTTCACTTGGCTCAACGGCAGCGACTTTCCCCCTCCACCCAAAGTAGAAACTGTGTATCTTCAGATTCTGAAGGACGCTGATTGGCCCAACCCCACCGTGTCATCGGCCTCCGGCAGGTCCACTCTCGTCGGTCAGAGCGGTGTGAAAATGACGGGCCCATACGAGTACGTCGCGCCAGGTTTCTGGTATTTGGACACGAAATACGGCGGCGCGTTCGGCTTCAACACCGAGACCAGTCCCGGCCCCGCCATCCCCCCCATCGAAACTCTGCGCCTGATGCTTCCCGAAGACCAGCTCTGGCCTCCGAACTCGCTATGGGAATATCACGCCGGAGGAATGTCCGACACGCTCGGCGTCTTCACGGAAGCGCTCAACGAGCGCTACGGCCCCTCAAATTCCGCGGAGGAGTTTTCCCGCAAAGCTCAAATGCAAGCGTATGAAGCGCACCGCGCCATGATGGAAGCTTATGGCCGCAACAAATACAGCTCTACTGGCGTCATCCAGTGGATGTTGAACAATGCATGGCCCAGCATGATCTGGCATCTCTACGATTGGTACCTTCGTCCCGGGGGGTCTTACTTTGGCGTGAAGCGCGCCTGCGAACCTCTGCACGTCCAGTATTCGTATGACGACCGATCGATCGTCGTTGTGAATTCCTACTACAAGAACTTTTCCGGCCTCAGAGTCGCTGCCAAAGTGTACAACCTCGACATGACCGAAAAATTCTCGCATGAAGTTACACTTGACGCGGCTCCCGATAGCACTGTTCGCGCATTTGTGTTGCCTAATCTCGATGGACTGAGCCCCACCTATTTCGTAAGCCTTCGGCTCGAGTCATCCGGGGATCTGATAAGCAGAAACTTCTATTGGCTTTCCACGAAGGCGGAGACGCTCGACTGGGAACGTTCCGACCGGGATGAGAGTGGCCAATATGAGATCTCGACCTGGACTCCCACTAAAACTTTTGCGGATTACACGGCGTTGAACACTCTACCTGAGGTGGACCTGGCCGCGACTGCACAATCAGCGCGGGGCCCGGCCGAAAGTTCCACCACTGTAACCTTGCACAATCCCAGTTCCACGCTCGCCTTTGGGATCCGGCTAAAAGTCGTGCGCCCGCCGAGCGGTCACGTCAGCCGCTATGTCCTCCGGGATGATGAGGTGCTGCCTATCTTGTGGCAAGACAATTATTTTTCACTGCTCCCAGGCGAAACCCGTCAGATATCCGCAAGCTATAAATCAGAAGGCCTCGACCGGACCTCGCCGCTCGTCGAGGTCCAGGGATGGAACGTAAAAACGAAAGTAATCCAGCCCTGAGAGTGTTTGTCTTGTCTTCCGGAGAAAAGGGCCCTCGGGTGACGTCCCGGGTTTGCTTAATGAACATCAGTGCCTGGTAACTCGGGTACTCGGAAACTAGCAACAAACGGGGTTCGAGGAGATCACGGATTATGTCCTCGAACGGGACTTATGGCTCGTTTCGCCTGATTCACATTGACGAGATCGGCGTTCACCGGAACTTGAGGTCACACCGTTGCAGCAAGGTCCCGGAGAGAGTCTGTGCGCCCCGCTATGATTCTCGCCCTTGTGGTTCTTTTCCCGGCAGCCGGGCCAATTAGGAATTTTCCTAGATGCAACAGAGCTGGCGCGGTGCTAGATTCGAGGCAAGTCGCCTTTCACACGCACACCGGTCGGATCACGGATGGAACCCAGTGAATACCTGAGGAATTGCGGCACAGGGAAAAACCGAGGCGCGGAGGAAGATCATGCTCACAGCGGAGCAGCAACGGTTAGATGATGCGCGACTGGAAAAAGTCCCTTGGAAGAAATGGGGGCCCTATCTCAGTGAGCGGCAGTGGGGAACGGTCCGTGAGGACTATAGCGAGAATGGTGACGCTTGGAATTTTTTCACGCACGATCATGCCCGTTCGCGCGCCTACCGCTGGGGCGAGGACGGCATCGCCGGCATCTCCGATGACAATCAGCATCTCTGCTTCGCACTGGCCCTATGGAACGGTAAGGATCCGATTCTCAAGGAGCGGCTATTTGGATTGACCAACAGCGAGGGCAACCACGGAGAGGATGTGAAGGAGTACTACTTCTACCTCGACAGCACGCCGACGCACTCGTACATGAAGTATCTCTACAAGTACCCTCAGGGAGCGTATCCCTACGCCGACCTGGTAGAGACAAATCGTCGTCGTTCCAAGAACGACACGGAGTATGAACTGCTTGACACCGGCGTGTTCAAGGATGACCGGTATTTCGACGTGTTCGTGGAATATGCCAAAGACGGGCCGGAAGACATCCTGGTCCGAATCACCGCAGCCAATCGCGGACCCGAGGCGGCAGAACTGCATCTGCTGCCGACGCTATGGTTCCGCAACGATTGGTCGGCGTGGATTGCCCCATCGAATAGGGCGCCTCAGAAACCGAACCTCAAGCAGACCCCAGCATTGGCGGGAAC
>Ga0335077_10001234_pt1 | contig 30161 bp, 21 predicted proteins | sample Lox_Sample_31_FD_207151 | JGI IMG/M metagenome (GOLD analysis project Ga0335077, IMG submission 207151) | Soil microbial communities from Loxahatchee National Wildlife Refuge, Florida, United States - Lox_Sample_3.1 | ecosystem: Environmental > Terrestrial > Soil > Wetlands | place: USA... | reverse complement strand
CGCCCTGCTGCTCAGTGTTGCGCTTTCCGGCTTGCTCTACGCGATCAGCGAGGCCGCGGCAACCGGCGTCGCCGCCTGGTTGCTGCTTTGCATAGCCGGTGCGTCCGTCATGGCCGGGTTGGTGTGGGTGCGGCACGAACTGCGGGTAACCGGGCCGCTCGTCGACCTGCGTCTGCTCCGTGTCCCGGCGGTACTGGCCGCGGACCTGACCGTGCTGCTCGGCGGTGTGGGCATGTACTTGCTGCTATCGCTGGCCACCCGGTTCGTGCAGACGCCGACCTCGACCGGTTACGGTTTTGGCGCCACTGTCGTCGTCGCAGGCCTGGTGCTTGTGCCCTTCTCCGCGATGAGCTTTCTGGCGAGCAGGACGGTTCCAGCGCTGCTGCGGCGTGTGCCGGGCGGCCTGGCAGCACCCGCCAGTTGCGCGGTCGTTCTGATCGCCTCGCTTGGCTTCGCCCTCGCCCGCGACCACCTGTGGCAGGTCTTCGTCGTGATGGGAGTCGCCGGATTCGGGGTCGGCAGCGTCTTCGCGACGGTGCCGGCATTCATCGTCCGCGCCGTGCCCGCCACGGTCACCAGCAGCGCGATCAGCTTCAACCAGGTACTGCGGACCATCGGCTTCGCCGCGGGCAGCGCCGTCGCCGGACTGGTCCTGCAGGCCGCAACCCCGGCCGGACAGGCTTTGCCTGTGAACGCCGGCTACACGGCGGCGGCGCTCATCGGCGCCGGCGTCCTCCTCATCACCATCATCGTGACAGTGGCGCTGCGCCCGCGCGGTCACACCGCCGGCGGCGCGCTTGCCGGGATGCGGTGATCGCCCGGTGTGGAGAAAGGGCTTTGGCACCTGGTCAGGCTCGGGGATGCGCAGCGTGCCGCCCCGGGGCGCCTGACCCTCAGCGCGCTGGGGCGGCGTGCGGCGGCGCCGCGCGGGTCACCTCGCGCCCGGCGCGCCTGGCGAGGGCGGCGAACGCGACCGCGTCGTAGACGGCGGCGCCGCCTGGATCGTTGTTGAAGTAGACGTACACGTCCGCCTCGTCCGGCCACGTTTGGGTGACCCGGTCCGCCCATGACCTCAGCGCGCGCTGACCATAGCGCGGCCATGGGCTCGCCGCTCCCTCATGAAATCGCAGGTAGCCCCAGTCGGCCGTGTCCCAGAGTGGGGTGAGCGGATGCCCGAGCCTGTCGGTCCAGGCCAACGCCGCGCGGTGCTGCGAGAGCACCTGCCGCACCTCGTCGGTCCACCAGGACTCGTGCCGCGGCTCGACCGCGACGCGCACAGGCCCGAATTGAGCCTGCCCGAATTGAGCCTGCCCGAATTGGGCCTGCCCGAACGCGTCCAGGCACGCGTCGAGCAGGTGCGGATCCACGGTGAGGTTCGGCGGAAGCTGCAGCAGCACGGGGCCAAGCTTGTCGCCGAGACCCGCGGCCGCGCCGAGCAGGCGCCGGACGGGTTCTGCGGGATCACGCAAACGCCTGACGTGGGTGAGATAACGGCTCGCCTTGACCGCCATGACAAAGTCGGCTGGCGTCCGTTCGCGCCAGCCCGCGAAGGTTTCACGGGTGGGCAGCCGGTAGAACGCGTTGTTGTTCTCCACCGTGGCGAAATGTTCGGCGTGGTGCTCGAGCCAGCGGCGCTGCGGCAGGTCCGGCGGATACAGCACACCTCGCCAGTCGCGGTACTGCCAGCCGGAGGTGCCGACGAGAACAGGCATTGCCTCAGTTGTACCCGTATCGCGACGCGGTTGCACGATTGGGCCGGTCACGGGCCAACCCAGGCGACCCGTAAGGTCTGACGGCCCGCAGGGCCGGGCCGCGCAGCCGTTATCCGTCGCCCCGCCAAGCCCGCGAGGGCTGACGGGGCACGTCCTGACGGGGCTTTGCCGCACGGCTCGGCGAGATTGCTTTGGGCCGTACTGCCGCTGCCCAGACCCGTCACGTCGTCGGGCCCGCTTTCTGGCCTGCCCCAGTGGCATGACGCACACTCGTTGGGTGACAACGATTCCCACGCTCCGCTGGCTGGATCCTCCCCAGGGTCCGGCTGTCGCGCTGCTGGACCAGACGCTGCTGCCCGCCGAAATGTCCGTGCTCGTCTGCGATGACGTGCCCGCGCTTGTCGGCGCGATCAAGCGGCTGGTGGTTCGCGGCGCGCCGATGCTCGGCGTGGCTGGCGCGTTCGGCGTGGCGCTCGCGGCGCAGCGGGGCGACGATGTGGCCGCCGCCGCGGACGCGCTCGCCGCGGCCAGGCCGACCGCGGTCAACCTGGCGTGGGGCGCAGCGCGGTCGCTCGCCGCGTACGAGGACGCGCTCCGTACCAGCGCCGGTACATCCCAGCCAGATCCTGAACGGCTCGCGCGGGCTGCCGTACTCGCGGAGGCGCGGTCGATCGAGCGGGCGGACGCCGCGGCGAGTGCGGCGATGGCTGCCCGCGGCCTCACGCTGGTGCCGAACCAGGCCCGGGTGCTCACCCACTGCAACACCGGCGCTCTCGTTTCTGCGGGGGAGGGGACCGCATTCGCGGTCGTGGCGGCTGCGCACAGAGCCGGGCGGCTGCGCATGCTCTGGGTGGACGAGACACGGCCACTGCTGCAGGGAGCCCGGCTGACCGCATGGGAGGCACGGCGGGCAGGAATCCCGTTTGCGGTTCTTCCCGACGCGGCGGCAGCCTCACTGTTCGCCCGGGGTGCGGTGGACATCGTCCTGGTGGGTGCTGACCGCATCGCGGCCGATGGCAGCGTCGCCAACAAGGTGGGCACGTACGGCCTGGCCGTACTCGCCCGTCGGCACGGCGTGCCGTTCGTAGTCGTGGCGCCGGCCTCGACGGTGGACCTCGGCGCGCCGACCGGTGATGCGATCGTGGTTGAGCAGCGCCCGGCCGGTGAGGTCTTGTCGTTCGGCGGCCGTGCGGTGGCTCCGGAGGACGCCGACGCCTACAACCCGGCCTTCGACGTCACCCCCCCGGATCTGATCACGGCGATAGTGTCCGAATGCGGTATTGCGGCTGCACCCGTAGGTCCGGATACCCTTCGTGTGCTGCTCCCTGGCGACGCGCCAGACCTAAGGATGCGGTTACTGCCGTTCACGGCGGTTCAGGATCACAACACGTGAAACGATGAGGTCCATGAAAGGACGTGTGCTTGTCGTCGACGACGACGCCGCTCTTGCCGAGATGCTCGGGATCGTGCTGCGCGGAGAGGGCTTTGAACCGACGTTCGTCTCCGACGGTGACAAGGCGCTCGATATGTTCCGCGACACGCGCCCGGATGTCGTGCTGCTGGATTTGATGCTGCCCGGTGCCGACGGGATAGATGTATGTAGGCACATCCGGGCAGAATCGGGCGTGCCGATCGTGATGCTGACGGCCAAGACGGACACCGTCGATGTGGTGCTCGGCTTGGAGTCTGGCGCCGACGACTACATCGTCAAGCCGTTCAAGCCCAAGGAACTCGTCGCCCGTGTGCGCGCACGGCTGCGCAGAACCGACGACCCGGCCCCGGAGGTGCTGGAAATTGGTGATATCTCGATCGATGTCGCCGGGCATTCGGTCAAGCGTCGGGGCGAGCCGCTCAACCTCACGCCGCTTGAGTTCGATCTGCTTGTCGCGCTCGCTCGCAAGCCCCGGCAGGTGTTCACCCGCGAGGTGCTGCTCGAGCAGGTGTGGGGGTACCGGCACGCTGCCGACACCCGCCTGGTCAACGTGCACGTGCAGCGGCTACGGGCGAAGATCGAGAAAGATCCCGAGCACCCGGACATCGTGGTGACGGTGCGCGGCGTGGGTTACAAGGCAGGACCCGGCTGATGGGTGCCGCTGCACAGGGGTGGCGGACAAGCAGGGGTGGCGGACAAGCAGGGGTGGCGGACAATGAGTGTGGCCGGATAGCGGCGGACAGGTAGCGGCGGACAGGCAGCGGCGGACAGGCGGCGACGCACAGGCAGCGACGGACACGGTGGCTCTAACGCGGTGACGAAGGTCATGGAGGGGCCAGCTACAGGAAGGCGGACGGCGGCTGGCGCGGCTCGTCAGCTCAAGCGTGCCCGCAACCTCGCCACTCGTCAGTTGAGGCGTGCCCGCAACCTCGCCAGGCGCGCGCGCAACCTCGCCAGGCGTGCCCGCAAGAAGGGCAGACGGCTGGTCGTCAAGTTCCTCATCCGCTGGCGCCGTTCCCTCCAGCTGCGGGTCGTCGCGACCACGCTGCTCCTTTCTGCCGCGGTCGTCGCGGTCCTCGGGTTCTTCCTGCTGCAGCAGATCAGCGCTGACCTGCTGCGCAACAAGGAGCTTTCCGCGCAGGACGAACTGTCCGGCGGGCTGGCCACAGCGAGAGCGGAGGCCGGTTTCGACACGGCGCCGTCGCAGTCTGATCCACAGGCGTTCGGTGAGCCGCTCGCAAATCAACTGCAGGCCCGCAGCAGCATAAGCAACCGGTATGTCGTGGTGGTGCGGACCGCGCCGCGGATGCTGGGCTCGGAGCCTTATTACGCAATTACCTGGTGCGGCGATCAGCATCAGGCGAGCTGCAGCCTCCCGGCAGCGCTGATCAACCAGGTAACCGCCGAGCAGCGCACCGGAGACGACACTCTGCTTATGTCGGTGCCGGCCCGGCTTGAGCGCGCAAATGGCGCGGTACCCGCGCTGGCTGTGGGCGCTCCTTTGGGTGACTACCAGCTTTATTACCTGTTCCCGCTTGATCAGGAGCAGGGGACCCTCATGTTGCTGCAGCGCACGTTGGCCGGGGTTGGGCTGACGCTCGTGCTGCTGCTCGCCGCGATTGCCTCGCTGGTGACACGCTGGGTGGTCATACCGCTGCGGGAAGCGGCTCAGGCGTCGGAACGGCTGACCGGAGGGCATCTGGAGGAGCGGATGCCGGTACACGGTACCGACGATCTCGCCAGGCTCGGAACCTCGTTCAACCAGATGGCCAGAAGCTTGCAGGAAAAGATCGCCGAGCTTCAGGAGCTCTCCAAGGTTCAGCGGCAGTTCGTTTCCGACGTCTCACATGAGCTACGCACGCCGCTGACCACGATCAGGATCGCGGCCGATGTCCTCTTCGAGGCGAAAGAACAGCTCGAGGAGGCCGAGGCGAGGTCGGTCGAATTGTTGCAGAGCCAGCTGGAACGGTTCGAGGCGCTGCTCGTCGACCTGCTGGAGATCAGCAGGTACGACGCGAACGCCGCGACTTTGGAGACCGAGCAAGTTGACATCCGCGATCTCGTGCTGCGCGCAGTGGCGGATGCGCAGCAGATCGCGGAGCGGCGCGGCAGCTCGGTCGAGCTCCGGTTGCCGGGGGGTCCCTGCATCGCTGACGTCGATGGCCGCAGGGTCGAGCGGGTGCTGCGCAATCTGATTGTCAACGCGGTCGAGCATGGCGAAGGCAAGGACATTCTGGTGAGCGCGGCCACCGACAAGTATGCGGTCGCCATCGCCGTGCGGGACTACGGAGTGGGCCTGCGGCCAGGCGAGGAGACGATGGTGTTCGACCGCTTCTGGCGCGCCGACCCAGCGCGGGCGCGTACTAGTGGCGGCACCGGCCTCGGGCTGTCGATCGCTCTTGAGGACGCGCGCCTGCATGGCGGGTGGCTGCAGGCCTGGGGGGAGCTGGGCAACGGCTCGGTGTTCCGGCTCACCCTGCCCCGCTGCGCCGGCGAGGAGCTTCAGGGATCTCCGCTCCCGCTGGTCCCGCCAGGTTCGGCTGGGCCAGTGTTCGGCATAGACATGAGCGGTCTCGCCGAGTCCGAGCTCACCCGCAGGGAGGTGAGCGCCGGTGGCTGAAGGTCGGCAAGCTCGCGTCCCTGCGGCCGCCGGGCAGACGCGTGCGGGGCCCGGGCGCAGCGCGTCGGGACCTCATGCCCCCGCGCCGCGCCGCGGCGGGCGGGTGGGGGTGCGGCGCGTGCTCGCCGTCGCGTCCGCGTGTCTTGCCATCGCGCTCGCGAGCGCGTGCGCGGGTGTGCCGGACGGAGGCGTCGTCACCTCCGCCACGATGGCCCAGAATGGCGGCCAGCCGGCCGGGTTCGTCCAGATGATCCCGTCTGGACCGCAGCCGGGATGGGATCCGGACACGATCGTCTACGGGTTCTTGCTTGCCAGTGCCAACTTTACGAACAACCATGCGATCGCGCGTGAGTACCTCACGCCGCCGGCAGCGAGGGCATGGCGGCCGGGGTCATCGGTTCTCGAGTTCGCGGACATGCCGTCCGTAGTGACAAACTCTGTCCAGGCGAACACGGTGACCATGCAGGCCACCGGCAACCTGCTCGGCACGATCAGCGAGGACGGCCAGTATCAGGCGGCCGAGCAGGGTACCGTCCCGAGCCACACGAACTTCACCGTGGTCCGGGTCAAGGGACAATGGCGCATCGTCAATCCACCGGACGAGCTGCTGTTTTCCAAGAGAGACGTCAGTAGGGCGTTCAGCTTCCGTGACCTTTACTTCTTCGATCCGTCACTGCTGTCGCTCGTTCCTGACCCGGTCTACATACCGGCGGAGGCGACCGCGCAGCAACTGGTGGCCCGCCTGGTCGCGGCGCTGCAGCAGGGGCCGCAGGGCTGGCTGGAGAGCGGCACAAAGACCGCGTTCCCGCCGGGCACCGCGCTCCTCGGTACCTCTGTCACCGGCGGCACCGCGACCGTCAACCTCGGCGGCGCCGCAGCGGCCGCTCCACCGCAGCAGCGCGAGCAAATGGCGCAGCAGTTGTTGCAGACGCTGGCAGGGCCTACGGCATATCCGCAGCCGGACGCGGCCGCCATTCAATCGGTCGTGTTCGCGATCAACGGCAAGCCTGTGCACTTGTCGTCGTGCGCCGCGTTGCAGTTGTCGATGTGCCAGCCGCCGGTCGCGTCAGCCCCGGACTCGGACGCGTACTACGTGGACACCAAGGGACGCGTGGCCACGTTGTCCGGCCCGCGATCGGACAGCCCGCAGCCGGGACCCGCTGCGGCAGGCCAGGTGGTGTTCGACCAAATCGCGGTGTCGCCGGACCAGATGACCCTGGCCGGGGTGTCGGGCGGTGCGGTTTACACCGGCGGTTTGACTCAGAACGGCACGCTGACCCGCCAGCTAACCGCTACGGCCATCACGTCGCTATCGTGGGACACGGACGGTCTGTGGGTCGTCGGGCGGGTGGGCCAGCGGACGCAGGTGTGGTGGCTTGATCACGGCGTTCAGCCGGTGCCGGTGAGTGTGCCGAATATTGGGCCGGTTACGGTGCTGCGGGTGGCGCCGGACGGCGTGCGGGTGGCGATGGTGACCGGATCGGGTGCCCGCGCGCGACTGTGGCTGGCCGCGATCGTGCGCGACGGGAGCCAGGTGGCGATAGGCCAAGCGCAGCCTCCGGCCGTCCCCATTGGCACCGACGTCACTGATTTCACCGAGCTGATTTGGTACGACACTGGCGACGTGATCGCCTTGACCCAGCCACCATCAGGTTCGTTGCTGTACGAGGTCCCGGTGGACGGCGGCCCGTCCAGGCCGATCGTCACCCAGCCACACACGGTCTCGATCGCGGTATCGCTCGACGGCCAGCTGCTCGCTGCCCTAAGTGACGGCACACTGGTGCAGCTGCCGGATTTGAGTGGGTCCATATGGCAGGCCCCGGCGGCGTACCAGCAGGCCGCGGGGGCGTACCAGGACGTACACGGCCACGCCCCGGTTTACCCAGGTTGATCTGCGTGGAGAATATTTGAACTCTGTGTGATTGATCACGGCGATATCCCGGCCCCTGCCTCCTGACATTCCGTCTCCGGCGCGTTACCGTTCCTCACATGGCACCCGCCCGGGTCCGTGGTTGCGTCGGGCAAGGCGCCCCCGCCGTGGGGCGCTCACTCCGACAAGCCGAAGCCAGCCGCAGGCGAAGCGGCCCACGTAAGGCGACTTCTCGTCGACCGATCACGGTGCGGCTTAGAGGTAAGTCCTGCCCCGCCGGTGGATCAGACGTCCTCCGGGCAGGGAGAAGGGCATTAGTGGCGACAGGACTGCCGCGAGGCCCTCAGCAGGCGGATGTGGGGACGAAGACCAGGTCGGCCGGGCGGGTGCCGCAGTTGCGTTGCGCGGAAGGGAGTCCCAAGTGGACATCGTCTTCAAGGGTCGCCGTACTGGTGTGCCGGAGAGGTTCCGTCAGCAGGCGGTCGTCAAGCTCGCGAAGATCGAGAAGCTGGATCAGAAACTGATCCGGATCGACGTGGAGGTAACCCAGGAACGCAACCCGCGTCAGGCGGGCCGTCGGGAGCGCGTCGAACTCACGATCAGGCACCGCGGCCCGGCGATTCGGGCTGAGGCGGCGGCAGACGACCGTTACGCCGCCCTCGACCTTGCTCTCGCCAAACTGGAATCGCGGTTGCGTCGTGCGAACGATCGGCGTGATGCCCGCAACTGCGATCACGCGTCGGTACGGCTGATGGCTGCCGACGCCGAGGCGATTGCCGCCCTGGGAGAGGCGCAGGCATCCCGCCCGAACGGTTCTGCGGTGCGCGCAGCGGCGCAGGTACGGCCCGATACGGATGCCGCAGCGGGTAATGCGGAAGCCGGCGATCGGGTCGTTCCCATCGAGATGGAGGGGGACGGCCCGCTCGTCGTGCGGGAGAAGTCCCATCCGGCCGGGCCGATGACGCTTGACCAGGCGCTGTTCGAGATGGAACTGGTCGGTCACGACTTCTTCTTGTTCCGCGATTCCGGCTGCGGTCACCCGAGCGTCGTCTACCGAAGGCGCGGCTATGACTACGGCGTGATCCGCCTCGTGGAGGGCTGAGCCCGTGCGACCGCCAAGCCGCTGATCCGGGGCCACAGGCGCGTCGCACGGTGTGCTATATCCACACGCAGCGCTCCGGCGCTTGCGTGTCGTGACGGACTCCGCCAGAGTCTGATCGCAGGGGACCGGTGCCTGCGCGCCGGGTGAATGTCGAACGGGTGGCAGGTGGTTTCTGGCTGCCCGCTACCGCAGGTACCGTCGGCGGCCGCCTCCGGCAGCCGTGGCCGAGCACACCAGGGCTGGAGGAACGGTGAGCGCAGATCCCCCAAAGCGGGAGCGCGGGCGGCAGGCCGAGCCGATTCGCGTGCTGATCGTCGATGATCACGCGCTGTTCCGCCGCGGGCTTGAGATGGTCCTCAAGGAAGAGGCCGACATCGAGGTGGTCGGCGAGGCGTGCGATGGTGCCGAGGCGGTTGCCAGGGCGGCGGAGTCGCTGCCCGACGTTGTGCTGATGGACATCAGGATGCCCCGCAGCAGTGGTATCGACGCCTGCGCAGCGATGAAGGCGGCCGGACCGAGCGCGAAGATCGTGATGCTCACGATCAGCGACGAGGAGGAGGACCTCTTCGACGCGATCAAGGCAGGCGCCAGCGGTTACCTGCTCAAGGACATCCCGCTTGACGAGGTCGCGGAGTCAGTCCGCGCGGTGCACGGCGGCCAGTCGCTGATCAATCCGTCGATGGCGGGGAAGCTCATCACCGAGTTCGCCACCCTCGCCAGGCGAGAAGGCGAGGAACGGTCAGAGCAGGTTCCTGTGCCCAAGCTCACCGACAGGGAGATGGAAGTTCTCAAGCTTGTGGCCAAGGGGTCGAGCAATCGTGACATCGCCAGGGAGCTGTTCATTTCCGAGAACACGGTGAAGAACCACGTGCGGAACATCCTGGAGAAACTCCAGATCCACTCGCGGATGGAAGCGGTGATGGTCGCCGTGAGGGAGAAGCTGATCGAGCTCAGCTAACCCGGGGCCGGGCGGTCTGGAGGAGAGCACGACTGGAGATGAGAGCACGGACTGGATGAGCCCGGTGGATCGGACCGCGGGCGCCGACTGGTCAGGTGAGAGCCGCGCGCAGCCGCTGCGCATACTGGGGAGGGTTAACCTGCCCCACCTGGATGGCGGAACAACCCACCCACTCTGCGGCTTCGCGCAGCGCGCTGGCCATTGGGGTGATCGCGGCCTGCTTGTCGAGTGAGACGTGCCTGGCGATCAGATTCTGTCCGCTGCGGGACGGATCTACCCGGCCAACCAGACGGCCGTCGGCAAGCAGTGGCATCACAAAGTAGCCGTGCACACGTTTCGTCTTCGGTAGGTACGCCTCCAGGCTATGGTCGAAGCCAAAGATCCGCTGCGTGCGCTTACGATCCCAGATAAGCGAGTCGAACGGTGAAAGCAGCGTGGTCCGGTGGTGGCCGCGCGGTACTTCGGCGAGGGCGGCCGGGTCGGCCCACGCCGGTGCAGGCCGCGCGCTGCCGATCATGACCGGGACAAGACCCGCGGCCTCGGCGCCCTCGTCCGCCAGGTCCGTGTGGCCCGCCGGGCTGGGGCCGAAGCTGCGGAGCCGGTGGTAGTCGATCAGATCTGCGCGCGTGACGACTCCGAGCGCACGCGCCGCGACACTAGCGAGATGGCTCACGCACTCCTCGTCGGACGGTTCGCTGTCGAGGAGATCTGCGGGAATGACATGCTCAGGCAGGTCATAGACCCGACGCCAGCCGGACCGCCGTGCGCAGACCACCTCACCGATGTCGAGCAGCCACTCCACCGCGATCTTGACTTCAGACCAGTCCCACCAGGGTCCGCCGGCTTTGGCGCCGCCCAGCTGGGTCGCGGTGAGCGCGCCCTCGGCGCGCAGCCTGGCGAGCACCTCCTTGCAGGCGCGTTCGGGCACCTCATGCCAGCGCAGGCCCCGCGCGCGGAACGAGCGCCTGCGGAAGGCGTAGTACGGCCACCTGTCGATCGGCACGACACATGCCGCGTGCGACCAGTACTCGAACGCGGTCGGACGACGCGGATGCCAGTAGGCGCGCTCGACCCGGTCCCGGCCGATCGGCCCAAGGCGGGCGTATGCGACAAGCTCGTGTGACCGTGCCAGCACACTGATCGTGTCAAGTTGCACCGCACCGATGCGGCGGATCATGCCATTGACACCGCCACGCCGCCCGCTCGCCCCGAGAAATCCCTGCGCACGCAGGGTGATCCGGCGCACGTCATCGGCGGAGAGGGTCAGTTCAGGCGGACGCGATGTGGTCCGAGGCGCAGGCATGGTCACGTCGCTCATGCTAGCCGCGGGGTCCGACAGTTTTCGCGCCCCACAAACCTGGCGGGGCGGCCGGGATCAGGTTTCGAGGGTCGGGACCCTCAGTACCGATCAGTACCGGTCATTTCACCAGTCGTCAGTGCCGGTTGTGTCAGTGTCAGTCGTCAGTGCCGGTTGTGTCAGTGCCAGTCGTCAGTGCCGGTTGTGTCAGTGCCAGTCGTCAGTGCCGGTTGTGTCAGTGTCAGTCGTCAGTGCCGGTTGTGTCAGTGCCAGTCGTCAGTGGCGGTCGTGTCAGTACCAGTCGTTCAGTACCAGTCGTCGAAAATTCCGGTGCTGAGCGCAAGGATCCCGCCGACACCCGCGACCCCAAGACCGACCCAGAACAGCAACCACGTCGGCCCAAACACCAGTCCGGCGCCGCCGACCATGAAGCCGACCAAGACGATGACCACGGCGATCCAGGAGGCCGTCCTGCCGTGATGTCCGTAAGGGGCCGTGCCAGCCCCAGTTGCTGCGGCGAGTTCCGCGTTGTCCGCGTCGGTGGGCACGGCGGCCTGGCCGTGCCCGGCCACCGCGACAAAGTCTGATGACGCCTGGTCGGCCATGCGCGCACTCCTTTCACCCTGCCGCTCTTATCATTGTGGTTGGTGCGTTCGTGACGCAAACTCCTGCCCCCATCATAGGAAGCTCTAGTTTTGCCGCGAGGGTCGCCTACGATGATTTTCAGTTCCGTGGCATCCATGCGCCACTGGCAGGTAGCTGCCTGCCGGCTATGGCGGGTGGCCGCCAGGAGAGGTCAGATAATCCGCGAGGAGCGCGACGAGAAGTGCCAGCCATCATCGACAAGGTCCTGCGCGCAGGCGAGGGCAAGATCCTGCGCAGGCTCAAGCGGATCGCCGACCAGGTCAACTCGATCGAAGAGGACTTCGTCGCGAAGAGCGACGCCGAGCTCCGCGCCCTCACCGACGAGTACAAGCAGCGCCACGACGACGGCGAGTCACTCGACGACCTGCTGCCTGAGGCATTTGCCACGGTACGTGAGGCAGCCAGGCGCACGCTCGGCCAGCGTCACTTCGATGTCCAGTTGATGGGCGGGGCCGCCCTCCATCTCGGGAACATCGCCGAGATGAAGACCGGCGAGGGCAAGACCCTTGTTGCGACCCTGCCTGCCTATCTGAACGCGCTGACGGGCCAGGGCGTCCACGTGATCACGGTCAACGACTATCTGGCCAAGCGCGACGCCGAGTGGATGGGCCGGATCCACCGGTTCCTCGGTCTCGAGGTCGGCGTCATCCTCGCCCAGATGACCCCGGACGAGCGCCGCACGGCATATGAGGCCGACATCACGTACGGCACCAACAACGAGTTCGGTTTCGACTACCTGCGCGACAACATGGCCTGGGGCCTCGACGAATGCGTACAGCGGGGGCATAACTTCGCGATCGTTGACGAGGTCGACTCGATCCTTATCGACGAGGCGCGCACACCACTGATCATCAGTGGCCCTGCCGAGCAGAGCGCCCGCTGGTACGTAGAGTTCGCCAAGATCGCGCCGCGGCTGCGCCGCGGCGAGGACGGCGAGGGTGACTACGAGGTCGACGAGAAGAAGCGGACGGTCGGGATCCTCGAGGCAGGCGTGGAGAAGGTCGAGGACTGGCTCGGCATCGAGAACCTGTACGACCCGGTTAATACGCCGCTTGTCGGATACCTCAACAACGCGCTCAAGGCGAAGGAACTGTTCAAGCGCGACAAGGACTACGTCGTCATGAACGGCGAGATCCTGATCGTCGATGAATTCACGGGCCGGATCCTGCACGGCCGCCGCTACAACGAGGGCATGCATCAGGCCATCGAGGCCAAGGAATCCGTGCAGATCAAGGAAGAGAACCAGACGCTCGCGACGATCACGCTGCAGAACTACTTCCGGTTGTACGACAAGCTCGCCGGGATGACCGGAACGGCGATGACAGAAGCGAATGAATTCCACCAGATCTACAAGCTCGGCGTTGTACCGATCCCGACCAACATGCCGATGATCAGGATGGACGTCTCCGACGTCATCTACCGGACCGCGCAGGCCAAGTTCACCGCCTGTGTCGACGATATCGCCGAACGGCACGAGAAGGGGCAGCCCGTTCTCGTCGGCACGGTGAGCGTCGCGAAATCCGAGATCCTTTCGCAGCTGCTGAAGCGCCGCGGGGTGCCGCACGAGGTGCTCAACGCTAAGCAGCATGAGCGGGAGGCGGCGATCGTCGCACAGGCGGGCCGGCTCGGCGCGGTCACCGTGGCGACCAACATGGCAGGCCGTGGCACCGACATCATGCTCGGCGGCAACCCTGAATTCATGGCTGACCTCGAACTTCACCAGCGGGGCCTGTCACCGCTCGAGACGCCAGAGGATTACGAGGCGGCCTGGCCCGAGGCGCTCGAGAAGGCGCGCCGTGCGGTCGCCGAGGAGCATGAGCAGGTTGTCGCCGCTGACGGCCTGTATGTCCTCGGCACCGAGCGGCACGAGTCACGGCGAATCGACAACCAGCTACGTGGACGTTCCGGCAGGCAGGGCGACCCGGGCGAGACCCGCTTCTACCTATCCCTCGAAGACGACCTGATGCGGATGTTCAACTCGGCCAGGGTGGAGTCGATCATGTCGACTCTCAAGCTCGCCGAGGACGTGCCGATCGAGTCGAAGATCGTCACAAATGCGATCAGGTCTGCACAGCACCAGGTGGAGCAGCAGAACTTCGAGATCCGCAAGGACGTGCTCAAGTATGACGAGGTGCTCAACCGGCAGCGCCAGGTCATCTACGGTGAGCGGCGTGAGGTGCTTGAAGGTGCCGACCTGCATGAACAGGTCCGCAAGATGATCGACGAGGTGGTCGAGGGTTACGTCGTCGGCGCGACGAGCGAAGGTTTCCCAGAGGAGTGGGACCTCGACAAGCTGTGGCAGGCCTTCCGCCAGCTCTATCCGGTGCGGATGATCCAGGACGAGCTGGTCGAGGAGGCAGGCGGGGATCGCGCGGGCCTGAGCTCCGAGTTCATCGTTGAGCGGGTCAGGCGTGATGCGCAGGAGGCCTACGACCGGCGTGAGGAGGAGATGACGCCCGAGGTGATGCGGGAGCTCGAACGCCGGGTTGTGCTCTCCGTGCTCGACCGGAAGTGGCAAGACCACCTGTACGAGATGGACTACCTGCAGGAGGGCATCGGCCTGCGTGCCTACTCGCAGCGCGACCCGTTGATCGAGTTCCAGCGTGAGGGCTTCGAGATGTTCAACGCGATGCTCGACGCTATCCGCGAGGAGTCGGTGGGTTATCTCTTCAACCTCAAGGTCGAGGTGCAGGACAATCCAGTCGTCGAGGAAGCACCGGTCGGCGCGACGAGCCAGGCGGCCGTGCCGAATCTTGTCATCGGCGGGGCTCAGGCGGGCGCCCAGGCCACCGCGCAGACCGGTGCCAAGGCCGCTGCCAAGACGAGGGCGCAGGGCGGCGCCGCCGGGCGTTCCGCAGCTGGCCGGGGCTCACGTGCCTCGGCTGGCCGGGGGTCAGGTGCTGCGGCTGGCCGGGGCTCAGGTGCTGCGGCTGACGGCCACGCGGGGTCCGGCGGCGCGCCTGCGGCCGCTGCGGCGGCCGCCGGTGCGGCCCTTCCACCCGGGCTCAAGCAGCCGCATCGCCCGACGAGGCTGGAGTACTCGGCGCCAACGATGGACGGGGCCGACGGTGGCGTAGAGCATCGAGCCGAATCCCCCGGCAGTGGCGAATTCGCCCGCGTTGGCCGCAACGAGCCGTGCCCGTGCGGTTCTGGCCGTAAGTTCAAGCGCTGCCACGGCGACCCGCGGACGCGGGCGGCAGACTGACACCCGCCTGGGGCTTCCCGGCAGTCGCTAGGCGGCCTCGATGGCCGTGCACTGCCACGCGGTTGCGCGGGTGGAGTCCGCGCGCTCCAGTCGGACGGCCAGTGCGCGAACCCGCGGCCCGAACCGCACTACCACCGCCATCTCGACCACGCCGGACGAAGGCGTGCTCGCGACGATGCGCCGTATTCGCGGCTCCTGGCTGCCCGCGAGCAGGGGGCCCAGACGCCGGATGTGGCCTCTCGCGCGTTCAGTGGTCCACGGAGTCAGCTGGCGCGGCGGCCTCGATCCGGCCAGCGTCTCGGCCAGAACCTGGGCGAACTGGCTCGGCCAGGTGGGTGTCGGCTGCGTCGCGCCATCGCTGGCTGGCCGGTCCCTCGCAGGTGGCCGGTCGTCCCTGCCGCGGCCGGCTCGGTCATCGGAGTTCTCGCTCGCGCCCCCCGTTGTGTCGTGACCAGGCGTGCCCGCCCGTTTGTCGCCGTCGTGGACCGCAGCGCGTGGCCGTGGCGGGCGGGCTGGGCTGTCACCGTCATCGGCGTCTGGCACAGCCACCGGGCCCAGCCGGGTCGCCTGGATCTCGTCGTCGTAGGGCGGCGCAGAATCGGGCACCCTGCGCAGCCGGGCGAGCGCCGGATCCGGGAGGGGGCAGGCGGGTTTCGAGCACGGTAACGGCCAGGGATCCGGCGGCGGATCGGGAGCGCTGCGCTGGCGGCGCCGCTTCTGTGGCGTCGGCGTCGGCGTCGGTGTCCGGGTCGCGGGAGCCCCGGGCGCGCCCACCGCGTTTCGGGAACGGGCCAGTGCTTCGGCCCACTTTATTACGCTTGCCCTATTAGGGCTTTCCGGTGGCGATGATGACGTTGACATTTGGCCTCCTGGGAATGGCAGAAAAAAATCCATATTCCGGCAACCGCCGACCGCTCAGACGAACTCACGCAGTATCTTCGTTGTAGCGCACGCCTGTGACATTTTCGGGGTGCCGGGCGGGCCGCGGGTGTGCGCCTCGTCGGTGCGCTCCCCTCCTGTCCGAGGACGGGTTCGCCACTGATGCGGGCGGTCGCGCCCGGCCGGGCGCGGCCCGTTGGGTTGACGGTCACGGGGTGAGGTGGATGGTGACCGTCGGGGTGTTGCCTGCACGACGATGGCGTAGCCCCGGGCGTCCTGGTAACCTCCGGTGCCTCCGGTGCCTCCGGTGACCGCGAGCTGGAAGGTGCCAGGTCCCGACGGCGTGGAGGTGACCAGTCCGGACAGGTCGATCTGACCGTGGCTGAGGACCTCGACAGCCGAGACCACCTCGTCAGCCGAGCCGCCGCCAAGCCGGGTGACGGTGTAGCCTCGCCCGTCGTGGCCGGTGCTTGCCGCCTCGAATGAGCTTGTTGGCGACCAGTTCGACGCAGCCGGCGGCGAATCCGTGGCCTGATCCGAGGTTGAAGGTCTGGTCGCTGATGTTGTGCTCGGTGAAGGAGATCGTCGTTCCGTTGGATGCGGGGGCCGCCGCCGCCGTTATCGCCAGGATGGTCCCGCCGATGGTATGTCGGCAACATCTTGATGAAGCTGGGCTGCCGCGACCGGGTACAGGCCGTCGTCGCCGCCTACGAAGCCGGGTGCGACACGAGTGTAGGGATGCCAGGGAGTTCCGGGCCGGCGAGCGGCGAGCGGGACCAGATCTGACGGCGACCGCGCGACCAGACAGCCACCGCCTGACCCGGCCGTGACTGGCCACGCAATGCCGACGGCAGCAAGTTACCCGTCAGTCACCTACAAAACTGACGCGCACCCGCGGGCCGCGGGCCCCTGGGCGCACGACCGCGGTCCGCCAGCCGTAGCGCCTCCGCGGCAGTAGACTTAGTGGCTGTCGCGTCGCGACCACTAGCGGATCTGCGGGGATGCTGCTCCCCTGAGACCCCGGATGCGATCGGCGACACCCGTGTGTCCCCGATGGGTAAGCAAGTAGTACCCGAACGGCCCTGCGAGGCAGTCGCACGGATGCTGACTCCGGCGGCGGGGCAGAACCACATGCGGAGAGGGCACCACGGCAGGAGCCCGATGCGAGTGCATGGGCTGCAGGAGGGGGCATCGTGGCGGACACTCTGATCGCGGCGGCCCGCGTCGTCCCTGCCACCGGCTCGGAGGTCCTGTCGCCCGGCTTTGTGCGGGTCAGCGGTGGGGCGATCACCGAAGTGGGCGGGGGACGCCCGGCGCAGGCACCGGATGTCGACCTGGCGGACGGCCTACTCGTGCCCGGCTTCGTCGATCTCCAGGTGAATGGTCATTTCGGTGTCGACCTCGCGGTGGTAGCGACGGCCGGCTGGGCGACGGTGGTGCGGCGCCTCCCCGAGACAGGCACAACCGCATTCCTGCCCACCTTTGTCACCGCTCCTGTGCACAGGCTCGCCGGGGCGCTGCGTGCGGTGGAACACGTGCTGCCTGGGCTACCGCTCGGGTCGCGGGTGCTTGGCGTCCATCTGGAGGGGCCGTTCATCTCGTTGCGGCACAGGGGCGCGCACGATCCCGAATGGATCATCGATCCGGAGCCTGAAGCGGTCGAGGAACTCATGCGGGCGGGCGGCGGCGCGCTCAGGCTCGTCACGCTCGCCCCGGAACGTCATGGGGCGATGGCGGCGATCAACTTGCTGGCCGACGCGGGCGTGCGCGTCAGCGTGGGACACACTGACGCGACCTCGGCTCAGGTGGCGGCGGCGGTCGATGCTGGGGCCCGGATGGTGACGCACCTATTCAACGCGCAGACGGGGATGCATCATCGTGAGCCCGGCGTGGTCGGCGAGGCGCTCGGTGACCCGCGCATCACATGTGGCCTCATCGCGGATCTGCACCACGTCGCGCCGATCGTCTGCAAAATCGCCTTCGCCGCGGCAGCCGGCCGGATCGCGATTGTCACCGACGCCGCGGCGTGCGCGGGCATGCCGGCGGGCCGCTACCAGCTCGGCGGGCAGCTGATCCAGCTGCCGGCTGGCGACGGCGTGCCGCCGGTGCGCGCTGACGGGCGTTTGGCGGGCTCGGCGTTGCGGATGGACGTCGGCGTGTCGAACATGGTGGCCGTCGGCGTCGACCTGACGGCGGCGATTGCCGCGGCGACCCGCATACCTGCCGACTTCATCGGTCGGCCGGATCTCGGCCGTATCTGCAAGGGCTCGGCGGCCGATCTTGTCTGGCTCGGCGACGACCTGCGGACCCGGTCCACCTGGATCGCCGGTGATCTGGTGTACTCCGCCATACTGGACAGCACCCGCCGCAGCCATCATTCGTTCGCGCACGAGCCTTCCTTGCAGGATGGTTCGCTGCCTGGGCACCGTTCCTCGTACTAGTAGCCCGTAAGGGCCTCAGCCGAATTGGCAGCTACCTGGCGCGGTTAGGGACACCAGCGCGCTGGCCGCGACAAGGTCACCGGGCGCCGCGGCCCGGCTTCGTCACCCAAACGCCCGATTCGGGGACTCTGCGTGGCTATGCTTATCGCATGCGTCGTCGCGTCCGGGTCGGGTGGCACGACCTCCGGTGGGCCACAGGGGCCATCGGACCGTGCCGCGCGCCAACCTGTTGCTGTGGTTAGCCCTGGCGCGGACTCCGGCAGCGCAATCGAGGCGCTCGCGGCGCGGATGAGTCTGCCAGAGAAGGTCGGCCAGCTCTTCGTGTCGGCCGTGCCAGGCACCGGAGCGGCCCAGGGAGGCGCCGACCTGGTGCGCAAGTACCACCTCGGCGGAGTCATCTATTTCGGCGCCAACCTGCATGACGCGGGGCAGGTTGCGCGCCTGTCCAACGGGCTACAGCGTGCTGCCATGGAGCAGGCGCCAGGGGTGCCGCTCATCATCGGTACTGATCAAGAGGGCGGCATCGCCTGCCGTCTTGAGGGCGTTCTCGCGTCGTTCCCCAGCCAGCTTGCGGCGGGGGCGACCAGGGACCCGGCCCTGGTGGAGGTGGCCGCGCGCGCCACCGGGCGCCAGTTGCGCGCGGTCGGCATCAACCTGGATTACGCGCCGGTGGCCGACGTGAATGTCGCCCCGGCCAACCCGGTGATCGGAACCCGGTCGTTCGGCTCGCAGCCCGCGCGGGTCGCCGAGATGACGCGGGCCGCGATCGCTGGTTTCCACGACGCCGGCGTTGCCTCGGCAGCCAAGCATTTTCCCGGGCACGGAGACACCAACGTCGACAGCCACACCGGGCTCCCCGTGATCCACCACTGCCTGCGCCAATGGCAGGAGATCGACGCACCGCCGTTCGAGGCCGCTATCCGCGCCGGTGCCGACATGATCATGTCGGCGCACATCGTCGTGCCGGAGCTTGACGAATCTGGGGAGCCCGCGACATTGTCGCCCGAGGTCATCACCAGCCTGCTGCGGGTCAGACTCGGTTACCAGGGCGTGGTCACGACCGACTCACTGCAGATGGCGGGCGTGCGCCAGCGTTACAGCGACGCGCAAATCGCGGTGCGCGCGATCCAGGCTGGATGCGACGAATTGCTGATGCCGCAGCGCCTCCAGACGGCTTACGGTGCCGTGCTCGGTGCCGTCCGAGCCGGCGAGATTTCGATCGCGCGCCTGGACGAGTCGCTGCGCAGGATCCTCAGGCTCAAGCTGGACCGTGGCCTTTTCACGAGCCCGTACGTGGACTCAGGCGCCGCCGTGCGGCGGGTGAACACGACCGCAGACAGGAGCGTTGCGGCTCGCGTCGCTGACCAGTCTGTGACGTTACTGAGGAACGAGGGTCACGTGCTGCCGCTGCATCGCGGCGCCCGGACCTACGTCACGGGCCCAGGTGCGGTGCCGCTCGCCGCCGCACTCGCGCGCTCGGGTGCGGTCATCGCCGGCTCGGCCCGCGGCGCCGACGCGATCGTCGCGACGACGGCAGACGCCATCCGCGACCCGGTGCAGCAGGCCGCGATCTACTGCTTGCTGGCCGGGTACGCCCCGGTGATCGTCGTCGCCACAGGCAAGCCATACGACCTGGGCCTGTTCCCCACGGCCGCGGCCGCTGCCGCGACGTACTGCGACACCGCCGCTTCCATCGCCGCGGTGGCGGGCGTGCTGACGGGCGCCGTGCGGCCGTCTGGGCGCCTGCCCGTCGCCGTGGCCGCGGCCAATGGAAAGACCGCCTACCCGCTCGGCGCAGGCCTGCAGTATTAGACAGTCAGGAGTTATATTGACAGTCACGGTCAAGTACCGGCAGTCAACCGCGAGGCGGCGCGAGCCAGTTGGCGGATTCGAGGTCGCCAGGCTGAGCGCAGTTGGCGGTCGCGGGCGGGCCGCCGCATTCAGGCGCAGGCTTCATTAGGATCGGTAGGGTGCTTGCGAGTCGGTCGCAACGTCAGGAACCGTGCCGCTCCGTGCCGATCGGGTTGATCACCGACTGGGGCGGTGTCCTCACCGTCCCCATCGCCACCGCGGTGGCCGCCTGGCTGGATGCGGACGGCATCGACAAACCGGCCTACCGGGTGCTGATGAGCCAGTGGGTCAGCGAAGCGTACAGCGGCGATGGGCTGGTAAACCCGATACACGCGCTTGAACGCGGCGAGAGCAGGCCGGAAGAGTTCGAGGCACTGCTCGCCGCGCAGCTTGTGCGCAGCGACGGCGCGGCGGTGGCCGCCACCGGCCTGCTCAGCCGCATGTTCGCGGAAATGGCGCCGGTCGAGCCCATGTACGCGCTGCTGCGGTCGCTTCGCCGGGCGGGGATCCGGACCGGGATGCTGTCCAACTCGTGGGGCAACGACTACCCGCGCGAGACGTTCGCCGACCTATTCGACGCCGTTGTCATATCCAGCGAGGTGGGCATGCGCAAGCCTGAGGAGCGGATCTTCCTGCACGCGCTCGCCGGGCTTGGTCTCTCGCCGCAGCAGTGCGTCTTCGTCGACGACATCGAGGCCAATGTCGCCGCCGCCCAGGCGCTCGGCATGATCGGGCTGCATCATCGCGACCACGAAGCCACCGCGGCAGCCGTTCGGGATCTGTTCGGGCTCGCTTGATGGCCGGCGTTTCCTACCCCCGCCCGGCAACCGAGGGGCGATCGGCCAACATGCGCGCCAACAGGCGCGCCAACACCAAGCCCGAGATTGCCCTGCGCAGCGCGCTGCATGGGCTTGGTTACCGCTATCGCAAGGATCATCGTCTCGACCTCAGCGAGGGTGTCCGGGTCCGGCCGGACATCGTGTTCACGGCCAGGAAGGTCGCGGTTTTCGTGGACGGGTGCTTCTGGCACGCCTGCCCAGACCATGGCCGCGAGCCAACGGTGAACGAGTGGTACTGGTCGCCGAAACTCCGCCGTACCACCGAACGGGACCGGGCCGCCGACCTCGCGCTGGCGGCTGCGGGCTGGCGGGTGGTCCGCCTCTGGGAGCACATACCGCTTGCTGACGCCACGGCCGCGGTGATCGCGGTGCTTGGCCCGCCTGCGGGGCTGCCGGATGAGGAATCAGGCGGCGGCGATCTCGCACAGCCACGACAACCAGTGCCGCGCCCGCCGCTACCGAGGCGCCGGATTTCGCACCCATGAGGCGCTGCCGGCTGGCAGACTTCGATCATCCGCGCACACCGGGCCGGTGCGGTCGCTGGATCACCCGCATGTCCGAGGAGCAAATGCGCGTTTATCTGCCATCCACGCTGCCGGCGCTCGCCGCCGCGCTTGACACCAGCGAGTTCGGCTCACCGCCGATCTGCGCGTTCGCGGTCACACCCGCGCTACGCGAGTGGTATGCGAGCGGTGACCTCGACGCACTCGAGTACACCGCGCTGACGGCGGCGGCACGGGCCTCGCTGCGACTGCTCGCTGCAGACCCGGTCGCGCCGCGGCGGCGGGTCGTGCTCGCCGCCGAGATTCCCGGCGAGAAGGTATGCCGCGGCGACAGCCACGCGGATCGCGCCACGGTCCTGGTCGGGTCGGCTGTCCCGCTGGACAAAATCGTGTCCGCGCACATCGACGACATAATCGCGGCGCCCGACGTGCACACCGCGATCGGCGCGCTCCCAGCCGCGGACAAGGGTGACCAGGACGCGAAATTCCTGGTGGACAGCGCCGAAGGTCACGAACTGCTGTGGTACGCCGCGGCCGAGCTTGGCTACGTCTGCTAGCGAGCGATACCTGTCAACCACGGCTTACCCACGCCCACCGGGCCGTCGATCTCGGCGCGGACCTGATCAGGGGCCAAGGCTGGCGCGAGTACCCCGCGCGCCGGAATCGTGCCGTAGGCATGCAACGCGCCGGCCTCAAGCGCGCCTGTCACGGTTACCCCGCGGAACCCGGCGGAGCCGGGGCGGGCGAGGTGGCGGCCCCGCTGGTGGCGGTGCTGGTGGCCGGGCTAATCGCCGCGCCGCCTGCTCGGTCGCAGACACCGGCGCTGGCGCAGACGTGCCCGTGCCAGGATCGCCAAAGATCGGCGTAAGCGCCATCGGCGGCGACCAGTTCTTCGTGCGAGCCGAGTTCACGGATCCGGCCGTCCTCGACCACTGCCACCCTGTCCGCGTCCCTGCCGGTGTGCAGACGGTGCGCGATCGCCACCACCGTGCGCCCGTCGAGCACCGCGGCGAGCGAACGCTCAAGGTGGCGTGCCGCGCGCGGGTCGAGCAGTGACGTCGCCTCATCGAGCACTAGCGTGTGCGGATCGGCGAGCACAAGTCGCGCCAGGGCTACCTGCTGCGCCTGCGCGGGTGACAGGGCGAGCTGACCCGAGCCGACCATGGTGTCAAGGCCGTCGGGCAACTGCTGTGCCCAATCCAGGGCAGCTACCGCGGCGAGCGCCGCACGGATTTTGTCATCATCCACCTGCTGCGCGGCCGGGCTGCCCGCGGGTTGGCTGCCCTCGGCCGGGCTGCCCGCGGCCGGGCGACCCATCGGCGGGCTACCGGCGGCTGGGCTGTCGGCGGCCATCCCGGTAGCGCCAAGCGCAACGTTGTCGCGCAACGTACCGAGGAATACGTGGTGCTCTTGGGTGACAAGTGCGACCTGGCCGCGCAGTTCGCCAAGTGGCAGTTCCACCAGTGGTACCCGGCCGACGGTCACCGCGCCTGATCGGGGCGGGTGAATGCCCGCGAGCAGCCGCCCGAGCGTTGACTTCCCCGCACCGCTCGGGCCCACCATCGCCAGCCGCTCGCCCGGCTTCAGGCGAAGGTCAACGCCGTGCAGCACGTCGTTGCCCGGCGCATACGCGTAGCGGACAGAATCGGCGGCGAGGTGCTCGCCGACCGGGGCGCGGCCGCTTTCTGCGCGGTCGGCGGGAACCAACGCCACCCCGAGCAGCCTTGCCAGGGACGCCCCGCCCACCTGCAGTTCATCCACCCAGCTCAGCAGCCGGTCCAGCGGATCGATGAGTTGCTGTACGTACAGGGTGGCCGCGGTCATCTGGCCGATGGTGGCCCAGCCCCGCAAGGTGAAGAGTCCGCCAAGGCCGAGTGTCGCCGCTACCGGGATCACGTAGCCAAGCTCCACCAGCGGGAACCAGACCATGCGTAGCCCGAGTGTGTAACGCTCCGCCCGCCAGGCCCGCTTCAGGTCGGACTGGGTGCGGGCGAGCCTGCGGGCCTGCAGTCGCAGTGCCTCCACGGTGCGAGCGCCGGCCACGGTTTCCGCGATGCCTTCCGTCAGCTCCGCGTAGGCGGCGTTCTCCGCGAGATAGGCGTCCCTCGCCCGGGCCAGGTACCAGCGCGTCGCGAACCACAGCAGCGGTATCGCGGTCAGGCAGGGCAGCGCGAGCAACGGCCCGTTGAGTATCAGCGCGCCGACCGCGAACGCGCCCGTCACGATGGCGATCAGCGTCTCCGGTACCGCCATGCGGACGGCGCGCGACATCGCGTCCACATCCCGCGTCGTGCGGGTGAGCAGATCTCCGCTGCCGGCGCGTTCCACCGTGGACAGCGGCAGGGTGAGCACCTGCCGGACGAACTCCTCACGCAACTGGGCAAGTACGAGTTCGCCGAGCCGCGTTGAGCAGTAGACGGCGAACCGCAAGACCACGGCCTGTGCCACGATCAGGCCGCCGATGATGAGCGCGACCAGGTCCACGTGCTGCCGGGTCAGGTGGCCCTCGGTCACCGCCTCGACCAGGTTGCCGATCAGCCGCGGCGAGATCAGGCCGGCCGTCGCGGCCAGACCGTGCAGGGTCAGCGCGGTGGCGAGTTGCCCTGGGTGGCGCAGCATGAGCCTGCGCGCATAGCCGCGGACCTGCCGCCGGGTCGCGATGGGCAGGATCGGCCGGGCTGGTTCGCTGGCGGCGCGGTCGGCCTCGGTGGCAGTCAATCAGGCCTCCTGCCTGGTAACGGTGGTGGCGTAGCCGGGATGGCTCGCGAGCAGTTCGCTGTGGCTGCCCTCCGCTACGACCTTGCCGCCGTCGACGAACGCCACGTGGTCGGCCCGGGCGAGGACGAGCGGGCTGGTAGCGGCGACGACCGTCGTCCGGCCCGCCCGCGCGGGCCCGAGCCTCGCCGCGATGCGGGACTCGGTATGCGCGTCCACTGCTGAGGTCGGTTCGACGAGCACGAGGACGGGCGGATCGGCCGTGAGAGCGCGGACGAGTTTGAGCCGTTGCTGCTGGCCGCCGGAGAACTCGCGGCCAGAGTCGGTGATCCTGGCGTCGAGGCCAGCGGGCAGCGCGTCGACGATGTCGGTCGCAGCGGCGGTCCGCAGTGCGCGGGTCAGGGCCGTCTCTCCCGCGCCGTACGGGTCGAGTTCGTCGCGGAGCCGGCCGGCGAGCAACCGGTCTGAGTTCTCGCACACCAGGATCGTCCGGCGGACCGTGTCGATCGGCAGATCGGCGAGCCTGACACCGCCACAGGACACCTCGCCTGCCGAGAACCTGCCGAGCCTGTCCGCGATGGCGACGGCGTCAGGCGCCGCTGCCGCAACTATCGCGGTGAACAGGCCGGGACGCACTACAAGGCCCGATTCCACATCAACTAGCTCGCCAGCCCGCGCAGCCTCGCAAGGTTCTTCAGCCTCTTCAGTTTCTTTGACATCTGTGAGCTCTGAAGTCTTTTTGATCTTTTTAGCCTCTACAATTTCTATGATCTCTGCGGTCTCTGCGGTCTCTGCGGTCTCTGCGGTCTCTGCGATCTCTGCGGTCTCTGCGGTCTCTGCGGTCTCTGCGGTCTCTGCGGTCTCTGCGGTCTCTGCGATCTCTGCGATCTCTGCGGTCTCTGCGGTCTCTGCGGTCTCTGCGATCTCTGCGGTCTCTGCCGGACCCGCACCGGTGACGTCCGGCGACAGGCTCAGCAAGGTGGTGACCCTGCGTGCCGCCACGTGCGCCTTGGTGATCTTGTCGGCGGCCTCGGTAAGCGTGCCGATGGGGCCGGTGAGGAAAACGGCGTAGCCGTAGCAGGCCACAAGCTGGCCGGGCGTGATCGAGCCATCGATTGCCATCCGCGCACCGGTCCAGACGACGAGCGTGACAAGCAGTCCGGGCAGCAGGATCTCGGCGCCCGCAAGCAGCGACTCGATCGCGCCGACCCGGATACCTGCCCGCATCACATCCTGTGATCCCGTGGCGTAGCGCGCGGCGAACAGGTCTTCGCCGCCGATACCGCGCAGCACCCGCAGCCCGGCGACGATATCCGAGGCGCGGGTGGCGAGATGTGCCTGCCGCTCGCGCTGCGCCTGCTGGCGGTGGTGGAGCGGCCGGACAAGCAGTGCCATCGCCGCGGCCATAACCGGCACCGCGGCGACGGTGACCAGACCGGCAGTCGCGTAGGTGGTAAGCATGATCACCGCGACCACGACGATGGCCACGACCGATCCGCTGCCACGGCCGCAGATGTCCATCGCGCCGCCGATCTGCACGACATCGGACACCCCGATGCTGACGACCTCGCCCGCCGCGAGCCGCTTCGGCAGTGCCGCGCCGAGTTGTACCGCCTTGCGCACGGTCACCTGGACGGTGAGGAAGGCGGCGCCGAGCCAGTTCATTACCGAATTGCGGTGCCGCGTCACCCCGGCGACCGCCTGGATCACGCCGAGGCCGAAGAGCATGCCTGTCCACAGGGCGAGCGCGCCACCGTCCCGCGCGGTCACGCCTGCGTCGATGGCGTGCCCGATGACGGCGGGCATCAGCGCCTGGGCGACCATCCAGACGATCCCCGTCGCCGCGGCCGCGAGCATCCCGCGTGGCTGGCTGCGCGCCACCCACCACAGGTAACGTGCAGCCGACCTATGGTCGGCTTCCCCCGGATCGGGGACGGGTAGCTCGCGCATGGTGTGCCTCGTCAATGCTGGTGCGCACCGCGTAGACCGTTAAGGATCATGCTCGTCCGTGGTAACGGTGACGCGGGCGGGACAGCGCTGCACGGGGGGCGAGCCCCCCGAACCCCCCGGAGCATGCCGAACGGCGGTGCGTGGTGGCACCTATTTGTTGTGCAGGGATGTACGGATCGTAACCAGGCCGGCCCGGCTGCGGCGAATGGTTTTTTTTCCTCGCCCCGCGGCCGCCGCGGGCGCGGGCGGGCTCGCCCGTTGCTTGCTGGTTTGCCTCGCGTGGCACGATTCACTCATCAGATGTTGTGTGACGCCGCGCCCGATGTCACCCGCGATCCGGGGGCCCGCGGCGCGGCGCAAGTCCGCCGAGGATGTTGGACCAACACCGGGAGCGATCTGTGATGGACGCTGTGACCAATGTGCCCGTACCTTCGAACGAGCCGGTCAGGCAGTACTCACCCGGCAGCCCCGAGCGGGCCGCGGTGGAGCAGAAGATCAAGGAACAACGGGCCGCGGTTGCCCAGCTGCAGATGAACATCGGCGGCGAGTGGCGGATGGGCAGTGGCGGGCAGATCGAGGTGGTAGAGCCGCACAACTTCAGGCATGTGCTCGGCCAGCTGGGCGACGCCACCGATGACGACGTGGCGGCGGCGGTGGCTGCCGCCCGCCAGGCGGCACCGGACTGGCGCGCGCTGCCCTTCGACGACCGCGCGGCCGTTTTCCTGAAGGCGGCGGACCTGCTCGCGGGACCGTGGCGGGCCACGATGAACGCGGCGACGATCCTTGGGCAGTCCAAGTCGGTCTTCCAGGCCGAGATCGACGCCGCCTGCGAGCTCATTGATTTCTGGCGGTTCAACGTGTCGTTCGCCCGCCAGTTGCTCGCCGACCAGCCCAGGTCAGGTCCGGGGACATGGAACCGGATGGAGTACCGGCCGCTCGATGGCTTCGTGCTGGCGATCACGCCGTTCAACTTCACCTCGATCGCGGCGAATCTGCCTTCCGCGCCCGCGCTGCTCGGCAATACCGTGGTCTGGAAGCCGTCGCCGACCCAGCAGCTTTCCGCGCACGTGAGCATGGCGCTGCTCGAGGCGGCTGGCCTGCCGCCCGGCGTGATCAACATGGTGACGGGCAACGGCCTGGCGGTCTCGCGGGTCGCGCTTGCCCATCCAGATCTCGCTGGGATCCACTTCACCGGCTCGACCGCCACGTTCCGGCACCTGTGGGCCACCGTTGGCGGCGGAATCGCTACCTACCGCAGCTATCCTCGCATCGTTGGCGAAACCGGCGGCAAGGATTTCGTGATCGCCCACCCGTCAGCCGACCCGGACGTGCTCACCACCGCGCTGATTCGTGGCGCCTACGAATACCAGGGCCAGAAATGCTCGGCGGCCTCCCGCAGCTACATCCCGCGTTCGGTGTGGGACCGGATGGGTGACGATTTCGTCTCCGTCGCCGAGTCGCTGTCCGTTGGTGACGTGGCGTCCGACTTGTCGCTGTTCATGGGCGCGGTCATCGACGCGCGGGCCTTCGCCAAGCATCGCGCGGCGCTTGACCGGGCGGCCGATCGCCCGTCTGTGCGGGTCCTCACCGGCAGCTACGACGACTCAGCGGGCTACTTCGTCCGGCCGGCCGTGCTTGAGTGCTCCGATCCGTACGACGAGGTATTCACCACGGAGTACTTCGGGCCGATCCTTTCCGTGCACGTGTATGAGGACCGTGACTACGCGGCGGTGCTGAGCCAGGCGGCCGACGTGGCTCCCTACGCGCTGACGGGCGCGGTGATTGCCCAGGATCGTGCCGCGATCGCTGCGGCCAGCGACGCGATGCGGTTCGCGGCCGGGAACTTCTACATCAACGACAAGCCGACCGGTGCGGTCGTCGGGCAGCAGCCGTTCGGCGGGTCGCGGGCGAGCGGGACAAACGACAAGGCAGGCTCGATACTGAACCTGACCCGCTGGGTCAGCGCCCGCACGATCAAGGAGTTGTTCTCGCCGCCCGTCGACTACCGCTACCCGCACATGGGCTAGCTTTCTGTGCGACTCGCCAGGCCTGCTGCCTGGCGGCACGGCGGCGACCGGCCGGCCTATCCGGGCACCGGGCGCGGGGCGGGCCCCGTGCCCGGTTGAGCTGGCCCCGTGCCGGGCTCGCCCGGCCCACTGCCCGGCTGCCCGGCCTGGGCCGCACTCAAATGCGCGTGCGTGCGCAGCGGTGCCTCCTTCAGGATCAACGCGAGCAGGAACGCCACCCCAAGCAGCGGAACCAGATAGGCGTAGATCGGCGGCAGCGCGTCGGCGAAGGACACCACGATCGCATGCTTGAGCGCCGCGGGCAGCGCAGTGAGTCCCTGCGGTGTGAGCGAGCTGACCAGCTGGCTGCTCAGGTGGCCTGCTACCGCATGGGGGATGCGCGCGGAAAGTTGCGCGTCCAGGCGGTGCACGAACAGCGCGCCGATCAGGGCGACACCTACGCTGCTGCCGATCTGCCGGGCGAAGTTGACCGACGACGTCGCCGTGCCCAGATCTCGCCGGGCCGCGCTGTTCTGCACGATCAGCACCATAACCTGCATGATCAGGCCAATGCCGAGGCCGAGGATCAGCATGTACAGGCTCGAGGCGAGGTGTGTCGTGTCCGCGCGCAAGGTGGACAGGAGGTACATGCCCACGCCGGCGATCGCCGTGCCAGCGATCGGGTAGGCCTTGTAGTGGCCGGTCCTGGCGATGAGCCTGCCGGACGAGATGGATGTGATCAGCAGGCCGGCTATCAGCGGCAGCAGCAGCAGCCCCGACGCGATCGCGCTGACACCGGTGACGATCTGCAGGTAGGTGGGCAGGTAGCTGATCGCGCCGAACATGGCGATCCCGAGGATGAGCGAGATCGTGCAGGCAATGTTGAAGGTCTGATCGCGGAACAGCCGAAGCGGGATCACGGGTTCAGCTGCGTACCGCGCGGAGATCAGCCAGGCCGACGCGAGAGCCAGGGTGGCGGTGCCGAGGCCGATGATCATCGGCGAGCCCCACGCGTAGCTGGTGCCGCCCCAGCTCGTGAGCAGGACCAGGCAGACCACGGCGCCGCCGAGCAGGCCCATGCCCAGGTAGTCGATCCGTGGCTTGTGCTGCGGCCTGGGCAGGTGCAGCACGACGCCGGTGACGAGCAGAGCGACAGCACCGATGGGCAGGTTGATGTAGAAGATCCACCGCCAGGACAGGTTGTCCACGAAGAATCCGCCGAGCAGCGGCCCGATGATTGACGCCAGCCCGAAGACGCCGCCGATCAGTCCCATGTACTTGCCTCGCTCACGCGGGCTGACGACATCGCCGATGATCGCTTGTGCGCCGATCATCAGCCCGCCCGCGCCCACCCCCTGCACCCCGCGGAACACGATCAGCTCGGTCATCGAGTGCGCGAGGCCGGACGCTACCGAGCCCACCAGGAAGACCACGATCGCGAACTGGAACACGGGCTTGCGGCCGAACAGGTCGCCGACCTTGCCGTAGATCGGCATCACGACGGCCACCGCCAGCAGATAGGCCGTGACTACCCAGCCGATATGGTTCAGCCCGTGCAGGTCGCCAGTGATCGTCGGCAGGGCCGTGGCAACGATCGTCTGGTCGAGCGCGGCGAGCAGCATGCCCAGCATCAGGCCGGAGAAGATCAACAGCACCTGGCGGTTTCCAGCACCGGCTACCCCGGTACCCCCGGTCCCGTCCGGAGACGGCGGGACGGCCTGCGCTGACGGTCGCGGCATGCTAAGTCCCCTCTGCCGCAGGCACTGTCAACCCGCGTCCGGCCAGGTAATGTTGGACTTAGTTAGAGAAAAGACTCTTCTTTAATTAAATCCACGTTAGACTCGGCGCGGCGGCGGCGCAAGAGAATCAGCGGAGGCCGACATGGCCGAAACGGCCGGCCGGATACAGACGATCGGCGGGGCAGAGCCGGTCGGCGGGGCAGAGACCGTCGGCGGGGCAGAGACCGTCGGCGGGGCAGAGACCGTCGGCGGGGCAGAGCCGGTCGGCGGGGCAGAGCCGGTCGGCGGGGCAGAGCCGGTCGGCGGGGCAGAGCCGGTCGGCGGGGCAGAGCCGCTCGGCGGGGCAGAGCCGGCCGGCGGGGCAGAGCCGGCCGGCGGGGCAGAGCCGGCCGGCGGG
>Ga0335077_10001232_pt1 | contig 30216 bp, 32 predicted proteins | sample Lox_Sample_31_FD_207151 | JGI IMG/M metagenome (GOLD analysis project Ga0335077, IMG submission 207151) | Soil microbial communities from Loxahatchee National Wildlife Refuge, Florida, United States - Lox_Sample_3.1 | ecosystem: Environmental > Terrestrial > Soil > Wetlands | place: USA... | reverse complement strand
GTGACCGGCAGTTTCTCAATTCCTATACCTTTGGATGCCATCCAGACGATGAACGTTGCCAAGGCCCCCTATAGTGCCGAATACGGGGGGTTCTCTGGCGGCTTGACCACCATCGAGACTAAGCCGCCCGGCGGTAGTTGGAACTATGGAGTGATGGACTTTATTCCGGGCCTTCGCGGTAAGGAGGATCACATCGTCGGCGTCTCAGACTTCACGCCGCGCATGTTTTTCGGGGGACCCCTTATCAAGGACAAACTCTACTTTTTAGAAGCGCTCACGTATGACGTGAGAAAGAGTCCTACCCGCGGACTGCCCTGGCCTAACGACGAGACCAAGCGCCAGGGTTGGAATTCGCTGACCAGCTTGCAAGCGGTGCTCTCACCTGAGCACCTTTTGTCTGTTACGCTAAACGGCTTTTCAAACCGCAGACAGTTCGCAGACATTAATGCCCTGGTGCCACAAACCGCCTCAGCGGACGATGGGCAACGAGGAGTATCCATTGGAGCCAACGACAGCTACCAGTTCAACTCCGGCGGACTCCTGAATACGATATTTCGTTACACCCGATTTGATAGCAACGCGCACGGCCAGGGGCCGGAAGACATGCTCATAACACCCGAAGGATGGGGCGGAAATTTCTTTGACACTTGGACTAGGGTTTCTAACCAGTACCAACTCCGGCCCGTTTACCAGTCTCCTTTAAAGGAGTGGTGGGGCCGCCACCAGGTGAAAGTAGGCGTAGATTTTTCCCATCGGTCATTCGACGGTACCGACCATTCGCATCCAATCGACCTGTTGCGACAAGACGGCTCTCTGGCCGAGCAAATTGACTTTCAAGGGAATGGCGGTCTCAGAGCCCGGGACACTGCAGTTGCGGAGTTCGTCCAGGACCATTGGACGCTTAATGATCGTCTGGCGCTCGACCTCGGTGGCCGATTGTCAAGCGAATCCATAGGGCGATCGGCAGCCTTCGCGCCCAGGATCGGGCTGGTTTACTCGCCGACTGAAGACCGTAAAACCATCATCCGCGCGGGCGTCGGGCTTTTCTACGACCGCGTTCCGCTGCTGGCCGCGGACTTTCTGGAGAACCCAACACGGGTCGCGAGCTTCTACAACGAGACCGGTGCATTGGTCAACTCACTGATCTTCCAAAACGCATATGTCGCCATGGCCCCCGGTCGTGGATTGGTCCAGGTGGGCCACAGTCTCGACTCCAGCCCGCGCAATTCCACGTTGAACTTTGAGGTGGACCGTGAAGTTTGGCGCAGCACGGTCATCCGCATCAGCTATCTCTACAGTTATACGCAGGGTCTCTATGTCGTTACTCCACTGGCAGCCGCCGCCGGAGCGCCCTCCCTGTTAGGACTCGCCGACACGGGCGGCTCGCACTATCACGAACTCGAAGCAACCTTGCACTACCGGCCGAGCGAGCGAAGCGTGCTCAATGTGTCCTATGTCCGCAGCAGGGCTCGCGGCGATCTGAACACACTTTCCGACGTCTTCGTGCCGTTCGAGCAGCCGGTGATCCGTCCCAATGTCTCCGGCAACCTTGCACAGGATGTGCCCAATCGGGTCGTAGGCTGGGGAACATTATCTTTGCCGTGGAATCTGACCGTGAGCCCTGTGGTCGATGTTCATTCTGGTCTGCCCTATTCGGACGTCGATGCCTTGCAGAACTACGTTGGCATGCCTAACAACCAACGTTACCCGACGTTCTTCTCCTTCGACTTAAAGGTTTACCGGGAATTCCAAGTGCACTTACCCTTTCTCGGCAAGGGAAAAAAACGAAAACTTCGTTTTGGTCTTTATTCGATCAACCTCACGAACCACTCAAACGCACTTGAGGTTTACAGCAATGTCACTTCTCCGTTTTTCGGCCACTTCGTAGGATTTCAGCACCGCGTCAACGGGTTCGTAATTGACGCGGTTAATTAGTGGGGGCACCTTGGCAAGCGTGAACGAGGCCTCAATAGGAACGAAAGTGACCATGTTAACCAGGCACATCGAAAAACATAAGCTCGCCGCACTTTTACTAATCGTCGCGCTGGGGTTATCTGTGCGCCTTCGCGGACTTGGCAGCGTGGGGTTCAACGAGGATGAAATTCAAAAGGTTGTGGCCGCACGTTCCTACCTCCATGGCAATCTCTCGGTGAACCTTGAACACCCGATGGTCATGAAGTCGCTCATTACGGTATCTCTTTGGGCTGCGGATGTATGGAACCGGGGATTCGGAGAGCTTCATGAAGTGCCGGAAGAGGTCTCCGTCCGCCTGCCCAATGTTATTTTCGGCTCTCTGACAGCGTTGGTAATCTTCCTGATTGCGCAGGAGTTATTCGGTCTCGAGATAGGGCTGTTCAGCGCGCTGTTGTGGTCTATCGGAACGATCGCCATCATAGTCAATCGAGTAGCCAAAGAGGACACGCTCCTGGCGTTTTTCACCTGGCTTGGATACTACTTCTATCTTCGAGCGAAGAACGTGAGCACGACAGATGTTCAGCGGGGAGGGAAATTCTACGCCGCGGGCGGAGCGAGCTTCGGACTGATGCTGGCCTCAAAGTACTTTCCTCATTACCTGGGCTTGAATGCGCTCTATCACCACTTGCGCGGGAGATGCAATCCCAGCCAGCCGCTCAGGAAGCGGGATTACGTCCTGGTTTTTGGGACATGCGCCCTCGTATTCTTGTTGTTCAATCCGATCGTCCTTCAGCCCAGTACACTCAAGCACATGTTTAGTTATGTACACGGCTCCAGCATAACCCACCACGGCTACCTAATGATGGGACACCTGTACTCCGAAGACGCGGTTTTTAAAGGCGGCATGCCTGCATACTTTTATGCTCTATTCCTCGCCATCAAGACGCCGCTTCCCATCCTGGGAGCATTCATCATTGGTCTCGTGGAAACGTGGAAGCGCCGACGCGAATCTGGTTCATCTTTTCTGATTTTCATGTTCCTGTGTTGGTTCGTTCCTTTCTCGCTACTCGGTGCCAAGTGGCTCCGGTACATGCTTGCGTGGATGCCGGCAGTTTACATCATCGCGGCGATTGGCCTGGCCAGAATCTTCTCTTGGGTGTCCGCGCTGGCTCACCAGAGAACAGATCGCCGGCTGGCTCCGGTTCTCGTAGCAGTTTTCGCGCTGGTATTTCTAGCCAACCCGGCTTGGGTGGTCGTGAGAAGCGCCCCCTACTACTCCCTCTATTTGAATGCGCTGGGATTCGGGCGCACTGGTTACTACTTCCCGCACGACGAAATGAATGACATGGGCTTGAAAGAGGCCATTGCGCGGATCTCGCTAGAAGCCCCCTATGGAGCCAGCGTGGGCGGGGAGGCGGGGCCTGTCTTTAATTATTACCTCCATAAATTTGGGCGGGACGATTTGCATTACTTTGATCTTTCCAATGAGGCGGAAAGACTAGACGCGCCTCCGTCCACTTTTCTTGTGGTCCAAGACGGACGGAAGTATTTCGAAAACGTTGCCTTTATTCAGAGAGTGGAGTCTCACCAGGCGCCGGTTCAGACGATCGAGATCGGCGGCGCTGCCGCGGTGCGTGTTTACCGCGACGAAGAGTTAGCGGAGCTGAGAACTGGTCGATGAACAATACCCTCCGGTATCTCCGTCCGCTGGCGTCGATAGTAAGCGTCGCGCTGTTCGTCTATGTGCTACAGCGCAGCGGCCCCGGCGCTGTCCTCGACAAGATCCGTCTGCTCGGATGCGGTTTTATCTTGCTGATCCTGCTTTCAGGAGTGAGGCATGTCCTGAGGGCGGTAGCTTGGAGCTACTGCCTCCAAACCGACGGACCGCGCCCAGCTCTGCTTACCCTCTTGGGCCCCAGGGTAATGGGCGAAGCGCTGGATGACCTGACGCCGGCGGGACCGTTGCTGGGCGAATCTGCCAAGGTCGTCGTGGTTTCGAGACTCATGCCTGCCCAGGCCGGAGCCTCGTCAGTCGTCATCGAGAATCTCATCTATGCGCTCGCCGCGATCTTGTTCATGCTGAGCGGGGTTGTGCTTGCGTTGCTCAAACTTACCACGCTTCAGGATTTTCGATGGATTGGCGGCGGGCTGGTCATTTGCTTTCTCGCTTCCATAGCGGTTGCCTGCTGGATTGTCAACCGGCGGGTCTTGCTGCTTGGCCGAACGCTGGATTACCTGAAGCGAGCGGAACTGCGATGGGCTTTTCTCGAGAGCCACGAGAGTGCCCTGCGCGATGTCGAGCAAACCATCTACGATTTCTTTCTGACTCACAGGCGCCTATTTCTCGCCGTCCTGGCGATTGAGATCGCGACCAATTTCACCGGCATCGGCGAGGCTTATCTGATTCTCAAAATCACAGCGGCACATACCTCGTTCTTCGCGGCTTATCTTGTGGAATCCGCCAGCAGGGCGGTCCAATTGGCGTTTTCTTTTGTTCCCCTCGGACTGGGGATTCAGGAAGGGGCGGCTGCCGCCACATTACAGGCTCTCGGCTATGCCGCGAGCGAAGGCGTTTCCTTGGCTATCATCCGCAAAATTCGCACGGTCTTCTGGGTAGCGGTTGGCCTGCTTCTGGCGGCTAAGTATTCGATTGCCTTACCCGAAGGAGAAAAGAGCACGATTTAGCTATGCGGCAGCTCATTGTCAACGCCGATGACTTTGGACTCACCGAGGCGGTGAGCAGCGGTATTCTCGACGCGCACAGGGAAGGCATTGTCACCAGCACGACGCTCATGGCAAACGGCGGAGCATTCGACGCTGCCGTATCCATGAGCCGCCGGGCACCCCGGCTGGGAATCGGAGTGCACTTGAATCTCTCAGCAGGCGAGCCTGTTTCGCCCGCGCTCAGGATCCCCAGTCTCATCGATCGGAGTGGGCGGCTGCATCTGAATCCAGGCCGCTTGCTGCGGGCTCTCGTGGCACGGCAGGTCAATCTGGCCGACGTGGAAAGCGAGCTTCGGCGGCAAATTACCAAAATCCTCAGTGCCGGTATCTTGCCGACCCATCTCGACGGACATAAGCATGTGCACGTTCTGCCCGGCGTTTCTGATGTGGTTATTCGCTTGGCTCAGGAGTTTTCCATTCGGAGCATACGCTGTCCGCAGGAAGTAGCGCCCAACTTGGCAACTTTACTGCGGAGCGGAAATCCCCGACCTGCGGAAGTCAAGCAGTACCTGGTGGGGCGCATAGTTTCCGGCTTCGGCAGGGGTTTTAAGGCAAAACTGGCGAAGGCTGGGTTGCTGTCTCCAGCTCACTTTTGCGGCCTTTCCCAAACCGGGTTTCTGCACACCCAAAGCATTCGGGACATCCTGGGGCGCTTGCCAGACGGCATCAGTGAACTGATGTGCCATCCGGGATATCTTGACGCCGAACTTGTGAGGGCGGGTACTCGATTGCTGGCCCAGCGTGACGTCGAAATGCGGGCGTTGACGGCACCTCTAGTCAGGAAACTTGTGGTCGACCGCGGAATTCAACTTATTAGCTATCGGCAGCTTGGAACGTACGCAGAAGAGCGCGACCATGCGGCTCGAAAACTGACCATTGGGTCCGAACAAATCAGGTGCGGACCACTTCAACAAGGGAGTCTTTACGATGAATAGGAACGTGAAATATTCGATAGTGGTGCCGCTCTACAACGAGGCAGCGAACGTCACCGCACTTTACGTGCGATTGACTCAGGTGATGGCGGGGCTCGACGAACCTTACGAGATTGTCTTCGTCGACGACGGCAGTAAGGACAACACACAGGAGACGCTTTACGAAATCTATGAGAGCGACTCCCGCGTAAGAATCGTGACCCTTCGCCGGAACTTTGGCCAAACCGCGGCGCTAAAGGCAGGTTTTGATGTAGCACGCGGCGACATCATCATCTCCATGGATGGCGACCTGCAGCACGACCCGGAAGAGATCCCCTCCTTCGTGGCGAAGATTGACGAAGGATACGACATCGTCAGCGGTTGGCGAGCCCAACGGCGGGACAGGTGGTTAACACGCCGGCTGCCGAGCCGTATTGCGAACTGGATAATGGCCAAGCTCTCCGGAGTCGCGCTCCACGATTTTGGCACGACCTTCAAGGCATATCGTCGAGAGACCATTCAGAACGTTCAGCTCTACGGCGAACTCCATCGTTTCATCCCGGCTCTGGCCGCTTGGTCTGGAGCGCGGATCACGGAGGTCCCAATCAATAATCCGCCGCGCCAGAACGGAAAGTCCAACTATGGACTATCGAGAACGATCCATGTTTTCCTCGACCTCTTAAGCACCAAATTCCTGCTCGATTACTCGACAAGGCCGCTGCATTTCTTCGGGCCGCTGGGATTAATGGCGACGGGCGCAGGCACATTCATCGGCTTCTCCTTAGCCTTCCAGAAGTTGGTACTTCACCACGAGATCATGCTCCAACACGGGCCACTGCTGTTTGCTGCTGCCCTGCTCACTCTGGTTGGCATCCAGATTCTCTGTTTGGGGCTGGTAGCTGAGATCCTGTCGCGCACATACTACGAGTCTCAAGGAAAACCGATTTATGTCGTCAGAACGATGAGAAGTCACGACACACAATTAACTGTTGCCGTCCATCACAAAGTGAGTCGAATGGACCGCGCCATCCCAGCAGACCCAGTGGACAATGATCTTGAGCGGTTCCCGGGTTCTGACATGCGCGCGACTGGGTGAACGGGAAAGCGGTGGTCAGATGGTTTCTGGCCATTGTGCTCACGGCAACATGAACGCATACTCCGATAAGAATCTGAAGGGTGCTCGAGTTGCGCGGTCGACGGCCCGGCTGGGTGTCCGTTTCGGAATGGCAGGTCTCGCTCTACTCGCGCTTATCGGATTTGGCTCAGCCCCGCTCAACGCCGCAGCGTCCGTGGAACTCAAGCGCAATGGAGACCAAATCGACATTCTGATTGGCGGGCATCCTTTCACTACCTACTACTTTGGTGCCACCACCGCAAAGCCGTATCTCTTTCCCTTGCGGAGCGCCCAGGGAACGGTAGTCACGCGCGGCTTTCCCATGGCAAGCGACATACCCGGCGAAGACCATGATGAGCCTCACCAACGCGCCATGTACTTCGCTCACGGCGACATCAATGGTTACGACTTCTGGGGAGAGGCAGAGTTCCCCCGGTGGAGCCGTCACTCTGCCTCGACCTTTGGCAGCACGGTCTTCCGCGAGCTTAACGAAATGCGTGGCGGTCCTGACTCAGGCACCCTCCGCGCGGAATTCGACCTCGTAACATCTGACGGGCAGGTGATCGCCGCGGAGACCCAGGCCTACGGTTTCAGGGGCGATGAGCACGCGAGGATTATCGATTGCGAGTTTACGATCCACGCCAACCATGGCCCAGTGAAGATTGGTGATACCAAAGAAGGAACATTTGCGATTCGGGTTGTCAAAGCGCTGGAGTCGCCTCCAGGTCGCATGGTCAATTCGTACGGCGCCCGCGGTGAAAAGGAGGTCTGGGGCAAGCGCGCGGATTGGGTGGATTACTACGGGAATGTATCTGGGGAGGACGTCGGCATCGCCATTTTTGATGGTCCAAAGAACCTGCGCCATCCGACGTACTGGCACGCCCGCCATTACGGTCTTCTCGCTGCCAACCCTTTCGGCTTGAAAGAGTTCCTACATGGCCGGCGCCAGGACGGGAGCTGCGTGATTGCGGACCGTGGATCACTCACACTTCGTTACCGGGTGTTCATACATCATGGTGATTTCCACGAGGCAAAGGTGGCGGATTCTTACAAGCAGTACGCAGCAGAGGAATAGGGGAATACAGCAATGGAATCGGATATGACTCGCCGCGACGTTCTCAGGACCGTGGCAAAAACGACTGCGGGCTTGGGTGCGCTTAGTGGAATCAAGTTTGTCGCTCATCCGGAGCGGGTTCTTGGCGCGAACGATCGCGTGAGAGTGGCGGTCTGCGGCCTTCACGGCCGCGGCAAGGATCACTTGGACGGGTTTTCGCGAGTGCCGAACGTCGAAATTGCTGCGCTTTGTGACGTGGACGAAAACGTTTTGAGGAAGCGCCTCGGAGAAGTCGGCGGGAAACCCCAGACTTATGTGGATATCCGCAAGCTCCTGGAAGACAAGTCCATCGATGCTATCTCCATCGCCACTCCAAATCACTGGCACTCCTTGATGGCCATTTGGGCGTGCCAAGCCGGCAAGGATGTTTACGTCGAGAAGCCCTGCTCGCATAACCTGTGGGAAGGACGCCAACTCGTCCGCGCCGCGGAAAAGTACAATCGCATTGTCCAGCACGGGACACAAATTCGCTCCGCGCCCGCGATCCAAGAGGCAATCAAAGGACTTCACGAAGGCGTTCTCGGCGAAGTGTATCTGGCTCGCGGATTATGCTTCAAAAGGCGCGACACGATTGGACACGCCTCTGAGGAAACCGTGCCTGCCGGGGTTCACTACGACCTCTGGACGGGACCCGCTCCCCTGAAGCCTTTCACACGCAATCGCTTTCATTACAACTGGCATTGGAGCTGGGATACGGGAAACGGAGATCTAGGCAACCAGGGCGTCCACCAAGTCGACGTCGCCCGGTGGGGCCTAGGCCTCAAGTTCCCCAATCGCATCTCCGCCGTGGGCGGGCATTTCATGTTTGACGATGATCAGCAGACACCCAACACCCTGAACTGTGCTTTTGAATTCGATCTGCCGGATGGCAAGTGCAAGATGATGGAGTTTGAGGTCCGGCACTGGATCACCAACAACGAGGCCGGCATCGGACGCGGAAATCTGGTGACGGGTAAGAAGCGCTTTTTCGGTCACCACGACACTATCGGCAACGTCTTCTATGGCGCAAATGGATACCTCGCCACTGGAGACGAAGATGCGTCGAGTTATGAGATCTTGCTGGGCCGCGACGAGAAGTCTGGGCCTCACGGTCATGGAGGCGGCGATCACTTTGCAAACTTGATTGACTGCGTTCGCAGCCGGAAGAAAGAGGACCTGAATGCGCCGATTGGAGAAGGCCACATTTCCTGCGCCTTGGTCCACCTGGCAAACGCGTCATATCGCCTGGGCCGGATGCTCCACTTTGATCCCGAAGCCGAGCGGGTGATTAGCGACGACGAGGCCAATAGCTTACTGCGTGACAGCCATCGAGGGTATCGGGCGCCGTTTGCGGTTCCCGAAGAAGTTTAGTGAGGGTGGTCTCTGCCGCCCTTGTTGAAGCATTCCCAATTTGGTGTCGCACACCAGCTCCGCGGAGCCGCCCACCTGGCGCGTTTTTATTAGAGCCAAGTCAACGTGGCCTCAATCAACGGTGGAAATGCCGCACAGTGCGGCGAGGAGCATGGCTTCGACGGCATATACTGCCCGGGGCTCTCGTCACAGGGCAGTATCCTCCAACATTCAGACCAGCCAACCGCTACACTCGGCGACCTGCCGAAATGCGTGCGGATCTCTTGGCCAATGCCGAGACGAACGATGTCGCCGAGCTTTCCCACGAAGGGAGCCGGGGTAGACTGCATCAAAGTCATTTCCGGAACGAGCCGCAGGTTCGGCAAGTGCATTCGTCAATAGCCGAAAAAAGCCGATCGCGTCCCCTCGATAGAAGCGGAACAGATTGATGATAAAGCGCAAATGCTTTGGAGCTTACATTGCTGCTTCACAAACGAACGTATCGGTAAGGAGCAGAATATGATCAAAGCTTCCAGGCATCGCCTCGCTGACTTCTGGTGCAAGCTGATGCACCCCGCTCCAATGTGGCCTTCCCATGGTCGCTACCGATGCCGCGCATGCCAGCGCGACTATCCTGTCCCATGGGAATCCGAGTTAAGGAAAACGCCTTCGCAGCAAAAAACTGAGCGGTTGCCTGCGGCATCGTCCCCGGTGCTCTTTCGGATGGCAGTCTCGAAGTGAACCAGCGTTGCTCTGCGGAGATGGAGATTTGAACCATGGCGCCAAATGAAGTACTTCCCGAAAGTTTTGGAAACATTCGGGAATTCATTGAGAGGCATCTTGTCTCTTACGAGGTCTCACCGCACTACGTCGTCCTGGAAGACCGACCAGCCGGGGCTCGTCCCACCAGTCGCAGGATTCAGGCTGGCTTCGATATCGACGTTTACGCCATTAAAACGAGCCCGGAATCGGCGCCCCCTCCGGAGTATGAACTCGCATTCGAGATGCTAAGAAGGGCGGCGGAGACAATCCTGGCCAATACGGACGACTCCTGCTCGATCGAAGTGATTCCATATGCCTCCACCGTGATCCTTGACCCTAGGATGCACTTCCAGGCTCTCGGTATGCTCCGAATCACGATCACGCATTCTCGCGGCCTTGACCAACCTGCAGGCGGTGCAGAGCAACATGCGTTGACAAAGATGGAGGAGCGGCTCAAGAGTTTTGGGGTTAGAGCAGGTGGGATGAGGGCCTGAGTTGCTCAGTTGAGTCGCGTCAGCTGTCTTCTGACAATCTCAACCAAGCAATATGTAGAAGGTTTGGTGTTTCGCGAAGTGATGAAGAGGTCTGGTGGCGCCAGAGCCCAGTGCCCGGATCGCTTCGCAAGTATCTGAAGTTGCGAAGGCACATAGCCGGTGGGCACGGCAAGAAAAGGAGTGTGCGCTATGTTTAGAGAACCATTTGTAAAGACAGACGTCTATATCCGACTGCCGGACAAGGGGATGGATTTCATTTACTCGGTCGCTTGCGATGGTCGCGTCATCGAGTCAAGAGTAGTTCCCCCAGTCACGGGTCCCACCCGAGCTCGCGCCGGAAACGGAGGCGCCTTGTCGGGTACGGCCTCCGACGGCGCACCTCGTAAGCCGATCGTTATACGTTGGGGGCTGTAGCCTTGACTACGCCCTCGACTGCATGGTCCGCTGCCTCGATCCACTTCGCGGAGGACATCGCTGCCGACGTTTTGACATTTGTTTCGGCGTCTGACGCCGGCCGGCACCAAAGCGCTGCAACACCACGATGTTTCGGTGGAAATCGAAGTGCACATTTTAGTCGGGAGATAGAAAGTTATGTGGGTTGTGTGGTCAATTGCCGGGCTTATCTCAGTTAACCTGCTGCTCTCTCTAATGGAGACACCGACAGGCTTGCGACTCGCAAGACGACGGAGATCCTGACGTGCAGTTTAGGATTCTAATTTCACTAGTGCTCACTAGTGGCGTTCTTTCGGCTGCTTCCGGTCGCCCGACCGAAGGATCTCTCGCAAAATTGGTGATGGGTGGCCGCTCGCTCTTCTTTGCCTGCGAGTTCAAAGAGGCGGCGCGCACATTTGAGCGCGGATTGGCAGATCAGCCCGAAAGCGCGTTCTTGTACTACTGGGTCGGCAAATCCTATGCGCGCTTAGCGGAAATATCGAGTCCCTTCTCCGCCCCGAAAGACGCGCATAAAGCACGTCGAAACCTCGAACGAGCCGTGCAACTCGATCCCGAGAACCGGGAGTATCTTCAGGAGCTATTCGAGTTCTACCTGGAATCACCGGGATGGTTCCGTGGCGGACTCAATCGAGCGGCTGCACTTCAAGAACGTGTTAGCCAGCAGCAATCTGCTAACGAACATTGGAAGGAGACACTCGCTGCCGCTCGACACGAGTACGGTGGTCCAGCATGGTGGGAAACGAAAGCAATCCTGTGTACTTATGGAGCCGTTGGATCTGTAATCCCGTCGCGCTGAAAAATGCCTTCCACAACGTTGTGCTCCTGTTTATGTTCGCTGACTTCTGCGTCGCTGAATCCTTAACACCGGCCGAGGCGCTTGATCGTGACCTGGCTACGTCGGGCGACAGGCAATCTGGATATTCAGACGCTACGTTTACGGTGCAGATTGATGCTTCATTGCCTAAGCTCAGAAAACGGGGAAGCCCGAGCGGGTTCAAAGTGGTTCCCACTCGGGCCAGGTCGGATATCTTCAGCTTCGATTCGAGGGAGACAGCCTAATAAAGAGCGAAGTGATCGCACGTTTTCTGAATAGTGAGGCGAAAAACAGCTGCCGTCAATGCCGGCTTAGCGAGACTTCCGTTGCTTCTTTCTCTCCTGGCCGGGGCCGGAAGCCTCGATATCAGCAGCTGAGGTGGGCACATGCAGACGGCCGCCATAGGCGCTCCAGCTTGCGGGCCTAGAGCGAAGCCATAGCCTCATCCGGTGTACCCGCAGCTTAACAGCGCACGGGGTCGTGTGCAGCCGCGTAGCGGTAACATCATGGGGCTCCTCGGCAAGCAAAGCCACCCGGGCAAACTTCACCGGCAAAACGCGCAAGATGCGCTCGAGATCAAGCCGAGCAGCCAGTTGACGGTCAATCGAAATCTCCCGGCTCGCCATACTTTCGAAAGCAACTGCTTCGCTCGCGCTGGCCCGACGCTTGTGCTTTGAGTTTCTCATCAGCATCAGAGCCTCATTCCGCACGGCGCTCATTAGATAAGTCATCGCTGAGGACTCGTTCCGAAACTCCAGCCGATGGACCCAGGTCTTGAGCAACGCTGCCTGTACGACGTCCTCGGCGTCAGCATAGTCGCGGAGGAAACAGAGAGCGGCTTTCACGAGCCGTGCTCGCTCTCGCTCACCGATGACGTCCACGCCTAACCTGTATTCCGGCATTACACTCTACCTCTCGATCCCGGCTTGAGAACGAATCGCTTCGACAACGCGCGGGCTTCCTTCGGTAATGGGCATTTCAGATTCCACGCTCCTCGCATTCGCGAGTTAATTCCTTCATCACATGCCCCGGCTCCGACTTCACCGGCCAGCAGGCATCCATGTTTGTCTCAGGAACTGAACTCGCTTTGCTGTGCTGCTCGCTGACCTGATAATCGAAATAATCGATGCCCACCTCGTTCGCACCAAATATCCTTGCCTCGGCATGCGATTGATTGGTCACCGGCAGCCAAAACCTCCCGATCCGTTGGTAGCGGTGCAGAATCTGAACCTTGCGTATCCAGAAAGAAGGGTTCTTTGCCGGGCTGCCCTCAAGGCGCGTGATCGCAAAATCCTCAGCATCCACCCAAATGCGGCCGCGAACCAGGAATTGGTTTTTCGTTTTTGGACTGATTTCCAGAACATATGCGGGACGTCCATCCGAGATCTCCGTCCCGAGGAGTTGAAAATCGTAGTTCTGGGGTATGATCCGCGTCTGCTGGTGCTCACCCTTCTGGCTTGCTTCCTGTTCAGCGTCTATCATCCGGCGGATGATGCGAGTGCGCACGAAACCTGAGCCGCTCTCTGCCACCACTTCAAACGTCTTAGCTCCAGTCTGGTCACACACCACGTGCACGGTCATCTCGGCGCGTTTGTTGAGTTTCTTGTTCTCAAAATGGTATCGGCGCGTTCCGGTGTACCCGGGGAAGGCCGCCAATCTCTGATTGTCGGCCTGTACCATGCGGTCGACCACTTCCGTAGCCGTCATCGGCAACCGAGCGGGAGGCATAACTCCCTGTATAAAAGCCAGCAGTAAGGGACACATCCGATTTAGCTCTCCGTATCGACAATTGACGATGCATTTCGATGACCGGAGAGAATCCTTTTCGAGTTCACGGGAATTGTCGGATTCCCGACCTGTACTGAAGCCTTGCAGGAGCTTGCATGTCAATCTAAGCTTGTAGCCAGGCGGGAATAAAGGAGCAGCCGACGGCGTTGTCGCCAATTTGAGTTCCACAGTGCCGATACTCGGCACTTTCTTCGGCATATGACGTCATTTTTGGCGCGACAAATGTCAATCGCCGTGCCGTAATTGGGTCAGTGCCGGGCAGCAAGACATTTCGGCGCTGCGGCTTGGCCCAGAGAATGGTGATTTGCCATGCGGTTGGATAGCCGAGTGCATTTCGACCAGCTGAGAATCCGTTCGGTCTCGAGGACAAACAGGGACCCGAAATCGATCTTGACTCAAGGAGGTGCTCCCATGCTGGAAATTCAGGATTCTAAACAGATCCCTGATATCGACGGATTTGGCGCAGAAACCCTCGTTAGCGACATTCTATTCGATCAGCTGCAATTTCTGGTCGACCACCTCTCGCGTTGCGATTTATTCGGTTGCCCCGAATGCGGGAGATACTGCGCCGTTCGGGACAAGCTCATGAAGCCATTCGTTGAGGTCGAGTCCAACGGATTCGCTATAGCGGCTCAGAGGCGCCGTAGTCTGGACTCCGGCGAGCAGGCGCTGGCTGCGGGGAGAATTGGAACGAAGGTCCACAATATCCCCAGCCGAACTCATTGATCCAAATGCGCGAGCTGCTGATTCCAATCGAGACGGAAAAGGTAGAGACCAGTAATGCCGGCTTCCGCGCGCCTGCGATCTTGCCAGGGCCAGTGCCACTGAACGCCGGCGACATAGCTACTCATCCGAGAACAATTGCAAGCACGATTTTCGCGGCCCTAAAGCCGCCGCGCCGCCGTCCTTACCGGATGCCTGGCGCCCGGGCAACAGAGTGGCGGCGATGGAGTTCAGGAACAAGAGGACAAACGGGTCCTCTGGATTGTGCCGAACTACCGGACTTCTCCGACTCTAGAGAATTATTAACCGCTGACCATCGGCGAGAAGTTTAAGGTTACGTCCGAAGACGCCTTGGACCGAGGTACTGTTACATGGGCGGCAATTTTCGCCGGGCAGTCTCAGCTGACGAACTCCAACCGGTCGTTCGGGCAGGGAGGAGCGGGTTACGGCCGGTATCTTGGCGCCGCCTATATGACGGGCGGCAGACTTTCTCGCCTGTGGACCTCGTCGGCACCGCCGGTTACTCGATAGAACGGATCGAGTTCGGAGCCCACCCGGTTTTCCGTAGATCAGAATGAGTTCGCCTGGTTCGCCGGCGATCAGTGGAGCCTGGGCGAGCGAGTGTCGGTCGACCTCGGACTCCGCTTCGATCACGATTCGATCACCAGTTCCACGCATGCCGCTCCACGGGCCGGCGTCACCTATGCGTTGACCCGCGATCGAAAAACTCTGCTCAAGGCAGGAGCCGGACTGTTCTATAATCGCGTGCCGCTGAATATTGCCGCATTCCCTGAGTTCCCGGCCCGCACCGTGCTAACCCTGGGCCCCCAAGGAGATGTGCTGGCTCGACTCCATACGCAAACACAATCTTCGGGCCGAATCCGCGCAGCACCACCTGGAATGTCGAACTCGATCGGCAGGTGCTGGAGAAACTGGCGGTCCGCATAGCCTATCAAAACAGCCGCCAACTCATCAAATTTCCCATTACCCCGAACATGGTGAGCTTGTTCACGCTTGGCGTGAGTTTTTTGGCCGGCACCTTCTTCGCGCTCGGAGGCCGCGGAAATATGTTGCTGGGCGCGATCCTATCGGTTTTCGCGAGCATCCTGGACGGCTCCGACGGCGAGGTGGCGCGGCTGACGCTGCAGGACTCCGCATTCGGCTGCTGGTTGGAAACGTTTTGCGATTACCTGTACTACGTTTTCATCTTTGCTGGGATGATGATCGGGCTGTTGGGCAGAGGTCCCATCTACCTGGTCTGGAGCACCGTGCTCCTTTTTGGCGCGGTTGCCAGCTTTCTCACGACAGCGCTGCAGAGGCGCAGAATGGCGGCCTTGAATTTGAACTACGCCTTTGGGATCGAATTTCAGGAGCTAAGCAGGGAACGACCGCCAGTCCCGCTTTTCACGGGAATGCGACGCTTTCTCCATGGCCACTCTCAAAAGCCAGGATCATTCGTTTCCGGGACCAGTCCACGTTCTGGAAGCCGCATTGGTACGTCCCTGTTTTTCAGCGCCGGATCGGCGAGAGGATCGCTCTCGTAAGGGAAGCAACTATTTACGGCCAGTAGGTCGTCACCTACAACCTTCACTGGAGAGCAAAGGTAACGACGCGCTGCGCGTCCAGCAGTTGAAAGAGGTCCTTGCGGACTGCGCCACGTACGTCGATGAGCCGACATTCGTGGTCGCTGGCGATCTTAATCTCCATGCAGACGGCGGCGATGCCGCGGGGGCGCTCCGCGATGCCGGCTTTCACGACGCAGTGCGATTGCCCCAACATCCGACCTCGATTGCTCATGGCCTGTCTCATCACGCACGTGCGATCGACTGGATATTTGTCTCCGATACGCCGGATTCCCCAGGCCGGGTGCACAATGACGTCCGCGCCTCGGACCACCATCCAGTGTCGGCAACGCTTGCACGGCCTTGCGTGGCCTCCTCGTAGGGGAAATATCAGGAGGAAACGAGTCCGACAGGACGGAAGAACTTGAAAACGTCTGCTCTGACTCGGCTCATACTCGACGACGAGTCAGTCGGCCTGCGCCGGGCTGCGCCGGCAACCGGTCCTAGTGGATTCGTGTTTGTGGACACTCCGAGTAAATTATTTGCGGGCGCTCTGGAAAGGAGTGGAGTTGCTCTGGGCTTCCATTCGGGCGGCCTGGGCCATCGTTGCCGACAGTTCCTCGTTCATCGATTTAAGCAAGCGATCGGCTGCAGTCCGAGCGGCGGCCGAGAGGCTGCTGACAACCCCGCGGACGTCCCGCTTCTCCACCGGGACCGTTTCCGATGCCGTGTGGCTCCAGATGACAGATCTCGTTCGAGTATCCAGCAGTTGCGCCGAGATCGTGCAAACGGCGCGTACATCCCGGCCTTGGTCCACTTCCTCCAATCGCTCTATATTGCCGCTCAGCACATACGCCGCCTCCGAACCACGCTCGTGGACCGAGGCGCTCTTGAAGAGCGATTGGGAGCGAAGACCCTCCTCCAGGTATTGCGTGATAGCCTGCCGCGGATTCATCCCCCAACGATGGTATTCGTAGAACCCGACCTCCTCTGGACTGGAACGATACACGATGCGGCCTTCGCAGAGGTATTCCGGACATCGGAATTCACGAATCGCGACCGGGTTCAGAGCACCATTGGACGTTGCCACCTGAGGAACCGGTGGCGGGAAGTTAAGGACATAGGTTGTGGGGTAACGAACGCTCCCACACCCTGCGAGCACGAGTGCTCCGATAAAAACGACTACCAGGTTCTTCATTGCGGAATCCTCCGATCGACGGGCTGCTTGGTTCGAATGAGGCTCCAGGGGCGCTGCTTGAGAGTTTCGGTCATGGCGCGAACATTCTCCGACGCGGAACGCAGATTCCGGACGGTTTCGCCAATGTCGCCTTCGTTGGAGCCCACGACATTTTGGACATCTACCAGAACGGTGTGCGCCGCCTGGAGCGTGCTTTCTAATTCGGTTAGATCCTTCGTGAGCGGCTCGCGAATGGCATCGACGGTGTGGTCCACGTTCCCGACGGTCTGGTCAACGTGGCTAACAACCGGCTCCACTTGACGGACCACGGCATCCGCGTGTTTAGCCAAGTCGGAAATCTGATCCGTAATCTGCGCGATCTTGGGCGACTCCCGTTCCAGCAATGTGTCGGCGTTCGCCAGGATCTGCTCGATTCTTTTCTGGTTCTGCGGACCACTGATCTGGTTTAGATTCGCGAGAAACGTTCGCGCGTCGCCTGTTAGGGCCGGGATCTCTCTGCGGAGTTCGGTCATCAGAGCATCTGCCGACTCCGCAACGTTCGCAACGCGGCCCTCGATCTCTTCTAGGCTCAGAGATTCCGCAGACGAGACCACGGCTCCGACGCTCAGGCGGGGGGCTTCATTGGTTCCGGTCGTAATCATGAGCGCCGGCGTGGTCATGATGCTGACGGTTCCTACACGTGCCGTCGACTTCTGGTTCACAGGAGTCCCGGACTTCACCGCAAATAAGATCTCGATTCGGGTAGGATCTTCGGACCAGGGCTGCACAGCGGTCACCTGGCCCACCTTGATGCCACCGAAGAGCACGGCGGCTCCAGGGGCGAGACCGCCGGCATAGCGCAGGTGGGTCTTGTAAGGTACCTGTCCGCGCACCGTTTGCGTGGTGTGTACGAAATACGTCGCCGAGGTGAGGATAAGCAGGCTCGTGATGACAAACGCGCCGACTTTTGCTTCAGTAGTCATGTTTTGGAACCCCGCAAAAAGGCAGTTATGAATTCTTCGCCCGCCACTCTAGGCACGGCGTCAGGATGGCGGTCGAGAAACTGGCGTATTCGCGGGTGGGCATTGCCGGCGAATTGCTCCTTTTTATCCGCCGCAATCAGCCGTCCCTGGTAAAGCATCGCCACGCGGTCGGCGATGTGGAATGCGCTTTCCAGTTCGTGCGTCACCACGAGAATGGTGATGCCGAAGGAGCGGTTCAAGAACAGAATCAGCTCATCCAGCTCCGCCGAGACGATCGGATCGAGTCCTGCAGAAGGCTCGTCGAGGATCAGGATCTCCGGATCCAGCGCCATCGCCCGCGCGACGGCCACCCGTTTCCTCATTCCTCCGGACAACTCGGGAGGATAAAGCGACCCGGCGTCCGACAGACCGACAGCAATCAAGTTCATCCAGACGACCAGCTTGATTGTGGAATCCGCGAGCCGTGTCAGCTCTCGCAGCGGCAGGGCAACGTTGTCCTCAACGGACATCGAATTGAACAGCGCCCCGCCCTGAAAAGCGACACCGATCCGCCGGCGAACCGCGCCCAACTCAGACGGCGAACAGCATGTGATATCCACGCCATTGATCGTGATTCTACCGGTCTCAGGCTTCGCCAGTCCAAGCAGGTGCTTCAACAAGGTGGTCTTTCCGGAACCGCTTCCCCCGAGCAGCACCAGAATTTCGCCCCGGTAGACATCCAGGTCCACGCTATCCAGCACGCGCCTCGCGCCATAAGACATGGACACGCCTCGAATGGAGATCACCGCGTCGCCGGTTTTTACTGCCGTGGAGTTTGTCATCCTAACGAACTCCACCCCATCAGATAGAAGATTGCCGTGGCCACGAGGTCCGCAAGGATAATGAGGAAGGTCGATTTCACCACGGCGGCCGTGGTCGAATGCCCAACCGCTTCCGGACCACCGTGGACTCGCAGGCCTTCCAGGCAGCCGACGTGGACGATGATGGTCGCGAACACCAGGCTCTTGACTAGCATGAAGGCGACGTCGCGCAGGACAATCGTTTCAGCGACCGTCTGGAAGTAAATGCGAAGGCTCATGTCCATGCTGAAGGCCAGGAACAGGTAACCTGCGAAGATCCCGGAAAGTGTGCTCAGGATGGTAAGACAGGGCACGGTGATCAAGGCGGCCAGATACTTTGGCGCAAGAGTGAACTCCACCGGATCGAGGCCCATTACCCGGAGCGCGTCGATCTCCTCCGTCACAACCATAGTTCCGATCTCCGCCGATATAGCCGACGCGGAACGGCCGCTCACACTGAGAGCGGTGATGAGCGGGCCCAGTTCCCGGGTGAAGGCGATTGCGACCAGGTCTACAACAAACTCCAGAGCGCCGAACCTCCGCAATTCGGAGGCGCCCTGGAGAGCCAGTATGAAACCGGTGCAGAGCGACATCGCGCCGGCCATGGGAAGCGCGCTCGCACCGATCGCGAACATCTGCTCGACGGTGGAATGCCAACGCCTACTGGCGCCCACGATCGGCAAAATGCGCGGGAGCTTCCGAAGCACCGACCAGAACTGCATGGTCAATGCGCCGGCATCCTCCACCTGGACGATTGCGGCCTGCCCGAATTGCTCGAGAAAGGTCAACGGAACTCGACCTCCGATCCCCAGGCACGAAAAATCGTATCCAGTTGGACGATTTCCGCGAACGTCCTGACCGGGCCGCTCATCCCAGCGAGGCGCAGTTTCACCGAACTTTCGCGAGCAGCCTTCAGCGCCTCCAGAAGCGTTGCGATGCCGGACATGTCCAAATAGGACAGGGCGGACAGGTCTATAACCACGACTGGATCTGGACCTCGACGGAGCAGTTCCAGGAGCACGGACCGCAGATACGGCGATGAATCGACCGTCGCGCGCCCCGCGACGGCGACAGTTAACGGTTCACTCCCAGGGACAATGTGTGCGGTGATCTCATCCGATTCCAGCCGGATTTCCTCGACCCCGGCGTTCTTTCTCCATCGGCGAAACAGTGCCGATTTCATTCCGACACCTCCGTCACCGTCGCATCCCATTCCTTGAATAGGCATTTGTGAAGTGAGCCTCGTAGTCAATCTGCCGTCACGAGGACGCAAGTGAGATTCCATTTCACGGGCGTAGTTGGCTCAGTTCGTTGCCGGCGCCGCCGGAAGTGCGTGCCCGATAAACTCGGCAGGCGCCGTCGTCAAGTGCCGAAACGAGTGCCGCGAAACTAGTGCGGTTGGAATGGTCTATTCGATTCCAGCCCGCTTTCTACCTCTCGACGGGTACCGTTGAAATGGGAGGGAGCGTTGGTTAGCGCGCTGGTACACGTGATCGGGCCAGCGGAATCAGTTGCAGCGTAGTATAGTGCAGGTAGAATCGGTAGTGCGACGAATTGCCATCTTCCTGGGCGTTCTTGTGGCAGGTTGCGGTTGCGGCCTCGCGCTGAACCCAGGGCTCGACATAAGCCAGTACGCTCATACCGCGTGGACCGTCCGGGATGGCTTCTCCCTAGGCAACATCTACGCGATTGCCCAGACGCCCGATGGGTACCTCTGGCTCGGCTCGGAGTTTGGCTTGTTCCGCTTCGATGGCCTTCGCAGTCTCCCCTGGCAACCACCCGCGGGTCAGCACCTCCCTGACAGAAATATCAACAGCCTGCTCGTCACCCGCGACGGCACTCTTTGGATTGGCTCGTTTGCCGGCCTTGTAAGTTGGAACGGTGCCAAGCTGACCCCGCGCCCGGAGCAAGAGCTTGCGAAACAGTTTGTGGCATCGCTGTTCGAGGACAGTCAGGGAACGGTGTGGGCCGGTACGCTGGCGACTCCCACTGGTCGGCTCTGCGCAATCGGACGCGGCAGCGCGCAGTGCTACGGGGAGGATGGCGCGTTCGGCAGAGCCGTCTGGGCTTTGTATGAAGACATTTCAGGCGATCTCTGGGCCGCTGCACAGTCCGGGCTTTGGCGAATGAAGCCCGGTCCTCCAAGGCGGTATGCGACGCCGACGGAACTCATTGGCCTAAGTAAGGCCGACGACGGACGGCTGTTAATTGCCATGCACGGGGCAGGACTCTTGCAGTTCGCCGGCGACAAACTCGAATCGTATCCGATTCGGGACGCAATCCATTCGAACAGACCCCTGCGGGACCGCGAAATTGATTCGGACAGACTGCTCCGGGACCGCGATGGAGGTCTCTGGATCGGAACCGTGGAGCGGGGGCTCGTCCATGTACATCAAGGCCGGACAGATATATTTACGCGATCTGATGGCCTCTCCGGCGACGTGGTCCTCAGTCTTTTCGAAGATCGTGAAGGCAATGTCTGGGTGGCCACAACGGGAGGTCTCGACCGGTTTCGAGAGCTCCCTGTGGCTACTGTTTCTGTGAAACAAGGTTTGTCCAGCGACGCTACTCAGTCCGTGCTCGCAGCCACGGATGGGAGCATTTGGGTTGGCGCTCATGAGGGTTTGACGAGGTGGAAGAATGGACAAACTACAATCTTCGGTAAGCCAAGTGGACTGCCGGATGAGGCGCCGGGGTCTCTGTTTCAGGACGATCATGGGCGAGTGTGGGCGTCCACGCGTCGCGGACTTGCTTATTTCCAGGACGGCAGGTTTGTCGCCGTAAATGCCGTGCGCGGGGAAGTGCATTTCATGACCGGGGACAAGGCGGGTAACCTCTGGCTTTCAGAGCATGAGAGTTTAATGCATTTGCTGGACGGACGTTTGGTCGAGCAGTTCCCCTGGTCAGAACTGGGACGCCGCCAAAGCGCTGAGTTTGTACTCTCGGATCGGGATGCAGGCGGAGTGTGGCTTGGATTCTGGCTCGGCGGGGGCGTTTCGTATTTCAAGGATCGTCAGCTTCGCGCGTCGTATACAGCCGCTAATGGACTGGGCGGGGGCGCTGTCACCGGTCTTCAACTCGATCGGGATGGGGCGTTGTGGGCCGCAACCCAGTATGGCGGCCTCACCCGGCTCAAAGACGGCCGCATGGCTACACTCACAACCAGGAATGGTTTGCCCTGCGACACGATTCACTGGACGATGGAAGACGACGATCGTGCGTTCTGGTTGTACACGGCTTGCGGCCTGGTTCGCATCACGCGGACCGAACTGGACGCGTGGATCGCCGACCCGAAGCGCAGGATCGAAACCACCGTTTGGGATGCGGCGGACGGTGTCAGGCTCCGCTCGCTTGCGGCAAGCGAATACGGTCCTCGCGTCGCGAAGTCCCCCGATGGAAAACTGTGGTTCGTGACGGGAGAAGGAGTCCAGGTCGTCGATCCCCGTCATCTTGCTTTCAACAAACTCCCGCCGCCGGTGCATATCGAGCAAGTCAGTGCCAACGGGAAGCCGTACCAACTCAAGCAAGGGATGCACCTGCCCGCCAATGTCCGCGACCTGGCGATCGAGTTCACGGGGCTGAGCCTGGCGGCTCCCGAGAAGGTCCGTTTCAAATACATCCTGGACGGCCAGGACCCGGACTGGAAGGAAGTCATCAACGAGCGTCACGCGCAGTATTCGAATCTGCCGCCTCGCAAGTACCGCTTCCGCGTAATTGCCTGCAACAACAGCCGGGTGTGGAACGAGACCGGCGACTCGCTGGAATTCTCCGTCGAACCGGCGTTCTACCAGACGAATGGATTTCGCGCCCTCTGCGCGGCCGTTTTTCTGGCAATGGTTTTGATGGCGTACCAGCTTCGTGTCCGGCAACTGCAGAGGCAGTTCAACATGGCCAGCGAGGCGCGCCTAAATGAGCGTATGCGTATCGCGCGCGAGTTGCACGACACGCTCTTGCAGAGCTTTCAGGGGCTGATGATCTCGTTTCAGGCTGCGCGGAATCTGCTGCCCGGGCGCAACGAAGAGGCCGTCCGCACGCTCGACGGGGCCATCCGTGAGGGAGACGAGGCCATCGCGGAGGGCAGGGATGCCATTCAAGGCCTGCGGGCCAACCCGGCGCTGGAGAGTAATCTGGAGCACCTGCTCACAGCCGCAGGAAAGGAACTCGCGAGATCTTCCGGTGCGGAGGGCGACCCGCCGGAATTCCAGGTTACGGTGGAAGGAGCGCGGCAGCCTTTGTCGCCGCTCCTTCAGGACGATGTCTACCGAATTGCGCGCGAGATCCTGCGAAACGCTTTTCATCACGCGCACGCCAGCCGCATCGAGGCCGAAATCGCTTACGACAGCCAATTCTTCCGGTTGCGGATTCGGGATAATGGAAAGGGCATCGACCGCAAGGTTCTGGAGGCAGGCGCGCGCCAGGGGCACTGGGGATTGCCGGGGATCCGCGAGCGCGCGAAACGAATCGGAGCGCGCTTGAGACTCTGGAGCGAACCTGGTGCGGGCACAGAAGCGGAGCTGACGGTTCCGGCCCGAATTGCTTACCGAACTGTGCAGCGCCGCCAGGGATTGCGGCTGATTCGTAACCGCAAGGCGGAGTCGTGACCACCGGACAATGACTTGCTCTTGCAAATCCGACGCCAAACACTTACGCATCCGAGCGATTCAACATCTTTCGTCGCCGGTTCGATTATTTTGTTGTGCTGGCACGTGCGTTCTCGCGGTTCTAACTGGGCAGGGCTGCAGAGAATCCAGTAAATCGCCAGCCGGAGTAACACTTACTTTAATTCATCAAAGCTGGATAGACCGGGATTCCCAGCGTCTGCTGAATGAAGAATTGCAGCAGTTCACGAATCGGAGCGGCATCCGGGTTGAGGTACTTCCCGCACCGGAAACCGCCGTCGAGCAATTGGCCACTTGGCGTAAGCTGCTGGAAAGCGAGGCAAGCGTCCCAGATGTGTACGCTATTGACATGATCTGGCCCGGAATCCTTGCGAACGAACTTCTGGATCTGAAATCCTACACTCCTGCGCAAGAAATCGCAGTGCACTTTCCCGACCTAATCGCCAATAACACCGTGGACGGCAGACTGGTTGCCCTGCCATATAACACTAGCGCCGGACTGCTGTATTACAGAGTCGATTTGCTGCGTCAATACGGGTACCGCGCGCCACCCCAGACGTGGGAGGAACTTGGGGCGATGGCCGCCCGCATTCAGAGCGGAGAGCGTGCCAAGGGACACGCGGAGTTCTGGGGTTACGTCTGGCAGGGGGCGGCCTCTGAGGCGCTCACCTGCAACGCTCTCGAATGGCAAGTCTCGGAGGGCGGTGGCGTCTTAATTGAAAACGGAACGGTAACCGTGGATAACCCGCGGGCAGTACGCGCATGGGAGAGGGCGCGCCGCTGGGTAGGTTCCATTTCACCGCCAGGCGTGACCGCATACAAGGAATGGGATGCATTCAATATCTGGCAAGCAGGGCAAGCTGTCTTCATGCGTAACTGGACGAACGCGTATGTTGCGGCGGTCGCACCAGGATCGCCTTCGAGAGGCAGCCTCGGCATAGCGCCCCTGCCGGGCGGGCGAGCAGGTAGCGCCGCAACTTTGGGCGGCAATGGATATGGCATTTCCCGGCATTCCCGCCACCCGCATGAGGCGGCGATGCTGGTCCGTTTTCTATGCGGACGCGACGAGCAGCGCAGGCGATCTTTGAATTCTAATCAGCCGCCGACCATTCCGGATCTGTACAAAGACCCAGCGGTGTTGGCGGCGAACCCGTACTTTTCAACTTTTCTGGAAATACATCGGAAACACCTGGCGTTGCGGCCGTCGACTACCACCGGCAAGCTATATCCGGATGTTTCTCGCGCCTACTACGAGGCAGTCCACACGGTGCTTACCGGCAAAGTCACTGCGGCCGAGGCTGCCTCTGCGCTGCAGGTGAAACTGGGGCAGATTACCGGCCTTAAAGCGGCGGTTACACGCGCGAGTGCGCATCGATGAGGCGTGCGACGTATGTTGCTCAGGAATCCGTTACGGCTTGACCGCGCCACTATAGGGACGCGGTTAACAGCGTGTTTTGTGGCGATCGTCCTGTCGATGATCGCCGCTGATGCGATTGCCATGTGGCAATTCAGGCGGACATCAGCTCCTGCCCGGCGACTGACGCAGGCCGATCAGAATTCCCTGTCCGTTGCCCGTGTGCACCTCGACGTAGATACTTTCAGAGACAACCTGGCCGAATTGGCGAGCACGCATGACATTCGCCAGTTCACGACGAAGGCCGCCTTATTAAGGGAGAAATTCAGCGAAGATATTGCGCAAGCCCGGCAATTGCTCGGATCATCGATGGAGACGCGGCAAGACGCCGCCATCCCGAGCGCACTGGAAACGCTGCGGGTGACCTTGCCATCTCAGTTGGATTCCGCGGTAGAACTGGCGTCCGTGGGCGACTGGCTTGCATTAAGCCTCCGCGTGAGGGATCAGGTGCAAGCACTCATTCAACTGAGTTCATCGCTGGTAGAAAAGGTTGACCGGGAGATCTCACGGCAGCGGGTTGAAGCCATTGAAAGCGGGGAACGGGCGGCCCGGCAGTTGGTTGTGATTGTGCCGGTCTCCGCATTGCTGGCATTACTGATCGCGGGCGGTCTCGGCTGGTATGCTACTCGATCCATTACGGGTCCTCTTTCCGAGCTACAGGTTGGGGCGCAGGCCCTCGCAGAGGGCGACTTTCAACATCAAGTCGCAATTCCTGGCCAAGACGAACTTGCCCAACTCGGGAACGTGTTCAACGACACCGCCCGGCGGCTGTCAACTCTATATGAGACCTTGCGGACAAATGAAGCGCGTCTCCGGCTCACGATCGATACCATCCCGGCATACGTGTGGAGCGCTTTACCGGACGGCTCGCTCGATTTCATCAATCAGCGGTGGCTGGAATTCAGCGGTCTATCTCTGGAACAATGCCTCGGCTGGGGTTGGGAAACCGCGGTTCACCCCGAGGACAGAGCCCATTTCCTCGAAACATGGCGAGCGGCTATCGCGACTGGGCAGGAAATGGAGGCCGAAGTGCGCGTCCGCAGAGCAGACGGGACGTATCGCTGGCTGTTGATCCGCAATGTACCTCTGCACGACGAAACGGGAAAGATTGTCAAATGGTACGGTAAAAGTACCGATATCACGGAGCGCAAGCTAGCCGAGGAAGACCTGCGCGAGGCCGAAAGCCGCTTCCGAACCTTTGTCGACAATGCGACCGACGCATTCTTACTGCTCGACGATCAATACAACGTTATCGACGTGAACCGCCAGGCCTCCGAGAGCCTCGGCTACACCCGTGAGGAATTGATCGGGAGGAAGCCCCATGAGTTTGACCCGAATGTCGATACCGCACGATCGGGGTGGATCCAGGACCAGCTTCAGGCGGGAGTAGTGTGCGACTTCGAGACTCTTCATCGTCGAAAGGATGGGACCGTGTTCCCAGTGGAGGTTCGTATCCGCCCGATCTGGCGGGGCGGTCATCGCCTCAGCGTGTGTTTGGCACGGGACATTACCGAGCGCAAGCGTGCCGAAGAAGAGCGCGTGACGCAAATGCAGCGGGCGCTCCACATGGCCAGCGCAGCGCGCCTGAACGAGCGTATGCGTATCGCCCGCGAATTGCACGATACGCTGTTGCAGAGCGTGCAGGGGCTGATGTTCTCCTTTCAGGCGGCGCGCAACCTGCTCCCAGGGCGCACCGAAGAGGCCATGCGGACGCTGGACGCGGCCATCCGCAAGGGAGACCAGGCCATCGCCGAGGGCCGGGATGCCATACAAGGCCTGCGGGCCGACTCGGCGCTGGAGAGCAATCTGGAGCATCTGCTCACTGCCGCAGGAAACGAACTCGCAGGGGCCTCCGGTGGCGAGGGTGCAGCGCTGGGTTTCCGGGTGATTGTAGAAGGAGCACCGCAGCCGTTGGCCCTGCTTCTTCAGGACGAGGTCTACCAGATAGCGCACGAGTTGCTGCGGAACGCCTTCCATCACGCTCAGGCCAGCCGCATTGAGGCCGGACTCGCGTACGATGCCAGCTTCTTCCGGTTGCGGATTCGGGATAATGGAAAGGGTATCGACCGCAAGGTCCTGGAGTCAGGCGCGCGCCAGGGGCACTGGGGATTGCCGGGCGTCCGCGAGCGCGCCGAACGCATCGGGGCGCAGTTGAAACTCTGGAGCGAACCTGGTGTGGGCACGGAAGCGGAACTCACCGTTCCGGCCCGGATTGCTTATGGGCATCGCCCAGAGGGAAGTGCGGCTGTTTCGTAAAATTAACGTGGAATCGTGACCACCGGACAGAAACCGATTCGGGTCCTTACGGTAGACGACCATGCTCTGTTGCGTAACGGCATCCGCAGGTTGATTGGCGCGGAATCCGATATGCAACTGGTGGCGGAAGCATCCACCGGGCGGGAAGCCGTCGAGGCGTTTCGCGCGCACCGGCCGGATGTAACATTGATGGACTTGCAGATGCCCGATATGAACGGGATCGAAGCCATCATCGCCATTCGCGGCGAGTTTCCGGAGGCCCGGATCATCGTGCTGTCGACCTATTCCGGCGACGTACAAGTAGTCCGTGCCCTAAAAGCCGGCGCGCGTGCTTATCTGCTCAAGGGAAACGTTAATAAAGAACTGCTGGCGACCATCCGAGCGGTACATGCGGGGCAAAAGCGGATTCCCGCCAATGTAGCTTCCGGTTTGGCGGACCATACGGGCGAAGAGGACTTGACGGAGCGCGAGATTGAGGTCCTTCGGCTGATCGCCGCGGGCAACGCGAACAGAGAGATCGCAGCGCAACTCGGTCTCGCCGAGGACACCATCAAGAGACACGTGACGAATATTCTCTCGAAACTGGGGGCGAACGACCGCACACATGCCGTGACGATCGGGCTGAAGCGAGGAATTATTGAACTGTAATGACACGAAAGTAGGAGTGCCTGATCCCCGTTTGGGAACTTCCCGTCCGGCCGCAAATTTCTTACTCTGAAGATGGGATACTTTGCAACGCCTATTCTCGACCTTCGCTGATGGCTGGCCAGGCGGCGGGATTCTACTGTTGCGCGTGCTTGCGGGAGGCGCTCTGATTACCCAAGGAATCGCTGCAATTCCTGGGGGGCTGTGTATCGGGCTCGTCGTTCTACGAATCGTTGGCGCAGTTGCGGGTCTCCTGATTCTTGGAGGCCTGTGGACTCCCGTGGTGGGAGTACTGGCGGGCCTGGTGGAGGCGTGGATCGCTTTCACCCAACCCGGAGCTCAGTCGTTGGCTATGGTTTTGGCAGCTCTGGTCATCAGCCTGGCGATGATCGGACCGGGTGCCTGGTCCATAGATGCGCTGCTCTACGGCAGAAAGCAGATTCTTCCACCGGAGCCTTGATACGCTCGTTGCGCCGAGTCGGTGCAGGGTAGCTCGCGCTCGCCCCCTTGCGGTTCTAGAGTTCGATGAACCCCCGCTTGATCCCTATCGTCACGGCATGGGTCCGGTCATTGGCTCCCAGCTTGGCCAGGATGTGCGTGACGTGGTTCTTGACGGTTTCCTCTGTAATGGAAAGCTTGGCGGCAATTTCTTTATTGCTGTTGCCAGTCGCGATCAGACGTAACACGTCGATCTCGCGGGCGCTCAGGTCGTCTTCGGTGGCATGGTCGGCCAGTTCGGCGGCAATCTCTGGCGGGATGCGCTTTTGCCCGCTATGCACGGCACGAATGATCGCCAGTAGTTCCGTGTTTACGCGCCCCTTCAACAGGTAAGCCCGCGCGCCAGCTTTCAGCGCCCGAAGGACTTGGACGTCGCCTGTATAGGTTGTCAGGACAATGATGCGGGCATTCGGGAATTCCCCCCGAATGGCGATGATTGCCTCGATGCCCCCCATGTCTGGCATCTGCAGGTCCATCAAGGTTAAGTCCGGGCGCGTCAGTTTGAATTGTGAGACGGCCTCCCGGCCGTTGGCAGCTTCCGCCGCCACTGTCATGTCGGGTTCGGCGGCGATTAAGGCCGAGATTCCTTCCCGAAGCAGCGGATGGTCGTCCACTATAAGGACCCGAATCAGTTTTTCAGCGCCGTTCACGTCTTCGCCACTACAGCTTCACTCCGGAGAGCCGGTTACGCCTATGTATTACAGTTGTTCTGCGACATCGGGAGGGTCCCAAGGCCAGGCTCTGCCCGTGGTGACGGATACCCTCTTTCATCTTATTACGGAACATTGTCAGGAAGTACACAAACGAGTTGGCACCACGCGGGAGTTCCGCTTCGACTTAGGCGACGCGGCGGCTGCTCATGAGGTCTCGGCCTTCATCCGAAAGCGCCCAATTAGCGGCGGACATGAGACGCAGCGTGCGACGGAGGCGGGGACCGTCAACTCCACCGGAAACGCTTCGCAATCCCTCGCACCAATCCGTTAGATCTTGTCCTGGAGCAAAGGAGACAGGGTTTGCGGCTCCCCCTGCTCGCTCGAAGGACTGCTCTGTGGAAGGGCTCAGAATTCATGCGACGCCCTTTAGGACCGGTCGACGCACCCCAGAAAGTGGTACCTGCAGCCTTCACGATTGAATGAACCGCCAACATGACGATATAGGGTTGGCTCCCGGCAGCAGTCGGTCGACAATGAGCTTGTTATGAAGTACAGGGAATCCTGGAACGAGTGCTCGATAAGACGTACGCGGCGAGTCCGGGGGGGCGAAACAGGCGTCGTGGTCGGGCGCGCGATCCATGAGCGTTGAACAGGAGGATTAGTCATGGAAAACGTTGATCTGCAACCCAAGATCCGGAACAATTTTCATTTTGGCGGTCTCGTCGGCGAAAGCGAAGGAGGACCCATGCTTGCAGTCACCGCATTAGACGCCACCAGGACCGGAACAGAGGCGGAGGATCTGGCGAAGAAACTTCGCAGTCGCGTAGTAGGGCAGGACGAGGCAATTCAGCATATCGTGAGGACCTATCAGGCTTACCTCGCGGGACTCTCCCCGTCTGGCCGGCCAATCGGAAATTTCCTCTTTCTCGGTCCGACCGGCTCAGGCAAGACGCGGCTCGTGGAGGCGACCGCCGAGTGTCTGCTCGGGGATCGGCGCGCGGTAATTAAGATCGACTGCGCTGAGTTCCAACACAGCCATGAGATCGCCAAGCTGATTGGATCTCCTCCAGGATACCTGGGGCATCGCGAAACCCATCCGGCGCTAAGCCAGGAAGCCCTCAATCGATACCACACCGAGAGTGTGAAGTTGAGCGTGGTGCTGTTTGACGAGATTGAAAAGGCGAGTGACGCGCTCTGGAACCTCCTGCTCGGGATTCTCGATAAAGCCACCCTGACGCTGGGCGATAACCGCCGCGTTGATTTCTCGCAGGCCATGATTTTCATGACCAGCAACCTGGGAGCCGCAGAGATGAACGCGATGCTACAGCCCAAACTAGGTTTCGCCTCAGTGGAAACGGAACGCCAGCACGCCATAGGCGCCATCGACCCAAAGCTCAGCGATAAAATGTCGCACGCGGGCCTAGAGGCCG
>Ga0335077_10001231_pt1 | contig 30216 bp, 29 predicted proteins | sample Lox_Sample_31_FD_207151 | JGI IMG/M metagenome (GOLD analysis project Ga0335077, IMG submission 207151) | Soil microbial communities from Loxahatchee National Wildlife Refuge, Florida, United States - Lox_Sample_3.1 | ecosystem: Environmental > Terrestrial > Soil > Wetlands | place: USA... | reverse complement strand
TTTCGGTCTGCCGCGCTGAAACCCCCGCGCCTTCCACCGCCGCGCCCGATGGGTCAACGACCCGGCCGCCGATGCTGGCGTAATTGATCGACTCCTGTGCAAATAGACCGAGCGGAACCAGAAAGATAGCGACAATTAAACCTGCGAATACAAGAATGCTCAACGCGCACTGCTGGAAAATACGCACCGACACACCTCCTCAGATTTTTTAGGGAAACGAGTGGACCTGAGGTTAGCGGCGAGGAGGCTGTTCGGGGGGCGAAGTAATACGAGACGCGGCGGTTACCGAAACGAAAGCAATGGCCAGACGTTCTGCTCGCGGCAGAATCGACGCAGCTTCCGGAATGAGGATGGCTTCGGGCGTGGCCTGCGGCGTGCCAGCCACCGAATGAGGGGCGCAGCACTGAACGTGGCATGCTGGCTGAGAATTACCATCGCAGCCGTTGTTGCCCTGGCTGTTATGGTGCATCGGGCACATGTTGCCGAGACAGCAGTCCGGTCCTGGCGCGAGAAAACCGGCGAGGGCGGAAACCGGGCTCACGATAAGCGTCAGGAGCAAAAGGACTGCCTTGATACGCCGCATCATTCCACTTCTACCACTTGGAGACCTACGAAAGCAAGACATCATCTGTTTGTTTGAGAAAGGCAAAGCAAGTGTGATACCGGGTGAGACGATGCCGGACCCAACAAAAGACGATTCGCTTCTGCCCTATCGAAATAACAAAAAGTTCTGGACGTTCCTCGAAGCGTTACGCTGAGCATCGATACTGCGTCCGATCGGGCTGAGCCTAGGTTAGACTGTTCCGGCCATGAGCGTCATCGACGAAGTCATCGCCGCGAACCAGATCTATGCGCGCACGCACGAACTGCGCAAACTCACCCCGTGCCCGGCGCGCAAGCTCGCGGTGCTAACCTGCATGGACACGCGCCTTTCCATTCGCACCCTGGGTCTGCAGACCGGCGACGCGCACATCCTCCGCAATGCCGGCGGCATCGTCACCGAGGACGCCGTGCGCTCCCTGGTTGTCTCCCACTATCTGCTGGGCACCGAGGAGTTCATGGTCATCAACCACACCGATTGCGGCTTGATGCACACCAGCGAAGAGGATCTGCGCACGCGAGTGGAGAATCGCAGCGGAACCGCCGTCGTTTCTCCGCCGTTCTTCTACGCCTTCCAGAACATCGATGAAAATGTCCGCAAGCAGTTGCAGAAGCTTCGCACCCATCCGTGGATTCCCAAGGCGGTGGACGTCCGCGGCTTCGTCTACGACGTCACCACCGGCCTGCTCCGCGAGATCCAGCCCGCTTGAAACGCACGCGCTCGAGCGCGGCTAGTTGATCGAGTTGTATCCCGTCCCCTGCATCAGCCCGTTCGGAGGAACCTGCGTGGCCCCGCTCAGCGTTCCCGGAACGAACTGCACGTTTGTTGTCCCGATGTTCGAGCCGTCCGCGAAATTGAAATAGTGGTCGACCTTTCCGTTCGTCACGGCGACGTTGAGGTTCAGGAAATGGACGTTGCCCTGCGCCACCGTCGCTCCGCCTCCGCGAATCACGTCCACTGCCCCGCTATCTCCATAGGAGGCATCCGGGCCGTTCACGTGAGGGTTGGTCACGGTGAGATTCTGGAACGTGAGGCTTGCCCCATTCGCCGCATAGAAGCGGCCCGCCGCCCCGTAGCTCCCGCTCTGATCGCTGAACGAATCCTGGATCAAAATCGCGCCCGGCGCGTTCGTGGGATCGTTGTTATTGCCCACGTAGCCGTAGCGCTGGTTCCCCGTCGAGTGGTGCCGCAGCACAGTGATTCCCACCGGCTGCGAAGCCGAGGTCATCAGCCACAGGCTCACCAGGAGCCCGTCGCCCGCGTTCATGTCCGTGTAGCAGTCCGAAATATTGACGTCCAGCAGGAAGTCGCCGGGCGCGTTGGGCTCGATGTCGATGCCGCTCTGCGGCGCGGTGCCGCTGGTGTTGGTGAAATGGTCGCGCAGGTAGTAGATGTGGTTCACTTGCCCGGTGATGCTGGAGCCCTGCCTGCGGTTGTTGTTAAACACGGAATCTTCAATCGTCACGTTCGTGCTTGTGCGCACGTAGGCGCCATCGCCGCCCGAGTCATTGCAGGAGATCCCGCTGACGGTCACATTGCTGGCGTCCTCGATGTCCAGGCAATGCCGCCACTCGCCGCTGGTATATTCCGCCTTGAACATGTGGAATACGGACGTGGCCGCTCCCGCGCCGACGATGGTGACGTTCTTCGCGTTCACGTTGAGCAGGTGATCGTTCGTGCCGTACCCCGACTTCGCCGTGACGGTCACGTTGGCGTCCACGATCAGGTACGAGTTGGCCGGAAACGAGACCGGCGAGATGTTGTAGCTGCCGGCCGGAATCTCCAGCGCCGCCGCGTTTCCGGCGGTGTAATTGAGCGCCGTCTGAAACACATTGGTGTCGTCGCCGCCGAATCCCGCATTTCCAAAATGCAGCAGATTGTAGGTAACCGCGGGCCTCGGGGGCAGGGAAGAACTGGCGATCGCGATCGGCAACGAGGCGGATGCGGTTGTGCCGCTGGAGTCTTTCACCGTCACAGCAGCGTTGATCGTTCCGGCGGCAGTAGGCGTGCCGCTGATCGTTCCTGCGGCGCTTAGGGAGAGGCCGGGTGGCAGGCCGCTGGCCGACCAGGTGTACGGCGAAACTCCTCCCGTCGCCCCTAACGCAGTGGAGTACGCCGTGCCCACGGTGCCGCCCGGCAGGGTCGTCGTCGAGATCGCCAGCGTCACCGGTAGAGGATCCCGAACGGTAACGGGAACGGGAGCTGGAGTTGGAGCTGGAGCAGACGATGCGCCCCTGAACGCCACGATCTCCGCGGCGTAGTTGAAAGCGGCGCTCGGCGTGACCGATGCCTGGTACGAACCCGCCGTCGAGATCGTCTGATCCAGCAGGCATAGCGTAGCCCCGGAGGTATTCTGCGTCAGGGTCCAGCCGGAAGTGGCATTGGAGCACGAGGGATTGTTCCACTCGTCCGCCGCCCAGGAGAAAAGATATTCGTTTGCTGTCGCGGTAGTGAGCGCCGCCGAAGACCACGGGCTCGCGGAGCTCAGCGACTCGTGATAGGCCGCGGCGTCGAGCGGAGCCGAGGGATCAAGCCCCGCGACTTCGGCAACGGCCGCAACGACGTACGTGCTGCCGCCGCTAAATGTCAGCGTTATGCTGCTGGCGCCGCCCGCGGCGCTCTTGGCGTAATAGAAGTTCGTGTACATCATGCCTTGCGAGACGTTGTGATAGATCGACGTGGCGATGCCGCGAATAAACGAATCTCCCGAGCTGTCACTCACGCTCGTGAGATCGAGCGGCCAGAAGCTGACGCCCACGATGAGCGCGTCTCCCGCCCCGGTGGCCTTGGGCAGAGCAATCGTCACTGTGCCGCTCGAAGTAGGCTGCTGGTTGAGCGTGGCCCTCTGAATCACCGTGATGGTGCTGCTGACGGACTGTGACACTGGCGCTGAAGAAATGCTTATCGTCTCGCTCGCGCTGACTTTGGCATTTGTGGCATCGAGGATGGCAACCGAAGCCGTGAAGGCTCCCGAGGTCGTTGGCGTGCCGCTGATCGTCCCCGTGCTGCTTAGGGAGAGGCCGCCCGGCAAACCGCTGGCCGACCAGGTGTACGGTGAGACTCCTCCGCTGGCCGCTAGCGTCGTCGAATATGCCTGGCCCACGGTTCCGGCGGGCAGGGTTGTCGTCGAGATTGTCAGCGGCGGCGGCGCCGCTGCTCCCGCCTTGAACGCCACAATCTCCATCGCGTAATTGAAAGCAATTTTCGGCGTAACCGACGCCTGATACGAGCCCGCCGAGGAGACCGTCCGATCCAGCAGGCACAGCGCAGCCCCGGAGGTGTTTTGCGTCAGCGTCCAGCCGGAAGCGGGACTGGAGCACGAAGGATTGTTCCATTCATCCGCCGCCCAGGAGAAAAGATAATCGTTTGCCGTCGCCGTAGTGAGCGCCGCCGAAGACCACGGGCTCGCGGAGCTCAGCGACTCGTGATAGGCCGCGGCGTCGAGCGGAGCCGAGGGATCAAGCCCCGCGACTTCGGCAACGGCCGCAACGACGTACGTGCTGCCGCCGCTGAATTTCAGCGTGACACTTGTGGCTCCTCCCGCAGTATTCCCGGCGTAGTAGAAGTTCGTGTACATCACGCCCTGCGAGACGTTGTGATAGATCGACGTGGTCACGCCGCGCGTGAACGAATCCCCGGAACTGTCCGTCACGCTCGTGACATCGAGCGGCCAGAAGCTGACGCCGACAATAAGCGCATGCCCCGCATCGGTCGCTTTAGGCAGAGCAATACTCACCGTGTTGCTCGAAGAGGGCTGCTGGTTAAGCGTGGCCCTCTGCACCACGGTTATGGATTGCGCGCAAGCCTTCGCCGGAGAAAGAGCGGAAATAAGAGCGGCAACGAGAGCAAGAGCGAAGAGCGGGATGAGAACGGGAGCGGTTCGGGAGCTTACGTGCGCGTTGTATAAATTCGTTTTGCTGCCATTACTCCTTTGACGAAGCCACTTGCTTCCCAAGGGATGTCCCCCGTTTTGAAGTCAGGGCGCGCTTGGGCTGGGATCAGTGAACTCCTGTAGGGAAGCTAATAGCAGCTAAGGTGAATCCTGTATAGATGGCCTGAGGTACAGGCACTTCAATGCCCTCGTGGGCAAAGCGCCAAATTGTTGGCCCCCGGCTGGCGAATAGTCTCGACACAAGGGCCATCGCCAATTACGATACGGAGATGGACAACCAACGAAGTGGTGATCACGAACCGAAGCGTCCGAAGATCGAACCGAAATCCATGGCCCAGGCGTGGGCGGACTACCTCGCCTTGGACCACGCTCCCAAGACAGAGTTCAACCCCAGCCGCACCGCGCCGATGCCGCATGATCGCGGCGACCGCGGCGACCGCGGCGATAGAGGCGACCGCGGACCCCGCTAAGTCAGCGCTCTCTTATCCCGATTACGTCTTGCGGCCCACAAAGATCGTGTGATGAGGACCGCCGCTTTTTGAGCGGCCGCGCACCCGCTCGACCTGCACGGCAAATCCGCCATGGCGCAGGCGCTTCTCGAATTTCTTGTCCTCTCGCGCGGACCACACCGCCAGCACCCCGCCTCTTTTCAACGCGCCCAGCGCGGCGGCGATCCCCTGATCGTCATACAGCCAGGCATTGTCCGATGACGTAAACGCGGCGGGGCCATTGTCCACGTCGAGCAGCACGGCATCGAACTTCCCTCCGCTCGATCGAAGCGTGATCGCCACGTCCTGGGTTTCGATCCGCACGCGCTGATCCTCGAGCGGCCGTCCCGCCAGAGGCCCCAGCGGCCCCCGGTTCCACTCCACGACCTCCGGTATTAACTCCGCGACCACAACCGTCGCATCCGTCGGCAGGCAATCGAGCGTCGCGCGCAGCGTGAAGCCCATTCCCAGCCCGCCGACCAGCACGCAGGGCCGCTCCAGCATCCGCGCCCGGCTACAAGCGACCGTGGCCAGCGCCTGCTCCGAACCAGACATGCCGCTGGACATGAGGGGTTTGCCGTCGGCGAGGATGACGTACTCGTCGTCGCGCCGCGCCAGCTTCAGCACGGTGCCTTCTGGCGCGCGCGCCTCGCCGATCACCTTCAAATGCCTCACGCGCCCGATCTCCTAACGCCGCGAGCCGAGCCGGCTGAGAAATTTCAGCCGGCCGCCCCTTGTTGCGCCCCTTCTTCCGCCTCGACGGCCTTGGTACTGATCTCCAGGCCGTGCTTGTTCATGTCGAATCTCTGCTTGCGGTCCAGCTTCTTCACGAAATCGCGCGCCGCTTTGCCCACGGCTCCGGGAAGGCTCGAGGCATCCACCTTTACCGTAGACTCCACCGGTCCTTGACTCCGATCCTGATAGCGAAAGCGCACTTCAAATGTTTTCATCCCTTATCCCCCTGTCTGTTTGCACCCCGTCTTGGTTGTACTAGCAATTATGCTGGAATCGTCGCGAATTGCGATACCCACACAAAAAAAGACGGCCGGCGATTACGCGCCGGCCGTCCGTTCTAGTGGTAACCCGATGCTTGCGAACGTCCTACTGCGCCGCCGCCGTCGTTTTCGATTCCGGCTTGACGAACTTGGAGCTGTCCAGCGGCTTGTTGTCTTCCACCTTGGTGACGTAAAGCGTCGCTATTCCGCTCAACACCGTCCGCGCGCTCGCGGGAGACATCGTCATCAAGTAGGGGAACTTCACTCCGCTGCCCGTGTCGCGGTAGTCGTCGTAATCCACATGGAAGGGACTCGGCCCCGCCTGCGTCGGCAAACTGGTCGACTTCCGCACGAGCAAGCCGCTCAGCACATCGAAGTAGAGCCGCTCCTCGCTGTCGCCCTCCGGTTTGGCGACCACCTCATACGCCTCGTGGCCGTTCACCGTCGCCGTTTGCAGCACGCGCATCTGCGAATAGGTTTGCTTCAAATCCAGCGGCAGATAAAAATCCGCGTCCCGCTTGGCGCGCCCCTGGTCGATGGCGAGAGGCTGGCTGACGCGCCCCCTCATATCCTGCGACCACGCTTGCGTGCCGTCGAAACCGTCGGCGATCGTATACGTCGGCGTGTGATAAACGTTCACCACCAGGTTGGGCGCCTTCTGGTCGCGCTCGAGCGTCGCCGCCATCGGCGTCCCGCCTCCGGGGCCCGTGGGAATGAATTGCGTTCCAGTGATCACGCGGCTGGTGACCTTGCGAACCGCCTGCTCGCCGCCCAGCGCCGCCACGTACTTGGCCAGGATCTGATCCACGCTCGGCAGCGTCTCCTTCGTCTCCAGTTCTTCCACCGGCTCTGCGGTCGGCACCGTCGGCACGGCGCTCGGCACCGGGCTGCCGTGATGGCAGGTGTAGCAGGTTACCACCTGCCTTCCGTCGAACTGGTTCTTGTTGATATCGATCACCATCTGCATCATCTTGCGCGCCGTGGCCTTGGGCGGCTTGTCATCCTTATCGAACGCGCCCTCCACGTGGCAGACCGTGCAGTTCATGCCCGTCGCGCCTTCGATCAGGTGCATGGCCTGGTTGAACTGGCTCGCGGGAGTCCCGACAAGCACCTTGATGTTCTTGTAGACCTGCTCGGCCGTCTTTCCCTCCGTATTCTGACCCTGGGCGTGCGCGAGCATCGTTGCGGCCAGAATCACGCCCGCCGCCAAGCCGATCGCTCTGGCACAACCCCTCGACTGATGCATAAAGATCCTCCCCTGCGAACCTTGTAGCTCAGGTCGCCCGGCGCTTCTAGCCGGGAGACCTGAGGCTTTTCTTGCGAGTATTAAGACCAAACCCGACTTCGAACCTATCGAATCCAGCTCAGAATGTGCATTTCCATTTCTCGGGATCGCTGTAGCATACACGCTCGGAGATTAGCCTGTCCAAATCATAGTTCCGGAAAAACCTGGTGGTTCAACCATGTTGAGCAACAACGGTTTGCTCACCGAGCCTCTTGTCCCAATCGGCCTCATCGAAGAAAATCGACAACCAATTCAGGAGAACACTCGATGAGACAGACCGCATATCTCTCATACTTGGCTCTCGCGGTAGGGTTTTTGCTCGGGCCTCGCTGCACCCCGCAGATGCACGCAAAGACCGGCACGGCGCAAAATACGGCCCCAGCGACAAAACAAGAACCATCGAACCAGCAGCTACAAAACAAAGCATGGGAGATATTGGAACGAGGGGCTCGAGAAGAAAATCGGGAGAGGCGCGCGAAAGCTATTCGAGCACTGGGGATACTCCAGAAGGACGCCAAGGCAGAGGGACTAGCACAGGCTGGCCTCGACGATACGAATTCGGACGTGCGTGCGGCCGCGGCCCGGGCGCTCGGCGAGATGCGCTCGACGGGGTCAGCGACAAAACTCGAGGCGGCCACACGCGACGAAAAGCTCTCCGTAGCATTGGCGGCTGCGCAATCGCTCCTGCTGCTGAAGAACAATGTCGGCTACGACCTGTACTACGAAGTTCTCACCGGGCAGCGGAAGAGCGGCAGCATGATTCAACACCAGTTGGACGAGTTCGAGAGCCCGAAAAAGGCGGTAGAGTTCACCTTCCAGCAAGGCATCGGTTTTGCCCCGTACGCAGGGCCGGCTTTCGAGGCCATACGGATGCTGACAAAGAAAGATCCTTCGCCTGTCCGCGCATCAGCCGCAGCGGCGCTGGTGAGCGATCCAGATCCGGCCAGCGCCACGGCGCTGGCTCGTGCCGCACAGGACAGGAATTGGATCGTGCGTGTCGCCGCGTTAAAAGCGATTGCGAATCGGGGAGATCCCCAATTGCTGGACGCGGTAGAAGCAAGCATGGAGGACAAGAGAGACGAAGTGCGCTTCGCCGCTGCGGCCGCGGTGTTGAGGCTGACCAACTAGCGACCTGGCTGCATGATGGTCACAGCCTCCTGCTCGTAGAACTCGAACGCCATGGCGCCGCATTGGCCGCGCCGCCGGTCCTGGCGCCCGATTCGCCCCTGCCCGGAATCCTGTTTAGGTGCGGTGAATTATCTTTTTCGGCAATAGCCCGGCACGATTTCGTCTTCGCTTTCCCGCTGCCATGTAAAATTGCTTAAAACTGGCTGATTTGCAGGATGGGAACCAAGTCTGATGACTGACAAGGCCTTTGCCCAAAAACGAACCGGCCAGCGCCTTACGTTCCTGGCCGATGCGGACATCATCCTCCCTGACGGAACTTCAATTCCCGCGCAACTCGATGAATTGAGCCTGCACGGTTGTTACCTGGATACGCTGGAGCCGATCCCCGTTGGTACGCAATTTCATCTCCGTGTCGTTAACGGCGAAAAAGCCTGCGAGCTGGAAGGGAAAGTGATCTACGCCCATTCAGGAAGCGGCCTGGGGATTTTTGGCGCCGGTGTCGTATTCACGGACATGTCTCTTCAGCAATGCTCCGCAATCAATTCATGGCTCCGCGAAATTAGAAGCAAGCGAACCGGCAACTAGGAATGCTTACCCACTGCATTCCTGCAGTGGTTTGACTAGACTATGACCATGGCCCCAGCCCCCTACGCCATAAAACGCGCCTATCCGCGCTTCAAGCTGTTTGCAGACGCGGAAGCCAGGCTCCGCAACGGCAGGTCGATTCGTGGGCAGCTTACGGAGTTGAGTTCGGGCGGGTGCTATATCCACACGCTGGAACCCATCGACATCGGCACCCCGTTCCATCTTCGGCTTTGCGATGGCATTAGGTCGTGCGAACTGGGCGGCAAATCGATCTATCTGCACTCCGGGAGCGGCTTCGGCATTTTCGGTGTGGGTGTGAGGTTTGAAACGGTTTCCGCCGACGAGCGTTCCCGGCTCGATGCTTGGCTGGGCTCCCTCGGACCAACCTTCCAAACGGCGAGCGGCAAATGCGATGTTCAAGAATGTCTGCATCCCGCAAAGCACCGGGCGGTGTGGCTCCGCAGCGGCAATTCCCAGCTCGTTTGCGAGAGCCACAAGAACGATATCGAGGGCAAGCCCTTCTCCGAGGTGTCGGACTCATTCGAGGGCAAGCCGCGATCCGCTAACGGAAAGGCCGTCAACCCCGCCTCGCGTGAGTCGGTCTTCTGGAACGTGGATTAGTTGGTACGATACCCCCCCCGCAACCGGTTCCTCGAATATCCCATCACTCTTGCTCGTAAAACTTCAGAGCCATCGCCCCGTGTGTCGCCGCGCCGCCCGCACGTAAAGCGGCGGCGAGCAGCGAGCTTTCCGCGACCTCTTCCCGGGAAGCCCCCGCCGCTTTAGCCCCCTTTACATGCACTTCGATGCAGTATGGGCATTGCGTCGTGCAGGCCACCGCCAAGGCGATCAGTTCGCGATATTTCCTCGGAATGGCTCCGTCCTCGCGGCCAACGATCTTATCCAGATTCAGCCAGGCGTTGAACTCATTCGGAGCCACCTCTCTCATCTTCTTCAGGAACCGCAAATCGCCGGCATCGTGATAGTGCTCGCTCATCCTCTTCTCCTAGGGTTTTGTCTTGAGACGAATCCGTGATCCTACGCCGCTCTCGCCCCAGGCACAACGTTCCGTCCGCGCCGCCCTCTCCGGAGAGGCCGGGCCATCCCGAAGGGTGGCTGAGGAATTAGCCCCAAAGCCAGTCTCGAAAACCCAGCTTCATAGCGTACCGCCCACAGCGCGCACCTCAGCGCGTAGTTTCGCTTTGAGAGACCCATTCTGGGCTAGCGGCTTCCATTGCTGCGCTTGCGTTGCGCCGAACTGCCTCTGTGCGCAGGGATGCCGCCTCTTCTTTGGTAAACAGCAGAGAGCCGTATTCCGCATTCCACAGATCGCCCAGATCCCAAAGGCCCTTCATGATTCCGGTGTGTGAATGAGACGCCAGATTGAGAAGCACATGACCCAATTCGTGCGCCATCATTTCGCCCAGGATTCTCCCGACGGGAAGCAGATCGTTTTTCAAGCCAACGACCGGCCGGAGCAGAGCGGCGTTTTGATGTCGCAGATGTCCGATGGCAGCAGCAACGCCGAGAGAATCGATACGATGGGGACCGGTTCGATCGGATCAGTCCGGACGGGCGGTTGCTGGCCATCACCGTTACCGGGAGCTCTACCTTCGGAAACGACATCGCACTGTTTAACATTGGCAAGACAGAGCCGCCGCACCCGTACTTGCAGACCCCATTCAACGAAGGAGCCGCCGTTTTTTCGCCCGACGGTCATTGGATCGCCTATTCGTCGGATGAAACGGGACGCTATGAAATCTACGTGCACGAATTCCCAGGTCCGGGCGGGAAATACCAGATCTCAACCGAAGGCGGCACCGAGCCGGCCTGGAACCGGAACGGCCGGGAACTGTTTTATCGCAGCGGGGATAAACTGATGGCCGTAGATATTTTGACACATCCGGCATTTTCCGCGGGCAAGCCCAAATTCCTTTTTCAAGGGCAATATCAACCCGATCCGACCGTGAATGCCAACTACGATGTGTCACCGGATGGCCAGCGTTTCCTGATGCTCAAGCCGGGAGCCACGCAAGAAATGGCTCCTACGCAAATCAACGTGGTGCTCAATTGGTTTGAAGAATTGAAGCAGAAAGCGGCGAAGTAACCCAAACATCAGACGCGCCACACTTCCCAGGTGGTCCAAGTCGCGACAAACGGGTTTTTTCGGAAGCCAAAGAGACTCCAGATTCCGAAAGTCCACCCCCATCCCCTCGCTTGACACTCGATTCCGCCCCGCGTAGAGTCCGTTGCGAACCATTGCGATCATAGAATTCGGCGGGGGAATAGGAATGCGAGATCGTTTCTTGGCTGCTATCGCGGTCGTCTCGGCGACGCTATTTTTCGCTTCGTTTGCTGCGGCGCAAACGGCTCCAGCCCAAGGCGCTCAAGGGCTCAACCCATGGAAATTTCATCCCACAGACAGGCCCGTCGGCGACGGCGGACCCGCGCCCAAGCGCGATCTGACCGGCACGTGGGCCGGGCCGGGTTCGGGCATGGCTGTGCCACGCGGCGAAGCGGCCGAAAAGCCTTCGCTCACTCCCCTCGGCCAACAACTGATGAGCCAGAACAAGCCCCTGGGGAAGTTCAGCCCGGCCGGCACAAACGATCCTCACGTGCGCTATTGCGACCCCTTTGGAATGCCGCTCAACTCGATTCAGGAGATTCGCGGCCTTTCCTTCGCGCAAATGCCGAATCGCATCGTGATGATGCTGATGTATCAGGACCTCTGGCGCGAAATCTGGATGGACGGCCGGTCCTTGCCCACGAATGTGGGCGGCGGTGGCAAAGACGCGCTCGATGCGAGATACAACGGCTACTCGATCGGCCACTGGGAAGATGACTACACGCTCGTCGTGGATACCACCGGCATGGACGAAAGAACCTGGGTTACCGCCGCCGGATATCCTCACACCGTGAACGCCCACGTGCAGGAGCGCTACACCCGCGTCGACCATAACGACATGAAGCTCTCGGTGACCATCGACGACCCCAAAATCTTCACGAAGCCCTGGTCCATGGGCGCCTACAACTTCAAGTGGATTCCGAACCAGCAGCTCGATGAATGGCTCTGCGTGCCTTCGGAAGTGCAGGAGTACTTGAAAGAGATGGGCGATCCGGCGGGCAGCGATCCGAATGCCGCCCCGCAGCGCCGCTAGCGATTGCGAGCGCCCGGGCGCTGCGTCATGCCGCGACTTGTGCGTTTCTCACTGGGATTGGTCGTAAACTCGCTGCACTTCGCCCGCAATGTTGTTGATATTCGGCGAATCCGGGTACTTGGCGCGGAGTTCCGCCGTCATTAGATTCTTCGCCTCGTCGGCTGACACCCCTTGTCGCTTGAGTTCCAGCGCGCGCGCCTGGAGCGCCAAAATATACTCGCTTTCTTTTCCGATCTGGCTGCCGTCCACCACGGCAGGGCCGTGATCGGGCACGATCCAGCGCGGATGCAAAGCCTCCACAGTGTCCAGGATGGACAGCCATCCTTTCACGCCAGCGACGTCACTGCCCATCATGGGGAAAATGTTCTTCTGCACGATATCTCCCGGTATCAGAACGCTGTCTTCCTCGACGAAAATCAACTCGTCTCCCTGGCTATGGGCCGCTCCCAGCCACATCAGGCGCGCCGTCACTCCGCCCAGGTCGAGTCTCGCTTCGCGGTCGAAGAGAATATCCGGCGGCCGAAACTTGACGTTCTCCAGCAGCTCTTTGTTTTGGGCGGACATCTTCCGGAATATTTCGAGATGCGCGGCGACTCCCTTGTTCATCTCTTCCTGCTGCACCGCGGCCCGAATAATGATGGTATTCGCCGGGAACGCCTGCTCGCCCGAGGTGTGTTCGGCATGGTAATGCGTGGTCGTAAGGTAGAGGTTCGGACCCTTGGCCAGCTTTTGCGCCACGCGCACCACGGTCGCCCCATTCCGTTCACCAAGTCCTGTGTCGATCACCAGCGTCCCGCGCGTGCCCACGACGATTCCGACATTGGGAAATCCCTCGAGCGCGTACACGTGATCGGACACTTTCGTCAGCCGGTCTTCGGACATGAGCGGCTGGGGAAGCTGGGCGGCCCTCGCCGCTGGGGACGCAAAAATCGTGCCCGTGACAAGGAGCCAGAAAGCCAAGCTTGACGGCTTCTTTCGTAGCGACATGATCGGACGCCTTTGGCGAATTCAGCCTAGCCGATGATTTTGACGGTTGCCGTCCGATTCTAGCACCGTCAAGTTGTGCCAACACGCTAGGGAACCGGTAAAAATTGCGCGATCCGTCGCGCGGGCGCGCAATGTAACCCATTTAGCATCACCGTGATATGACTGGCCAGCAATGTGCTCGCTTGTTCTGGGGGGCGTCCGTCGCTCAATCGAACTTCCACCCCGGGGGCATATATGCGCCGCGCAACACGGTTTCCGCTGCATCTTTCGGCTGTAGTCCGCTGGGCAACTGGATCCGGCATGGCGGAGGCAAAGACCGAGTCTCAAGATGTGAGTTCGAGGGGCATCTACTTTTTCTTGCCCAAGCGCATTGCCAACGGCTCGCCGGTCGAGATTCTCATCAACCTGCCGCATGACATCGCCCTGGAGGGCCGGCCCCGCGTCCTCTGCAAAGGACACGTTCAGCGCACCGAGGTCCTGGAATCCGATCGCATCGGAGTGGCAGCCCGGATCGAGAGTTACGAGTTTGTGCACGGAAACGAAAGCGAATACCGTTCGTCCGCGACGAAGTAATAAGAACGCCTCCGGCCTTCCGCGATGGTGAATCGTCCGCCATCCGCCGCGCCAATCGCCTCAGCGCGCTACCCGCCCCTCGCCGCTCCGCTCCCGACTTGCGCTCACCCTGGCCGAGCGCGAAAACAGGAGGGACAAACGACAACCGTGCTTGCCTTGGGCCTCGATCCGAATTCCGGGATCTCACGGCGACGCCCGGTCTAACTCCTGAGCTCGTTCGGGCCTATCATCGATTCTCAGTTGGAGCGCGTTCGCGCGCTGGGATATCAGGTCGACACTTGCTTGGTCGGCTCCGGCCATAACGCCGAAGGAGTATTGAGGGACAGCTTGAGCAAACGCGCATACGACTGCGTGATGATTGGCGCCGGCCTGCGCGCGCCCCAACAACTCATCCTTTTCGAGAAGCTTCTGAACGTGGTCCACGCCCACGCTCCAAAAGCGAAGATTTGCTTCAACACAACTCCTGCGGATTCGGCGGAAGCCGTTCGACGCTGCGTTTGACGCCGCCTCGCCCCTCTTTCCAGCGTATCGCCTGTTTTTCGCCGCTCAGCAATTGGCCAATGACGTTCCTCGCCAATCAGAAGCATTAGCATCGAAGAAGCCCCGCAAATAATTTGCAAGAGTTTGACCACCGCCTGACAAATCATTCGCCCGACAATCCTAGAGTCTTTCCTCGCCGAAATTCGTAGTCCTTCATCGGACTACAAAATAGAGAGTGGCCCCTATGACTGTTCCTAACGCGCTGAATCTTCTGACTCCAACAGAAGACCAGGAGAGTATGCGAGAAGAGTCTCTGAATCTGAAACTGAAGTATCCCTGGCAGCGAGCTGTTTTCGACGCTTTGACGGAACTTGATGCTGATTGCGTAAGCGACAAGGTGACTCTGGCAGAAAAAGCTCTTTCCAAGCGGCTAGGTGAAAAGCCGTCCGATTTGTTGGAACGCCTTGCGCTCCGCGATGCCCTGGTAGCATTGCGAATCGTATTTCCGGCGATCAAATGGAAGGCGGACAGCCAGCAAGAATGATGGTTCTGTCTTTTGTCCGAGTAATGCTCAGCCGAAGCAATCCCGTATCGCGGTCATATCCAGGCCGCCTCGCCAGTCGAGCATTGCTGAAGACGACGATTCAGCGAATCGTTTGCAACGCGTTCTACCGCGTGGCTTCTTGTTGCTTTTCCGCAATGCCGTCCATCGTGGAACTGCGCTGCCGGCGCTTGGCATCCTGAACGATTAGGTCAATCCTTTCCCGAAGCTTTTTCGGCGAAAACGGCTTGGGGAAATAGTCGGCCGCGCCCATCTTTATAGCCTCCTGGGCCCCTTCGGCGGAGTAATAGCCGGTCATCAAAATGACAGCGATGCTCCGCTCCAGCTGCACGATCTGCTGCAGCAATTCCATTCCTCCAATGCCCGGCAGGATCAGATCGATCAGCACAATTTGCGGCCGCAAGCGGGTGATCAGGTCGAGTCCGACCCGCGGATCCGATGCGGTATGAATCTCGAGTTCGCCGTCGCTCAGCGTGAAATTGACCATCTTGAGATTTTTGGGATCGTCGTCGATCACCACAATCCTCACGTGCTGATCGCTTTCGTTGACTTGGTTCATTAGAATCACCTCGTCCTGCTGTTGCGGCCCCGGGGGCGGCTGGGCTGCTTGTCTACGTTCTGAAGCGAGTCTAGGCGAAAGGCGCATCGCCCGTCGGATTCATATTGAGGTAAGTGTATATATAGTAATTAGGTCTCCTGTGCCCCGGTGAAAGATCGGTAGGGGGCTTGCCTTTGAGGGATCATGGCGTGTGCCTTCCCGCGGCCGAAGCTAGAAAGAGACGCGTCCTCCGTTCCGGTTGTTTCTCTAAGATTTTGAAAATCAGCCGTTTTCCGGGAATTGCAAATGGCTGAAAAGCTAAGTGTCCGCCCCGCCTGTAGGCGCCTCAGCCCTGAAATATTTCGCCCGCAAGTTCGTCTAGGTAGCCTAAGGAGCGACGAACATGAACGGACGAATTGTGTTCAGGATTTTCCTGGGGTTGCTGACGATCGGGCTGCTGGCCGGCGCGGGCGCGAGTCTCTACCACCTCGGCGTGTCCCACGGCTTGGCGGTCGCGCCGCAGCTCGCGGACCGGCTGCCTCAGGGTGCGCCCGTGGTGCCGTACATCCCCTACGGCCCGTGGGGTTTCCGTCCCTTTGGCTGGGGCTTCGGCTTTTTGGGCCTGTTCTTCCGAGTGCTGTTCTTCTTCGGCTTCGTGTGGCTCATCAGCCGGTTGTTCTTTTGGGGCTGTTGGGGCGGGGGTGGGAGGGGCCGCCGATGGGAGCAACGCCGCCAGATGCTCGACGAATGGCACCGCCGCGCCCATGGCTGGGGCCCGAACGAGGGACCCCGACCCCCGCAGCAATCACCCTCCCCTCAGGGCTGACGTCTGGCGACACTCCGAGGCCGGGCACCTCCCCCGATGGGTCGTCCGGCCTCGACTTGGCCCGAAAATTAGACGGGCTCTTCAACACCGCGGCCAGCGCGTGGCGCCGTGCAACCTGGTGACAAAGGGATCACAGCCCAACTTCATTTCCAAAGGCGCGAGCTAGAATAGCGGCTGTCTGTCGAGCCGCCGGATGCTCGGGTTTATTCTAGTGAGGGGGCGCCATGTCATTTCGCTCCGTTTTCATAGCTGTGGTGATTGCGTTTGCGCTGATTCTCTCGGCATTCCTCGTGAACCGGGCGAGGCCGAAGGTCGAGACCGAGCAACCTACCTCTGCGCTGGTGCGCGCCACCGGCAAATGCGCCGAGTGTCACGCACGAGTTCAGTTTTCCGTGGTGCACGAATATGAGCTGAGCGTCCATGCTGTTAAAGGCGTGAACTGTCTGGACTGCCATCAGCCGGTCGCCGGCCAGGAAAAGGAAGATCACCATGGGTTCGTGATTTCCGCGAAGCTCACGGCTGGCAATTGCCGCACCTGTCACGAATCGATCTACCAGCAGTTCTTGCGCAGCCGGCATGCAGCGCCGGCCTGGGCCGCTGTCTACGGAGAGAAAGGGCTCACGCCGGAGCAGGTGAATTTCTCGGAGCAGTATCAGCCTGGTGCAACGCGGAGACCGCCTCATCCGTTTGTGCAACTCGAAGGCGGATCCGCGATGACCAGCGGATGCGAACAGTGCCACAGCGTCGGCAGGCCCAACAGCGACGGCACGATCGGAACCTGCACCGCCTGCCACACTCGGCATACCAGTTCGGTGCGGGTTGCGCGCCTGCCCTCGACTTGCGCCCAGTGCCACATGGGCCCTGACCACTCCCAGATCGAAATCTACGAGGAGTCCAAACACGGCGTGATGTTCCAGGCCCAGGAGAACCTGCTGAATCTGGACGCCCCGCCGAAAACGCTCACCACCCGCGACATGTTCGTCCCGACGTGCGCCACCTGTCACATGAGCGGGATCAACGGACTCGGCGTCACGCACGATCCCTCCGAACGTTTGTCCTACTACCTCGCCAGCGCCATCAGCGAAAAGCGGCCCAACTACGCCGCCAACCAGGCGAGGATGAAACAAGTGTGCGCGCAGTGCCACACGCCCGCGCTGATCGACCGCGTTTACACTCAGGCGGAGCAAGTGGTCCAAATGACGAACGGGCGCGTGAAGGCGGCGCAGGAGCTCGTCGATGGCTTGCGCAAGGACGGCTCGCTGACCGGAGCCCCTTTTTCGCAGCCGATCGATTTCGTCTACTTCGATCTGTGGCACTACGATGGACGCACCAGCAAGCATGGCGCGTTCATGGGCGGCGCGGATTTCGTGCAGTGGCACGGGAACTACCCGATGCTGCAGAAGACCGTCGAGCTGCAATCCATGGCCGCCGAGTTGAGGAAAGAACATGGCCGGGGAAAATGAGCCTTGGTGGAGGCGGCCGCAGCTCTGGATCGAGCTGTTCGCCATCCTGAATCTGGGAGTTCTGGCGTTCGACGTCTACCTCGCGCATTCGGTGAATCAATTTCGCAATGAGGCGGAGTTCATTCCGCTGGCGTTCTCGGCGGGCGCTCCGGTCGTGCTGATTTTTGGCTTGGCCGTGCGCGGCCGCTGGCCTGCGGTGTGGAAGGATTTGGGCTACCTGGTGGGCTGGCTGGCAGTGCTGATCGGGCTGACGGGAGTCCTCCTTCATCTCCAGAGCCTTTTCTTCTACGAGCACACGCTGCGCAGCCTGACATATTCGGCTCCGTTTGCGGCTCCCCTGGCGTACACAGGGCTTGGGATGTTGCTCATCATGAACCGCATGGTCGGGCCGGAAACGCTCGAATGGGCCCAATGGGTGCTGCTGCTGGCCCTTGGTGGATACGTTGGCAACTTTGTCTTCAGCCTTTCGGACCATGCGGAGAATGGCTTCTTCTATCCCATGGAGTGGGCGCCGGTTGTAGCGAGCGCGCTGGCCATCGGGTTTTTAGTTGTGCCGCTGTTGATGCGAGTGACGGCGCGCTACCTGGAATTGTGCGGCTGGATCCTTTTGCTGGAGGCGGGCGTGGGGCTGTGGGGCTTTGTGCTGCACGTTGCGGGCAACCTGCGCGGGCCTTCGGTGCACGCCTATGATAATTTCATCTATGGTGCTCCTCCACTCGCGCCGCTTCTCTTCCCGAATCTGATGATCCTCGGGATCATTGCGCTGTGGCAGCTTCGAAATCTGCAAACCGGCAGCGCCTGAGCTGTTGCTGAGATACGGAGGCGATCGCAACGGATGGCCCTGAAAATTCTCGCGTTTGTCATTCCCCTTGGGCTGGACACCTTCGCTCTGGCGATCGCTCTCGGGCTGCACGGGATTCGGCCGTTGCGGCCGGCCGTGGTCTTCGCCATTTTCGAGGGCGTCATGCCGCTTTTCGGAATTGCGCTGGCGCGAGTGGTGAGCGAACGATTTGCGACCGAGGCGACGATCCTGGGCGGGGTGATTTTGCTGGGCATCGCCGCCCATGCGTTTTACGAGGGCCTGCGAAACGAAGAGGACGTCAAGCAGGTATCCTTCGGTTCGCTGCGGTCGGCGGTTTTGGGAGGTGTGGCGATCTCCACCGACGAATTGGCGGCCGGATTTCCTCTGGGCGCTTCGGGATTGCCGGTTGGCCTCGTGCTGCTTGCGATTGTAGTTCAGACGCTGATTTTTGCGACGCTGGGCGTGGCTATCGGCAATCGCGTGCGCGCGAACCTGGCGCGGGCCGCTTCGCGATACGCGGGTATTGCTGCGGGCGTGGCATTTGCGGCGGTTGGACTGTGGCTGATCGCTGGAGCGCTGGGATGGATCTAAGCTCCCGCTTGTCGCCTTGCCGCTCGCCAGCGCCGGCCCATCTCACGACGCTGTCATTGCCAAGCGCTGCGCCCATCTCACAACGCTGTCATTCCGAGGAGCCCGCAGGGCGACGAGGAATCTGCTTTTTCTGTTTTTCCGCGCTTCACTGTTTCACCCCGCCCGTGGCACAGCCGCTCCTGGCTGTGCGGAATAGTGGTGCAGCGTGCAGCTCAGGCCGCGCTGGCGTGGCAAACCCTCTAATTGGCCGTTATCGATCCTCCCGACGCCGCTCGGCCTCTGCCTCGCAGCAGATCTCCCACGTCGTCGATCTTTTCGTCCAGCAAATTCAGCTTCCGCGACAGCGCCTGGATCTCCGATTCGGCACGGCGGTTGACGTCGAAATCGAGCTCGCTGCGCACCCGGTCTTTCTTGTCTTGCCGATTCTGGCTCATCATGATCACCGGCGCCTGGATCGCCGCCAGCATGGAAAGGAACAGGTTCAGCAGGATGAAGGGGTAGGCGTCCCACGCCTTTTGCCCAAGGCTGATGTTTATGGCCGTGTACACGACCATGAACAATGAGAACAGCCCGATGAAGGTCCATGAACCGCCGAACTGCGCGACACTATCGGCCACCCGTTCACCCTTCGTCGCTTCTTCGTCAATAATCTCATTGGCATTGCGGCTCGCTCGCGTCCGCACCAACTCGTGTGCGGCGTGGAGGTGGCGCCCCAGAGTCGTTAGCAGATCCATTCCGGCGTGCGGCTTGCGTTCCAGCAACGCGGCGATATCGTCCCGGGAAACTTCCAGGCACTCGGTCTCTTCGAGCGCAATCGCGGTCGTCTTGTGCGGCGATTGCTCGATCATCGAGGCGAATCCGAAGAAATCACCCTGCTCCGGTTCCCCCACGATCACCTCCTGCTGGTCTTCGTCGATTGTGGTGAGGCGCACGCGGCCCTTCAGCGTTACGTATGCCGGTCCGCTCGGGTCACCCTCCTTGTAGATCCGCTCGCGGGCGGCGAACCTCTTGAAGTCCACCTGGCCGGCCAGCACCGCGGTTTCGTCGTCATCCAACAGGGAGAAGAGTGGTACGCCCTTCAACAGTTGCGGTTCGCAGCTCATCGAAGTTTCCTTTCCTTGGTCATCAAGAGTCTGGGACGTCAGAAAACATCCGGGAAATCCACGGCGAACCCGAGTTGCCCTCCGATTCGCGGGCTGGCGGCATACTTGCCGGCAATCAATCCGAACGTGAGTGCCCACCCCTTGCGGAGCTCATATTGCCCTCCGCCCAGTCCCTGGAGCTGGCTTCGTGCGAGCGCGGGCTCGTCTGCGACGCCGCCGTAGATTTCCGCGCCTAGCGTAAGCCGCCGGCTGAAATCGTGCTGTAGCGACACTCCTCCCGTGAAAACGTGACCTCGTTTCGTTTCGATACCGACGACGCCGGTACTCGTGTTTCCCGCAAAAAGAAACCCGGCATTGCCGATGAGCCGTGTGCGGCTGGACCACGGCTCCTCGATAATGAAATTCAGCCAGTAGTCGGTCAGCCCTGAACCGAGCTGCTTCTGAACGCTGCCGGTCGGGAACTCAATATACAAACTGCTGGAAAGACCTGGAGACCGCGATCCGTCGCGCATCTTGCGGAAATTCCACTTCACGCCCATGTCCGTATCTCCCGCGCCCAGCGAAGATTCAACCCCGGGGGCCCGCAAGATGGAAAGGTAGGGCGCGTCGGCGTCCAGTTCAAGATTCAGGGGCAGGCCGTAATTGAACTTGAAGTTGGCCGTGTTCTGCCGCAGATCGGGAAACTGGGCCGACTGCAGACCGTCGAATTCGTCAAAGAATTCGAAATGCCACTTTCCGCGCTCTGTTACGTCCGCGTTATCCGTGTAAAAAGGCAGCTGCGCGAAGGCGGATTTCGCATGAGAGAAGATCGCCAGCAGCAAAATCACTATGGAAACGTGCGTCCGGCAAGCCATAAAGGGCCGTAGATTGTAGCCTTGAGAGCACGGACTCACGTTACAGGCACGTTAAAAGCCCCGGGCGGCCGAAGGAAGCGCCGTCGCATTCCGATCTCCCGCACCCGCCGTCATCCCGAACCCAGACTGCGGGGGTCCCCGGACCCGCGCCTCTCAGCGCGAGCGAAGCCTCGCGCGAAAAAAGAGTCGCGCGTGTTGGGGTGGCAGCCGCGTTTCCTGCGGATGGGGGGTGAGGGATCTGCTCTTAGGAGTTTTCCGGCGGCGACAAAGTCGTCACGGCGCTTTTCGGGCCTGAAAAAGTCACTGAGAATCTCCTGTTTGCACGTGCCGGCTGAACGTCATTGCGTGCCCGATTTGTGCGCGGGTTTTGCGGCGGGTGGGCCTTGCCTTTGGCCGCAGTTCAGTCCGATGCCGAATCGATCGGCGTGGCCACAGAAGGAAGTGTGTCGAGACGTGCGAGCTTCTTTCCACCGCTTGCCCAGGCGCGGAACCGATCCATGTACAGATAGACTACCGGGGTCGTGTACAGGGTGAGCATCTGGCTGACGATAAGCCCTCCGACAATGGCGATGCCCAGCGGTCGGCGCAACTCCGAACCATTGCCGGTGCTGAATGCGATGGGAACGCCTCCAAAAAGGGCCGCCATCGTAGTCATCATGATGGGACGGAAGCGCAGCAGACACGCTTCGTAGATCGCTTCTTCGGGGGAGTTGGTCCGATTGCGCTCGGCCTGGATGGCAAAATCGATCATTAAGATGGCGTTTTTCTTGACGATGCCGATCAGCAAAATGATGCCGATCAACGCGATGATGTCGAGCTCGCTGTGCGTCACCAAAATCGCCAGCAGCGCTCCAACCCCCGCGGACGGCAGCGTGGACAGAATTGTGATGGGGTGGATGTAATTTTCATAGAGGATGCCCAAAACGATGTACACAGTGGCCAGCGCCGCGGCAATGAGAAAAGGCTCCGTAGCCAGGGAATCCTGGAAGGCTTGCGCCATGCCTTGGAACCCGGGGTGAATCGTCGTCGGCAAGCCGACCTCACGCTCGACGTCTTGCACTGCGCTGACCGCATCTCCGAGAGGGATATTGGGCGCAAGATTAAAGGTTAAAGTGACGGCGGGAAACTGGCCCTGATGGGCGACGGCCAGAGAGGTGGTCGAGGATTCGTAATGCGTGAAGGCGCTGAGCGGCACCGGCTTGCCCGTGGAGGATGGGACGAAGATGTTGTTGAGTCCTTGGGGGCTTCGCTGGAATTGGGGATCGACTTCCATAACCACGTGATATTGATTCATGCCCTTGTAAATCGTGGAGACCTGCCGCTGGCCAAACGCGTCGTAGAGCGCGTTATCAATGGTCCTGGCGGTTATGCCCAGCCGCCCGGCCGTTTCACGATCGATCACCAATCCCGCCTGTAGCCCTCGATTCTGCAAATCGGTGTTCACATCGCGGATTTGCGGCAAGGCCCGCAATTTCTGCTCCATGATGGGCGAATACTTCAGGAGATCCTGCAGGTTATCCCCCTGCAGAGTGTATTGGAATTCGCTATTGCCGACGCGCCCGCCGATTTCAACGTCCCGTACCGCCCGCAAAAAGAGGTTGGCGCCGGGAACACGAGCCAATTGTGGGCGCAGCCGATTAATAACCTGGTCCACCGTCGCCGTTCGCTCTGATAACGGCTTCAGGGTGATTGTAAAGTCGGCTTGGTTGGGGCGGCCTATGAAGGCGTGCACGACGTCGACCGCCGGATCCTTCTGCACGATGGAGACGTATTGCAGCATCTTCTCACGCATGGATTGGAAGGAGATTTCCTCGGGCCCGAGCGCGTTGCCATTGATTCTTCCGGTGTCTTGAGCGGGGAAAAAGCCCTTCGGCACCACCACGTAGAGGTAAACCGCCAAACAGACCGTTCCTATGGCAGCTGCCAACACCAGACGCTGATGTTCCAGGACCCATCGGAGGCTGCCGGAATAAGCGTCGTAGAGCGCCTGGAAGCTGCTTTCGCTCATCCGGTAAAGCCGATTGTGTTTCTTCTCACGGTTGTGAGACTTAAGCAGCCGGGCGCAAAGGCTCGGCGTCGAGGTGAGCGAAACGAGCAGGGAGATGGCTACGGCGGCGCTCAAGGTGATGGCAAATTCGCGGAAAATGCGGCCCACTAGCCCGCCCATCAAAAGAATCGGGATAAACACGGCGATCAGCGAGCTGCTCATTGAGAGTACGGTGAAGCCGATCTCGCGCGAGCCCTCGAGCGCGGCTTCCAGCGGACCCATGCCCTTCTCTAGATGCCGGGATATGTTTTCGATCACTACGATCGCGTCGTCCACCACGAACCCCGTGGAGATCGTCAGCGCCATGAGCGATATATTGTCGATGGTGTAGCCCGCCAGATACATCACGCCAAAGGTGCCCACCAGCGAAAGCGGTACGGCGATGCTGGGGATGGCAGTCGCCCACACGCTGCGCAGAAACGCGAACACCACCAGAATCACCAGCAACACGGAGATGACCAGCGTCACCTCGATATCATGAACGGAAGCGCGGATCATCGTGCTGCGGTCCTGAGACACGCTGACGCGAATGGCCGGAGGAATCGACGCTTGCAGAAAAGGCAAAACCGCCCGCACGCGATCGGCGACTTCGATCGTATTGGCGGTAGGCTGCCGGTAAACATTGATCGTCACGGCGGGCCTGCCGTTTTCCAGACCCTCGTTCAGCAGGTTGGACTGCCCATCGACGACTCTGGCGACATCGGAAAGGCGCACCGGAGCGCCATTGTGGTATGCAACGATGAGCGGCGCATATTCGTTAGCGAGAAAAAGTTGATCGTTATCCTCGAGAACGAAGCGGCGGTCTGCGCTGGCCAGTGAACCCTTGGGGATATTGGCGTTGGCCTGCCCCAGTGCGGCGCGGACCTGCTCCATGCTTACGCCAAGGTTGCTGAGCTGCAGGGGGTTGAGTTCTACGCGAATGGCAGGCTGCGAACTGCCGCCGATACTCACCTGCCCCACTCCGGCGACCTGCGAAATTTTCTGGGCCAGGATGGAATCGGCGACGTCATACATTTGCGGCCGGGTGGCGGTCTCGGATGTAAGGGCAAGAACCAAAACGGCCGACTCCGCAGGATTGGACTTTCGCCAACCCGGATTGCTGGGCAGGTTGGCCGGCAACTGCCCGCGGGCGGCGTTTATGGCCGCCTCCACGTCGCGCGCTGCCCCGTCGATGTCGCGGTTGAGATCAAACTGCATCACGACGTTCGTAGAGCCGAGTTGGCTCACCGAAGTCATCTGGTTAATTCCCGCGATGCGGCCAAACATGCGCTCCAGTGGCGTGGCCACCGAGGTAGCCATGGTATCCGGACTGGCGCCGGGAAGATTTGCGAAGACCTGGATTACGGGATAAGTGACTTCCGGAAGCGAAGCGACGGGAAGCATGCGGAAGCCCAGCACTCCGGAGAGAAGCAGGCCGGCCGTCAAGAGAGAAGTCGAGACGGGGCGCCGGATAAATGGTTCCGAGATATTCATCGCGGCTTCCAATAAACCAAGCCTGGACGCATCGCTGGATACCTCCGTAACCGCAGTGACCCGAGTACGATACGCCTGAAATTCGCAATTTGTTAGCGGAACATTTGTCGGTCAGGAGGGCTACGCCCCTGGAAAACGGGTTTCTCGGTAATTGGCCCTGGCCGCCTCCTTGCTGCGCAATCCCCAGTTTGGCGTACGAGCCGGTAGATTCTCGCTGCGTTGAGCCGCCTCGACTCTCCTCGCTCCGCAATTTGCGCGTCCCGATTCCACACGGAATTTTCATCGCTTAGTAACTTGTTTTTCACATACCCCGATTAGGCTTCGGCGGCTCGTGCGTAAGCGGGCCCAAAATCGTCAAATTTCATCCTTGGGGGAATTTCGTGAAGAGAATGTCGGCCTGTGTTTTGTCTCTGGTGGCTTTCTGCGCGATCGCGGCGCCGCGCGCCAACGCGCAAATCACAAAGCTCTTGGCGACGGGGCAACTGATCTCGTCGCGCGCCGGCTCCTATGCGGACCTTTCCGGCCTGAATTACAGCTTGGAATCCGGCGTACCCGCCAACCACCTCGGTGGTCTCGGCTCGGGCCTCGCCTACGTTTCCGGCAACACCTTTCTCGCGCTTCCGGACCGCGGTCCGAACGTTCTTACCTATAACCCCGCCGTCGATAACACCGTGTCGTATATCGATCGCTTTCACACCGTCACGATGAACCTCCAGCCCAACACAGGCGCCGGCCTGCCCTTTACGCTGACGCCGGAACTGCGCTCCACCACCCTGTTGCACGCTCTCCTGCCTCTTGCTTACGGCGATGGCAAGGCCTTCGGACTGCCCCCGGGCGCTCCCCCCTTCAACGGCTTCCTCCGGCACTACTTCACCGGGCGCTCCGACAACTTCGACCCGAGATTCAGCTCTGCCGACCCATTCGACGCGCGCTTGGATCCGGAGAGCATCCGCGTCTCGAATGACGGCCTTTTCGTCTACATCTCCGACGAATATGGCCCCTACGTCTATGAGTTCCTTCGCGCCACCGGCGAACGCGTCCGGAGTTTCGAGCTTCCCGCCGAATTCTTTGTCGCTCATCCGGAGCCGATAGGCACCGCCTGCCCGCCCCCGCCGCAAGCCTGCAGCAACGAACAAGTGGATAACGCCAGCGGCCGGGTGCCCAACAAGGGGATGGAAGGGCTCGCCATCACTCCGGACGGCAAAACGCTTGTCGGAATCCTTCAGGCGCCCACGATTCAGGACGTCAAAGAAAATCCCAATTCCGTACTGCTGCGCGGCGTTGTCATTGACATCGCCTCCGGCCGGACCCTCAAGGAGTTTGCCTATCTCCTGACCACCGGCAGCGGCGTCAGCGATCTCGTGGCCATCAATGACCACGAGTTCCTGGTCGACGAACGCGACGGCAAGGGCCTGGGCGACGGTAGCAAGGCCAAGGTGAAGCAGTTCTTCAAGATCGATCTCGCCAACGCCGTGGACATCGAGGGAATGCACGAAGGGGTTGCGGTATCCTTCGCGGTGCCAAAGTCGGCCAAGCCGCTTCTGGATCTGGTGGCCGTGCTGGGCGCCAATGGCGTAACTTCCGACAAAGTGCCGTCGAAGATCGAGGGCACCGCCTTCGGCCCGGACGTGACCTACCAGGGCGTGAAGATGCACACGCTCTGGATTGGCAACGACAACGACTTCGATGAAGCCGATAGCGGGCCGAACGTTTTTTACGTTCTCGGCTTCACCGATGCGGACCTCGGTGACGGCTCGACCTTCGTCCCCCAGGGCCACACCTCGTTTCTGGAGGAGCTGTTTCACTTCTAGCGAGAAACCTCAAGAAGTCGTCCGGAACTGAAGCAGACGCAATCGCCAAAAGCCACAAAGACCCGAAGCGCCCCATTGGAGCGCTTCGGGTCGACTTCAGCCATTCCTCGCTCATTTTTGCTTCGCTTCATCGCGGTCTTTCTTGTCGAATTCCACAAACTTGCTGAACCCCGCCCTCATTCGATTGATTTTCGATGAAGTGAATCTCATGGCTTTTTGTACACCCGCTGCAGAGGCGTCGTATGTTAATGAAGATTCCGCAAGGATGTTGAGCCTCTCGCCCGTCAGGATCGCATCCTGGTTCGCGCCGAGGAATACGAACTGCCAACTATAGGCCTCGCGCTGGTGTCTAATCATCTCCGCGATCCGCGGCGCCGTGTAATTGCGGCTTGAGTTCTCCAGCCCGTCGGTCATGGCAACGATGACGACCTTGCCCGGTCGCTCGTACTCTGGCAACTTGGACAGTCTTGCACCGAGGGAGTCAATAGCGTACCCCAGCGCGTCATGCAGCGGAGTGCCGCCTCGCGGCACGTATTTTTCAATCGTGAGCTTTGGAACGTCTCTTACAGGCTTTGAGTCGAAGACTATTTCAAACGGATCCTCAGTGTCGAACTGAACTAGGGTCATTCTGGCGTCGCCAAACCCCAGCTTCTGTCCTTCGACGAATTCGTTGAAACCCGCTATGGTGGCATTCCGTACCGCCCTCATGGATCCAGACCTATCCAGAACTATTTCGATCATCGTCAGACCATCGTTCACAATGTCTCTCCTTTTTGGTTTTTACGAGTTCGACAGGCAGATCGCCTTAGGATCGTGAACCAATCCACCGAGGAGCCAATGCCGTCTTCTTAAACAGAAAGGATTGATCGAGCCGAAGTCATAGTCTGGCCTGAATGCGGCTGGCGAGCGTGCCGAAATCCGCGACGTTCTGGAGTTCGTAGTCCGGTAACTCGATGCCGAAATGAAGTTCCAGGTGCGTCAAAAGGTTCTGCACCTCTAGGCTGTCGATTTTCAGCTTGCTATAGAAATCGTCAGTCGCCGAGAGCTGCTCCCGAGGCACCTTGAAGTGCCGCGCCGCAAGGTCGAGAATTTGTTCTATCGTCTGGTCAGCGGTATTCATGACTCTGTGCTTTCCTCCCGTTGATTGTTGTGAGCCTCGTCAATAAGTAACCAAAACCGCTCGTCTGGATAAGTCGATTCCAAAATCCGGAAGGACGCCCCCAGTTCGCTTTGTCTCTCTCCGCTTCCTGCCTGCAAAAGCCGCAGCTGATTTCCTCTAGTTCGCCGTAACAGGCCCAACACATGCATTGCCAGCTCTGGTTGCAGAAAGGACAAGTGTGCGCGTGCCGAAGAATCATCGCCATTGATACAGCCCCCGCCGCTGGTTTTTTGTCCGAAGCGCATCATAGGCCGCCCACCTCCATCCGCCGCAAGCGACAAGAGACGATGTTTCCGCGTGTCGCGTTTTGTCCGATTGGCTGCGGAAGAGTGTAGGCTATGCTTCCGTTCTCCCAAGGAGCGCCACATGTCCACAAACGCCGAGGCTGATATCCAAGGGGCATTGACCGTAGCCCGCTTTGAATCGTGGAAGGAGATCGCCAGCTACCTCGGGAAAACCGTCCGCACGGTTCAGCGGTGGGAGCGAGTGAAAGGCTTGCCTGTTCACCGCCACGGCCACGCCAAGAACGGTTCGATTTACGCATTCCAATCGGACATCGATCAGTGGCTGAGATACTCCCCGGAAGGGGAACACAAGCAAATCCGTTCTATCGCAGTTCTGCCCTTGCGCAACCTCTCGGTCGATCCTGCGCAGGAATACATTGCCGATGGAATGACCGAGTCTTTGATCATCGATTTGGGCAAGATCCATGCATTACGAGTGATTTCCCGCGCGTCGGCGATGCAGTACAAGTCTGTCGATAAAGCTCTCCCCATAATCGCTAAAGAGCTAAGGGTGGACGGAGTGGTGAGAGGTACGGTCACGGTTGTGAAGAGGCGCATCCTCATCACGGCCGAACTGATCCACGCGTCTTCCGGCGAACACATGTGGGCGGAGAGCTACGAGCGCGATATCCGCGATGTCCTGTCTCTATATCGTGAGGTGGCGCGTGCAGTTGCCGACGAAATCAGCGTCAAGATTTTCCCCATGGAGCGCGCTCACCTGAATCGGGAGCGTAAAATCGTTCCCGAAGCTCACCGCGCGTACTTAAGAGGCCGATATTTTTGGAACAAGCGAACTCCCGCTTCGTTGCAAAAATCGATTAAGCATTTGCAGGAAGCGGTTCAGTTGGATCCGCACTACGCTCTTGCCTACTCTGGACTCGCCGATGCATATGCGGTTACGGGATCGGTGTTTCTCGATTCTGTTCTGCCGGAGGAGGCGATGCCCAAGGCGCTGCAACTGGCCAAGAAAGCGCTGACGCTAGACCGCTCTCTGGGCGAAGCCTACGTTACCCTGGCTTACATTCAGTGCATGTACAATTTTGATTGGAGCGGTGCAGAGAAGCTATTCCAGCATGCGATTGCATACAGTCCCGGCTACTCGGTCGCACATGAATGGTACGCCATATACCTGGCGCTCTCCGGAAGAAGGAAAGAGGCGCTGGACGAAATCAATCGGGCGCTGGATACGGATCCTCTTTCGCTTCAGATCAACACCGCAACCATCCAGGTCCACTACTTTGTTGGGAATTACGATGGCGCCATAGAATGGAGTCTCAAGACGCTCGAATTGGACCCTTCGTTTTCGACCGCACGCATCTTCCTGGCAATGGCGTACCAGAAAAAGAGAATGCTCCGGAAAGCGCTGATGGAGGGGAAGAAAGCAGCGGCTTTCGATTCTGACAAGGCCGCAATCTTGGGTTGTATAGGCGGATGTTATGCTTCGCTCGGCAGAAAGAATGAGGCTGTCAAGGTTATCAAACAGCTCCGTGAACTGGCGAAAAAGAGGTATGTCCCGTCCTTTGTATTCGCCTGGATCTACATGAACCTGAGAGAGAAGGAGCGTACCCTCGAATACCTCGAACAAGCCTATGCCGAACGCTCCAGCTACTTGGCCGTTATCGGCATCGAAACGGGCTTGGATTTTCTGCGCAGTGACCCGCGTTTCGCGAACCTCCAACGCAAAATTGGTCTCCCGGAATGTTCCCGGAAAGCCAATTGAAAGAGGTGTCGCCGCCAAGTCCTCAGAAACGGTGCCGGCTCAACCGATCCTGCGAGCCCGTGGAGGTCCTCCTTTTCGGTGACGGCTCGAGCTTCGTCCCCCAGGGCCACACCTCGTTTCTGGAGGAGCTGTTTCACTTCTAGCGAGAAATCTCAAGAAGTCGTCCGGAACTGAAGCAGACGCAATCGCCAAAAGCCACAAAGACCCGAAGCGCTCAGATCGAGCCTTCGGGTCTTTTTTCTTTTGAAGAGGGGTGTTCCGCTTGTCCCGCAGCCACGGAGTATGAAAAGGCAGTCTTTAGAATTCCGCTTCCATATTGCCAAGCACGAGCCGGTCGTTCTTGATTCGCAGCTCGATTCCGAGGGGCGGACGAAGAGCGAATCCTTGCACCACGGCCCCGCGAGCCCAGTTCCCATTCGCAAGATCCGCCATCTTCAGCGGATCGAAAACGGAACGGCTGCAAGGATCGCCCACCATGGGATGGACGGCGCGAAACCGGTATTCTGCCAGGAGCTTCCGCAGGTCGGTTATGTACTCCAGCTGACAATGCGTGACCGGTGTCGCTAATGAAAAAGCCCAGTACGAAATCGGCTCGCCCGGCGAGCTGCCGGGCATGCGAATCACCATAGCGGGAACACTCTCTTTATGTTCGGAGCGGCGATAGAGGAACGTCTTTGACGACCAGGGTCCTGGCAGTTCGGTTAGTTTGAGCGCTCCGCTGGCGACATTCGGTTGGCCGGACTGACCGGGCTTTAGGGCCATCCCTGGCTCGGTGGACTGTGGCAACCCGGCCTGGGTAGGAGTGGGGCTG
>Ga0335077_10001230_pt1 | contig 30220 bp, 25 predicted proteins | sample Lox_Sample_31_FD_207151 | JGI IMG/M metagenome (GOLD analysis project Ga0335077, IMG submission 207151) | Soil microbial communities from Loxahatchee National Wildlife Refuge, Florida, United States - Lox_Sample_3.1 | ecosystem: Environmental > Terrestrial > Soil > Wetlands | place: USA... | reverse complement strand
TCTCTCCTCCGCCTGTTGGCGGGTCTGAACGCGCATAAACTCGGAATGACTCCGCAGACTCTGAGCGATGCTCGTGCCAAACCGATCCGCCTGGATTAAGACAGCGACCAGCTTCTTCACTTCCTCGACACCCGTGCGGTCCGCCAGATTTCGCAGGGCGTCGGCGCGGCGGCTCCCCGCCTTCGTCTCCAAATTCATGAGGCTGAACTCCTGGCTGATTTCGGGATGCGCGAATTGCAGTTCCTTGGCCACCTGCACAATGGCCTGATCGAGGCCCAGACCACTTTCTACACAGACCACCATGAGGTCCAGCGCGTTGGGCAGCCCTTTGCGAATGAGCTTCTGGCGTCGCTTCGAGCGGAGCCTCACATACTCGTTCGGCCCGAAAAACCCGGCGGCGAAGGAGGCCACCACAAAAAGCATCTTCTGGCCGGGGTCAGCATCCGACTTCGCGACCAGAGCCAGTGCCACCGCAGGCAACAGCACGCCTAAAATGGCTTTCGAGCCGTATAGCATCTTTAGAGCGCTCGGACCCCGGAAGCCGGCGCGCATCAGCCGGCGCACCATCACCGTCGAGTCCTTGGGTGCGGAAGGCACCAGCGAACCCAGCTTGTTGACCAGGTCGCGCCAGGCGAGGCTGGGATGGCCCACCGGGGTAGCGGTTTCGGCCACCGTCGCTGTCACCCGGTCGATCGCAGCCCTCGGCCGCACCCACAGCTGGAACCCCAGTGTGGCCAGTATCCCCACCGTCAATATGAAGATCAATGCCGTCGCCCAGATCATGGTCAAACCTCGATCGAAACAATCTTCTTGATCACGGCATAGCCCACAAGCTGCAACCCGATCGCTCCGCCCATCATCCATTGCCCTGTCGTGTCATGGATGAAGAACAATACGTACTGCGGATTGACGTAAAACATCATGGCCGCAACCGCCGCGGGGATGAGCGACAGCGCCGTGCCCGTCATACGGCCATGCGCGCTGATGGCTCGAATTCTCCCCCGCAGCTTGAAGCGCTCCCGGATCAGGTATGCCAGTTTCTCCAAAACTTCGGCCAGATTGCCCCCCGTACGCTTTTGCAACAGCACAGCCGAGACGAAAAACTGTACGTCCAGAAGGGGAACCCGGCGAGCCAGCTTCTCGAGCGCAACTTCCAGTGGCAAACCCAGATTTTGCTCGTCGAAGGTGCGGCGAAACTCTCCGGCCAGCGGCTCATCGAATTCGTGATGTAGCATTTCGAGCGAAACCGAGAAAGCGTGACCGGCGCGCATGGCGCGTGCCACAAACTCCAGTCCTTCGGGAAACTGTGCTTCAAACTTCCGCAGCCGTTGTCTGCTCTTGCGCCAAACGTAAAGCAGAGGCATGGCGCCGCAAAGCGGCCCCGTGAGGAACGCGACACGATCCAGCGGAGATGGCAGCGAGTACCAGGCGGCAGAAAAGCCCAGCAAAATGCCGGTTAAGACCAGACGCGCCAGCCGCACTACAGGCCAGCGCAGGCCCGCGCGCTCCAGCAGCTCCTGCAGGCGGTGGCGCACACGGAAGCGCCGCAGTAATTCCAGGACCATGCGGTCCTTCCTGGCATCTTCGCCTTGCATCAGGGTGGGTGCGGGGCTTGGGTTCTTGGCGGTCTTGGCCCCGGTTCCGAGCAGGCGGCTCTTGATGGTGTCCAGATCGGCCCGGCGCAGCCGGCTATCCAGCAGGAAGTAACCCCCGACCGTCGCTATGACCACGGCGCCGAAAATGAAAATGACGAGCGCCATGGTTCTCAGATCTCCATCGACTGGTCAAACAGCTCCGGAGAAAGCCGGATGCCCGCGGCCAGCAGTTTGTCGGCAAATTTCGGCCGAATCCCGGTCGCGCAGAAGCGACCGAGCACCTTGCCCTCGGCCGAAACGCCTCGCTTCTCGAAAACAAAGATGTCCTGCAGGGTCACCATATCGCCTTCCATGCCCGTAACTTCGGTAACGCTCACGACGCGCCGCGAACCGTCGCTCAACCTCGCGGCCTGCACCAGGACGTGCACCGCGGAGGAGACTTGTTGGCGGATCGACACCATTTGCATGTTGGCATTGGCGAGTGAGACCATCACCTCAAGACGCGAAATCGCGTCCCGCGGGCTGTTGGCGTGCACGGTGGTCAGCGAGCCGTCGTGACCGGTGTTCATCGCCTGCAACATGTCCAGCGCTTCTTCGCCGCGCACCTCTCCAACGACGATCCGGTCGGGCCGCATGCGCAGGGCGTTGATCAGCAACTGGCGCTGGCGGACGGCACCCTGGCCCTCAAGATTGGGGGGGCGGGTTTCGAGGCGCGCCAGATGCGGCTGTTTGAGTTGCAGTTCGGCGGCATCCTCGATGGTGACAATGCGCTCTTTGGGGGAAATGAAGGCGGAAAGGGCATTCAGCAGGGTCGTCTTTCCCGCGCCCGTACCGCCTGCGATTACGAGGTTGAGCCGCGCTTTGACCGCGGCCTCCAGGAGCTCCATCATCCCCGGAGTCAGCGCTTTTTTTTCGACCAGATCCTGGGGCATCAGCTTGTCGGTGCCGAAGCGCCGAATCGAGAGCAGCGGACCGTCAACAGCCAGGGGAGGCACGATGGCGTTGACGCGCGAACCGTCACTCAGGCGCGCGTCCACCATGGGGGTGGACTCGTCCACGCGGCGGCCCACCTGCGAAACGATCTTGTCAATGATGCGCAACAGGTGTGCGTCATCCCGAAAAGCCACGTTCGTCAGCTCGAGCAGCCCCTTGCGCTCCACATAGACCTGCCTGTAGCCGTTTACCAGAATGTCGGAGATCGTGGGATCCTGCAGCAGCGGTTCGAGCGGACCCAGACCAAACACCTCGTCGAGAACCTCTTCCGAGATCTGTTGCCGCTCGAGCGAGCTGAGCAGCGTCTGTTCGCCGTCAATGAGGGAGATGACCGCCTGTCGCACCTCGCCGCGGACGCGCTGGTTGTCAATGGTGGCCAGCGCCTCCAGGTTAATCTTGTCGAGCAGCTTGCGATGCAGCGTGAACTTTAGCTGCTGGTATTCCGGGCGTAGGGCGTTCTTCTGGCGGCCGGAGTTCCGCAGCAGGCGCTGGTCCCAGGTCAGCTCGGGCGCCGGTTTGGCATCGGAGTTAGTGGTCAACATGCGGCGTTTCCTTTAAACATGCGTCAGCGTCCTTGATGGTTCAGGCGAGAGCCGGTTTCCACCAGCGCTTCCACCCGCCGCGGTTGCGAACAGAGTGCGCGCGCAAATTCCCACAAGGCGCGTTCGAGCATACACGGACCGATCGGCTGGCCCGCGCTCAGCGATTTGTGCAGCGAAAGGTAATCGTTCGGGAAAGTAGCGTAAACCGGTGCTTTGAAGATCTTGGCCATGGCCTCCAGGGTCACTTCATCGGCCCTTCCCGCCCGGTTCACAATCACTTTGAAGTTGTCGAGGCTCAGCCCCACCTGTGCCAGCAGCGAGACCGCCTTGCGTGTCAGGTGTAGACTGGGCAGTTCCGGCGTTGTCACCAGAAAGCCGTGCTCGGCCTCCGGCAACATCAACAGACTCAGGCGTTCGAACACCGTAGGCAGATCGACAATCACCCAGTCGTAGACCGGCCGTGCACAATCCAGGATTCTGCGGAGCTTGGAGGGGTCAGCATGGCCGGTGGAAAGAGCTCCCGGCGACGGCAGGAGATCGACGCCGCCCTTGCGTTGCACCAGTGCCGCCCAGGTTTCCGGGTCAGCGCACAAACGGTTTTCCTCGGCCGCCTCCAGCGCCTCCGCCAGCGAAGGTGCGCCCGGGAGCTTGAACAGCAGACGTATAGTGCCGCTCCAGAGAGCGAAATCCGCCAGCAAGATGCGTTCCCCAGTGACCTCATGTAAAGCAAATGCCGTGTGCGCTGCCAGCGTGGAGGCGCCCGAGCCCGGCTTGGCGCTGGCGAACACCACCAGCCGCCCTCGCTTCGTATGCTCCTCTGGCGCGGCGGGGAGCAGACTGGCGGCGCGCGCTCCGGCCTGACGCTGCAACTCCGGGGTGAATGGCGCGTACAAAAATTCCGCAGCGCCCGCTCGGAGGCAGGCGAGCAGGGCCGTGGCCTCGTTGGCTGTGTGGAGGGCAATCACAGGCACAGGCCGACTCAAACCGCTGATGGCTTCAATGAGCCGCGCCGCCTGGATGAGATCCGCCGAAACATCGATCAACAGTACATCCGGCCGCGACTGCCGCAGTTGGGCCTCCAGTTTGGAAGCGGGCGGATAGCCCGTCCATTCGGCTGAAATGCGAAACGCCTGGCTTTCCGGCAGGGCGCGCAGGAACTCCTGCGCCAAGGCTCGGTTGGGCAGGATAGCGACCGCCGCCAACTGGGTCGGATTCGTCGTGCCTATGCCACGCACTTCCATTGGGTCGGGCCTCAGCGCTCGCTCGCCCCCGCGGCGGGCTTGGCGCCCGAGGTACCGGCCGGTCCTGCGGTCTGCGCCGCCGGTGACGACACAGCCGCCGTTTCCGGCAGAAACTCTTTCGGCATGGGCGGCAGAGGCTTGGGATCCTTAGCCGAGAGTGGATAAGCGGTCTCTGGCGTCACCATGACCACCAGGTCGGTCTTGGATCTGGTTAACTCGCGGCTCTTGAACAGCGCGCCGAGAATCGGCAGGTGCGCCAAGCCCGGGACTTTCGAAAGGTTCTCCGTCACGCGGTCATCGAGCAGGCCGGCAATCACAAAGCTCTGCCCTTCTCCCAGCTCGACGTCGGTCTCCACACGCCGCGTGGCCAGCGCGGGGATGTTAAAGCCGTTGAAGACCACGCCGTTAGCCAAGTCGATGGTCGAAACCTCGGGTTTCACGTGCATCTTGATCGTTTTGTTGGCAGTGACCTGGGGCAGAAAACTGAGCCGGATACCGTACTCGCGGAACTGGATGGTTACCGAGCCAACCGAGCCCGGTTGCAAAATTGGAACCGGGAACTCGCCGCCCACCAGAAAGCTGGCCTCTTTGCCATTGGTGGTCACCAGATTGGGTTCCGCCAGGATCTGCAAGAGTCCTTGAGTCTCCAAATCACGGATGACAGCGCCCAGGTTGAGGTCCGGGCGGAAGGCGAAAATATTGAGGGCGTCGGAAAGGGTGAACGTGCTGGTCGTCCCCGTCGGATGTCCGGGAATCGTGCCCGTGACTTGACTGGGATTTCCACTCGCAAATTGGCCTGTAGTGATCCGGCCCGGCGTGTTGAGGGCTCCCGTGGAGAGCAGGTTGACACCGAACGAACTCGCGACATTGCGGTCCAGTTCGGCAAACTTGACTCGTAGAATGATCTGCTTGTCGGCGCCCGGCGCCACCACCTGCAGGTTATTCACGACGGTCTTCACCAGGGGCGCCACCAGCGCCATGGCCCGATCGGCGACTGCCTGACTGCTGGCATGACCCACCAACGCTAACGCGTCCCGGTCCGATCGCACGTCAACGGCTTCCTCGGGAAAGGTTTCCTTCAGCAGCCGTCGGATGGGTTCGAGATCTCTCTCGACGGTGACGATATACATGTCACGCGCGCCGGCTCTCGACCAGATCACCAGCGTGGACATGCCGGCGGATTTAGCGTTGACCAGAATTTCGCGGGTGGTGACCGCCACCGCATCCACGACCTCCGGATTGCTGATGGAGATTCGGGCCACATCCGAAGAGCGGTCCAGAACAACGCTTCGGCCCACACTGAGTTTCATGGCTGCCGAAGTGGACGAGGTGTCCGGGCCCGCGAAGGCGACTGTTGCAGCCAGCGCCAGCAGCAGCACCGGGCGGGTAAACGCCGCGATGACCGATCCTGTTTGAGACTTTGAATTCATAAAGAACTCTCAATTCCCTCCTTCGGGAGACTTCTGGACGCCAACCACCTCAACGGTCCGCTGGTTGCCGCGAATCATAACGACCTCTTCGGCGACCGGCCGCTTGGGCGCTTCGACGGGTCGAACGACGACAGGCCTCGGTCGTGGAGCCGCGACTTTCTCGGGCACATCCGGCTTGCTGGTTCGGTATCCGTACAACTCGCGGGTTTCCCGGCCGGGTGTTTTCGGGCTGGCCTGGTCGGAGCCATTGCGCAGAACCAACTGAATGCGGCCCTCGTTGCCCGCAAGCGTCAGGATTTCGGCTTGTTCCGGCGTGACCAGCAGTGTGACGACCGGCGTGTTGATCGCCTGGCCGCGCGATTCCGGTTGCAGGACCTGGCCTGCCGAGAGCACCACGATGTTCTGCAGCACCGTCTCCGTGATGGTTCCGTTGAAGTTCGGCGGCCTGCCCGTCACCAGCACGTCCACGCGCATGCCGGGCAGCACGAAGCCGGCAACACCCACGACGTCGTTGACCCGCACCGAGACGGCACGCATCCCGGGCGGAATAATGGGCGCGAGCCCCAGACCGCTGCCGCGCGCCGCCAGGCGCCCCTCCAGCACCGGTTCGTCCAGCAAAACGTTGCTGACCACCGGACGGTCGATGACTTCTTCGACCTTGGAAAAGCCCCCATGGGGGAACAAGTCTGACGGAACTTTGGTGATTTTGAGCTCTTCGCGCCGGATTGTTGTCCCGACCGGCAGCGGCTGCGCCGCCATCACCAGGTCCCGGAACTCAGTCTGCTTCGGTTTTTGCCGCGAGCCGCGCATCGACATCTGATAGAAGACCGCGGAAACGACTAGCGCCAGCACGATACTCATGGCTAATACAGTTAAGAATCGTCGATCCATAATTCACTCTCTGCGTTCGGTGTTTACCCCAGAGCAAACTCAGCCAGCCATGCCCCTGCCACGATGGCCGGCGCGTAGGGAATCATTTCTGCCGGCGCCAGCCGTCCCCTTGGCACACGACTCCGGGCACGCCACGCGAGCGCGGCTGCGTAGGCCAAGCCCATCATTCCTCCCGCGACTGCCGCTATCCAGGCCGCGTAGAGGATGACCGACGGGCCCAGCAGGCTGCCAAATCCAGCCATCAATTTCAGATCGCCCGCCCCCATTCCGTTCAGTAGGTAGAAAATCAGAAACAGAACAAATCCGACCAGTGCCCCCGCGCCTGCGCTCGCCGCTCCACGCCACCCCACGCGGGTCCCGTGGACAAGAAAACCGGAAACCAGCGCCGCTCCCGACGTCCAGTTGGAGATGCGGCGCCGCGCCAGATCTTCCACCGCTGCCGCGCATCCCACGAGGAGCGAAATCGCGCCCACGATTGTCATGGGGTTTTCCTCGCTCCGGAGCGGACGCCATTCGACATCAGCGGTGGCGTCAGAAATCCCGATGCCAGGGCAAATTCTGCAAGCCTTTTTCCCGAAGGCAACCGCGAAAAATCCCGAAGCCGGGCCGGCGCAGGATTCCTGAGTTTCCGCCGTCTGCGCATCCCGCGACGTTGTACTGCCTGTTTGGGACTCACTCGGTTGGCTCCCCGTGTATTCTTTCGGTGGAATCGGAGTTTTGGTTTAGGCCCGTCTGCGGACGCCGTTCGAAAACCACCGCCTGGCGGTCCTGGTAACGGACCTGCCACGCCGGGTGGCACATCATGAGTTGCGCGAGCGGCCAGTCCGACGGCAGCAGCGCCAGGTCGAACCGGTACTGCTCCACAACCCGGTCCCAACCCGGCGCCCCGTTGAGCAAAACCAGATAGTCCCGGCCAATCACCGGGCCATAGAAATCGCTGCGCCCATCTACGAACACACGTTGGCGCGGATACAAGCGGTAAATCAGATAGTCGCCCCATTGATCGGAGGTCAGAATGCGCCGTGGCGCGCCCCCGGGAGCCGTCATCAAGGAGGCATTTCGCTCAAGCGCCGTCACCGGGAATTTGTTGCCCGGGAAGTCGGCTGGCCCATCCCACGGCCATGCGGCCAGGCAGACGAGCGCCACCGGCACCCAGATGCTGGACCGCTGAACCCCCGTGGAGAAATCACGCAGGCAATCGCGCAGCACACCGCCCACCGACTTGCGGTGGAAACCTGCGCTCCATGCAGACCACAAGCGGCTGGCCTCGGCCGCCACCAGGGGAGCCGCGATCATCGCATAGAGGGGCACATGGCGCGCCGAAACCAGGGCGAAATGCGCCCAAAACAAAACCAGAAGCACGTCGGCGAAACGGCACTGGCGGAAGAAAACGGGTACCATCGCCAGCCCGGAGAACAGCAGAATTTCAAACTGCAACATGCTTTCTGAACGAAAGCGTGGCGATTGAAACTCCTCCACCGCTTGCCGGATCCAGTCCGATCTCAGATAACTGATGACGTGCTGGTGCAACCGCCAGCCATATGGATTCACAAGGGTCGCCGCTGCGCATGCGCCGGCCAGCAACGCGTATCGCCGCAGCGGGCTGAACCGAAAAGGTGTACCGCTTGGCGCTACCGCCGCTCCCCAGGCGCAGCCGGCCGACACCAGCTCCACACAGGCGAGCCATGCAAGAAAGCCGCCGTGCAGATTGGTCCAAAGTGCCGTCATGGGCACCAGCCACCAGACGGCCCGGCTCGGCAGGCGCCGGTCGCGCTCCAGCATCCACATGGCAGCCGTCAATCCAAGGAAAGTAAAGATATGTGGGCGTGCGAGGTAATGCACGGTCGAAGCGCCCGCCGCCAGCAGCGTGGCCGCCAACGCCGCCAGCAGATTGGCGCCGCGCCAGAGCATGGAGCGAAACAGCAGCGTCGCAGACAACGCGAGCACCACGCCGCTCAGCACCACCACGCCTTTCAGCCCCCAGGCGCGGTGCAGGGCGCCCAAGATGACGTCGGATCCCCACTCCCACGCCAACCAGGGCTGCCCGGACTTGCTGAACGAAAAAAGATCGTGCGCCGGCACCGAGCGCGTGTCCAGAATGTACTCTCCGGTGCGAATGTGCCAACCTGTGTCGCCATCGGCCAGCAGCACACTCCAGCCGGACCCCAAGGCAAACACCCACACCAGGATGGCCAGAAACAGACAATCTGAAAGCGAGGGAATGAGCCACCGTGGCACAGGGCCAAGACGGCGCGGCACGGACTGGACAGTTGGCACAATCACGGCGGGCAATGGGAGCCACAGAGGCTCCGCGACTACATCCAATATCGGAGGAAGAGGGTGAGAGCTTTACTGAAAGAACACTAAACAGGAGCGGACGTTCGTCTCCGGATTTACGTGCGCGGCGCCCCGAACTCCGCCGCGAGCGTCCGGGCCAGCAGCGTCCCTTTGCGCTGCCGGACGAGCGACTCCACCCGGCCGCGGATGCGTTCGTCCTGGCGGTACATGCCTAGTGCGGTAATGGCTTCAGCGGCGATCTTCTCCACGGCGCCCTCAATCAGCGAGAACAGAAATTCGAACGCACTATCGTCGCGCGCCACCGCCATTCCCATGAGCAAGGCGGGGCGCAGCGTCTCGCCCGCACCCGGCCACTTGCTCTTGAGAACGACGATCGCCTCCGGTTGCCGCGACTCTCCCAGCGCGATCGCCGCGGCTTCCGCGACGGTTGTGTCGTGTGAGTCGAGATAGCCGGCGACAAAGCCCAAAGATGTTTCCGGCGCAACTTCCAGCAACGCGAGGAAACTCTCGGCGATCACATCCGCGCTCGCATCGCCGGCCAGCACCTTGAAGCGCAGCAGCGGCACCGTCGCCGCATGCCCGGCTGCGGCCAGAGCGCGGACGGCGGCGATGCGCGCATCGTCCTCACGGTCTACAAGCAAAGACACGCTTTCCAGAATGGCATCGGGATGATTCATATGCACCAGTCCCATGGCGCTTGCGGCCCGCAGCCCGGCAGCGGTATCCACCGGTGGCCCGAAGGAGCCCTCCATCTGGACGTGCCGGATACCTGCAAGAAACACCTCGCCTTCGGCCGCTCCCAAAGCCTCGAGCGCGCGAACGATCTCCGTCTTGGCCGCGCAGCCTTTGTCGGTCGACGCCGGGCTGTTCATAAACCGATGGAAAGCCGCCACAAGCTGCGGCTCGAGATCCTGTATTTCGAACTCCGCCACGATCTTGGCGGCCTTGGCTGCCACCACGTTAGACTTGTTAGCGAGATATCTGCCAAGATCGGCGCGAGCCTCGGGCGTGGTGGGGTTCTCACGCAACCGGTTCAGCTCGTCGAGGCAGTCCTCCGTTCTCCTAGGTTGCGCCATAATTGAGTTGCCACCGCCAGAAATAATACCGGACAATAGAGCTTTCATCCAAAACCATGGCCAGAGAATACAGCCTCACCCCTTCGCGGGTTGCGCGGGTCGAAACGCCGTTTCGCCGCATTGTTACGCCGCTTCCGGTTCCGGAGTCGGTTCCCATTCTCGAAACCCTCTATCGTTGTGAGCCCGTCGCCATGCGCGGCCAGCCGCCTGTGGTATGGGATCACGCCGAAGGCTTTCAAGTGTACGACCGCTGGGGGAACCAGTGGATTGATTGGTCCTCCGGTGTGCTGATCACGAACGCCGGCCACGGCCGTGAAGAGATCGCTCGCGCGATTGCCGCGCAGGCCTCGTCGAAGCTGCTCACCAATTACTGCTTTCCGAGCGAGATTCGCGCGCGCCTCGTGGAGAAGCTTGCTTCCATCATGCCCGACCCTCTGAAGAAAGTGTTCCTTCTGACCACCGGCTCGGAGACCGTCGAGTGTGCGATCAAGCTGTGCCGGACGCACGGGATGAAAGTGGGCGGCCGCTCAAAGAAAGTGATCGTCTCCTACGACAAAGCCTTCCACGGCCGGACCCTGGGCGCCCAGCAGGCGGGCGGCATTCCGTCGCTCAAGGAATGGATCGGCAATCTCGATCCGGGTTTTGTGCAGATTCCTTTCCCCGACGGCTTTCGCACAGAGGATACGTCCTTTGAGGGCTTTCAGCGCGCGCTGCGAGAACTCGGTGTCGAGCCCAATCACGTTGCAGGCGTCGTGCTGGAAACGTACCAGGGTGGCAGTGCGGCGTTTGCGCCGCCCGAGTACATGAAGGCCCTGCGCGAGTGGTGCACCGGCCACAAGGCGCTGCTGGTATGTGACGAAGTGCAGGCCGGATTCGGCCGCACCGGGACGCTGTGGGGCTTTGAGCATTACGGCATCGTGCCCGATCTGGCCTGCTTCGGTAAGGGCATCTCCAGCTCGCTGCCGCTGGCGGCGGTCACCGGACGGCCGGACGTGATGGATCTGCATCCCTCGGGCAGCATGACCTCCACACACACCGGCAACCCCGTGTGCTGCGCCGCCGCGCTGGCCTCCATCGACCTTGTGCTCAAAGAGAATCTGGCCGAGAACGCGCGCAGAGTGGGCGCGGTGCTGCACCAGAAACTGCGCGCGCTGAAGACGCGCACCCCGCAAATCGGATCCGTGGACGGCAAGGGCTTGGTCGCGGGTGTGGCGTGCGTGGTCCCGGGCACCAAAGAGCCTGACGGCGATCTCGCGTGGGAGGTGGTGCGGCGCTCTATCGAGAAAGGCGTGCTGATGTTCAGTCCGGTGGGATTCGGTGGGGCGACGGTAAAAATCAGCCCGCCACTCGTCATTACTGAGGCAGCCCTTCACGACAGCGTCGCGGCGCTCGAGGAAGCGTTTGCCGAAGCTCTAGTGGCGCAGAGCGCTGTCGCCTAATCATCATGGCCCGGATACCTCAAGTCACCGTCGTGGGCGCGGGTATGATCGTCCACGATCAGATCCTGCCGTCCCTTTATCAATTGCAGCGGCTCGGCCGTATCGGAGAAATAACGGTTGTCGACGCGCGCCGGCGCACCGTGGAGGCGCTGGCCAAAGCCGAGGGCATTCGGCGCGCGTTTCCCGAGCAGTCTTTTCGCGTGGTACCGGATTCGGGCGATCTCGACAAGTTGCAGCCCGACCTTTTCCGTAGCGTGATCGAGAGTATGCCGGCCGGCAACATCGTCTTCACGGCCGTGCCCGACCAATTGCACTACAACGTGATTCTGACCGCGCTGCGCAACAACCAGCATGTGTGCACGGTCAAGCCACTCGTTTTGAAACACCAGCAGGCTCTCGAAATCGAGCGCGAGGCGTTTTCCCGAGGGCTGGTGGTGGGTATCGAGTATCACAAGCGCTTCGATGACCGCTCGCTCATGGCGCGCCGCAAGTATCGTGAGGGTTGGTTCGGCGAGTTCCGGCTGGGCACCGCGCGGCTCTTCGAAAAGTGGTACTACCGAAACTCCAATTTCCAGAACTGGATGACCACTGAGAACTCGGACTCGTTCACCTACATCGGCTGCCACTATGTGGACCTGTTGCACTACATCACGGGCCTGCTGCCGGCATCGGTGAGCGTCTACGGAATTCGCGACCGCTATCCCAACGGCAACGAAGGCTTCCTCTGGACTGACGCGCGCGTCATTTGGAATAACGGAGCTTGCCTGAACGTACAGGACGGGCTCGGCTTCCCAGACGCAGCGCCGGGCACCAACACACAGGGCATGATGCTGTATTGCAGCGACGGAAAAATGGGCGGGTTGATCGAGCATCACGATCAGTTCCGCGGCTTGAAATACAGCTATCTGCGCCAGCCCGCTGACGACGGCGCGACGGTTTACGCAGAACCCAGCCCGGATTACTTCCAATACCTCGACCTGGGCCGTCCCGGACTGGTCCCTGTCGGCTACGGCTACCGCTCCGTCGAATACCTGATCGGGAATTGCATTCGGGTGGCGACCGTCGAGCCTCTCGCCGACCGGCAGAAGCTGCTGCGCGAGATCGATGCCGCGGGCATCATGGCTACACCTGCCAACAGCAGCTATAACGAACTGGTCATCGAAGCCGGACGGCAATCCATCCTGAATGACGGCCGCGAAGTCCGGATCGAATATGGCGAGAAGCCTCACGTCCAGAGCGCGTGAGAGCTCTCCAGAAGTCCGTCAAACGAGTCAAGGGCGACGGCGGACGGACTTGACTGTGCCCGGCCAAGACTCGCTTCAGCCGCGATTAGCCTGTCGCAGCGGCGTTCGCGCACTCTTCGACCAATCGCCTGACCAGATCGTCTGCCGGTAGCGTCCGGCACCGCGCGACACCTTGCCCGGCCCACAGCGATAAGAAGCCGGCCTTTCCCAGTTTCGCGGCTGCGGTGCGCATCGGGCGGGTCAGCACGTTTTGGAGCGGATACGGGAGAATCGCGTCCTCCCTGCCCTCCAGCCTGGCGATGAATTCATTGCGCAAGCCTCGCGCCGGCCGTCCGGAAAAGGCTCGAGTCACCACGGTCGTATCGCTCTTTGCACCAAGCAGCGCTTGCCTGTATGCCTCCGCCGCGCCCGACTCCGGGCAAGGAAGGAACGCAGTGCCAAGTTGCGCAGCCGACGCACCGTTATCCAGCATGATTCGAATGTCGCGGCCGTCCATGATTCCGCCGGATGCGATGACTGGCGCGAACGTCGCAATTTCACGCACCAGTTGCACGGTCGGTACCATGGCGGCTTCGAACGGGACAGTGAACGTTCCGCGATGCGCGCCGGCTTCACCGCCCTGTGCAACAACGGCATCAACGCCTGCATCGGCGAGGATTCGTCCTTCCTCCACGGTAGTAGCCGTGCCGAGAATCGCTATGCCCCGCGACTGTAGCTTCGCCATCGCCGTCCTGTCAAGTGTGCCGAAGGTGAAACTGAACACCTCCGGTCGGCTCTCCAGCACAGCCTCGAACTGTTCGGGGAACGGATCGTGCGGCTGCGCCGGCATTGTAGGAGCAGGCAGTCCAAACACGGCGTGAATCTCGGTGAGGATCGATAGCATCGGCCCCGGTTCGAACCGCGGCTGCGCCGAAAAACCGCCGGCAAACAGGTTCACATGGATAGGCCCGCTGGTGAGCTCGCGAGTTCGCCGGATGGCTGCAATAATCTGGTCGGGCGTCAAATATGCAACGCCCATCGAGCCGAGCCCGCCCGCATTCGACACCGCCGCGGCCAGTTCCGGCGTGCCTGGGCCGCCGCCCATCGGCGCCAGCAACACCGGATGCTCGATGCCGAGCCTCTTCAGCAGCGCGTTCCCGCCCGTGATCGCTAGCCCTTTTCTTTGCCGCCCGCGTGGATCTGCTGCGCCAGGTAGTTTTCGAGACCGATCTCGTTGATGATGTGCAACTGGCCTTCGAGATGGTCGACGTGATCTTCCTCGTCGATCAGGATTTCTTCGAATAGCTCGCGCGAGGCATTGTCGCCCACCTCGGTCGCTGTCTTGATGGCAGCGTTCAGCCGTGGCACCGCGTCCAGCTCGACGGCCAGATCGCTTTCGAGCTGCGCCTTAACGTTAGCGCCCACCTTGATCGGGCCAATATCGGTCATGTTCGGCGTCCCTTCTAAAAACAGGATGCGATCCATGAGCTTTTCGGCATGCACCATCTCTGAGATGGATTCTTTGCGGTTGTATTCCGCCAGCCGCTCATAGCCCCAGCTCTCGCACATCTTGGCATGGAGAAAATATTGATTGATCGCCGTGAGCTCCGTTTTCAGCACTTCATTCAGGTACTTGAGGATTTTCTCGTGACCGCGCATACGAGCGATTGTATCAGGCTAAGAATATGTTACAGTGCAGGGTGATATGGCATCCCGAAGCGTCAACAAAGTGATTCTGCTGGGGAACCTCGGCAAGGATGCCGAGACCAAGTTCACCCAAGGCGGTACGCCTGTCACGAAATTCACCATCGCCACCGGCCGGCGCTGGAAAGACCAGCAATCGGGAGAGTGGAAGGAAGAGACCGACTGGCACAACGTCGTGCTCTGGCGGGCCGAGAACCTCGCCAATTACCTGCTCAAGGGGAAGCAGGTGTACGTCGAAGGCCGCCTGCAGACGCGCAGCTATGAAGACAAGGACGGCAAGAAGCAGTGGTTCACTGAGGTGGTGGCCGAGGACGTGATCCTGCTCGGCGGCCGCGCCGGCGAAGCCTCCGCCGGCATGGGCGAATCCGCGCCCGGTCCGGTCTCCATGCCGCGCAGCGCCCAACGCCAGGCCGCACCGGCCCCACCGGAGAATCTCAACCAGGAGATCACGGACGACGACGTGCCGTTTTAAAGCCGGATACGCGGGAGGGAGCGTCCAGGTTAACCACGTCCGGCCGTGTCGAACCAATGCGCCAGCCGGACTTGGAGTGGACGGGCTCCGTTTTCCAAACCCGTAAATAAGGGACCTTATCTGGTGCTCTCCGTGGAAAGCTGCTGTGTTCCCGGCACGAAAGAAAAAAAGCCACGCAAGATGAAGGCTTGGCTCGTGACAAGACACTGGGTCGCCGATCACCCAAAACGAGAACTGGTAGCCATCCTTAGCCCTCGCCTTGGAGGTGTAAGAGTTCGTGAATTCGTGGAGCTTCTTTACATCACGAGTGGGTACTTTACGTTGAGCGAACAACTGGCTATGGCCTGGCCGCGACATGGGCGAACCCCGTACCCTGCAAGATTCGGCCAAACAGCAGATGGTGACCCCTGGGAAGATGAAATTCTCTGTGGAAACGATCCATATTTGAAAGCACGGTTAGTTGACGACTTGACAGTGAAGCGCGACGCGGACGGCAACGAAAAGGTGACGTGGAAGGAACGCTCGCGCCCGAGTTCAAGTTAGATGCGCGGAACTCCGACATGAATGAGCCGGGAACGGCGGCGTGCGTGGTGAAGGTTGTGCCACCCGGGAGAGATCTATGCGTGCAGGCGTCTTCTGCTTTGTTCTTGTGATGACAGGGGCGAGCCGCCCCATGACTGGCCAGGATCGGCCGGACCCCATGAGCCTCAAGGGACTGAAGGGAGTATTTCTGCAGGTGTACGCAGATCGCGGCCTCCAACGGGCGATGGAGGTGCGCACAGAACAAAAGATCAGGCAAGCCGGTATCAATGTGCTTAGTGAGAAAGACTGGGAACTGAGGCAAGACACCGCTCTTCTGCACCTGGACGTCATCGTCAGGTGCGAACGTGACGACGTGGCCTGTGGGTACTCTGTCGGCCTCAAGTTAGGACAGCACGTCCAACTCACGCGTGGTCAGCACGCCATCATCACCGCGACTACTTGGCACAGCAGCTATATCGGTAGCATCAGCAAGGCCCACCTAACGACGCTGCCAGACCTGCTTACCGTTGATGCTGGCACCCTAGTGCTGAATTTCGTCGGCGACTATCGCACCGCAAATCCACAATGAGCCGCTCCTACGAAAAGGAAACTAATATTCGCTAACGGGATAGATGTTGAGTGCAGCGCCATGATGCGAAGGCCGCAAGCTGGAGCAAATAGCACGCCGGCTGGCTCGCCGGAACCCTGACCCTTGACATCACCGCTTTAACCCATCATACTTCCATCGATAGACGATGGGAAGGCGCCCCAACCCCTCTGAGCTTCTTCCAGGCACGCTCGATCTGCTCATTCTGCGAACCCTGGCGCCCGGGCCGATGCATGGCTATGGCATCGCGCATCGGCTCCAGCAGGTTTCTGACGACGTCCTGCAAGTCGGCGAGAGCTCGCTCTATCCGGCGCTCCAGCGGCTGCTGCTCAACGGCTGGGTGAAGGCCGAGTGGGGTGCTTCGGAAAACAACCGGCGCGCGCGATATTACACGCTGACCGCGGTCGGGCGGAAGCAGCTCGTCTCCGAACGCGAGGAGTTCACGCGCATGATCGGCGCAATTCAGAAGGTGCTCGATACCGCATGACACCGTCCGTCCAAACCTGGCTGGATCGCGCCTGGCGCCGCTTCGTGTTTCGCTGGCGACGCACACAGCTCGATCGCGAGCTGGCCGAGGAGATCGAATCTCATCGCTTGCTAAAAGAGGCCGAAAACAGCCGCGCCGGCTTGGCTCCTCAAGCCGCCCGCGAGTTGAGCAACCGTCAAATGGGCAATATCGAAATGGCCAAGGAGGACTGTCGCGACATGTGGAGTTTCCTGAAGCTGGAACGGCTGATCCACGACTTGCGCTTCGCGGCTCGCTTGTTTGGACGCAACCCCGGCTTCACCGCGATCGCGGTGCTGTCACTGGCCATTGGAATCGGTGGGAACGCGGCCATGTTCACGCTGGTGGACAAGCTGCTGGTGCGGCCGCTGCCGTATTTCGAGCCCGACCGCCTGGTCCGCATCACCGGAATCTTCCCCCGCGCGGCGGTTTCGTTTTTCCAGCAACAGAGCCGGACCATGGACGTGGCTGCGGTGAGCACGGGCACCGGATACAACCTCACCGGGCAGGGAGAAGCGATCCGGATCGTCGGCAGCGCAACATCTGCGAACCTGCTTTCCGTGCTCGGAGCGCCGGTGGCCCGGGGACGAGCCTTCGAACCCGGTGAAGATTCGCCGGGCCGCGACAGCGTGGTCATCATCAGCGACGCTCTCTGGAAAAACAAGTTCGACGGCGACCCCGCAATTCTCGGCCGCGTGATCACGGTGAACGGCATGAACCGCCAGATCGTCGGCGTCATGCCGCCCGGGTTCAGCTTCCCCTCGTCGAACGTGGAAGCGTGGCTGCCTCTGCGCCTCGATCCTTCCAACTTTCTCGAATCCTGGGGCACCGGCTGGGTGCCGTTCGTGAGCAGAATTCGCCCCGGAGCCAACGTTCAACAGGCGCAAGCAGAGGTCCGGGCTTTGGTTGCGCAGTTCAAGAAAACGTTCCCATATCCGATGGCGCGCGACTGGAACGCGAGTTCCACCGCCATTCCGCTGCAAGACGACCTGGTCGGCGATATTCGAGGCAAGCTGCTCATCCTGTTTTCTTCGGTGGGTATGGTACTGCTCATCGCCTGCACGAACGTCGCAAGCCTGCTCCTGTCTCGCGCTACCACGCGCCGCAAAGAGATCGCGTTGCGCGTCGCTTTGGGTGCAGGCCGCCTGCGCATCGTTCGCCAGTTGCTGACCGAGAGTGTCCTGCTGGCGCTGATCGGCGGCGGCTTGGGAATCGTCCTCGGGATGAGCGCTCTCTCCATCTTCAAATCCGTGCTGCCGGCCTCCACGCCGGGTTTGGCTGCGGCCGCGATCGACTGGAGGGTCGCCGGAACCATCGCCGCGCTGGCCCTCCTCACCGGCCTCGCCTTCGGGATTGCGCCCGCTCTCAGCGCCTCTCAGATCGATCTCGCCGGCTCCATCCGGACGGGCAGCCAGCGATCCACCTCGACCTCCTGGACCCGCCTTCGGAATTTCCTCATCGGAGCCGAAGTCGCACTGACAGTGTTACTGGTGGTGAGCGCCGGGCTGTTGATGCGAAGCCTGTACACGTTGTCCGAAGTCCATCCCGGCTTTGAGCCGCAACGGATTTTGACCGTTCGCATCAGCCCGAATCAATCCTCATGCACGGAACGCGCGGCGTGCATCGCTCTGTACGGGCACATTCTCGACAGCGCGCGCGGCATCGCGGGCGTAAAGGATACTGCCATCGCGAACACTCTCCCGTTGGACGCCAATCAACCCTATCTCGCCGTAGACATCGAAGGGCACCCCAAATCTGCTGATTATCCCGCTCCGCTTGTCTGGTCCGGCGCCATCAGCCCCGGATACATTCGCATGATGCACATTCCGCTGCTTGCCGGCAGGGATTTCACGGAAGCAGATGGGGCAAATTCGGCCGGTGTATTGCTGGTCACGCCGTCCACGGCCAGGCTTTTGTGGCCCGGTGAAAATCCGATTGGCAAGCACATCAGACGCGCCGGCGAGCCGCAATGGCGGACCGTCGTTGGCGTGGTAGGCGATGTGCGCCAGTACAGTCTCGCGCAGGATCGGCCCGCCTGGGTCCCCGGCGCCATGTACATGCCTTACGCCCAATCAGCGCGTGAGGACGGGCAGATTTACGCGGCAATGACGTTGCTCGTCAAAGGCAGCGCGGATTCCGGCCGCCTGGGCCACGAAATTCGAAGCCTGGCGGAAGAGCAAGACCCCAACGTTCCCGTAAGCCAGGTGCAAGCGTTGGAAGAGGTCGTTTCCGGGTCGATTGCCGACTTTCGGTCCACCATCCGAGTATTTCTGAGCTTTGCCGGAGCCGCCATTCTGCTGGCCGCCATCGGCATTTATGGTTTGGTCTCCTACTGGGTCACCCAAAGAACGTTCGAGATCGGCGTGCGCGTGGCAATTGGCGCAGGCAGGCCTCGCATTGTGTCGATGGTCCTGGCGCAAGGGTTGCGCGTCGCGTTGTATGGCGTCGGCGCCGGCATCCTTGCCGCACTCGCAATGACGCGCTTCCTGGCGAGTCTCCTCTACGGCGTCACCGCCACCGACCCCGCCACGTTCGTAGCCGTCATCGCGCTGGTGCTGGCCGTCACCATCACCGCGACCGCCTTCCCCGCCTGGCGAGCCGCCCGCATCGATCCCGTCAAGTCCCTCCGCGTGGATTGAACCGGTTCGGCCCTCATCCCTTCACGCCCGAGAGCTTTGTCTCCTCCGGCACGTCTGTGGCGCTCTCGAAATCGATGCGGTAGCCGTCCGGATCGGTAAGGGAAGTGACCCACATCGAGTTCCCGACCTGCGGTTCCGACGCCTCAATCCCGCGCGAGATGACTTCCCTATAAATCGCCACTGCGTCCTCGCAGACAAAGCAAAGCGACACGCCTTGGCCGAGTTTTCCGTCGGGCCAACCCGCATCAAGGCCCTCCCGCCAGAACTCCTGCATCATCAGTGAAGCGCCGCCCAATGCCAGCCAGCACCAGCGCAGTTTTCCGTCGGGCGCCCATTTGTGCTTCATCGTGAAGCCAAGTCCATCCACGTAGTAACGAACGGAGCGTTCCATGCTGGATACCCACAGGAATGGGACGACTTCCCGGACATTTCCGGCAGCCTTCGCATCCACGTTCATCGCTGTATCCTCTATTCTTCGCGAATGATTTTCGCGGGGTCGGCCGCAGCGGCTCGCGACGCCGGACGCCAGCAGCCGAGCAACGCAACGGCTGGCAGCAGCAGCAGGGCGAAACCGTAACTCAGCGGGTCGCGCGGCGAGACACCATAGACCAATGCGCCAAGCCAGTGTGCCGCCATGAGCGCCGCGCCTGCACCGAGGAGTGCGCCTGCGGCAGCGAGCGTGAGACCTTCACCCAGCACCAGCCGGAACACATCGCGTGCACCGGCTCCTAATGCCATCCGGACTCCCATTTCCGGCAGCCGCCGCGAGACCTGATAATTGAGCACGCCATAGATTCCCGCGGCTGCGAGCAGGAGTGCCAACGCACTGAAGATTGCGGCCAGCACGGCGGTGAAGCTGGCCGGGGCGAGTTCGCGCGCCACGTACTCCGTCATGGGCCGGACTTTAGCCATGGCGAGGTCCGGATCGTGCCGGCGCAGTATCTCGCGGATCGCGGGTACAAGCAAGAGTGGCTCGACCCGGGTTCGCAACACGAAGCTCAAGGGGCTGCGAGGACTTTGCTCGAACGGGATATAGATTTCACTTCGCAATTCTTTGGTAAGCGAATGGTTCCGTACATGCTCGACCACACCCACCACGATGCTCGAGACCGGCGCAAACCCTCCATCGATCACGTGCTCGGCTTCGATCTTTTTTCCGATCGCGGATTGCCCGGGCCACGTGGATCGTGCCAGCAGATCATCCACGATGAGCACCGGCCGGCCTCCCGCCCGATCCTGCTGATCAAAGTAGCGCCCCTCGAGAAGGCGCGTGCCCATAGCCGCAAAGTAACCGGGTGTCACACAACGATAGTCGGCGATCCGCGTGGATAGGTCATTCCCGACGATTCCTTCGGGGCGATAGGGGCTGTACCAGTTCGGAAAATCGCCCAGCGGCAGGTGCGAGGTGGCGCCCACGCTCTCAACACCCGGCAAGGCAGCGAACTGGGCTTCCCAATTCCGGATTGTGCTGAGCGGTATCGCGGGGCTCAGTGTCCAGCCGAACGCGAGCTGGAACGTGAGCCGTTGACGGGGCTCGAAGCCCGGGTTCACTCGTTCGATCTTGGAGAGCGTGCGCGCGGTGAGTGCAGCGCCGGTCACGAGCACAAACGCGATCGTAATCTCGCCAATCACCATGGCCCCGCCGGCGCGGCGATGCAGCGCGCCAATCCAGCCGCGTCCGCCGGCACGCAGGCTCTCGGTGACATCCAGCTTGAAGCTCTCGAGTGCGGGTGCCAGCCCAAAGAGAACGGCCGCGCCCAGCGAGACGGCAACGGCAAACGCCAGCACGGGCCAATTCAGGCCGGCATCGCCAATGCGCGCCAGGCGCTCGGGGCGAATAGCCATCAGGGCACGAAACCCAGCCCAGCCCAAAGCAATTCCGCCCACTCCGCCGAGAAGACAGAGCACGCCCCCTTCGGCGAGCAACTGCCGCACGATCCGCACGCGCGAAGCGCCGATTGCGAGACGCAGCGCGATCTCTTTGCGGCGGTCGCTCGCTCGCGCCAGCAGCAAGCTCGTGACGTTGACGCAGCAGATCAAGAGAAGAAACGCCGCGCCCGCAAATAGCGCAGTCAGCGCGGGCCGTATGTCGCGAACGGCAGCAGACTGCATGCCCGTCATCGTGAAGTGCAGATTCTCGGCAGCATAATCGGTGTAGGCTCCGCGGATCTCTGCGGCCACGCGATCGAGGTCCCACCGGGCTTCCCTCAGCGAAACACCGGGCTTCAGGCGGGCGACCATGCGGATGAAATACACATCGCGCCGGCCGGCGTAGATGTTGTAGGGAAACGGGACAAATGCGGGCACCCCGGCCGGCACATTGGTCTCCGGCGCGAAGTGAAGCTGAAACTCCGCCGGCAGAACACCCACGAGAGTGGTCGCCGCGCCGCGCATGTGCAAACCTTTGCCGATGAGGTTTCTGTTCCCGGCGAAACGGCTCCTGAAGAAGCCGTCGGTGAGCACCATGGCAGGCCTGCCTCCAGCCTCTTCCTCTTTAATAAAGGTCCGGCCATGAGCCGCGCCCACACCCAGCACGTCAAAGAAATTGGGGGTCACCTGTGCGACTCTCACTTGCTCCGGATTCTCGCCGGTGAACGTCTCCGTGCCCACCCAGATGCCAGCCACACCTGCCAGCGACCGGTTGCGCCGCTCGATCTCGCCGAGGATCACGCCCGACACCGGGGCCGGCGCCGTACCTGCCCCGCGAAAAGTGCCCAGCAGGAGCGCCAGTTGTTCCGGCTTGGCGTAAGGCAGCGGCCGCAGCAGCACGGCGTAGAACACGCTGAACACCGCTGTGTTCACGCCGATTCCCAGAGCCAGCGTCACCACCGAGATGATGGAGAACGAAGGGCGCCGCCGCAGCCCGCGCCAGGCATAGCGCAGGTCCTGCAGTGAGGTGTGCAGAGCAGATCCCACCAGGCCGTCGCGCACTCTTTCCTTCACCTGTTCCAAACCCTCGAACTCCAGACGCGCTCTCCGGCGCGCTTCCGCCAAGGGAACGCCGCGCTCGACGAATCGATCCACAACCATCTCGAAACTTGAGCGAAGCTCTTCGTCCAGATCTTCCTCAATCGACCGGCGCCGGAAAAAGTACTCGAACAAGTAGCCCAGGCGGCGGAACATAAGCAGCTCCTATCCTTCCGACTCCAGCATCCAGTTCATGGCCGAAGTCATGCGGTACCAGTTGCGCTTCTCTTGTGCAAGCTGGGCGTGGCCGGTGCGGGTCAGCGTGTAGTAACGGGCGCGCCGGTTGCTCTCCGATGCACCCCATTTGCCGTCGATCCAGCCTTTCTGTTCCAGACGCCGGAGCGCCGGGAACAGCGATCCGGGCTTCACCACGAACGTGCCGTGCGTCACCTGCTGAATCCGGTCGGCGATGCCGATGCCGTGCATCGGCGCGAGCTCCAGCGCCCGGAGAATGAGCAGATCCAGCGTTCCCTGCAGAATGTCCATAGCGAAACTATAGAATCTAGCACAGAATGGATGGTTTCCTATCGAAGATCTTTAGGAATTCGCTCGCTTCGCGGATTCCGGCCCTCGTGATTGTTCCGCCCGCGGCGTTGGCGTAACATATCCATTCCACCCGGAAGATAAATCATGGGAACGATCAAGCTGTGCCGGCTCTTGCTTCTGGTTCCGGCTCTGTACGCTGGCCACAACCGGCTGCTTCCCCAACCGCAACAGATTCGATACGGCGAAGGCCGGTTCGCGCTCAAGGGCGTAACCATCTCTTTCGGTTCGACCCCGCTGACTGAAGATCTGTTCGCCTCCGACGAGTTGGCGAAAGCATTGTCAGATCTAACCGGAGTTCCCGTCCCCGTGATGAGCGGCCGGGCCGCCGGTCGAAGCATCGCACTCTACAGGACCGGCGCCGTCGACCCTCTCCCCGGCGCGGATGACCGGCCCGGCCCTGACTCCAGAGAATCCTACGAAATTCGCATCACTCCGTCGCACGCCGAAATTCGCTCTCCATCTTCCGCCGGCTTGTACTATGCCGTCCAAACGCTCCGCCAGTTGGTTGAACAACGCGCGGGAGAGACGTTGCTGCCGCAAGTCGAAATCCATGACTGGCCCGCCCTGGCGTACCGCGGTTTCATGATGGACATGAGCCACGGTCCTCTTCCCACCGAGGACGAAATCAAGCGCCAGATCGATTTTCTCGCCCGCTGGAAAGCCAACCAGTATTACTTCTACAACGAAGCCAACATCGAGCTTCGCGGATACCCGCTTCTCAACCCCGGAGCGCGCTACTCCCAGCAGCAGATTCGCCGGATTGTTGACTACGCGCGCGCACGCCATGTCGACGTCGTGCCTTGCCTTGAGCTTTACGGCCACCTTCACGACCTGTTCCGCGTCGAGCGCTACGCGGACCTCGGCGCCTTTCCGCACGGCGGAGAGATCAATCCGCGCAATCCCAAAACACAGGCTCTGCTGCACGATTGGGTGGAGCAACTGTCCGCGCTGTTCCCCAGTCCGTGGTTTCACGTCGGCATGGATGAGCCTTGGGAGCTCGAAAAAGCGGGCAGCCAGGCCGCCGGCGGCGTCGAACCCGGAAAGCTGTACATGGAGCAGTTGAAAAGCATCACCGCCTTGGTTCGCCAGTTCGGCAAACGGCCCATGTTCTGGGCCGACGTGATCAATGGCGCGCGCATCTTCGTCCGCTATCCCGAGCTCCTCTCGCAGTTGCCTAAAGACGTCATCGCCGTCCCTTGGCACTATGATGTCGAAGCCGACTACAGCCCCCTGGTCGCTCCATTCGCCCGCGAGAAAGTGCCGCAGGTGTTTGCTCCGGGCATCTGGTGCTGGGATGAAATCTCGCCGGACTTCTTCCGCAGCTTCGCCAACATCGACGGCTTTCTCGCCGACGCCCGCAAATCCGGCACAATGGGCATGATCAATACCGGTTGGACCGATGCCTCCCAGGTGCTCTACCGGACCGCGCTGCCCGCCATGGCGTACGGCGCCGCTGCGGCGTGGCAGCAAACACCGATCGATCGCGCGCGATTTTTCGCCGATTATTCCGCGGCATTCTACTCCGCTCCTGTGGCCGCTGAGGTCGCTCCAGCCCTTGAGTCGCTGGCTAAAGCGCAACAACTCGCCGAGAAGGTGCTCGGATCGGAAACCATCTTCCGCCTGTGGGACGATCCGCTGACGCCGGCGCGTCTCAACCGCCTGGCTGGGAACCGCGATTCGCTGCGCGAAATCCGGCTTCTAGCTGAAGAAGCGCTGGAACGTCTCGATCGCGCTCAAGGGCTAAAAGAGGATACGTACTCGCTTCCCAGCCTGATCGTGGCCGCGCGAATCCTCGATTATGCCGGGATGAAGTACATTTACGCACAAGAGATGGCAGGATATTTCAAGACTCTAGGCAACCATCCGAACCACGATGATGTGTACTTCTATTTGGCATGGGAGTCAAGCGCGCGCAATCACGGCCGCATCATGGATCTGATGGATGAGATTTCGGACCTGCGCGGAGTCTACCGCTCGGCTTGGCTCGCCGAATATACGGACCATCGCCTGCGCAGCGTGCTGGGCCGTTGGGAAGCCGAATACGAATACTGGGGGCGCTTCCAGACCCACCTCTGGGACCTGATCCATAAATTCAAGGACGGCGACACACTGCCGGATCTGGAGGAACTCCGGCCGCGCATGTGACTCAAGAGTGACTATGAGCGAAACAGCTTCGTCCAAACTCCGCGGGCGTTCACCTATTCAGTATTTTTTGGTTCTGGTCTTGGTGAACCTGATGTGGGCCTTTCAATTCCCTGGCGTCAAGATCGCTACCGAGCGCCTCGGCCCTATTGCCGTTGCCTTCATTCCCCTCGCCCTCTCCACTATGCTGTTTGCACCGCTCGTAAGCTTCAGCCGTGGCAAAAGACCGCGCCCGCAATGGACGCTGGTGGTTGCGCGAGACCTTTTCCTCGCCTCCACTCTTGGGATCATTCCGGCGCAACTCGGTCTCACCTGGGGTGTGGAACACTCGCTCGCAAGCAATGCATCCGTGCTTACCTTGACCATTCCAGTCTTGACTGCAGTCATGGCGGTCCTGCTGCTCGGCGAAAGAATGACCGTTGTCCGCTGGCTCTCTTTCGCGCTTGCCATATGCGGTGTGCTCATGGTTTCAGACATTGACTGGAAATCCGTCGCCATCTTCCGGGGCACCTATCTGCTCGGCAACCTCCTGATTCTCTCCAGTTGCCTCGGCAGCGCATTCTATAACACCTACACCAAGAAGTTGCTTGAGACGTTCAACGCGGTCGAATTACTCGTGTATAGCTTCCTGCTGACCGACCTCGAGCTTCTGGCGCTCATGCTCATATTCGAGCATCCCCGGATTGCGGCACTGAGTTCTTTGGGCGCCGGCGTTTGGGTCACCTTACTGACTATCGCCATATTCAGCCTGAGCGCCTCCATGCTGCTGTATTTCTGGGTGATCGAGAAAATTGATGTGACGCAAGCGTCTTTGTCGATTTATCTGCTGCCCGTGTTCGGAGTCTTGCTCTCCACCGTCGTCGTCAAGGAACGGATCACCGCGCAACTGGTCTTCGGCGGCCTCTTGGTATTTGTCGGCACATTTTTGGTCACCGTCTACGAGGAGCGAAAGCGCATGGCGAAGGCGGCTCGAAAGGAGGAGGAGGCTTGGCAAAAGCGAACGAGTTTTGTCTAAACGGCATCGTCCCCATTATTCCGACGCCCTTTACAGCCGAGGAGCAGATGGACTGGCCCTCGCTGCGGCGGCTGGTGGATTTTGCCTGCGCCGCGGGCGCCTGCGCCATGTGTTTGCCCGCATATGCGAGCGAGTTCTATAAACTCTCCGAGCGTGAGAGGTTGCGAGTGGTCGAGGAGGCTATTCAGCAAGCCGCCGGCCGCATTCCCGTGTTCGCGCAAGTTAACTTTCCTTCCCTGGCGCAAGCCGTGGAAGCCGCGCGTGAGGCCCAGAAAGCAGGGGCATCGGCCATCGCCGCCGCCGTGCCGAGGATGTTCGGGTTTGGTGACTCCGATCTGTTCCCTTACTTCGACCGGCTTCTCTCCGCCATCGACATTCCTGTGTTGATTCAAGACTTCAACCCGTCGGGACCAACCGTAACTCCTCGTTTCGTTGCGGACTTGCACCGCGCGCATCCGCATTTCCGTTGGATCAAGCTCGAAGAGCCCATGATGTCGGCGAAAGTCACTGCGATTCTCGAAGCGACGAATCTAAAGGTCGGAGTGCTGGAAGGCTGGGGCGGTATGTATATGTTAGACCTGATCCCGGCCGGCATCTGTGGAGTCATGCCCGGCCTGGCCGTATCGGATCTCCTCGCCAGAGTGTTTCAACTCGCGACTCAAGGCGATATGACGCGCGCCTACGAAATCTATGAGGGAGTCTTGCCGCAAATTGTCTTTAGCCTGCAGCACATGGAACTGTTCCATCATGCCGAAAAGCGCCTGCTGGTAGCGCGCGGCATCCTGCAAGAAGCCGTGGTCCGCCAGCTTACCCTGAAGCTGGACCAGCATCTCGACGATCGCATTTCGTTTCTCAACGCCCGGATTCTCAACGTACTCGACCGGCTCGAGCTTCCGCGCAACCCATGCCTCGCACCAGCGGGCGGGAAGGTCCGCTGAGCATGCCAAACAAGCAACCCCCTCCCGCCGGTGTCGTCGGCCTCGGCCTCATGGGCACCAGCATTGCGACTTGTCTCATAGCCGCCGGACACCGCGTCGTCGGGATCGACAAAGACGCCCCACGGAGGCACAGCCTGAAGCGGCGCGTCTCGGTCTTGTTGCGCGGCATGCGCCGGGAGAAGCTGCTAGCCAAAGATCCCACCGCGTTGCTGAAACATCTGAGTACCTCGAACGATGTCGCCGCACTTCAGGATTGCGGTCTCATCATTGAATCGATTTTCGAAGATCTCGATCAAAAACGTGCAGTCTTGCGGCAAATCGAAGACTCAGTAGTGCCCGATGCGCTAATCGGCAGCAACACTTCATCTTTACCGGTCACGGAGCTGCAGCGCGGTGCGCGCCACCCCGGCCGAATCCTGGGCATTCACTGGGGCGAACCCGCTCATATCCTGCGTTTCCTGGAAGTGATCTGCGGCGATGAAACCGATCCGCGCAACGCAGAGACAGTCATGCGGCTCGCCAATCTTTGGAAGAAGGAGCCGACCTTGGTCCGCCGCGACATTCGCGGTTTCGTCACCAATCGAATCATGTACGCCATGCTGCGCGAGGCCTTTTATCTCGTGGAGAACGGCTACGCGACAGTAGAAGACGTGGACCGTTCTGTGCGAAACGACATGGGGTATTGGATCACCATGGCTGGCCCGTTCCGCTATATGGATCTGACCGGGATTCCGGCTTACGCTGCGGTCATGCGCGGCCTGCTGCCGGATCTTTGCCGCTCTCAAGAAACGCCGAAACTGATGCAGGAGATCGTAGCATCCGGCGCGCGCGGCACTTCCAACGGCAGGGGCTTCTATCCATATACTTCGGCCGAGGCCAAACGCTGGGAAAAACGCTTCCTCGATTTCAGTTATGAGATTCGCGCCTTGGCGCTCAAGTATGGCGAACGTCCCAAACGCTGAGGCTGCATGGCGCAAATCCTGTTCAAAGACGGCACACTAATCGATGGCAGCGGCGCTCCGCCACGGCACGGCAATCTGCTCATTTGCCGTGACACCATCACAGAGCTTGACTCTTCCGAAACCCCGGCAGATGTGCACGTGATAAACTGCCGCGGCCTGGCCGTCACACCGGGCTTCATCGATTCCCACAGCCACTCCGATCTCCAGGTCCTCGAAAACCGGCGTGAGAAGACGGCACAGGGAGTCACCGCAGAGGTCGTCGGCAACTGCGGCTTCTCGCCTTATCCGGCGCCCGCTAATCTAGAGCCGTTGCACGATTTCGCCAACGGCATTTTTTGCGGCAGTCAAGACTGGGGTTGGCCGGCCGCGAACGCGTATCTAGACCGCGCGGCCCAGTCAACAAGGACGGCCGTATTTTCTCTCGTGGGACACGGGACTCTTCGGCTTGCGTGTGCGGGAAACCGCCTCGGTCCGCTCCCTGGGCGGGATCTTGACTGTATGGAACAGAAGCTCGCAGAGTCACTCCAGCAAGGCGCGTGCGGATTCTCTACCGGTCTCATGTATGCCCCGGGCGCCAGCGCGCCATTCGAAGAACTCGAACGGCTCTGCCGTGTCGTAGCACGGCATGACAAGACTTACGCGACTCATATGCGTGATTACGGCGATCACCTCGCCGAAGCGGTGGATGAGCAACTCGAACTGGCGCGACGCACCGGTTGCCGCCTGCAACTTTCTCACTTGCAGGCTGTGGGTCCGCGTAACTGGGATAAGCAGCAGGCCGTCCTTGAAAAGATCGAAAACGCCGCCGCTCACGGCATCGACGTCGGTTTCGACTGTTACCCCTACACCCACGGCAGCACCGTCTTGACTCAACTGCTTCCACAATCGTCGCTTGAGGGCGGCATTGACCGCCTGCTCACTCGCCTCGCCGATCGCGCCGAAAGGACGCGCATCGCAGCCGAGACCGAAGCCTCACTCACTCAAGGATGGCCCGCCATCTTTATCTCATCCGTTGACTCGCCCAACAATCGCGGACTCGTCGGAAAATCAGTCGCGGCCATCGCGCAGGACCGCGCGCAAGAACCCGTCGAAATCGTTCTTGACCTGATTCAAGAAGAGCGCGGCCGCGTAAACATGCTGGAACTGAATCAAAGCGAGTCCAATCTGCGCCAGACGCTCTCGCATCCGCTTTCATGTGTCATCAGCGACGGCTTCTACGTCAAAGGAAAACCGCATCCGCGATTATTTGGCACGTTCCCCCTGCTGCTCGGCGAAATGACCCGCGAACGCCGATGGCTCACACTCGCCGACGCCGTCCACAAAATCACCGACAAGCCCGCCCGTCGCTTCCGCATCGCGAAACGCGGTCGCCTCGAAAAAGGCTGCTTCGCCGACGTGGTCGTGTTCGATCCTCAAATCGTCAACAGCCCGGCTACCTACGACCACCCCACGCTCGCCCCCACTGGCATCCGCCACGTATTCCGAAACGGCGCTGAAGTGATTTAAAACACCTGAGTCTTTCGCCGCGTCCCCGTGTCGCCGCGTCCCCGCGTCACCTATATCGCCACCCCCTCATCCAGCCCGCTCTTCCTGAACCACACCCGCCGCCCGTCACGCGCCTGCCTCGCCAGCGTGAACTCCGCATGACTCGCCACGCCCGCATAGAGCCACGCCGCGGTATCGCAGAAACTCTCGCAACAATACTCGCGCCACTTTCGCGTCCGCTCTCTGCAGTCGCGCAAACCGAGCCTCTTCTTCCGCCACTCCGCCGACCATCCCAGTTCCCCGCGCACGCCGCCCCGCAATTCTCGCGCGACCATTGCTTCATACGAGCGCCGCTTCGCATTTCCCAGGCGCAGCCACGAAAAATGAAATAACTCGTGCACGAAAATTCGCGCAAACTCCTCCGGCTGCGCCATCAGCGCTTCTTCAATCAACATGCGTCTCTTGCGCAGATCGGTGGCCGCGTGTGCCTCGCCGCCCGCGCTGTCTTGAATCGTCGCGCGAAATTCGATCTCAACCGGCCGCCCAGCCACCGGCGGGATCGACGGAGGCCACGGGCTCCCACTATTGGCGCAATTGGGAAAGTACACTCTTTGGTACCTTGGCCACCAGGTTCACTTGTGGATCCACTACCTCCGCGATGTCATACCGCATCGATGTTCCCAGCACCATCGCCACCTCCGCGGCGTTGAGCTTGTAATCGCGCTCCAGCCATTGCGCCAGGTTGGTCGTGGCCGCCTGCAGCGCGTCGGTGAGCGAGTTGCCGATCCCCAGCGCCATTACGTATTCGCCGTTCTCCGCGCGCGGCATGTCGATCGACTGGCCCTGCACCACGTCCACCGTGAATTCCACGTCCATCGAGGTCTCGAGCGCATCGCCCGTCAGCTCGCCGTCGCCCTCCACCGCGTGCCCGTCGCCCACAAACAATAGCGCCCCGGGATGATACACGGGAAAATAAACCGTCACACCC